>Ga0181559_10005953_pt1 | contig 11577 bp, 6 predicted proteins | sample 011ome_21_FD_133752 | JGI IMG/M metagenome (GOLD analysis project Ga0181559, IMG submission 133752) | Coastal salt marsh microbial communities from the Groves Creek Marsh, Skidaway Island, Georgia - 011508AT metaG (megahit assembly) | ecosystem: Environmental > Aquatic > Marine > Intertidal zone... | reverse complement strand
TTATACATCATCGACGAATGGGGACGTCAACGATGATGAAGAGCGATAAGAAGCGTAAAGATCGCGAGTGCGATGGCGATGCTGCGGCGGAGAAGCAGCGCAAGGCGGAGAAGAAGGCACGGAAGGCGGAGAAGAAGGCGAAGAAGGAGGCGAGCGCGAGCGGCGAGGAAGCGCCTCCGACTCCGGGACAGAAAGTGGAAAAGAAGACGACGACGACGACGACGACGACGACGTTGGTGAAAGTACCGAGCGTGGAGGATTTCAGAAAGGAACACTCGATTGAGATTAAGTTTGCGTGCGATCAGACGCGTTTGTTGGAACCGTTTACGAGTTTTGACGACGCGGCGTTTCCAAAGGCGTTGCGCTCGGCGCTCAAGGCGCAAGGATACGCGGCGCCGACGCCGATTCAAGCCGAGGCGTGGCCGATACTTTTGAAGGGTAAAGATGTCGTAGCGATTGCGAAGACTGGGAGCGGGAAGACGTGCGGGTTTCTGCTTCCGGCGCTGGCGAAGATTATGACCACTGGGTCGCAAAAGGCGCCAGAAATGCAACTCGTGGATGGTCGATGGAGACCGGGCGCCGTGGCGCCGTCAGTGATTGTTTTGGCGCCCACGCGCGAGCTTGCGATTCAGATCCACGCCGAGTGCGAGAAATTCTGTCAAGCTGCGGGCGCGAAGTCCGTCGTGCTCTATGGTGGCGCGGCTAAGGGTGACCAGTTGCGCGCGTTGCGTTCGGGCGCCGACGTCGTCGTCGCGACGCCGGGTCGGATTAACGACTTTTTAGAACCCCCGCCGGGGTTCACCGCGCCTGTGACCGCCACAAACGCCGCGTACGTGGTGCTAGACGAAGCTGACCGCATGCTCGACATGGGATTTGAGCCGCAAATTAAAAAGATTTTAAAGCTTTGCCCAAAGGCGAGGCAGACGGTGATGTTCACCGCCACGTGGCCGAAATCGGTGCAAAAGATTGCTGACGCGTTCACGAGCAAGCCCGTGCACATTCAAATTGGCGATGGCGGCAACAAGCTCACGGCGAATAAATCCATCACCCAGCACATCGAGGTGTTGGAGGAGGATGAAAAGTTTGAACGGTGCGTGGCGATTCTGAAAAAGGAACTCGGCAAAAATGATACGTGCATCATGTTCGCTGGGACCAAGCGTCGATGCGATTTCTTAGACCGTCGCTTGAAAACAGCAGGTTTTTCTTCCGCGGGCGCGATTCACGGCGATAAAGAACAGTACGAACGCGAGTTGGTGCTGAATAACTTCCGTCAAGGACGCGGGAACATTCTCGTCGCCACGGATGTCGCCGCGCGCGGATTGGACATTCCGGGCGTTGCCGCTGTTGTCGTGTACGATTTCCCGCTTCAAGTCGAAGACTACGTTCACCGCATCGGTCGTACTGGTCGTGCGGGCAAAGAAGGCAAAGCGTTTACGTTTTTCACGCACGAAAACCGGGGCGCGGCGAACGAACTCATTGAAATCCTCCAAGGCGCCGACCAACAAGTGCCGCTCGCGTTACAAGCCATGCAACGCAAGGGCGGCGGCGGCGGTGGCGGTCGAGGCTTCCGTGGCGGTGGCCGCGGTCGCGGCGGCGGTGGACGCGGTGGTGGTGGCCGCGGCGGCGGCCGAGGCGGCGGCGGTGGCGGTCGCTTCAATCGCGGCAAATGGTAACGACGGGACATGAAACGACGCGCCGTAGACGTGTAATTACGTACGTGTATTGATTCTTTCCTCAGCGCGCACGCGCATCGCATCGCATAGATATTTTCACATGCGCGCTCGCGCAGCGTCGCACTCGTCGCATTCGTGCGCCATCGATGGCGAACGCGCGCGACGTTTCAATCCAAATCCAAAAGCCCTCGTGTGTTCATCATTCGCATTCACGCGTCACACACCGCCGCGACGCTCGCCGCTATGCGCGCGTCGCTCGCGAACGCACACAATGGTGTTCATCCGCGCGTTCGCGCGGCGAACGAGCGCGCGCGAGCGCCAGCGCGAGCGCACGGCGCGCGAACGTGCGCTGCGAGCGCTGGTTCGGCATCAGATAACGCCAACGAATCATCCGCGCTCGTCGCGCGCGATGGCGCGTCTGCGCGCGCGAGCGCCAGCGCCGGCGCGCGAGACGCGTGTGAGGTACGCACCGACCCGGTGTGTGCGATTGAATGCGTGGATTTAGGCGCGGCGACGAGCGAAAATGATGGTTGGAGGCAATTGTCCCGCGCGTGTCGTCGGGCGTTACGCGGTGCCGAAACGTCGACGCATGGTGCGTTTGATTCAGGGTGCGTGCGGTTCGTCATTGACGTGCCTCGGGATTGCAGGGCGTTAGATTGGGTGTCGCGCGCGGCGAGTACGCCGGGCGTACCGGGATTTTATTGGTCGCCTCGAGCGAAGACGGCGAGAGGCGCTTCGGCGTCTCGAACGCGCGACGGCGCCACAGCCTCGAGCGACGACGATGATGGCATCAGCGGCGCCAGGGGGACGAATGATAGAGCATACGATGGCGCCGTGCGCGGTGCGCGCGCGGGCGTGGGCGCGAGTGCGACGTGGACGGATGCAGAAACCGGCGAAGCCGCGGAGACGACGTTGAAGCGCCGCATCGCCTCCATGCGTCGATTTTTAGCGAATGGTGGCGCATCTGGCGCGCGCGGTGCCGGGCGCGTGTACGGCGCGGGAAGGTTTGACCCAGCACGCGCGCCGAGTGACGAATGGGCGGCGTTTGGCACGCATTACTTCTTTTTACCCACGCTTGAATGCGTTGAGGGCGTCACGTGCGCGACGCTCGCCGTGTGCGCGGCGTGGGACGCCAATGGTGTAGAGAATTGTGGACCGAGCGCGAAATCGTTCGTGCAAGCGATAGATGATGCGTGTGAAACGCTTGACCGCGCGCTAAGCGGAGGCATCAATGGTGATGTGTTACCGCCGGGCGCCGCGCACGCGGTGACGCGCGCGCTCGTCCCGGATGAAGCCGGATGGTCCAAAGACGTTTCGTCTGTGATTTCACGCATTCGCGCATCGCACGGGATGACGACGTCGACTTCGGCGTCGGTGTCGGCGTCGGTTCCATCTGATACCGCAGGTTGGGCTGATTTAGGAAGCAGTTTTGACGAGTCAGACGGCGCTGACGTGCGTTCGGCGCTGGAATCGCTCGGCCGCGCCGCCGGCGTCGAAGCCCCGAGCGCTGTTTTAGACCAATTCGAAGCGATGACTATGGCGTTAAACGCCGTCAAACCAACGCCCGCTGCTTCCAACATGGACGGTCTAGTCGATGCTATGCTTCTAGGCGGAGAAGAAACGTCACTACGAGGAGATCCTCTGCGCAAGGTTGTCTTGGCGCGAAAGAGCGACCTCGCGCTCAACGCCCCCGTAGACACATTTGCGTTGGTCTCGAGGTTACAATCGCGCGACCCTGATGCGTATCAATTCGTCTTGCGTCATCCGAACGGTGCTACGTTCTTAGGCTCTACGCCTGAGCGATTATTCGCCAGCAATAAAGGATATGCGGCGAGCGAAGCCGTCGCTGGGACGCGCGCTCGAGGCGCCGACGACGGCGAAGACGCCGCCTTGGCGTACGATATGCTCTTGAGCCCCAAAGAACACGAAGAATTCGCCATCGTGCGCGAAGAAGTAAGAAGTGCACTCGCCGAAGTCGCTCAGGGTGGTATCGATGGCGTCAATATGGAGATTGAAAAGGGAATTTTGCGCAACGTCGCCGTGCAACACTTGTACGCCCGTCTATCGGCGCCGCTCGCGCGCGGAAAAACTGAAGCTGATTTAATCAGTGCGTTACATCCAACGCCCGCGGTGTGCGGATATCCGCGAAGCGCGGCGTTGCACACGTTGCGTGCGGTGGAATCTTTCGATCGAGGATTGTACGCCGGGCCACTTGGATGGATTAGCGCGGAGGGTGCCGAGTTCGCCGTCGCCATTCGGTCGGCGCTCGCGGCTCCAGGCGGGAAGGATGTGACTCTGTACGCGGGCGTCGGCGTCGTCGGCTCGGCAAACGCTAAAGCAGAGTGGAGTGAATTGAATTTGAAAACGAAACCGCTCGAAATGCTGTTGGCGCCCGCACCGACGTTGGCGAGCATGCCAAATCCAAACGCGGCTTGGGCGACGGTGCTCGTGGGCGAGCTCGTGCGCGGCGGCGTAACGACATTTTGTATCGCGCCCGGCTCGCGCTCGACCCCGCTCGCGCTCGCAGCTGAAAAGAACGTTGGTGCAAACGTTGTGGTGTGCATTGATGAACGGTCTTTGGGGTTCTACGCCTTGGGTTACGCAAAAGGCGCGTCGTCGCGTCCCGCCGCCGTCATTTGCAGCAGCGGCACGGCGGTGGCAAATTTACTCCCAGCCGTGGTCGAAGCCTCAGAGAGCTCCACACCCTTGTTATTACTCACCGCTGATCGGCCGTATGAATTGCGAGACACTGGGGCAAACCAAACGATCGACCAAGTTAAGATTTTCGGATCGTACGCGCGTTTCGCGGCGGATTTGGCTCCGCCCGGTGATGGCGCGCCCGCGCGCGCGTGCGCCACAATGGCGGCAACGGCGCTGAGATATTTACGCGGCGCCAACCCAGGGCCGGTGCATTTGAATTGCGCGTTTCGCGAGCCTCTCGGGCCGCAGCGCGTGGCATGGGACAGCGCCAAGGCGTTAAAAGGTCTCGAGCGTTGGGAGCAATCATCCGCGCCGTTCACTGTCGGCGCGTCTTCGTCCTTGTCTTTATTAAGTGGCACCGACGACGACGACGATGCGTGGCGCTCCGCTTTATCGCGAATAACGAGCGCTAAGCGTGGATTATTAGTCATTGGCGGCGGCGCGTCCGCCGCTGACGCCATGGCGGCGACATCCATCGCGCGCACGCTCGGATGGGCCGTTGCCGCCGACGCTACGAGCGGCGCCCGCGTCGGCGCCGCGAACGTCGACACCGTTCGCATCGTTCCCATGATTGACTACGTCTTGGTCGAACCTACCACACACGACGCGTTGCGTCCAGATGTCATTCTCCAGCTCGGCTCGCGATTGACATCAAAGCGCTTGTGTCAATTTCTGGAAGCGAGCGCCATCAATTGCGGCGCCGAATGGGTCGTCGTCGAGCCGAGCGCACGTCGCTTGGATCCCGCTCATTGCGTATCTGTGCGCGTCGAGTCATCCATGGCACACGCCGCGGCGGTTCTAGAGCACGCATTGCTATCGAGCAGCGGTGCGGCGTACGCGACGAGCGAAAACAAGGCGTCGTGCGTGGCGTTTGCTGAGCTCGCCGTCGCCGTCGGCTCTGCCGTCGCGCGCGAAGCCGTCGCCGCGTTACGAGACATCACTGCGAATGAAGGCTTATCCGAAATCGCCGTCGCGGTCAGCGTGAGCGAGCGCTTACCCGAAACCATGGGGCTGTTTTTGGGCAACTCCATGCCCATTCGCGACGTCGATGCGTTTAGCGGCCTGAAATATTTCACCGACGACATTCGAGCCCGTTCAACGGCTAAGACGTCGTACGGCGCGCCAGTCACCGCCAATCGCGGTGCGAGCGGCATAGATGGCGTGCTCAGCACCGCCGCGGGCTACGCCGCGGGCCTGGGCCACCCCGTGACGCTCATCGTCGGTGATGTGTCGTTCCAGCACGATTCAAATGGATTGCTCTTTCTCCGCGACCGTCCCGGTCAACCGCCAGTGACGGTGGTCGTCGTCAACAACGGCGGCGGTGGCATCTTTTCTTTTCTCCCCGTCGCCGCGCAAGTCGACGACGCGGCGTTCAATCGTTTATTTGCCACCCCTCCGGATGTGAGCCGACGCGGATTGTGCGAGGCGCATCGCGTGGCGTACGCGCATCCGCGTTCGATGGCTGAGCTCGACGCAGCGCTCGACCAAGCGTGGGGCGAAGACGCACAGCACAGGGTCATCGAAGTCACCACATCGCGCGCGCGGAATTTAGTGCAGCACAAGATGATTCAGCGGCGTTGCGCGCGCGCGGCGAGACACGCGCTCGGATTGTCAGCGGCGATGTCGGGCAAGTGTGAGGCGAGCGTCTCCGGCGCGGAGGTTTCACGGTTTTCAATTCCTCTCGCGAAACCCGTGACAACGAATGTCAGCGCCAGCGACGTCCCCGCACGCGATGGGTGGTTGCTTAAAATCACGTTAAGTGATGGTAAATTTGGCTATGGTGAAGCGTCGCCACTTCCTGGATTACATCGCGAGACGCTCGACGAAGCTGGAGCGCAACTTATTGCCGTGGCGTCGGCGCTCTCCTCGACGAGCGACGTCAGAGCGCCGACAAACCTGGCGCTGTTGAATGGCGCGTTCACGTCCTGGATTGAGCGCACGTGTGGAATTTCATCGCGCGAGTTGCTTCCTAGCGTACGTTTCGCGTTGGAGACGGCGATGGCGAACGCGTTGGCGTCGAGCGCCTCGATGACGCTCGCCCGCGTCTTGAGCGGAGACGACGACGACGACGACGACAACGACAGAACGATGAACACGACGGTAAACACGAGCAGTGGTGGTGAATGCGGCATCGGGCGCGTATTTGTCAACGCCCTCGTCGACGCCGCCGTTGACGTCGACGCGGCGGTGCGCGAAGCCAAAGCCCTCGTCGATGAAGGTCATCGTTGCTTAAAAGTCAAGGTTGGCAGAGGCGTCGGAAGCGAGGGCGCCAAGGCGGACGCCGTGCGGCTCGCCGCCATTCGAGATGCCGTTGGCCCATGCGTTGTATTGCGCGCCGATGCCAACCGTCGCTTCACATTCACCGAAGCACTCGATTTTGGCGCCGCTGTACAAGAACTCAACGTGAACTTGCAATACGTCGAGGAACCCACGGCGACGGCGCGAGAAATGTCAGCGTTTTACTTTACCACTGGCGTCCCAACGGCGTTAGATGAAACGGTAGACGAAATTGTGCGCGCGTCGGCGTCCCTTACTGACGCCGCCAGCGCCCTTGCGCGCGTTGCGGATCAATCCAACGGCGTCGTCGCCGTCGTCATGAAGCCCAGCGTCATCGGCGGTCTCGAAGCCACCGCTACGCTCGCTCGCGTCGCCATGTCGCGCGGCGTTCGTCCCGTAATTTCGAGCGCCTTTGAAACAGGCGTTGGACTGCACGCGAGCGCGCATTTAGCCGCGTCGCTCGATGACGCGTTACGTCGCGATATTGCCGCCGAGCGCGCCAACCATTCGGGACTGAGCGACGACACTGAGCGGCGAAACATCCCCGAAGTCACTCCGCTAATTTTAGCGTTGGATGACGACGAGGACAAAGGTGATATCATCGGCGCTCGGGCGCACGGACTTGGCACGGGCTCGTGGCTCGCCGGGGAAATCATGACCCCTAACGTCGCCCCCGTGCGCGCGTTTGATGACGGCGCCGGCGTGGGGATGATGTTACACACAGGTGGTGTTGGTGTCGCGTCTAAAACGACGGAGTTCGTCTCCGCGTCGACGGCGACGCCAATAAAGTCATGGGGCGTTTCTGGGCGCGTGGATGTCGTCACCTCGAGCGGAGGTCGGTACAACGTACATTGCGTGCAATCTGAAGACTTTGGCGGCGTCGGCGACACCGTCGTGCTCTTACACGGATTTATGGGCTCTGTAGACGACTGGGACGCTATCGCGCGCGGTATACTCGCAAGTTCAGGCGTGAGACGCGTCATCGCTATCGACTTACCCGCACACGGAGACACAACGCGACAGTCGGGACCAGCGATGAAGTCATTGGATGACGCTCGGGATGTCGTTTTAGGCGCCGTGCGCGCGCTCGGGTGCAATTTATGCGACACGCACGTCGTTGGCTATAGCATGGGCGCAAGAATTGCCTTGGCGATCGGGGCCATGAACGAAGACGAGTTCGAGGGTGTGAAATCAGTCGTCTCTGTCGGAGGTTCGCCCGGCGTGAGAGATGCTCGAGCGCGAGACTCGCGTGCCAAACGCGACGATGAACTCGCTCGAGCGTTGCGTAAGAGCGGCGTACACGCGTTTGCCAAGTCATGGTATGCGCAGGGGTTGTTCACGACGCTCGTCGCGCATCCACGGTTCGGCGGCGTCGACGGATTGGCGCTCCGACGCGCGCGAACCGCCGACACGCCGGGAGCCGCCGACGCGCTCGCCGAGTGCTTGTCCGCGGCGAGTCCCGGTCGACAAGCGCATGTATGGGATGCGCTTTATCGATTAGAGGGAAAATCTTTGTTTATTGCGGGTGAACGTGATAGTAAATTTGCAGCGTTGGCGCGAGAGATGCGCGACGCAACGGGAGACGCGCGAGGCGTCGTTGATATTAAAAACGCGGGACACGCGGCGCACTTGGAGGCTCCTGAAGCCGTCGTCGTGCATCTCACGCGTTTCTTCGCTGACATGGCGACGACGACGACGACGACGCGAGAGGTTTGATTATTTATTTGTTAGAAAGCACGCACCACTTAGAGTAGTATTGGATTAAAATTTAAGGTGTTGTCGAAACGTGGCGTGCTCGTCCGACAGGGCTCTCATCGTGTGCAATGACGGCTGAGAAAGTTGATGTGCGAGGGGGGTAGTGCATGTGCACGTTGTCGTCGCGTACTTACTTCTTCTTACCGAACAAGCTGCCGAACAAGCCCTTGTACTCCTTACCCGCGAGCGGATCCTTGACGTTTGGCTTGGTCGGCTTGGACTTCGCAAATCGAGACGAACCGCCAACAGTCTTGTTCAACGCCGCCGTCTTCTTCGCCATTTCCTTGCGCTTGGCTTCCGCCTTAATCTCCGCAGCCTTCTTGGCTTCAGCAACCTTCTTCGCCGCGGCAAGGTTCTTTTGCTTCAACGCCTCCGCCTTCGCCTTGGCTTCAGCCGCCTTCTTCTTGTCCGCCGCTTGCTTGGCCAACATCGCCGCGCGTCGGTTGTTCGTGTCAATCGTCTTACCAGCCTATGCATGCAATACAGCAAAACAAATCATTGTTTTCGTCAGTCAACCAACCAACACACCAATTAACCAACCCCGTCGTCGAAAACAATCAACCATTCACATCCACTCACGAACACGCGCGCGAGTGGATAACAACAAACTGTCAATGCGCATTCGCCAACGTATCTCGCGCCTCCCCGCACCGCGCGCGCGTCCAACACCCCCGCACTCGCGCCATTCTCGCGCAACATATTTCTTCGCATCACCCCATGCGCTCGCGCGCGCCAATCCACGGTCGCACGACGCGTCAAACGCGCATCCATGCGCGCACGCGTTCGTGCGATCCGCGACCGAACGCGTTCGCGCGCGATTGGTGTCGCGATGATCCATCGTCGCGTCGCGATCGATCGAGGCGTACCTTGGTGACGATGGCGCGGCGCGCGGTGGAGGACTTTTTCGTCGTCGCAATCGTCGTCGTCGCGAACGTCGTCTTGGAGGAAAGCATCGCGGCGTGCATCGTGTCGTGAATGCGTGTCGAACAGTGCCGCGCGGCGACGTGAGTTTTGGGCTTGTGCGTGGGAGGGACTCTGTGCCTGGTGGTGATTGGTGGATTTGGTGGATTGATGGTTGTTTCACGCGCGCGCGTTCGCGAAACGGCGCGCGGCTGGCGACGGAGCGCGATGGGCGTACGTGAGTACGGTGGTAGTAGTATTATAAAGTGTTTATGTGTTTTGTTCGTGTGGGGCGAATGGGAGGAGGTCGAGGGCGGCGGCGACGGCGGCGGCGCGGGCGTCTGGGCCGCCGGCGTCTCCGACGTGTTGCGCGTGTTGACGGATAATGTCGCGTAAATGCGACAAGGTAATGGCGTTTTGTGTGGCGTTGGTGTAGAGCCTACGCATGATTGGTGCGTGCGCGGTGCGCCAGAGATGGGCGAAGATCATCGTGAGGTGCTCGAGCGTGGCTAAGCCGGCGTCGAGCTTTTGGAGGTACTCCTCCTCTTCGGTGAGGTCGATGCCAGTGTCGACGTCTTCGTCGTCCAAGCGCGCTTGTTCGGCGGACACGCGCTTGGCGAATTCTACCCAAAGCTCGATTAAGCGGTCGCACTTGGCGAAATCTTGTTCGACAAATTTCGCGCACAGCCTGTCGCGCGCGTCGGCGTTTTGCACGTTTTTAAAGAGCGAGTACACGACAGATGTCGATCGAATCTCTTGCTCGAGCACGCCTTCGTTGCCTAGTGATTTTCGCCAAGCCTTCAAGTGACGACCCATGAATACGCCAAACACGTACTTTAGCCCTAGGGCGTCGATGAAGCGTTCGCACGCGGTGCGATTCGCGCTCAGCACGTAATCCAGGCACTTGAGCGCCGGCACGGCGACGAAATTCGCTCCGGGCGCCTTATTCTTCCCAGCGAGCAGCAGGAGCATAAGTTCGATGCCTTCAAGCTCGACGAATGTTGCTTTGTTTTCGTCGTGAATGACTATGGCGCAAATGGCGTCGAATAAATTCTCCACGAGCTCTTTTTCACCGTCATCTTCGGGCTCGCGCTTTTTGTACGTCGACGTCGACTGCAACAACGCGTCCAAACCATCCATATCCACGCACATCCGTCGACACTTGGCGCTACTTTGCAAAATAATCGATAAAATTTCTGACGCATAGAGCTTATTCTGATCGACATCGCGCTTCTTCTCGATTCGCCTAAGGAGCCACTTTAAAAGATCCGTCTCTGCGCAAAACGCCTCGAGCGCTTCGTTACTTGATTCGCCCGTGTCTGCGTCAAACGTCGTGCCAACAATCTCACTTAAATTCTCCACAATCCCAAGTACGGCGGATACCGCGTTCGATGCGTCGCTCGTAGACGCCTTCACCGCGCCGCTAATGTCTTCAAATCGCACGAGCGCGGCGACGAGCGCCGCGTAGCCGCCGCTCTCGCGCAACGCCGTCGCCAACGCTCGACCACCTTCCTCGTCGCTCTCAACCGCATCACCATCCGTGAGCTCGCGCACGAGCTCTAAAGCATCCGCCACGATGTCTTCATTGTCGTGCCCGAGCACGGCAACGATGGATGGCACGGCGTTCAACTTTACAAATTCTGGGTACAATTCGGGCGTCGTCGCGAGCGTCCCCAAACGTTTCACCTCGGCATCGAGTTCGATTTCGCTCTCGGCAAACTTTGCGGGATTATTGGCATGCTTTACGCGCTGCTTGACGTTCTCCGCGTACGCGCGTTCGAAGGCGAGCACGAGCTGGCGGACGTGTTTCGCCGTCGTAGCGCCGTCGCCGACGACGCTCGTTCCAGACACCCCAGCGCGCGTTTCAGCCTCTGCAAGCAGCGTCGCGGCATCTCTCTCTGGTGCGCGACCGCTTCGCGCGTCGTAGAACGCGTCGTCGTCCGCGACGTCGACCTCGTCGCGCGCCGTGGACGGGGCAAAGCCTTCGTCGAAGAATGAATCATCCATGACGGCGAAGCGTTTCGCGTCGGCGTCGTGCGCATCAGCGTCGTCCGCGCGCTCGCGTTTGCTCGAAGACATCTTCAGCGCGCGCGCTTGAATGCGTGCGCGCGCGAAGGTTGGTTTGTGCGCGAGGTGTGGCGCCAGTGTCTGACGCGCTCGCTCGTCGCGCGCAGCGAAGACGTGGAATAATAAAAGAGAATTGGATTTTTACAAACGGAATGCGATACTCGTCTGATACAGCGTCGACGACACGTTCATTATCATCTACTTT
>Ga0181559_10005945_pt1 | contig 11584 bp, 9 predicted proteins | sample 011ome_21_FD_133752 | JGI IMG/M metagenome (GOLD analysis project Ga0181559, IMG submission 133752) | Coastal salt marsh microbial communities from the Groves Creek Marsh, Skidaway Island, Georgia - 011508AT metaG (megahit assembly) | ecosystem: Environmental > Aquatic > Marine > Intertidal zone... | reverse complement strand
TCACCACGCCGACGCGGTCGTATGGGGACCAGTCAATGTGAAGAGGAAAGGACGCGCCTGACGGCGGCGGTCGCGGGACCGTCTCTCCCGTCGCCTCGTCGACGATCGCGTCAACTCCCTGGTCGTCTCCTGGCTCTTCGTACCGCGGCTCGTGCTCGACGTAGTACCCGACCGCGGCGGCGAGCGTCGCGAGCGCGAGGAGCCAGAACGCCCACGGGAAAGGATCCCTCGGGGGTCGCCGGCGCCGCCCGCCCGAGTCGCCGCCGCCGCCGCCGCCGCCGCCTCCTCCTCCTCCTCCTCCTCCTCCTCCTCCTCCTCCGCCGCCGGGGGTGATCTTGGAGTAGTCCACCTCCCCCCACGTCCGCCACGACAGCGCCTCTTCGAGCTCTTTCTCGTACAGCGAGCGCGATTTCGCGTACTCCTCAGCTCCCGACGACGGCGACGACGCGTTCGATTTCGATGATGTCGACGAGTCCTTCTTCTTCCCCGGCGTCTCCCCCGGCGCTTCTTTCCCGCCTTCTCTCCCGCCGCCGTCGCCGCTCGACGATCGCGGTGGCGACGGCGCCCCGCGCGCGATGAGGTGCGGGTTCGAGCGCACGAACGACGCGACGACGCCGACGCCGACGCCGACGCCGACGCGCGCGCGCTCGACGCGTTTTACGACTACGCTCGAGGGGAGGGTGATTCTGTTTCCGATTCCCCGGAGCGCGCGCGCGCGCGACGCCGCGAGGACGCGCGACGTCGGCGGCGAGACGCGGACGCGGACGTGACCGGACATCGTCGGTCGCGTCGTCGTGTCTCCGCGCGGACAGATCTGACGACGGCCCGGGCGAACTCGGCACGAATGAGAATTGACAATTTGCGAATTTTGGATGAGAGCGACGCGAGAGTCGTACTGAGTCGTAGAAATTGCTGCCTCGGCGCTCGCAGACTCGCTCGCGCGCGCGAGGAGCGTCGCCCGCGACGCCATGGTGAAGGTCCCGGGGTCAAAACCAGAGGACGCCGCGGACGCCGACGACGCGCCGAAGGTGCGCCCTCCCTCCCGCTCCCGCGCGGCGACCTCCCGCGGCGTCCGTTCGGCGGCGTCCAGTCTCTCGGAAGGATCTAAATTCGCCCTGCGCTCGCGTCCGTCGTCGTTCTAAGTTGCTCACCACCACTCCGTCCCATCATCCTTCCCCCCCCCTTCTCCTCCTCCTCCTCCTCCCCCCCGCAGCCCACGCCCGGGGAGATATGGTTCGCGAAGAAGATGGCGGACTACGACGACGCGCGCAAGGCGGCCGCGCGCAAGGTGGTCGAGGCGGACGCCGCCGCACGATCGCGCGCGGCGAGGGACGACGCGGAGACGAAGCGCGCGGCGCGACGACGCGACGTCGAGAGAAGCGCGGTGCTTAAGCTTCGGAACCACGTCGACGCGCGAATGACGGCGTTGCGCGTCGCGAGGGACGAGCGCGTCGCGGCGCGCGCGGCGGCGGCGGCGACCGCGGCGGGCGACGACGCGACGGCGACGACGACGACGACGACGGAATCGACGTGGGTCACGACCAAGCGCCCCGTCTTCGTCTCGTTCGCCGCGGGAGAGGACGCGTCGTTTCACGAGCTCCGATTCGTCGCGCGGTTCGCCGCGCGCATAGAAACCGCCGGCGCGGGGGCGTTATTCCGCATCGAGAGCGGCCACCCAGTGCCCGGGGTAACGCGCGAGGATAAGGCGTTACTACGCGCGGAGGCGGCTAAAGACGCGGAAGCCGTCGTCTTCGTCGTCACGCCAGCTTCGCTGCGATGCGAGCGGTGCGAGCTCGAACGCGACGTGGTGACGACGCGCCGCGAGCCGGTCGACCTCGGCGGCGACGGCGCGCGCGTCCCGTGCGTCGCGTTGCTCGACGCGGAGGACGTCTCATCCGAGTCCGCGGCGCGACCGCCGAGCGTCGACGTCCCGCCGCGGTTACTCGCGCGAGACGACCCGCCCGCGTTTCGTCTCTCGCTCCCGGATCGTCCCGCGGACGGCGTCGCGCCGCACGCGGACCCGGCGGCGGCGGCGGCGCGGTTCGTGCTGCGATCGCTCGTGGACGTTGGGGTGCTGTCGCCGCTGGACGTGGACGTGGACGCGATCGAGGACGTCGCGGACGTCGTCGACGAGACGAAAATTATCGCCAAGACGAGGTTCGAGACGAAACCCGCGACCGCCGCGCCGCTCGACGACCGGCGCGTCAAGGCGCTCCTCGACGCGATGGGCGGGTCGTGGAAGAAGCGCCGACCGCTCGAGTGGAGCGTCGAGGAGGTGGCCGCGTGGGTGTCGAGCTTGGGCGGCGACGTCGGCGCGGCGTCGGAGAAGTTTCGAGCGCTCGGCGTGGACGGCCGCCTGCTCTTCGCGCTCAACGACCAGACGCTGAGACAAACGTTGGGGGTGACGCTCGCGGAGACCCGGACTCGGACGCTTCGGTCGATCGCCGACCTCGCGACCGATCGAACGCGCGCCCTAAACGGCGACACGAGGACGGTTACTTTCGACGGCGGCGACGACGACGACGACGCGGCGGCGCGGCTCGCGCGAATGAACGACGACGAGCTCGACGCGTTCGTCGCGGATCTCTTCGTCGCCGCCGACGCCGACAGATCCGGCGCGCTCGACCGCCGAGAGTTTAAGACGCTTCTCAAGAACGCCAACTTGGGGTTCAGCGCGAAGGAGAGGCAGGCGGTCATGGAGGAGTGCGACGACGACAGCGACGGGCTCGTGTCGTTCGCGGAGTTTTCGAGGGCGACGCGCGGGGTGATTCGAACCGCCGCGGCGCGGCGACGCGCGGCGATCAAATCTCGACGCGGCGGCGGCGGGCGACACTTCGGGTCGACGTTTAAGGTCACGCGGAATACGAACCGTCGTGCGGAGGCGTCGAGCGCGCTGCTGCGCGGCGTCGACCGCGCGACCGTGGAGGGATGCCTTCGTAGGGTGTTCGACGCCGCGGACGTCGATGGGAACGGGTGGCTCGACCGAAGAGAGTTCGCGCGGTGTCTCCGGTCGCACGATTTGGGGTTCACTCGGAAAGAGGTCAACTCGCTCCTGACGTCCGTGGACGGCGACTTCGACGGGCGCGTCCAGATCGACGAGTTCATCCCGGTCGCGTTCACGCTCCTCGTGGAGCGGCTCGCGGACGACGCCGCGCGCGTTGAGGCGAGCTCGAACCCGACCGCGTTGGCTCGCGTCCTGTACGCCAAGTTGAAATCCGCGGCGAAGGGCAAAGACGCGGTCCCGACCGTCGTCGCTCGAGACGCGCTCCTCTCCCTCCGCGACGACGGCATCGGGATCACGCGCACGCACGCCGCGCTCGTGCTCGCGGAGGCGCGCGTGAATTCCGGAAATAAAACGCTCCCGTGGCGGCCGTTCGTGGAAACCGCGGTGACGTCGCTCTGGTCGCTGCTCGACGACGACCTCGCGGCGACGCGGCGGAAAGTCGTCGCCGCCGTCGCCGACGGCTCGGGCGTGACGACGCTCGCGTCGCTCGACCGCGCGGCGCTGCACGGCGCGCTGTCCGCGGCGTTCGCCGCCGCGGACGTCGACGGCAGCGGCGCGCTGGACGTCGACGAGGCGAAGGCGGCGTTGGCGTCCATCGGCGCGACGATCAAGGCGCGTCCTCCTCCTACGTATCTCCTCGCACTGGTCCCCATACGTTCCCATCCGCGTGGTGAACGCCGATCCTTGAGGACTTTCTCTCCCGGCGCATCTCTCCGCGCGCGCCACGGTTTCATCAATCCCGACGCGGCGCGACGCCTTTCAACTCCCACCATCTGATACCTTTCAACTCCACCCTACTGACGCCTTTCATCGATCTCATCCACCCCGCTCGACCCTCATCAGGGCGCGACGGTGCCGGAGAATGCGGCGACGGCGATGATTCGCGCGCTCGACGCGGACGGCGACGGCGTCGTGCGCTACCACGAGCTCGTCGACTTCTTCGTGGACGTGTTGCTGCACGCGGAGAGGGGTGCGTTCTCCTTCACACTGGTTCCCATACGACCGCGTCGCCGTGGTGAACGCCGATCCTTAAGGACTTTTCCCGGCGCATCTCTCCGCCCAGGGTCCCTCGCTTTCAATACCCGCCCTCGGTGCCTTTCAACTCCGCTTCTGACGCCTTTCAACTCCATCAGAGCGCGCGGTGTGCGCGGCGTTGGAGAGCGCGCGACGAAGAGACGACGCGCGCGCCATCGGCGCGGCGGCGAAGGAGGCGGTGTACTTGGCGAGTAAGAGAGCCGAGGCGGACGCGATCGCCGCCGAGCGCGCGTCGCGTCGCGACGCGGACGTGACGGACGCGTGTGAGGCGTTAGCGTCCATGGGCATCGCCGCGGACGACGCGTACGAGACCGCGGTTCGAACGGTCGTGAAACACGCGAGCGAGGGGTTGGGGTCGCGACTGAAAGATAAGAACGCGCGCGCCGGGTGTTACGTCGGGGAATTGCGCGAGAGCGGCACGGGCCGGGATAAGTCTTGGGCGGTGACGTACGTCGCGTCGAACGCGTCGCACGCGTTCGTGGTCGGGAAGACGCTGCAGCCGGGGATTGGCGCCACGTGGCAGATCCTTACTGGTCCCGTCGACGATCGCGGGAGTCGACGCGGCGCGTTGCTGGACGTCGAGGACGCCGCGCGCGCGGGCGCGGCGTCGCTGCGACCGGCGGAGGGACCGCGCGCGTCGCGGCCGACGTCCGCGGCGGCCTCAGGCGATACCGGGGGATACGAACCGTCGCAATCCACGACGGTTCGCGTCCCCCCGCCGCTCGAGCCCGGCGCGTACTTCGCCGCCGCGTTCGACGGCGGCGGGCGGAGAGGCTTCGTCGCGATCGACACCGTCGGCGTCGCGCCGCCGCGCGTGACGCACGGCCCGCGGGAATATTCGGTGCCGATACTCGAGGACGACAAGGCGCTCGTGATGCGCGTCGCGGAGGCGCTCAGCGCGTGCATGGAGGGCGCGCGCGAGGCGAGGGAGCGCGCGCGCGACGAGGCGATGGTCGCCGCGAGGGAGGCGTTCGACTGCGAGGAAGCGAGGGAGGCGAGGGCCGCGGCGAGGGCCGCGGCGAGGGCGGCGGCCGAGTGAGGCGAGTCGCGCCGCGGGCGTTCACAGAACCACGACGACCGCGGTTAGCGATGGCTCAGCGTCGTCAATAACTAGTGCTCGTCTAGTTTAAGCCGCCGATTGGGTGAGGCCGATGCTCGAACCGAGCTCGATGAGTCTTCGGAGGCGTTTTGCCGCAAAAGCGTCGCCCTTCTCTGCGGCTTTCGTGTACCACTCTATGGCCTTGGAGATGTCTTTCGTCACGCCGCGACCGTCTTCGTAGAGGACCCCAAGGTTATGTTCCGCGTCAACGTAGCCTTGAGCGGCCGATTTAGTGTACCACTTGAACGCCTCCTCGTATCGTCCCTTCTCGAAGTGACAGCTGCCAACACCGCTTTGTGCCGCGGCGTGACCCTTCGCGGCTGCCTTCTCGAAGTATCGCAACGCCGTGTCGAAGTTTTTCTCCACGCCGCCGACACCGTGAAAGTAGAGGGTCCCTACAATGCTCTCACACTCAGTGTTGCCATGCCGTGCTCCCTTCTGATACCACTCCAGCATCTCGGGTCTTAAGTCGAGCGCGTCCGGCTGCGCAGACGCGACTTTCGACGCCCTGCGCCACACCGTGTTCACCTGGGAAAGGGCGACGCGCGTCCGAACGTCCGTGACGTGCGAGAAGACCACGCTCGCGAGCTGCTAGTTGACGTCGAACGTCGGGTTCATGGATTTGACGACATCAGTGAGCTCGGCGAGCGCCCGCCGCGTCGCCGTGAGCTCCGCCCGCGTCTCCACGTGCTCCTCCCTGACGCGTTCGAGCTTTTCTTCTTGCTTTTCGAACCGCGCTAAAAGGAGGCGAAGGGCGTCGCCCGGGGAGACGTCGTCGTCGACGTCGACGCTCGGCGCTTCGCGCGCGGGCGGATCAGGTCGACGGCGCTTGGATTCATTGCTCATGGTGTCCTCGATCGGTCTTGTACGTGCGTCGGCGCGAGAGGAACTGGGGCGGGGACGGGGTCGTCCCCTCCGAGAAAATAACGGCGGGGACCTGCGCAGAACTCTCGCTCTCGTCACCGTCAACTTGTCCGTTTAGAGAAGATGATGCGTTCATTCTTCGTCGTTCCCATCTCGAGGCGCGCGCGGCGAGGCGCGAGACGCGCGCGGCGTCGCTCCGCTCCGCGTGTCGTCGAGAGAGAAGCGCGCCGAGGCGTCGCGCGTCCTCGCGCGAGGCTTGCCCCGCGGAGGAGAGCGAGAGAAGACGACGCGCGGGCGGGAGGAGCGATGGGCGGATCCTCCGTGTATTTTCGCTCGACGCTCGGCGCGTCCGACGGCGCGCGCTCGCCGTCCGACGTCGCGTGGTCCCCGCCCGGGGCGCTGAACCCGCTGGATCCCGCGTGCGCGTCGCCGGTCGTCGCCGTCGCGTTCGACGACGGCGCCGTCGGCGTCTACACCGGTGCGTCGCGTCGATCGATCGACGGCGGTCGACGTCCGCGTCCTCTCGTCGTTCCTCCCTTCCGTCGTCACACGGCACCTTCTGTTCGCTCCTCGGGCCGCGTCTTTTCTTCGTCTCTCGTCCGCTCGTCGCTCGTCGCTCGTCGCGCGCGCCTTCCTGATCCGTCCACTCCCGCGACCGACCGACGTCGTCCGCGCAGAGGAAGGCGAGCCGTTAGACGCGGACGTCGCGCTGATCGTCGAGCCGCCGTCGAGGAAGAAGACCAAGCCGAGCGCGCGCGACGACGGCGACGACGACGACGAACGATCGAAATCGAAATCGAAGCCGACGTCGAAACGGGATCACGTCGCGTGGCACCCCTCGCGGCCGCTGCTCGCGTGCGCGTCCTCCCGCGGCGTCCTGCACCTGTGGTCGCGCCCGGACCGCCACCTGAGCAGAGTTCCCGCGGGCGATAACCTTCACGAGTCGTCGGACGCCGCCGCGGTTGCGAACGGCGGCGGTACAGCTGGCGGCACAGCCGGCGGAGCGCCGATCACCGCGCTGGCGTGGAGCGACGACGGCGCGAGGTTACTCTCCGGCGACGCGCGCGGCGTGATCGTCGCCTGGCGCGTGGACGACCGCGGTCGTCTGAAGCGAACGACGTCGGTGTCCGTGGAAGGGGTGGTGATAACGCACGTCGTCGCGCCGTCGTCGCGAAGTAATACTTCCGGAAGCGCGGCGTCCGCGCCGACGCGGTATTACTTCGCGACGAGGGACGTCGACGACGCCGGGCGAGGCGCGGTGTACACCGCGCGCGACGACGCGGACGACGGCGGCGACCCCGCGCCGTCGATGCTGTTCGAGCTGGACGCGGGCGTCTCCGAGCTGTTGCATCGTCGCGTGAAAGCGGAAAAAGAAAAAGTAAGCGGCGGCGTTTTCGACGGTGAACGGCTGGTGACGGTGCGTTCTATCTCACACTGGTTCCCATACGACCGCGTCGGCGTGGTGAACGCCGATCCTTAAGGACTATTGCCGGCGTGTGTTTCTCTCCGCTCATCCCTCGCTTTCAATACCCGCCCTCGGCGCCTTTCAACTCCACCTGACGCCTTTCAACTCCACCCCGACATAGCTCTGCGTCGACTGCTCGATGAGCGCTTTTACGCCGTCCCCGGGGTCGACCGGCCCCTGGAAGCGGACGTGGACGACGCGGCTGCCGTCGTCTTCCGACCCGGGCTTGGGTTTAGGCGCCGCCGGACCCCGCGCGGTTTGGACGTCGGCGGCGGACGGCGTCGTGGCCGTCGTCAACGCCAAGGTGAGACTGGTCCCCGTACGACCGCGTCCGCGGGGTGAACACCGTTTCTTATTAAGGACGTTTCTTCCCGGCGTCGGCGTCGGCGTTTCGTCACTCTCCGCGCGTCCATCCCTCCGTCGGTTTCGACGCTCGACCCATGGGTCGCCTTTCATCGACTTCATTCATCGACCGACGCCTTCCGACTCCGGCTTTCGACTCCGCCCCGCAGGATATCGCCGGCTGCGTCCGCGTGTACGACCTCGAGAGGGACGGCGCGAACTACGCGCTTCTGCCGCCGTCGTCCGGCGCGGGGTCCACCCCGGACGTCGCCGCGCGACGGCTGACGTGCGTCGCGTTCGACCGAGGCTCGGGGGTGCTCGCGTGCGGACGCGCGGACGGACGCGTCGCGATGTTCCGACGCGACGCCGCCGCGACCCGGACGACGACGACGCGCGGGCTTGACGCGAACCGTCGCGGAGGATCCGAACCGTCACCGGACGAAGACGCGACGTCGTGGACGCGCGTCGCCGGCTTCGCGACCGCGTCCGGGCTGCGGGAGATCGCGTTCGGGCCCGACGGCGCGCGATCGATGAGCGCGCGCGGCGACGAGACCGCCGCGGCGATGACGCGCGCGACCCTCGACGACAAGACGCGAGACGGCGTCTCCATCTCTCGCGTCAGCGCGTCGGACGTCGTCGTCGAGGCTCTGGACGGCTCGCGGCTGCCCGCGTTCCTGCGCGCGGACATGAAAGTCACCGGCGCGGACGCGACGGCGACGCACGCGCTCGTGTGGAACTCGCGTCGAGCGAAGACGTACGAGCTCGCCGGCCGCGGCGCCGGCGTCGGCGGCGGCGACGGCGGGTACGTCCACGTGGCGTCGTTTAAATCCTCGCGCGCGATGGCGATGCACCGCGAGACCGTGTTCGCCTCCGGCAAAGCGCGCGTCGAGGTGTGCACGCTGAGCGGCGTCGTGAAGGACGCGCTCGCGTACGAGGCGACGCACGGTGCGTTCTACTTTACACTGGTCCCCATACGACCCCGTCGCCGCGGTGAACGCCGATCCTGAAGGACTTTTCCCGTCGTTTCTCTCCGCCCACCCCCCGGTTTCAATCCCCGCCCGCGTTGCCTTTCAACTCCACCTGACGCCTTTCAACTCCACCCCAACTTAAGGTGACGTCATCGCGTTCGACGCGCGCGGGAATTTTCTCGCCGCCGCGACGGAGAAGGGGCGACTGAAGGTGTGGAAGTGTCAAGGCCGGACGCCGAAGCCGCACGGGCCGACCGGGGGGAGACGGATCTGCGGCGGCACCGGCGGCGACGATTCGTATTCCGCCGCGTATTCCGGCGGCGATATGAACGGGCTCCCGCGCGGCGCGTGCGTGAGCGCGCTGCGGGTCAACGGCGACGGCTCGAAGATCGCGGCGTCGTTCGTCGCGTCCGCGTCGGGCCCGAGGCGCGTCCTGGTTCCTCGCACTGGTCCCCATACGACCGCGTTCGCGTTGTGCACGCCGTTCCTTGAGGACTTTCTTTCCCGGCGGTCGTTTCTCTGCGCCCATCCCTCGCTGCTTTCAATCCCCGCCCTCGGCGCCTTTCAACTCCGCTTCTGACGCCTTTCAACTCCACCCCGACGTCCACCTTCAGCGCGCCGCTGGGCGTCGTCGCCGTCTGGGACGTCGACGCCGACGTCGTCTTATCCTTCGACTTTTTGAGACGGTGCGGACGCGTGCCGGAGACGTTCGGGTGGGACGCGCGCGTGGGGTCGCTCCTCGGCGTGCAGACGGGGAAGGCGGAGAAGACGGACGGCGGTGACGACGACGACGACGACGACGCGGGAGAGGATAAAAAATTGAAAACGTTGGAAGACCACCGCGACGACGACGACGACGAGGGCGGGTTCGACCTCTCGCGCGACGCGGACAACCCCGGGGTCGTCGTGTACACACTCTTCGCGACCTCCACCGCGATCGCGCCGCAGGAGACGCACCCGCTGCCTCCCGGGTACGAAGCTCTCCTCGGTCTGCGCGCGCCGTCGTTGTACGTGTGCAAGAAAAACCGGGACGAAAACGTCGCCGAGGCGTCGTCGTCGTCGTCGCCGTCGCCGTCGAGATCGGGGGGGGGCGCGAAGACAGACGGCGTGTGCTTCAGCATCACGATGCGCGACTTCGCGGGCGTCGAAAGCGCTTCGTCGGAGACGATCGACGCGTTGATCGCGTTCGCGATGAAACTCGCGATGAAGGACCACGACGGCGCGTACAAAGCGGTGAAGACGATGACGGGCGCAGCGGCGTGGAGAGCGGCGGCGCGCGGGTGCATCCGCAACAAGCGCCTCGAAGCCGCGGAATTTTGCCTCGGGAACATGGGCCACCTGCGCGGCGCGCGCGCGGCGAGGGACGCGAGGAAAGAGCCCGAGCTCGACGCGCGCGTCGCCGCCGTCGCCGTGCACCTGGGTCTGGTCGAGGAGGCGGAGCGTCTGTACGAACGCTGCGGGCGGCACGACCTCCTGAACGAGCTCCTTCAGGCGTCGGGACGATGGGACGAGGCTCTCCGAGTCGCGTCCGCGAGGGACCGGATCCACCTCAAGACGACGCACTATAACCGCGCGAAGCACTTGGAGACGACCGGGGACGCGCGCGGGGCGATCGAGGGGTACGAACGCGCGGGGAGAGCCGCGGACGAGGTGATGCGACTGTTTTTTCAACGCGGCGACGTCGACGGCGCGGAGGCGTACGTGACGTCGCGGTCCGGGCACGACGCGAAGCTCACGCGGTGGTGGGGGAAGTACTGCGAGAGCGTCGGCGAGACCGAGCGCGCGATGGTCGCGTACGAGCACGCGAAGGATTACCTGTCGCTGACGCGGATGTACGCCGCGGCGGGGGAGTGGGACGCGGCGGAGAAAATCGTCAAGGACGCCGACGACGCGGCGGCGGCGTTTCACCTCGCGCGGAGTTTCGAGGCGCGAGACGCGACGAGCGAGGCGCTGGAATTTTTCGAGCTGTCCGGACGCTACGGCCACGCCGCGCGGCTCGCGCGATTGAGGGGCATGGACGGCGAGCTCTTCGCGCTCGCGCTCAAGTCGAGACAGCGACGAACGATGCTCGACGCCGCGGCGTACTTTCTCGAGAGCGGCGACGTCTCTAAGGCGGCGACGTTGTTTCACGCCGCGGGGTCGCGCGAGCGCGCGATCGAGCTGTGCTTCGCGAGCGGCTTGCACGATCAACTCGCCGGGTTCATCGACGACGTCTTGGCCGCGGGGAAGACTTCGCCCGGGGAAGACGGAACGTCAACCGACGCGGGAGGAGGTGTGGTCGACGCGGCGCTCTTGGCGCGCTGCGCGGAGTACTTCGCCGCCAACGGGCGCGCGTCGGAGGTGCGTTCTCTCTCACACTGGTCCCCATACGACCGCGTCGGCGTGGTGAACGCCGATCCTTAAGGACTTTTGCCGGCGTGTGTTTCTCTCCGCCCATCAGGGTCCCTCGCTTTCAATCCCGACACACCTCGACGCCTTTCAACTCCATCAACTGACGCCTTTGAACTCCACCCCGACGTCGCTTTGAACGATGGAACGACCCTATCAGGCGTTTTCGCTGCTCGCCAAATCGGGCCGTCTCGACGACGCGATCGCGCTCGCGGAGTCGACGCCGTCGGTGACCATCACCGACGAGCTCGCGGACCTCGTGACGCCCCAGAAGAAAGTCGACGGCGAGTCCGCGCTCGAGGAGGAGCGACGCAAGGCGATCACGTGTCGCGTCGCGAAGCTGTGCAAGTCGCGCGGCGCGTATCATCTCGCATGTAAAAAATACGCGCAGGCGCGTTCTATACACTGGTCCCCATACG
>Ga0181559_10005941_pt1 | contig 11588 bp, 8 predicted proteins | sample 011ome_21_FD_133752 | JGI IMG/M metagenome (GOLD analysis project Ga0181559, IMG submission 133752) | Coastal salt marsh microbial communities from the Groves Creek Marsh, Skidaway Island, Georgia - 011508AT metaG (megahit assembly) | ecosystem: Environmental > Aquatic > Marine > Intertidal zone... | reverse complement strand
TGCGCAGCGCGCACGTGCATCGTGGTGCGTAAAGCAATGCGAGCGACAAAACCGCGAACGCGTGTCTTGAGGTGTGCATGATGCGTGCGCGGGTGAAGCACCAAGGCGGGGATAGATTTTCCAATATCGGTCACATCAAATTCACATGGGCGAGTTAACATCCGCGCTCTTCGACTACGCGCTCTTACCCGGAGACTTGAGCGAAAACAAACGCTTCACAGCACTGTTGCTCTTCTTTACGCTTGTCGGGGTAGCCATGGACGCGGAACGCGGTGTTTCATACGAAATGGCATCGTCGTCTGCGCCACGTGGGCTGGCGTGTGCCCGCGAGAACGAGTTGGGCGATAACGGCGTGGACACCGCGAGCTTCGTGAGAGACACATTCTTTTCCCACGGGACGAACGTAGTATCGTTCATGTGTTGCAGACTCCAAGGCGGACACTCGTTGAGCTTGCGCTTGCAGTTGCCTCCCAAAAATTCTGGTACGCGATCGACGCCTCCCATGATGGCGGCGAGCTTGGTCAAGTTACCACCCTTGACCGAACCTAATATTCGAACTTTCGCTCGCACTCGACTTGGTAGAATTGCAGAAAATGTGGACCAAACAACTCGCGCACCGATCGGTACATTGACGACGTACGTGCGATAGAGAAACTCCGGGAAATTTGCATCAACTTCTTGCAAACGCTTGAAGACGGCGATGTTGCGACTCGACAAGAGACTCAAACCCGCCCCCTTCATGTCGATCACGTGCACGATTTTATCTCGCGCGATCGATCCTGGGCGTCTCGCCATCTCTGGCAACAACGTCTTAATCATGTACCCTTGCATGCGCATTCTTTGCTCTACTATATCTTCCACGCTCGCGGTTTTGAGCATCTTCTCGACGTCCAACGTGCCAAGACGCTCTACATAAACCGGCACACCCAGCGGGGTATTGGCCGTGTACCAACCGCCCTGATATCCCTCATACATATGTTCGCGACTCTCGGCACTCACAGCCTCCCAAGATTTCATGGCCTCTTCTAAATCGTGCGTCGCGTGCCACTCCGCTCGTCGTCGCATGTCTCCCGCGGCGACGCTCGCCTTCGTCCCGCCCGCCACCAATCCTCGCTCGTACGCTTCCCGCACGTCCAACTCAGGATTTCCACTATCAACAATCATATCTTTATGCAGCGCGCTCACTTCGAATTCCCGCTGCAGCGCGTGAAGCTCGACCATATATCCCTCCGCTTCGCGCTTCGCCCGCATCGCGTTCTCGAGTTTCGCGCGCGCCGTCGCCGAGCTCTCCGCTTCACCCGCTCCCCGCACGCTCCGCGATCGCGCGCTAGCGCTTCGATATCCCATCATTCTCGCTTGAAACTCTCGTCGCTGCGCCCGAACCTTCCTCGGCGTGAGCGCGTTCCGCGTTTGACTCAACGCGCGTCTCGCGACGAACCACGCGCACGCGAGCGCGACCGCGCAGTAGCTCACAAGCTTCGCTCTGAGCGTCGGTCGCGCGCGCAGCAGCGCCGCGACGCCCACTGGCGGCGTTACGTACCGCGCGCGCGCGCGCAAGGCCTCAGCCATCACCGGCGCGGACCAGGATCGTTCGCCGTCGACGCGTTTCGCGGGTCGATCGACATCGCGACCGGTGAACTCCCACGCCGACGCCGTCGCGGTGCGCGCGAGGACGGCGACGGTGACGGCGCACGCGATGCGTGACAGGTTTCGCGCGCGTCGCGCGCGGGCGCGCATGTCGCGGTCCGGCGCGCGCGTGTGCGGGCGCGCGCGGTCGTCGTCTCTGCAGCAGATAGATATTTTGGGTCGTTCGCTAAGCTCAAATGACAAAGGAAATATTAAAGCGCGCGGAGGTCGCGACGCGGACGCGAGCGCGCGCGCGCTCACTTGCCCGCGATCATGTCCTCGGACACGCGGTGGATGCTGTCGACGAGGTAGGCGACTTTTTCGACGTCTTCCTTGCCGCCCAAACCGGCGCCGAGGTTCGCGATGAGCTTTTGCGGACCGAAATCCTCAAGCATTTGCGTCACCTCTCTTTCGATGCCTTCGAAAGACGAGCCGCCTTCTTTGTTCAACAGGGTTGGGTCGAAGTTACCCTGAACGCCGGAGGGTTGGACGCCGCGCGTCTCGGCGTCGTGACTCAAGACGTCGCGGGCGACGACGCGGTCCATCGCGGTGTCGATGGTGATGATGTCGTAACCGGCGCGCTGAAGGGCGGCGAGACCGTACGGGGCATCGCGCGCGAATCCCAGCAAAGGCACGGTCGGGTGGCGCTTTTTCAATTCGCGCGCAATCTTCTCCATGCACGGCATGGCGTACTCGTAAAAGCTTTCCTCGGTGATGTGCTCGCACATCGCCTCAAACACTTGCACCATGTGCACCCCAGCCTTGACTTGCGCGTCGAGGTAATCGATCACAACGTCCGTCAGAATGTCCAACAACTTTTGCGCTTCCTTGGGGTGTTCTTTCAACCATCGCATCCCCGCATCCGTGTTCTTTCTCGACGACCCGCCGACCATGTAATACATGAGCGTCCACGGCGCCGCGCTGAACCCGATTAGCGGCACTCCCAAGCCTTCCTTTTCGATCTGCACGTTGATCTCCTTGACGCTCGCCAGCACGTGCGCCAACTTTTCGTTCACATCGATCGATTCCGGCACTCGATGCATATCCTCCGGTCCCCGAAGCGGATTCGGCACCAATATCCCCTTCCCGCCCGGCATCTCCACCTCGATGTTCAGCGCCTCCGCGATGACTAAGATATCGCTGAACAAAATCGCCGCGTCCAGGTTATAACGTCGAATCGGTTGCATCGTCACCTCCGCCACGTCTTTCGGGTCCGCCAGCAGCTCGAGAAAGTTTTTCCCCGTCGATTTCTTATACTCGTTGTACTCGGGCAGGTGGCGTCCCGCCTGTCTGAACAGCCACACCGGCGTGCGTTCGACCCGCTCTCCGCGCGCCGCGCGAATCATCAGATCGTTCGCCGGCGTCGCGTTCGCGTTCGCGCGCGTCCGCGTCGCCTCGGCGCGTCGCGTTCGTCGTCGCGTCGCCGCCCGCGCGGGCGTCGACGGCGTCGATCGCATCGCGCGCGTCGCCATCGCGCGTCCTTCGGCGTCCACTCGCGAGTCGCGCGCGCGCCGGTCCCGCGCCGGGCGTCGAGGGCGTCGAGACGCGTGCGTTCGCGCGCGCGCCGGGTCGTCGGCCTCGCGCGGGTCCGCGCGGCGACGTGCGGCGTCGCGACGGCGTTATCCGCGCGCGGGGCGCGCGCTTTTGATGAGACGCACCGTATTTAAGGGATCTATATACGCCGTCGTACTGTTTGCTCGATGTCGTTCGAGCCGCCGCCGCCGCCGCGCGCGCGTCGACGCCGCGCTTCGCCGCGCGCGTCGCCGGGCGCGCTCGCGACGCGACCGCGCGCGAGAGTCGCGCGCGATGCCGGGCCCGAGCGCGCACGGGCAGCGAAACAAGAAACACAACAGCGGGAAGCATCAATCGAAACACTCGTGGAGGAAGCACAAGACGTCGAGCGATGCGTCGACGCGCGAGATGTTCGGCGCGCGCGCGCGGGCGTCGATGAAGATCGGACACGGCGTGGGGAATAAACGCGAGCGGGCGCTGCGAGGGAAACAGATTCGAGACGCGAACAGAGAGGCGCTGGTGATGGAACGAAGACACGCGAGGGCGACGCCGAGAGTCGTGGGCGTGTTGGCGTTCAACGAGGAAGAACAGGGATTGGATGATTTGCGAGCGTGCTTGGAGACGTTGGTGCGAACGATGCGAGGGGATGAGGACGCTGGGGGGGAGGAGGAGGCGGGGACGTTCGTTAAGGGGATGTTTGACGATTGCGTGACGCCGCGGACGACGACGTGCGGGCGGCATCGGCAACGAGTTTCGTTTCTTTTGATCAACTCAGCGAACGTGATGTCGGCGTTGGAGACGCTCAAAGTGTGCGATTTGTTGATGGTGATCGCGCCCGTGAGCGCGCACGAGCCGAGCGCGGTGGTGGCGCGGTGTTTACCGACGCTGAAGGCGCTCGGGATTCCGCAAACGCTCCTCGCGCTCAGAGGATTGGACGACGTGAAGCAAGCGAAGAGGCAAGAGGTGAAAAAAGCGATGCTGAACATCGTCGCGACAGAGTTACAAATTCCCACCGACCGCGTGAAAACGCTACCGGCCACATCGCGAGCCGAATTCACCGAGTTGGTGCGACAAACGGTGGAGCTTCGCGGCGAGACGCCGCGTTGGCGCGGTCAGCGGCCGTATGTGCTCGCGCATCGTCGCGAGATCATCCCCGACGTGAGCGACGATCGATTTGCTACCGTCGTCGTTGAAGGGTACGTTCGTGGTGTGCCTGCGACCGCGAGTCAGCTTTGGCATTTGCCGGGCGTGGGCGACTTCCCAGTCGTTAAAATTGAGTCCATCGCCGAGCCTGCGCAGGCGCGCGCGAACGCTGTGAGTCGTAACGACGCAGCGATGGAAGGTAACGAGGTACTGATGACGTGGACGCGGGATGCCAACATAGCTCAGGAAGTTATGCGGGAAAACCAACCGGATTCAATGGCTGGTGAACAAACGTGGCCGACGGCAACAGAGCTCCAACTCGCCGAGCTCGAGGCGAAGAGGAAAACTCGCCCGGCTGGTATGAGCGATTATCAAGCATCGTGGCTTTTAGACGCCAACGAAGATGGCAACGCCAATGAAGACGCAGATGATGCCGACGACGCCACCATGGACGACGCGCCGGGAGATGACACATTTGGCGCCGAGGCGGAGATGCGCGAAGGCGGTGCCGACATCGCGGAAGATGGGGAATCAGATGAAGAATGGGTGAATGCTGGTGGTGATGATGAAGACGAGGTCGATTTGGAAACGCGTCGAAACCTGGACATGGCCGAGCGCGATAGTAACAAGCGCGCGGCGCTTCAAGACGCAGAGAATGAGGACATGAAGTTTCCAGACGAAATGGACACGCCAGCGCATTGCGTCGCTCGCGACAGATTCGCAAAGTACAGAGGGTTAAAATCTTTCAGATCTTCGCCGTGGGATCCCAAAGAGTCGCTTCCCTACGATTACTCGCGCGTGTTTGCGTTCGAAAACTTCAAGCGCGCGCATAAACGCGCGCTACAAGTTCAAGAAGAGGACTCAGTGGGCGGCGCGCAAATCGGAACGTACGTGCGAATCACCATCGCTGGCGTCCCACGCGTTCCCGTCACCGCTCTTTTCGAAGGCTTGGGCGGATACGAAGCCCCGAATCCGAACGTGTGCCCGCGGAGCGAAGATGGCAAGATCGGTCTCGGCGTTGGTCCGTCCTGGAGCGGTTGGGTCGGTGGCGCCGGGCCTGTGGTGTTGAGTGGCTTGATGCAGTACGAGTCATGCCTTTCGCTGATGAACTATTGCGTCACAAAGTCGACGTACTACGACGCGCCGTTAAAGTCGAAGGATCCACTTTGGTTCCACGTCGGATTTCGCCGCGAGCGCGCTGGTCCGGTGTATAACACCGATAATCTCGGCGATAAGCACAAGCTCGAGCGCTTTTTGCGCGCTCGCTCGCCGACGATTGCCAGCGTGTACGCGCCCATCACGTACGGGCCGGCGCCCGTGATCGGGTTCAAGGAATCGTTCACATCACACGGGATCAAAGTCGATCTCTGTCTCACGGGATCCGTACGCGATGCGAACCCAGATAGAATCGTCCTCAAGCGAGTAATCCTGAGCGCGCTTCCGTTTCGTACGCACAAACACAAGGCGGTGGCGCGATACATGTTCCACAATCCCAACGACATTCGTTGGTTCAAACCGTTGGAACTTTGGACAAAGTACGGATTGCGAGGTAAAATCGTCGAGCCCGTGGGCACGCACGGTCGCATGAAGTGCGTGTTCAACAACGTCATCCATCAGCACGACACGATTTGCGCGACGCTTTATAAGCGCATCTACCCGAAATTCGCCGCATCGGAGCAGCACGCGCACGCCGCGACGTGATTTAACGAAGCGAACGCGCGCGCGCGATGGCGGCACCGACACCCCGACGATGTAACGTAAATATTAGCACGAGTTTGAGTCGTAAAAGCGACGTCTGCGCGGTTTTCGTCGGCGCGGTTTTCATCATTTCAATAAACTAACGACACCATCGCCATCGCGTCGTCGTCGCCGCCATCGCGACGCCCGACCAAAGACAACACTCTACGTCCGCGCGCGCGCTTCCGCGTCGTCGAGATCGATTAATCATCATCCTTAAACTCGCGTCTATCCAAGTACCGACTCGGGCGCAGCTCCGCGATCTCCTCCGGCGACATTTGTTCCCCGGTCGCCTTCAGCGTCGCCCTGTTCAGCTCGCGAATCTCCTCCAATCGCTCCTTATCCCGTCGCTCCTGCCACACGAAGAAGATCGGGATCCCGAGCCCCGCGCCGAGGCCCAGCACGGCGGCCCCGATGGCGGTCACCGTCTCCTCGTTCAGGTCGATCGCCGTCTGCGCCACCACCTGCGCGGCGTTCGCGCGCGGCGACACCGCGATCGCGCGACGCGATCGTCGCGCGACGTTCGCGCGCGCCGACGCGCGCGCGACGCGCGCGGGCGCGACGGTGTTCGTCACCGCGCGCATGTTTCTGCGGTCGGCGCGCGACCGCGATAGGGTCGACGTCACGGCGATCGCGCGACCGCGGGCGCGGGCGCCGGCGAACCCGCGCGCGAGGTTGGACGCGCGGCGTCGAACGACGTCGCGTCGATCGCGCGCGCGCGCGCGACGACGAGGGCGCGCGCCGCAGTCGACGACGCGCGGACGCGGCGCGCGCGACGCGCGGGCGACGCGCGACGCGCGGGCGAAGGGCGAGGGGCGACGCGCGACGACGCGGCGCGCGCGGCCGCGATGAAGAAGACGATCGCGCTCGCGCGCGCGCAGTTTACGAGGGATGAAGCGCTCGTCGAGAAGATTCGCGGGCGCGGGCGCGAGCGCGCGCGCGACGCCGCCGCCGCCGCCGACGACGACGACGACGAGGGAGAGACGGTGACGTGGACGAAAGCCGAGGTGATTCGACTGAACGCGTACTCGAAGTACTTCCTCGCGTGGTATCTGGGAACGATCGCGGGGATCATGGGGTTCTTCGGATTTGGTTGGACCGTGTGGGGCGCGTTCTTCATCAACGTCGGGACGTACTTGTTTGAGACGATGTACTTGCGGATCGATCTGGATGAGATCGGAGAGGGGATGGAGTTCTTCCTGGATTCATTCGCGTCGAGTTACGGGGTGTTTGTGCTGACTTGGGTGGTGGTCGCGGAGACGCTCGGGCGCTCGCGCGCGCAGATGCCCACTCACACGATTCCGCGCTTTGGCGGGTGACGCGCGCGTCGACGTTCGTGGTGAGGGGTCATTTTTGTATAGCCTTGTAATTAATATACTCGATGTTGAAACAAAATTCGTGTCGGCGCGCGTTGGAGCTGCGGTGGCGGCCGTTATTCGTACATTTCAAAGACGGAGAAACATTCTCATCGACGTCTGCCTCGGCGCAAACCGAGAAGAAGTTCACTAGCGTCAGAGAGCTCCGACATGCAGCTTTTCGACGCCACGAGCGAACCAGCGACAGATGGCGTGGCGCTAGCAAAACCATCGCGGTTGATTCCCGAGTGTTCTGTGCTCATGGGATTCATGTACGATCTCGCGGGGACGGTCTCCGACGCGCGCGGCTGCGGTCTCTTTGGCGATTCGTCCACTTGCGAACGTTGCAAACCGGCATTGTTCGCGCTTTTCGCTGCCGCGTTTACGACGCTTTCAAGCGCGTACGCGCCTCGAGACACATTGAGGAATCGTGCGTCTTGACTCAGACGACTGTACAGTGTGTTCGCCGGCGTCTTTCCGGCGAGCCTTACGAGCGAACGATCCTTGATCAAGCGCACCATTTCGCTCACTTGCAAACCTTCGGGGCCGGCGGTGAGTAAGAGGTGATAACACGCCTCGGAAATCGACTTGAACGGGCAATCCGTTTCGTCCGAGGTCACTATGCCCTTGCCCGAGTCCCCGACGAAGGAGCCGCCTACGGTCATCGGCGGCTTACTCGTTGTATTCCCTGAATGATGTTCGCTCGTCGTCATCGTGCCGCCAAAGTTACTCGGCACTGCCTCGCGCTTGTAGCGCTTGGTGCTATCGCCGGCTTCACTGACGCTCATCATCGCCGCCAAGTGCTTGTACGCGGAATCTGGTCCGACAATACCACTTTCCTGCGGCGCGCCTCTCGGCGACCAACGCCCGTACGGTGACAACGTCCAACCTCTTCTAATCGACGCGTGCTTAGGCCGTGTCTTATTCCACGTCTCGCGAATCCACGATTGTCCGGTGGAGTCTTGGAACACTATCAAGGATGTATCGTTATTCACGCCAACGCCCGGAAAACAAACGACAATTTTCCCGCGAGCGTCGGTGATTTGAGAAATATATCCTTCGCACCACCTGTTGTTGTAATGCACGTCGACCTCCTCGTTCAAGCGACGAGACGCGTCCACGGCTAGATTGTCAACTGGTGGTGTCGGGCGAACAGTACTCGACAGCGTGCTCGTGGGCAAACGAACGTTATCTGCGACACCATCGCCGCCGCCTTCCGGCGCGACGCCGAGCGTGATAAACTCCCCGTCGTTTTCGATAACCTTGGCGCTCGCCCAGGTCGCGCCGTGGGACTTGTGCGGACGCGCTACTTCTACCATTGACCCTGGTTCGTACGCCAAGTTCACGTCAACGAGCTCCGAACCCGAACTCTTGTCACTTTCGCTCTCGCACCCGACGTAGTCCTCCGTCTCGCGACGACGCTTGCGACAAGCCGCCGCGCCCGCGAACTCAACCTCATCCGCACCCCGTCGCCCCGTCGACTCCCCGTCCAGATCGATCACTTTATACGTCGCGCGTTTGACCAGCACAAACATCGGATCTACGTTCGCGTTCGCATCGTCAGTCTTCTTGCCGAAAAATCGTCGCGCGTCCTACGTCGCCTCGCCTTCGTCGTCGTCGCACCTTTAGACAACTGTCCGACGATCGTATTCTGCGGCGTCGCACCGCCGAGTTTCACCCCACCCGATCGCTCTCGAACCGCTCTCGTGATCTCTTTCACCTATCGTCGCCCGTCGCGCGTCGCGCGTCGCGTCGTCAGTCTCGCGTTCGCCTCGGCGCGTCGATATCGCGGTCCGTGTGCGTGTACAGTCTCACACCGGCCCCCGTCCGCGCGGGGATACCCCCGTCGTCGCCTCGCGCGCGCACCGTCAGGCCCTGTTCCCCCGCCGCGCGCAGTGCGTCGTAACACGCGCGTTTGATCGTCCCCTCGCGGAACCGCGACGCCATTCTCGTCGCCGCGCCGCGCGCACGCCCTCGCGAATCCACGGTCGTTCGCGTCGTTCGCGACGCGATTCCCGTCGACGAATCCGGCGCGCCGCGACGCGCGCGCGACGCGCGCGCGCCCGATCGCGCGAGATACGCGCGGTAGAGAATACGATCGAAGTCGTCGACGCGAACGAAGGCGCTCGCCGCGATCGCGCGACGCGCGAAACGCGCGTGCGAGTGCGGCGCGCGGTGCATTTCGGGCGCGCCGACCCCGTCACGGTCGTCGAGTCCTGACTCGTCCGAGAAAATCTCTCGCGCGCGCGCGTGCCGAGCCGACAGCGCGCGCGCGCGCGCGACGCCGCGACGGCGCGCGCGGCGCGTCGATCGCGCGGCGACGCGCGATGATGATCGCGTCGTCGATCGAACGCGGGCGAGACGGCGCCGCGACCGCGCCCGCGCGGGGAGCGGGCGTCGATCGCGCGCTCGCCCTAGAATTCCGACATTGGCACCGCACGGGGCGCTATGGGACGCAGTCGGATCCGACGCATCCGCGCGCGACGCGGCGTCGTCGCGATCGCGATCGACGTCGCGCGACGACATCCCGCGAGCGTAACATTCGCGCGCGCGTCCGCGCGCGCGATCGTCGCGTTCGCGCGTCGCGCGACGCGTCGCGACGCGCCGAACGCCTCGACCGACCGCGTCCGCGCGCGCGCGGCCGCGACGCGACGTCCGCGCGTCGCGCGCGCGCGTCGCCGCGCGCGATCAAGCGCGCGTCGCGCCGCATTCGCGCGCGCGAATTAATCCCCGATCGCGCGCGCGCGCGTCGGGCGTCGTCGTCGCGCGTCGCGCGCCGCGCGCCCGCGCGCGCGCGTCGCGACGAGTCCCGATGGGCGCGCGCGGGCGCCCATCGCGCGAAATTGCAACAAATACTCGACGTTTCGAATTCTCGTACGCGCATTCAGTGAGACGATGCGAACCGTTGCGAATCGCGAAAACACGGCGGATGTCGTCGGGCGCGATGGACGACCGACCGCGCGCCAGGGGTGGCGCGCGTCGCGTCGTCGGCACTAAACCACGCGCGATGTCTCTCGCGAACGAGCTCGCGATGAAGTCCGCGGTCGCGTCTCGCGCGATCGCGACCAAGGTGCGCGCGACGGCGGCGCGCGCGCGCGAACGGCGGCGCGATCGGCGCGCGATGGCGCGCCATCGTCGACGCTTCGATCGGATACGTCGAGACGATCGGACCGCGAGGACGACGCGCGCGCGGTCGGGACGACGCGCGATCGCGCGGGGTGGTTGGAGCGAGCGTCGCGGGATGTGTAGAGACTGACGGTGGAGCACGCGCGCGCGCGCGATGGATGAACAGACGATGAAGAGGACGAAGAGCGCGAGAGGGGCGCCGCGAGGCGCGCGCGCGGCGGCGAAGCGCTCGGAAGACAGCGAAGAGGTCGAGGGCGACGCGCTGAAGCGCATCGTCGCGGCTGGTACGGTTGCGTTTTCCGTGCTCGCGGGCGTGGAGGGGGCGATCGAGCCGGCGCGCGCGGCGGGCTCGGCGACGGAGATCGCGCCCGAAGGCGCCATGTCTCCGAACGCGAAGGATTACAAGTCTGAAATCGGCGAAAGCCTCGCTACTCTGGATTATGACGCCATTATCAAGAAGACGGACGACTATTTTGTCTACCGCTACGATCGCGGCATCGATGAATCTCAAATCATCGATCTCGACGACGAAGACGACTCTGCGACGCGCGGTCCGAAGGGCACGAAGAAACGAGTCGCGGTGGCCAAGTCCACCACCGCCCCTTCGTTCACCTTGCCGAGCTTCACCGCGCCGAGCTTCGATGCGCCGAGCTTCTCGATTCCGACGTTTGAAGTGCCGAGCATCGAAATTCCGGCTATTCCGGGTGTAACCGAACCGGCGACCGAGAAGGACACCTCCGCCGAAGACGCCGCGAAGGCTGACGCCGCGGCCGCGAAGAAGGCCGAGGCCGAGGCCGCGGCTGCGACGAAGGCCGAGGCCGACGCCGCGACCGCCAAGAAGGCCGAGGCCGACGCCGCGGCCGCCAAGAAAGCTGACGCTGAAGCCGCCAAGAAAGCTGACGCCGAAGCCGCCAAGAAGGCCAAGGCTGACGCTGAAGCCGCCAAGAAGGCAGCGGCGGAAGCCGCCAAGGCTGAAGCTGCCGCGAAGAAGGCTGAAAGCGCGAAGAAGCCGATGGCTGCCGCCCCGGCCGCCGGTAGCAGCGATCTTGGTTTCGATTTCGGCTCTCTCTCTCAATACATGGAATCCGC
>Ga0181559_10005935_pt1 | contig 11594 bp, 3 predicted proteins | sample 011ome_21_FD_133752 | JGI IMG/M metagenome (GOLD analysis project Ga0181559, IMG submission 133752) | Coastal salt marsh microbial communities from the Groves Creek Marsh, Skidaway Island, Georgia - 011508AT metaG (megahit assembly) | ecosystem: Environmental > Aquatic > Marine > Intertidal zone... | reverse complement strand
TCCGAGACGCGCGACGACGCGAGCGACCACCCGCGCGCGCCGTCCGCGTACGAGACGGAGGTGTGGTTCCAGGACCCGGCGGCGCGATGGCGCGTCTTGGCGAAGAGTTTCTCGGCGTATTTCCGCGCGCTGCACGCGAACCTGGGCCTGCCCAACTGGCACGCGCGCGCGACGGACGTCGGCCTAGACCCGGACTCGCGCGCGTGGTTTCGGTGGATGGCGCCGCACACGCTGGCGCTGGACCTCAAGCGGGGCGAAATGCGGCGGACGAGCGCGAAGAGAGACGCGCGCGGCGCGTCCGCGAAGGACGCGAAACCGTCGCCGCGAGGATCGCGTCGGTTCGGCGCGGCGGCGGCGGCGGCGGTCGGAGCCGACCGCGACGGGCGAGCGACAGAGAAACCACTCTGTGTCGATCCGCGATCGGCGCGAGCTAGCTAGTCGTGTGTAACGCATCACGGACGTTTTCGTAGCGGTTCTTCGATTCGTATCACGGACGCGAGCGTTCCGCGCGTCTCCATCACAACGTGGACTGCCTCCGCGGTCTCAGGTGCTCCGGCAGAACCGCGTTCACGCTCGACACCGCCTGCCCCACCTTGCGCACCGCCAGCAGCACGTCCTCGTGCGTCACGGTCTTACCTTTGCGGTGCTGCGCGAACGCGTGCACGTCGTCCGCGAGGCCCAGGGCGTACGTCATGGTGAGCTCGGCGAGGCACTGCGCGAACTGCGGCGAGACCCGGCACGCCTTCTCTTTCGCCACCTCCTCGGCGACCGTGATGACGTCGCACTTCAGGCGATCCTGCAACGCCGCATGCCGCCGCTCGAAGTCCTCCGTGCCGTCCCCCGCCTCGGGGTTCAACGCACCCCCGTGCCCCTCGAGCACGAGCGCATCCAGCTCGTCCGCCATCTCCGCGTGCGGGGATCTGACGCGAGTTTCAAAATCGCGTTTCGCGTCTGTCGAAAGTTCAAGTGCGTATCAGCGCCTCTTGGACGTGACGATACGAAAAGGCACGAAAGCAACGACACCTCCCTTCCCGGCCACACTTCCGCGTTCCACGCCGACGTACACCTCGTCGGACGTATCCGTACGCCCGCGCTCGCCGACGCTTAGCCCCGTCGGTCGATCTCGGGAACCAACCTCCGCGGGAGCCCGACGCAGTGCCTCGCGACGATTCGCAGCCGAGTGATCGGCCGTTTCTGAGATCCGCGCGCGAGATCTCGCGAAGCCTTAGAAGCACACGATGGCGAACCAGGAGGAGACGCGCATCAGGAAAGTAGACGGTGTGATGACGGTTCTCGATGATGATATCTCGACAAACGCGAGAGGGCACATGTGCTTGTGGGATATTATGGAAGGGATGAGTCTCAAGGAATCGGAAGGCCGGCGGTACCCCGACATCAAACCCCACGTTCCCCAGGAGGTGGACATGTCTCGTCCGAGAAAGAACTTCTTTATGCACGGGGACGATGGGGGCGTGGATATCCCCACAAACCCCAAGTCGAAGAGCGCGAAGGGATACATCGCCCGACAGCGCGTCTCAATCTCCGGCCTCATCTCCGACGTTTCTCTGAACGGCAGACAGGGCACTCTCGTGGAGTGGTCCGACAAAATGCAACGCTGGCTCGTGAACGTCGACGAGAAGGAGGACTTCGTCCGCGTCAAGCCCGCCAATCTGGAGCTCGTCAGGCCCGGCCCCGACAAGCCCAGGTACTGGCCCGCTGGCGTGCACATCAGGGAACTCGTCTTCGACATCGGGTCTCATCCCCCCGTCGCGAAGCTCGCGCGCCGCGAGACCGGCGACGAAGACGAAGTCAACGGAAACGCTCAGGCGGACGAGAGGCCTCTCACCGGCGAGGAGCTCGGATCGCGCGTCCTCTTCTCCGGAGCGCTGACCGACCTTCGCGGGGAGTTCAAGTTGGCCACCGTCGTCAGCCTCTACAGCCGCAAGGCGTACGAAGGCGAGGACTGGGAAAAAGAGAAGTTCCATCTCCGGATGCTTCAGAAGGGTCTCAGCAATGACCACTGGAGCGCGCACGTCGGCGCGATGGCGAACAACGGACGCGTCGTGATGCGGCTGTGCGAAAACGTGGGCGACACCATGTACTGCGGGCGCGAACCTCGGCGGCACGGATGGCTCCAGTACGAGCCCGAGTATGCCTTGAAGCAATTTGTCGGCAGGGTCATTCACGAGACGTGGACGCCCCAAAACGACGAGAAGCTTTGGACGGTGAAAGACCTGTGCGAAGTCGTGCTGTCCAGGTACCGAAAGAAGCGGACGCCGAGCTTCAAGCCGGGGAGCTGGTTGTTTGGCGCGAGGGCGCGAGTCGCGTGCGACGACGACGAGGACGAGGACGATCCGGATCCGGAGAAGCTGCCCACCCGCTTGAAGCTCTCGAAGCATTGCGGGGACGCCAGTTGGGGGGCCTGGGCCATCACGGGACAGATCCCGATGTGAATATCGGGAGCATCGAGGCGCGCGTGAGCGCGGGGGAGGGGCGAGACGAAGCGAGACGTACGCGAACGACGGGAACTTTTTCATGCAGACTACGTATTGTTTTGTTGCAAATTCGAAATCTTCATTCGTTGTTTCGTGCTCCTCACGAGCGTCCTCGTCGCGCGGCAGCGCAGTCTCGCGGCGCGCGGCGCGCGGGGTCGGGCGAGGATGTTCGTCCGCGCGCGATGTTCGTCCGTCTTGGTCGCGATGAGAGTCGCGACGCGCTCGCGCCGTCGTCCGCCTACCCCCGCTCGTCCTTCGCCTTCTGCCCGTGGTGGATCCCCGCCGCCTTGGCGTTGCGCACGACGCGCGCGAGCCCGTCCTTGGCGGTGGCCTTCTTGGACGCGCGCCGGTTCAGCAGCTTGGGGTCCAGCGGCCAGTACGCGTACGGCTCCAGTTTCCGCGACTTGCCCTGCACGTCGCCCTTGGCGCCCTTCTTGGCGCGGTACGTCTCCGCGCTGTGCCGGTTCTCGCCGCGCGCCGTCTTGGCCGTGCGCGCGGTCTTGGACGTCCTGGTCGTCTTCGCCGTCTTCGCCGTGCGCCCGGACCGCATCGTCCCCTCCGTCTTCGCCGTGCGCCGCGACACGTTCGAACGCGCGTTCGTCCCGACACTCCGCGCGTCGTCGAAATCGTCGTCCAGACTACCGCGCTTGCGCTTCCCTGCGCTTCCCTCGCGCTCCTCGGTGATCACCAGCCGGCCGCCCTCGCCGCGCGCGTAGCCCTCGCCGTCGCCGTCGTCGCCGTTTTTGAAACGCGCGCCGGCGCGGGACGAACCGAGGAGCGAGCGGCGCATCGCCGAGTCGTCCAGCAGATCCAGCGGCGCGTCGCCGGCGGCGGCGCCCGGAAGCCGCGCGCCACCCACCGCGCGCCGCGCGTGCGCGGCGGCGGCGGAGCGCGCGCCGCCGTCGCCCGCGTCGCGCCGGGACGCGGCGACGGAGTATGCGCCCTTCTGTATCTGTACAGAGCGCGCGCCGCGCGCGAGCCCCCTCGGCTCGTCGCCACCGTCGCCGGAGAAGACGTCCTCGTCGTTCCACGCGCTTCGCCTGCCCGTCCGCGCCGAGCGGCCAGCCTCCGTCCGCGCGTTTCGTCCAGGGCCGCCGCCGAGCTCCGAGCCGGCGACGCTCGCCTTGCGCCGGCGCTCGCTCCTGGTTTCCTCGCGCCGCATGTGCTGCAGCAGCTTGGCGTGCAGCGCGGGCGTGGCGTCCTCGACGGCTTTCCAGCCGCACCGCTTCACGAGACGCTCCATCACGACGCGCGTCTTGCTCTTGAAGCGCGCGAACCCGTCGTCGTCGTCGCACGGCTTGAGCAGCGCGGGCACGAGCTCGGGCAACCGGGCGGCCAGCTCCGTCTGCGGCAGGCGCACGGCGATGACCTTGGCGAAGCCGAGGCACGCCTTGACCACCTCGCGGTCGCCCGTCTCGAGCAGCGCGTAGACGGCGGGCAGGAGCTCGGGCACCGTGGACACCAGCGCCGCGGAGAACTCGTACAGCAGCCGCGCGAGCGCCATCACGGACGCGCTCTGCATGGTGGGCGTCGCGCCCACCACGCCGGCGAGCACGGTGAGAAAGAACCGGCGCACGCCCGCGCCCATCGCGCCCTCCGCCTCCTCGGCGTCCATCGCGGCGTCGTCCTCCTCCTCCTCGAATCGGTCATCGTCCGAGTCGTCGCCGTCGCCGTTACCGCTCGAGCCTCCGTCCGCGAGCCACGCCGAGAGCATGCCTCCTCCGCCCCCCGCGCCGCCGGCGATGCGCCCGCCGCCCGCGCGCCCCGCGCGACGCTCCATGGCGCGCGGGATGTCAACGAGCAGCTTGAACGCCTGCACGCGCGTCCGCGCGTTTGTCTCCTTGGTCGCCATGATGAGCTCGCCGAGAAGCGCGGCGAAGGACGAATCCGAACGCATGGTCTTCGCGGAAGTCGCGCCGCCGCCTTCTCGCTCCCGCGTCTCCTCGGCCGCCTGTTCGCGCTCCATGAGCGCGGGGAGGATCGCCGCGACGCAGCGCAGGCGGTACCGCCGCGCGGCGGGCGCGCAGACGCCCGAGCCCGCCACGAGCGTCTCCTCGGCGGCGTCGCGGTTGCTCGCCAGCCAGGAGACGGTCGATCCCGCGGTCCCGTCCGCCTTCTGCGGGCGCGTCAGCGCCGCGAAAAGCTTGTACGCGCGCTTCTGCACCGCGGCGTCGCGCTCCGTCGTCGCCGGTTTCGCCGCCTTGAACACCAAGTCGCGCGCCGCCGAGTCCAGGCCGGGGACCATCGCCAGCGACAGGTCCATGAACGTGCACCGGCGCTGCGATTTCGACGCGCCCCCCTCCTTCAGCGCGTCCGCCGCGTCCTCCGCGTCCGACGTCACCTTGACGAGTTTGCGCAGGACGGTGCGGAAGAAGCCGCCCAGGGTGGCACTGTCCGTGATCTGCGCGAACGCGCCCACCGTGGCGCTCAGCTCGCCCCGTCGCTCGGGCGGCGCCGCGACGAACAGGTTGAACAGGATGGGCAAAAAGTTTCGCGAAAATTTCGCAACCGCCGCAGTCTGCGCGGCGGCGACGTCGGCGTCGAACGCGTCCGGTCGGTCCTCCAGGATCGCGGCCGTCTCCGCGGCGCGCTTCGCCTCCGTCTCCTCGTCGAAAACGCGGTCGTCGTCGTTCGATCGCTCGTCGTCCGACCGCTCGTCGTCCGATCGCTCGTCCGACCGCTCGTCCGATCGCTCGTCGAGAACCGCGGCGGGCTGCTTGATGAGCCGCCGGAGAGCCTCGGTGAGCGGCCCCCTCAAGTCGGCGCGCGCCGAGAGCGCCGAGCCCAGCGACGGCGCCAGCGTCTGGAACGCCTCCGCGGCGTCCTCCGGCCACCTGCAGAACGCCGGCAGCAGGCTCCACAGCGCAGCCTCCGCGGCAGCGCACCGCTGTGCCTCGAACGCGCGGCCCGCGACTTTGGCCTTCGCCGCGCGCGCGCCCAGCCGCCGGGCCGCCGGGAGAAGCTCCTCGGCGAAGTACGACAGGCGAGCGCCGAGCAGCGCCTGCCTCAGCAGCGGCACGAGCCACAGACGCGCGCCCGCGGCACCGGCGACGTTCCCGCCGTCCGCGCCGAGCTCGGCGTCCATGTGGTCGTCGTCGTCCATGCGGTCGTCTTCGTCGGCTTCCGGGCCGAGCCTCGCCTTGGCCTCGATCTCGGCGTCGATACCCTCCTCGAGGCGCAGCGGCAGCACCGCCAGCACCTGCTCCGGGCCGAGCGCGCGCACGGCGGCGCCGAGCGTCGCGGAGAGCTGCGCGCGGCACGCCAGCCCCTCGGCGTGCGCGCCCATCTCGCCGAGCGCCTCGAGGCACCCGCCCAGGATCGGGCCGGCGGCGGCGCCCAGCCGGTCGAACGCCGCCGCCACCACCGGCAGCGCCGCCGGCCACGCCGCTCGGTACCGGAACCCGAGCGACGCCTTCAGCGCGTTCGCGACGCCCACCACGGGCGGCGGTCGCGCGGGCGCGTCTCTGCCCGCCGCGCGCGCGGTGGCGACCGCCTTGATGCCCTCGCGCACCATGTTCGCGTCCACGCACCGCGTGACGAGCGTCGCCAGGCACGAAGCCGCCTCCATCGCCACGCCCTCGTGCACGGCGTTGAGCATCTTCACCAGCTCGTGGCACGCCGAAGGCACGGCGCGCGCGCCGGCGTCCGCGGGGTCCAGCTCGTGCAGCCGGCGCACCGCCGCGGCGTGCGCGCGGGTCAGCGAGACGGCGAGCGTCGGGCGGCGCGCCGCCTCCGCGGCGGCGGCGCTGGCGAGCGGCGCGATCGCCGCCGCGGCGGTGGCGGCGGCGGCGGCGGCGGCGGCGTCCGTCGTAGCGGCGGCGCCGCGCGCGAAACCGCCGCCGGCGGCGAGCGCGGCGGCGGCGTTCGCCGCGGCGGAGGTTGCCGTCGCGCCGGTCTGCGCGAAGAGCGACACGAGCGCGTCGCACGCGTGCTGCGTGAGCATGGGCTCGGAGAGATCCAGCAGGCCGACGACCGCGGCGGCCACCTCGCCGGCGGCGGGCTCGCTGAGCTCACCGAGGATGCGTTTCAGCGCGCCGAGGAGATGGAGGCTCTCGGCAGCCGCCGCCTGCGCGCGCTGCTCCGCCGCCTTGGCGCCCGCGGCGCCGTGCATGTCCGCGAGCTCGCGCGCGGCCTTGCCGGGCGCGCGCAAGGACTTGACCGCGACCGCCGAGAAGGCGCGGCCGGCGGGGTCTGCCGCGGGCGTTTCTCGGAGCGCGCGAAGCGCCTCGCCAACCGACGCCGCCGCTTGCTTGCGCACCTTGGGCCGCCCGTCGACGCACAGGTTGCTGATAGCGGCGAAGGGCTTGGCGCAGTGCTCCCAGTTCTCGAGGACCGCCTGCGCCGACGGCGCCGCGCGCAGCGTCGCCACGAGCAGGCCGATGCAGCGCACCACCCCGCGAAGCGCGGGGGGGGACTCCTGCGCGGCGCGCCCGGCCGACATGAGCACTTTGGCGGTGGCGGGCAGGCGCGACAGCACGGGCGCGGGCGGGGCGTGCTCCAGCGCCGTGGCGAGCACGGTGAGCATCGCGCCAGTCTGCTCAGCGGGCATCGACGCGTCTGCGCGTTCCAGGGAGGACATCGTCGCCGCGAACACCGCGGTGGGGGAAGGGGCTATGCCCTCCTGCTGCAGGATGTCCGCCACCGCCTCGAGCACGGCGCAGGTTGCCTTCGATTCCGGCTGCCGCGAACGACAGTGTCGGTCCCACAGCTCCGCCACGGGGTCGCCCTCGGCGAACCCTGGGAGCGCGAGCGTCGACATGACGCCAAACTCTCCAGTCGACGCGGCGCCGCTCGCGAGGAAACAGCGCGCGCGCTGTGAGGATGGCGCGCTCGACCTCCACCGCCGCCAAAAAACAGCCGCCGCTCGTAAACCAATGGTGGTTTCAAACCCGCTTTGAAAGCCAGTCATCGACCGACAAAAAGTGAGCCCGATTCACCGATCGGTACGATAAAAAAAGAACACGCGTCTGTAGCGTTATGTCATACGTCAAGCGAACGACGCTCGGTTTCCCCGGTTGTCGCGCGACACTGAGTGGCCCGCGCGTTCGGTGACCTTCGCGAGCTCCGCACCCTCGCATCATGCCGGTCGATCCCGAGGACTCGGCCGCGGTCTCCTCGACCATGGTCGGGGTTGTCGACGTCGGGTCGTCCGAGAAGGAGGAGAAATCGAGCGAGGCAGATTCGCCGATGGTTCCCTTCTCCCGGCTCTTCCGCTTCTACGGCCCCACCGAGCGGTTGATGCTGGCGTTCGGGCTGACCTGCTGCGCCGTGGGCGGCGCGGCTTTTCCGTGCATCAACATCGCGTTCGGCGAGCTGCTGGACTCCACCGCCTCGCTGGCGAACGTCGAGGAGACCACCCGGAACGCGGTGTTCTTCATGATCGGCGTCGCGTGCGTCCTGGGCGTCTCGCTGTTCCTGGGCTTCGGGTTCACGTCCTGGGCCGCCGTGCGCGGCGCGAACAACACGCGGCGCGAGTACGTCAAGGCGCTCATGGCGCAGGACGTGCGCTTCTTCGACGACGCCAAGGCGGGCGAGCTCGCCGCCGCCACCTCGGAGCGGTGCCAGGAGCTGCAGAACGGCACCGCTAAGAAGCTCGGCGAGTTCGTGCAGGCGGTGTTCACGGGCGTCGGCGGGATCGGCGTCGGGTTTTACTTCTCCTGGAAGCTCTCGCTGGTGATCCTCGCCGGCGTGCCTCTGCTGGGGCTCGCCACCTGGGGCTTGATCAAAGCAACCACGCTGTTGCAACAAGCCAACCCGGCGTACGAGAAAGCCGGCGCCGTCGCCACCGAGAGCGTCGGCGCCGCGCGCGTCGTCGCCGCGCTCAACGCGCAAGCCGACGCGGCGGCGCGGTACGAGTCGCACCTGGGCGAGGCGGAGAAGCACGCGACGCGGAACCAGTGGAGGATCTCGTTCGCCTCAGGCGGGCTGTTCGGCTCGATGTTCTTCATGTACGCGTTCGGGCTGTGGTTCGGCGCGTACCTCATCGCGTCGTCCACGGACGACGCCATGAAGAAGTACCCCCCGCCGAGCGGCCTGACCGACCCGCTCGACGCCACGTGGGGCGCGCACGCCAACCACAGCGCGGCGCTGTGCTTCGACGCCAAGACGGGCGACTTCTACGAGGGCGACGCGCGGCTCGCGTGCGCGTGCGCGCTGGACTACTCGCTGCTCCCGGCGGGCGACGGCTCGGACGGCGGCGCGCTGGCCAACCCGAACTGCGGGTGCGGGTACCGCGTGGGCGGCTTCGCCGCCGACTCCGGGCTCAACGCGGGAAGCTCGCCCTGCGTCTCCGGCGGCACGGTCATCATGGTGTTCTTCTCTGTTTTGTTCGGCGGGTTCATGTTCGGCGCCGCGGGCGCGTCCATCGAGAGCATCGTCAAGGCGCGCGTCGCCGCGCACAAGCTGCACGCGGTGATCGACCGGAAGCCGCGGGGCGGCGAGGGCGCCGACGCGCGCGCCCCCGTGGGCCTCGACCTTCCCGTCTCGTCCGTGAAGGGCCTCATCGAGTTCCGAGACGTGCACTTCTCGTACGGCGCGCGGCCCGTGTTCGCGGGGCTGGACCTGCGCGTCCCCGCGGGCGCGACCGTCGCGCTGGTGGGCGAGTCCGGCTGCGGCAAGTCCACCGTCGGCAGGCTGCTGGAGCGCTTCTACGACCCCGCCGGCGGGCGCGTGTTGCTGGACGGCCTCGACATCTCCTCGATCCGGATCGACGCGCTGCGCGCGGCGATCGGGGTCGTGTCGCAGGAGCCTCTGCTGTTCCAGGACACGATCCGCGCGAACATCGCCGCCGGCGCGGCGGGAAAGGACGCGAACGCCGTGCCGCTCGGCGACGTGGTGGCCGCCGCGCGCGCCGGCATGGCGCACGACTTCATCGCGTCCTTCCCCGACGGGTACGACACCGTCGTCGGGGGCAAGAACTCCAAGCTCTCCGGCGGGCAGAAGCAGCGGATCGCCATCGCGCGCGCGGCGTTACGCAACCCCGCGATTCTGATTCTCGACGAAGCGACGAGCGCGCTGGACACCGAGAACGAGCGCTTAGTGCAGGACGCGCTGGACGCGCTCGTGGCGGGCGCGCCGCGCACGACAATCGTCATCGCGCACCGGCTCACCACCGTGCGCGGCGCGGACAAGATCGTGGTCCTGGGGTCCGCGGACGCCGCGGGCGGCATGGCCGGCGGCGGGTCCGCGTCGGGGTCGGTCGTGCTCGAGGAGGGCACGCACGACGCGCTGATGGCCCGGCCCGGCGGCAGGTACAGGGCGCTGGTCGGCCTGGGCGGCTCGACGGGCGGCTCTAGGAACGCCTCCTCCGCGCGACTCTCGCCGCTCGGCGGGAGCCGCTCGGCGTCCGCGGCGGACGTGGCGGCGCTGCAGCAGGCCATCGCGGGGGTCACGGACGCGAAGAGCGTGGAGAACGACGGCTCGGGCGCGAAGAAGTCGGTGAAGAAGGACGCGAAGAAGGAAGACGCGGCCTCAGCGGGCCCCAAGGTGAACGTCAAGCGCATCTGGGCGTACAGCGAACCCGAGACGCGTTTGTTGGTTCTCGGCGGCTTCGTCGCTCTGGCCAACGGGTGCGTGTTCCCGTCCATCGCGCTGGTGTTCGCGGAGATGCTCTCGCTGTTCTACTCCCAGGACACGGACCACATCATGGCGGGCGCGGTGACGTTCGGGTCCATCTTCATCGGCGTCTCGGTCGCGTCCTGGACGCTCTCCGGCTTCCAGGGCGGCTTGTTCGCCGTCGTCGGCGAGCGGCTCACCACGCGGCTCCGCGTGCACTTGTTCCGGGCCATCTTAAGGCAGGACCAGACGTTTTTCGACGACCCGGCCAACTCCGTGGGCGCGCTCACCGCGAACTTGCGCGTGGATACCTCCTCGGTTCGAGCCGCCACCGGGCAGTCCCTGGGGTCGGCGGTGCAAACCTTCGGGTCGCTCTGTTTCGGCCTCAGCGTCGCGATGGCGGCGTCGTGGAAGTACGGGCTCGTGCTGCTCGCGGCGGTGCCCATCCTGTCCGTCGGCGAGATGATCAACATGGAGAACCTCGCCTCCGGCGACGCCGCCGTCTCCGAGGCGATGGGCGCGAGCGCGGCGCACGTCGGCGAGACCGCGGCGATGATCCGGGAGGTGAAGGCGTTCGGGCTGGAGCGGACCATGTTCGCCGCGTACGACGGGCTGCTCTCCGCGCCGCGGCGCGAGGAACGCGACAAGGCGCTGCGCGGCGCGGCGGCGTTCGGGCTCGCGCAGAGCATGACGATGCTCTTCTACGCGTTCGCGTTCTGGTACGGCGCCGAGCTCATCTCGAAGGGCGAGATCGACTTCTACGACTTCATGAAGGCGCTCTGGGCGCTCGGGTTCTGCGCCGCCGGCGCGGGGCAGGCGGCGGCTTTCGCCGGCGACGCCGCGGCGGCGCAAACCGCGGCGTCGCGCGTCTTCGGCATGATCGACCGCGTCCCGGCGATCGACGCGCAGCCTTTCCTGGAGGGCGCGTTGCCCGGCGTGGTGGACAAGGGCATGGAGGTAAGGCCCGTGCCTTCGTCCGAGTCCGAGGCTGCTTCCGCGGGGAAGGGAAGAATCATTCCGGATTCCGATTTCCGCGGACGCGTCGCGTTCGACGACGTCAAGTTTTCGTACCCGCAGAGGCCGGAGAGCGCGGTTTTGAACCGCCTCTCGTTCGCGGCGGAGCCGGGCACGACCGTCGCGCTCATCGGCCAGAGCGGCTCCGGCAAGTCCACCGCCGTGCAGCTCCTCGAGCGGTTCTACGACCCGGTCACGCCCGAGGCGCTCAAGGCACGAATTGTGATGGAGAAGGCGCGCGCCGCCGCCGCCGCGAAGGGCGAAGACGCGAACCTTACGGGCGCCGAGAAGCTTTCAGACGTCTCGCTCGAGTCCGTGGCGGTGGTTCCGGGAACGAATGTCGTTTCCGGGAACGAATGTCCGGAAGCGGGCGTCGTCTCGCTGGACGGCGTGGACGTGCGCTCGCTGGACCCGCTGTGGCTCCGCTCACAAATCGGGGTGGTGGGGCAGGAGCCCACGCTGTTCTCGGGCACGGTGCACGTCAACATCGCCGCGGGAAAAACGCGCGGCGCGCCGGAGAGGCGCGCGGAG
>Ga0181559_10005933_pt1 | contig 11597 bp, 10 predicted proteins | sample 011ome_21_FD_133752 | JGI IMG/M metagenome (GOLD analysis project Ga0181559, IMG submission 133752) | Coastal salt marsh microbial communities from the Groves Creek Marsh, Skidaway Island, Georgia - 011508AT metaG (megahit assembly) | ecosystem: Environmental > Aquatic > Marine > Intertidal... | reverse complement strand
GGTCCCCATACGACCGCGTCGGCGTGGTGAACGCCGATCCTTAAGGACTTTGCCCGGCGTGTCTCTCCGCCCATGGTCCCTCGCGTTCAATCCCCGCCTTCGACGCCTTTCAACTCCCAAGTCTGACGCCTTTCAACTCCACCCCGACATTCGCTGGTATGGAACGACCCTGAGCCTCTTGGTATTGATCTGGATTTTCGCGCTCGTCACGGGCGTCTTCGCCACGAAGTGGGTCGTGGAGGAGGGCATATTTCACAAGGACGCCGACGGGTCGTGGGATCTGAACGGCGACGAGTTCGCGCGGCACGCCAAGGCGTTCTTCGAGGACGTCTTCAGCGGCTTCGGCGCGGAGATCAACTTCGGCGGAGACTCGAGTCTGAGCGTCCGAGAGGCGCGGAGGCTGTTGGGCGTGTCCGCGGGCGCGACGGAGGAAGAGATCACGAAGGCGTTCCGCAAGATGTCCATCAAGTGGCACCCGGATAAGTACAAGGGCGATAAAGACGAGGCGATGGAGATGCAGACGAAGCTGAACGAGGCGCGCGAGACGCTGATAGGTTCGCGGAAGGGGAGAGCGGGAGGCAAAGAGAGGGACGTCGAGGCGGAGGTTCGAGCCGAACGCGCGGAGGAGCGGGCGCGGCGGGCGGACGAGGTGCGTTCTATACACTGGTCCCCATACGGCCGCGTTCGCGTTGTGAACGCGATTCCTTAAAGACTTTGCCCGGCGCATCTCTCCACCCGCCCCTCGCTTTCAATCCCCGACCGCGACGCCTTTCAACTTCAACTGACGCCTTTCAACTCCACCCCGACGTCGCTTTGTATGGAACGACCCTCAGCGCGCGCGGCGGGGGTACGACGCGGAGGAGGCGAAGCGGGCGCGGAGAGAGCGTGGACGGGCGGAGAGGGAGGAGAGGGAGGAGAGGGAGCGAGCGGAGGCGAACGAGCGGAGGGCGCGGAAGGAGGAGCTCGCGAAGCTGGAGAAGGAGCGAAGGGCGCGGGCGGAACGCATCGAGAAGTTGAGAGCGATGAAGGCGGAACTCGAGGAGGAACTTCGCGCGAAGAGAGCCGCGGAGGCGGACGACGACGACGACGACGACGGACCGGACGAGGAGAAGCCGAAGCCAAAGCCGAAGCAGCCGAAGAAGAAGCCGCTGAAGAAGAAGAAGCGAAGCGACCCGGGCGCCTATCGCGAGTTAGAGTTGTAGACCCGCGCGATCGTCGTGAACGAATATTGTGGTGTTAAAAAAATCGAATCGAACAGTCGCTCGCGCGCTCCCCCCGCCCGCGCGCCGCTCGCTCAGCGCAGCTCCACGCCGAGCTTGGCCACCATGTCCTCCCGCACCTTATCCTGCAGCGCGTTGATCTCCTCGTCCGTCAGGCTCCTCTCCATGCTCCTGTACGTGATCCGGAAGCAGTTCGACGTCAGGCCCTTCTTTTTGTTCTCGAACTCGTCGATGAGCTTCACCTCCTCCACGAGGCTCCCGGCGACGTCGCGGACAACCTGTGGGGTGGAGTTGAAAGGCGTCAGATGGAGTTGAAAGGCAACGCGGGCGGGGATTGAAACTGAGGGACCCTGGGCGGAGAGATGCGCCGGGAAGTAAAGTCCTTAAGGATCGGCGTTCACCACGCCGACGCGGTCGTACGGGAACCAGTGTGAGATAGAACGCACCTCGCACAGGTTGTTCTCCGTGAACGACTCCGGGTTCTCCTTCGGGAGCCAGAACGAGACGTCCTTCAAGCACGGCGGGTACTTGCTGTACGGCTTGAACTTCTGCATCCCGACGCCGCCGGCGCGGAACATCCCTTCCTTGAACTGCTTCGTGAATCGCTTATCGTCGGACCAAAACAAGCGAATGTCCGGGACGTCGAAGAGCACCATCGCGAGGCGCTCCAACCCGAGCCCGAACGCCCACGCCCTCTTGTCCCCGAGCCCCGCGTCCTCCAAGATCTTCATCTCCATGACCCCGCACCCGAGCACCTCGAGCCACTCGCCCTTGAAGAAGATCTCCAGCTCGTACGACGGCTCGGTGAACGGAAAGTACGCGTCCACCCACCGCGTCTCGACGTCGCCGAACAGATGCGTCGCGAGCCCCTCGAGCGTCTCCTTCAGCTCCGCGCTCGCGAGGTCGACGGCGTCGACGCCGGCGTCCTCCCACTCCTTCGGTTCGAACACGCGGACGCCCTCCATCTGATGAAACACCGGGAAGTGCGTCGCGTCGATGGAGTCGCGGCGGTAGACGTCGCCGGTGACGAGAAATTTCCGCGCGCCGTCCTTCAACATCTCCGCCTGGTGCGCGCTCGTGTGGCACCGCAACACGGTGTCCTTGTTCACGTAGTACGTGTCGTTCGCGCTGCGAGACACGTGGTCGGGGGGCACGAGCACGGAGTCGAAGTTCGCGTGCGCGGTGACGATGGGGTACATGTCGTCGAACGTCGCGAACTCGCCTTTGCCGAACTTCTCGTCGAAGTAGTCGCCGATGACAGCCTTGATGATGCCGAGGGGATGGTCCGGGCGCTTGTGGAGCGCGTACCCCATCTTCTCGAAGATGTGGTCCGTCACGTTGTTGTCCGCGTCGCCCGTGATGACGTCTGTGGTGTTGGGGCGAGGGAGGGAGAGGTGGGGATGGCGGCGTGAGAAGGGCGCGGGAGGAGGACGGGCATATGAGGGCGACGGTCGCGGGATGGCCATCGATCGCGTCGCGCGGGTTTCGTTTCGCTTTCGTTCGGATAAGAGCGGGGTGGTCGCGACGGCGCGAGGGTCGATCGGGCGTCGGACGCGCCTTCGCGCTTGACGACGGTCGGCTCCGCGGACGCGACCGCGGCGCGGACGGTGAACGCGCGCGTCGGCGTCGCGCGGACGGCGGAGCGCGCGGCGGTCGCGCGGAGCCCGAAGCCGCTGGCGAGCCTGAGGAGGGAGACGACGGGCGGACGACGGACGCGGCGTGAGACGGCGCGTTCGATTCGCGGCGACGGCGCGTGGAACCGACGCGCGCGCGCGGCGGGGGGGTCGGGGAAGCGACGCGGGCGCGAGGGAGGGGCCGACGACGCGCCTGAGCGCGGACATGGCCATGGCCATTGTGTTCGCGTGCGGCGTGTGCGCGCGCGTGTGACGGCGAGCGCGCGGCGTGCTGCGACGCGCGCGGAGGAGACACGTCGTTCCAGTCGTCGACCGAGAGCGTTCCGCTGTGCCGCGCCGCGCGCTATTTTTTTGGCGAAGCTCCGAGAAAAAGGCACCGAGGGCGTTGCCGCCATTCATTCGCTCGTTCGTTCCCTCGTCGCGACAGCCGCCTCGGAGTGGGTTTCGCGCGCGCAGATGGCGAACGCGAAGACGACGCTCTACGTCGGTGCGCGTCGCGAACGCCCCCGCGCGCGCCTCGCACCCGCGCCGGACGTCCGATCGATCCTCTCCCTCTTCCTCCGATCGCGATCTGACGAAGATCGAAATCTTACCTCCCTCTCCTCCTCCTCCTCCTCCCCGACGCGACAGGCGGCCTCGACGAGCAAGTCACGGAGGCGTTCCTGCACGCGGCGTTCATCCCGTTCGGGGATCTCAAGGACGTGAACATCCCGCTCGATCACACGACGCAGAAGAACCGCGGGTTCGGTTTCGTCACCTTCGAGGAGAAGTACGCGCGCGCGCTCGTCGATTCGTTCGTTCGCACTTCGCTCCTCTCGCTTCATTCATCCTTCGAATGAATCCGTCCCCGCCGTCCTCTCCTCGCGGCGCCGTCGCTCCCGACCCCGCCGTGACCCCTCCCTCCCTCCCTCCCTCCCTCCCTCCGTCCATCCATCGCAGGGATGACGCGAAGGAGGCGATGGAGAACATGCACAACGCGGAGCTCTACGGCCGCGTGATTCGATGCAACTACGCCAAGCCTCAGGCCATCAAGGGCGGCGAGCAGGGGTGGTCCATGCAGCCGGTGTGGGCGGACGCGGACAAGTACCAGGAGGAGATCGCGGCCGGCGAGGAGGAGGAGGAGGAGGAGGGCGACGACCCGATGGCGGCTTTGGAGGCGAGCGTGGATTAGCGAAGAGGAAGAACCGTAGGCACGTAGCGAGCGCAGTGGAATCCGACAGAAGTCCCAACAGAAACTCGAGCGACACGGCGCGTGAACGAATCTCGCAACCCTACCACATCGATCAGATCGACCCGCGCGCCGCGGCCCGAACGCCACCGCTCGCTTTCGCCGGCGTCGTTCCGCGCACATCGCGCTCGCGACGCCACGCGCGGGGGGCTGGGCGCGCGCGCGAAGCGTCGCGAGCGAGCGTCATGGCGCCGAGCAAGGACCGCATCTCCTACTTCTACGACGCGGACGTTGGGACGTCGTACTATGGGAACAATCACCCGATGAAGCCGCATCGTCTCGCGATGACGCATCACCTCGTGCTGTCGTACGATCTGCACAAGAAGATGGAAGTCTACGTGCGCGCCCACACCCGGACACCCCCCGCGGCGTTCGCGGCTCGCTCGCGACGATCGGCGCGGCGACGCGCGTCGATCCGTCGCTCGATCGCGGGCGCGCGCGATCGATTCTCGACGTGTTTATTTATTTCCGCGTCGATCGATCGACCGACGCGACGCGACGCGGGCGTCCTCCCGTCCTCCGACCACCGCCGACTGACGCGCGCTCCTTCGCCTCTTCCTCCTCTCTCTCTCTCTCTCTCTCGCTCGCTCCCTCCCTCCCCCCTCGCAGCGCCCGCGTCGGTCGTACCCCGTGGAGATGTCGCAGTTCCACGCGGAAGATTACGTGGATTTCCTCTCTCGCATCACCCCAGACACGCAACAGGACCACACCGAGCAGATGCAACGGTATAACCTCGGCGAGGACTGCCCCATATTCGACGGTCTGTTTGACTTTTGCAAGCTGTACACGGGCGGGAGCATCGACGGCGCGGTGCGATTGAACCACGGCCTCAGCGACATCGCGATCAACTGGTCCGGGGGGTTACACCACGCGAAGAAGTCGGAGGCGTCCGGGTTCTGTTACATCAACGATTTAGTCCTCGCGATCCTCGAACTCCTGAAGCATCACCCGAGGGTTCTGTACATCGACATCGACATCCACCACGGCGACGGCGTGGAAGAAGCGTTTTATTTAACCGACAGAGTCATGACCGTGTCGTTCCACAAGTACGGCGACATGTTCTTCCCCGGCACCGGCGCGCTCAAAGACGTCGGCGGCGACGCGGGGAAATATTACAGCGTCAACGTCCCTCTCCTAGACGGCATGGACGACGCCGGGTTTAGGGCCATCTTCAAGTCCGTGATGCAGAAAGTCATGGACGTGTACCAGCCCGGCGCGGTCGTGCTTCAGTGCGGCGCGGACTCGCTCGCGGCGGACAGGTTAGGATGCTTCAACCTGACGTTGGACGGACACGCGGACTGCGTGAAGTTTATGAAGCGGTTCAACGTGCCTCTGCTGGTGACGGGCGGCGGCGGGTACACGAAGTCCAACGTCGCGCGGTGCTGGACGTACGAGACCGCGGCGCTTCTGGACAAGACGTTGTCCACGGACATCCCGGAGCACGATTTCTACTACGAGTACTACGCGGACGTGGGGTATAAGATGAAGGTGCAGCCGACGAATTACATCGAAAACTTGAACACGAAGACGTACCTGCAGGACGTAAAGCAGCAGGTGATGGAGAACTTGCGCGCGTTGGAGCACGCGCCGGGGGTGGGGATGCACGAGGTTCCGCCGGACTCGATGATCCCGGAGTTTGACGAGGACGAGTTGAACCCGGACGAGAGGTACGGCGGCGCGGCGGGAATGGACAAGTTGGTCTTCGGCGACGACGAATTTTACGAGGACGACAAGGACCAAGACCGGTGACGACGGATACGTGCGGTCGATACTGTACCGACCGGGGTTTTTTTGAACGCGTGGCCCCTGTTCGTCCACGTGTGCGTGATACCGTACACGTGTCCTACTAGTTCTAGTCGCTCGCGCGATCGCTCTGATTCGATCGGTCGCGATGTAATACGTACGTAAAGAATAGCAGTCTACATACGGTCGTCGCGAGCATCTCACAACCCCCAAATCATCGGCATGCACCCGACGACGGCGACGAACGACCCCCCCACCGCCCGCCACGTGACTCTCTCGCCCTTGACGTACCACCCCAACGGCAACGAGTACAGCGGCCCGACGCACATCAGCGTGCTGAACACCGCGAGCGACGGGACGCGGAACAGCGCGTAGTTGCCGAGGCCGGGGGCGAGAAACGTCGTGAAGCCCACGCCGAGTAAAACCAACGCCCACGCGTCGCGCGTCAGCGACGGCAGAAAGAACGGCGCCGTCACCTCTTTCAAAGTATCACCACCACCACCCCCGCCGCCGCCGCCCTCTTCATCATCATCGTTAACGCGCGCGTACGCGGCGTTACTGGCGTCACTCCCGCGACGCGCGACCGCGGCTCTGACGCCGGCGACGCACGCGAGCGAAACCGCCGCGAACCCGAAGCGAATGAAGTTGATCTCCCACGTGTTCATCGAAGCTCCGTGCCGCTTCGTGAGCACCGTGCCCAAAGTGTCGAAGACGACGTTCAACGCCGCGGCGGCGTACCCGCGCGACCTCGCCGCAGCCGCCGCCGAAAACGCCGTCGCGGTGGAAGCCGTCGCGTCCTCCGCGACCGCCGCCGCCGCCGACGCGCCGCCCATCTCCGGAAGCTCCACCTCCGCCGGGCCCCCTTCGCCGTCGCCGCCGTCGCCGTCGTCGCCGTCGTCCCCGCCGCCGGTCGCGTCGTCCTTCTCCAACGACACGGTCAACACCCCGATCAACGTCACCGCCATCCCCGCGATCGTCGCCGCGCTCACGGGCTCGCGCAGCACCGCGCGCGCCAAGATGAGCGCGACGAACGGCTGGAGGATGCCGACGAGGATGACGCGCCTCGCGCCGATGACGCGCAACGCGTGCAGCCACAAATTATCCCCGACGACGATGCCGAGGAGGGAGGACATCACGAGCCACGTCACCGCGGTCGGCGTCGCGCCCGCGAGCCACCCGGCGTCGACAGTCGTGAGCATTCCCATCAGTGCGAACCCGAGCGTCCCGACGGAGCACTTCACGAGGTTGAGCGCGAACGCGGTTCCCGTCCACGCCCTGCTCCACGCGAACAGCCCGATCGCGCCGAGGAGCGGCGTCGCCGCGGCCGCGAGGACGCCGACCGCGGCGTCGCCGGTCGAGGGAGACGGCATGACGCCGAGCGGGAGAAGGCTCGCGGCGGCGGCGGACGTCGCGAATCGCGAGCGCCGCGACGATCGAGGGAGACGAGGGAGACGACGGAGACGAGGGCGCGCGCGATGGAGTCGGCACCTGGCCGCCGCCCGCGACGACGACGACGACGACGACGACGACGACGACGCGACCGCGACCGCGCGCGGCGGCTCGACGCGACGGCGGCGCGTCGCTCGCGCGATCGTCGCCGCGGGCGCGGCGATGGACATGCAGCGACGCCCGCGGCGTCGCGTTGGCCGGCGTGCGGCGCGCGCGCGGCCGAACGACGACGTCGGCGACGCGGCGGGGGCGGTCGTCGACGAACTCATTTTGAAGCTGAACGTCGGCGTGTCCGACGCTTCAATGCCGGATCTGGAGCTCGCGCGTCATCACTCCGCGATGCGCGAGGGGGACTCGGACCCGGGCGGGTCGGACGACCTGCTCGTCCACCCCCTGGACCAGCACGCGCCCTCGCCGTCGCGTCACCGGCGCGTCAGCGCGAACCACGGCGGGCGTCATCACGCGCGCGCGGCCGTGGACGTCGTCAGCGGCGTCGACCGAAGAGATGCTGACGCCGTCCTGTGGCATCTCAATCGAGAGAGCCAGGCGCGACGACGCCGGACGCACGGCGCGCGACGACGCGCGACGGCGGCGTCCTCCGCGCGGCGTGATCATCATCACGACGACGACGACGTCGTCGCCGCGGAGTTCGCGGACGCGTGCGCGCGACGCGCGGAGCACGTGTGGCGCGCGCGACGACCGGATGGAGACGACAGCCTCCCGTCGGACGACCCGCGCGTCGTCGACGCGCATCACGCGTCGCGCGGCGGGGTGTACCGCGCCTCCGCGCGATTCGGCGGGAAGGCCGGGTCCTCGGAGGGCGTCGCGCCGCCGCTCCTCCGCGCGTGCCTCCGCGCGCTCCGACGCGCGTTCCTCCCGGAGGGGTACCCGCGCAGCGTCAGCTCGGATTACCTCGCGTTCCAACTCTGCGACGCCGCGCAGGGCGTGTGCTCGTACGCGCGCGGGATCTTGTGCTCGACCGCGCTGCTTCGCGGCGCCGGCGTCGGCTCGTCGACGGCGACCGCGGCGTCCGCGACCGCGCAGTTCGTGGCGAGGGACCTGACGTCGATGCTCGGCGGCGTCGCGTTCGCCGCGACGCGGGGGCGGGCCATGGACGCGGACGCGAAGCGTTGGCGGCTGTTCGCGGACGCGATGAACGACCTGGGGATGGCGATCGAGCTCGCGTCGCCGGCGGTGAGGGCGATCGCGGTGGCGGCGTTCTCGAGACTAGTCGCGGGCGGCGGCGGCGGCGGCGCGGAGAGTTTCTCCGGCGATGGCGGCGGCGGCGGGTGGTGGACGTGGCAGACCCTCGGTCGCTTCGGGGCGGTCAGCGTCAAGAACGAAGAGGGCGTCGCCGCGACGACCGCCGGTTTCGGCGGCGACTACTACTTCCTCGTCGCCGCGTGCCTCGGCGGGTTGGCGCGGTCGCTGTGCGGGGTGACGTCCCGCGCGACGCGCGCGGCGCTGACGCAGCACTTCGCGGCCGGGGACGACGCGGGAAGAAGCTTTACGCGGGGCAGAACGGGGGGCTCTACAACGGGTTCCGTCGCGGACGTCGACGCGAAGGAAGGCACGCAAGAGACCGCGGCGACGTTGATCGGTATGGGCGCGGGCGTGCTCGTGACGCGGCTCGCCGCGGACGACGCGGCGGCGATCTGGTTATGGTTCGCTCTGCTCACCGCGCTTCACGTCTTCTTCAACGTCCGCGCGATGCGGTCGCTGCGTCTTAACACGATGAACCGCGTCGTCGTCAGGATACTGCTGCGGCGGTTCCGGTGGCACCGCGAGCGCGGCGGCGGCGGCGGCGGCGGAGGCGAGGGGCGGGGGCGCGCCTCCTCCTCCGCGTCGGAGCACCCGCACTCGTCGGACGACGACGACGACGACGCGTACGTCGGCGGGGGCGCCGGCGCCGTCGCCGCGCTCGGCGAGGGCGTCATGTCCATTGCGGAGGTGTCCGCGATCGAGCCGCTGCTCCCGCGAGGGTTCCGATGGATGTTCTGGCCGTGGAGTCTGCTGACGCCGTCGTCTCTGCCGTTCACGCGGCGGCGGCGTCGCGCGCGACTCGCGGCGGGCGACGGCGACGGCGGCGGCGTCGTCATGGGGTCGCGGCTGTCGAGCGCGTCCGACGCGCGTTCCGCGGTCGTCGTCGCGAACGCGTTGTCCGAGGCGACGGACGACGCGTACTTGATATTCCGGGAGGAGGATCTGGAGAACGCGAACGGTCGCCGGAGAACGCGGAGAATGCGAACCGGCGCGTCTCCGCCCGCCGCGCGCGTCCGCGTCGTCCTCCGACGCGGCGCGACCCCCGCGGACGAGTTGCGCGCCTACGCGCACGCGTGTTTGCTCGCGGGCGCGGCGGCGCCCGCGCCGCCGCCAGACGCGCCGCCGCCGACGCCCGCGGAGGAACGCCGTGCGTCGCGCGAGACGGAGGCGGGGATGAGCGAGGAGGAAGCCGCGCGATGGATGCGCGACGTGTACCCGTCGTTCATCGCCGGGTGCGAGGCGCGCGGATGGGACGTCGGCGCGACCGCGTCGTTGGCGTCGGAGGGCGCGCGTCTCGAGTGGGGCGCGGACGCGAGCGCGGACGCGGGGGGGAGGACGGAATGATAGTCGAGTCTACGAGTATCGCATCGCGAGTCCGGGGTTGTATCGTTCGCGATAGGTTAGTACGAAAGTACCTTCGTACCGAGTAGGAAGTGTGTAGTGGAAGTAATACGTTAGTAATAGTACAAGCAAAGAGAGGCAACGCGAAGCAACCTACAGTACACGTATAGGTCAAGTAACGCCCGCCGCGAGATGATGCGTTTCATCATCACGCACTGTAACCCTCACTCACTTCGGCGCCGGCCTGGTCAGCTTCATAAACTTCGCCCCGACGAAGTTCCCGTCGCCGTCGTACTCTCGTTCGCTCACGAGGTGCGTCTCCACCTCCCTGCACGGCGGCAGGTACACCGCGTCCCGGTCCGGTATGTGCCACCCGATCTGATACACGACGCCGCCGCCGTCCGGAAGCACCGCGCGATCGCTCCAGACGCCCTCCCTGAGCATCACGGCGGCGTCCGACAAACCGCGCCAGTCGTCGCCGCGCCAGCCGGGGCCCGACACCGTCGCCGCCGGATCCGTCGCGAGCGTCTCGCCCCACTTGTTCGGCCCGCCGCAGCTCGAGCACAGCGACGCCGCGTCGTTGAACGGCTCGTACCAGTACTCCTTCCACCCGACGATGGACTCGATCGCGCCGTCGACCGGGGATATCGTCTGGCGCAGCCGCAGCCTCGTTCGCTTCGCGTCCTCGCCCGAGCCCGTCGTGAACGCGAGCGCGTGTTCCATCACGATCGTCGTCTCCTCGCCGTCGCGCGCCGCCAGGCTCCCCGGGCCGGCGCTGTAGCTCCCGAGCTCGACGCCATTCCCGCCGCCCGGCGCGTCGTCGCGCGGCGGCGCGGGCGTCACGTCGTCGAACGCCACGCGTCGCTCAATCGCGCTCTCGACCGTGCTCGCGTCCGCTTCGCAGCCCACCGTGGGTAAGAATCGGAGCTCTCTCGCGTAGATCTCCTTCGCGTCGTCGTCCGCGCGCATCGCGCACTGCGACTGCCAGTCCACGAGCTCGACGCCCCACTCCGCGAACGCGGGCGGGACGACGTTCCTCGGGAGCGCGATTGGGGTCCCGGCGGCGTCGAAGTAGACGCTGTGGCCCTCCCACTCGCCGCTCACGGCGTCGACGAACGCGGGGGAGTTTTTGCCGGCGATTGTCGCGCTGTTTTCTCCGGACGCGCGCGTCGTCGTCGTCGTCGTCGTCGACGCCGATCGCGAAGATCGCCGAGGCGCGCGGACCGAGGCGCGCGCGAAGGGCGCGGCGGTGAGAGAAGTCGTCGCCATCGGGGTGGGCGGAGCGCGGGCGGAGCGTCGCGACGCGCCGTTCGAGTGGCGCGCGTAGGTCGGCACCGCCTTATCCTCAGACAGACTGTTTCGCACCCGACCGCGAACCGCACGCGGCCGTTTCTCGGCGTCCGTGACGCCCACGCCGAGGCTCGTCTTCGGACGGCGCGACCGCGCGCGCGACGAGGCCCCGAGCGCGCGAGTCCCCGCGCGGAGACCGCGCGCACGACGCACGACGCGCGTTCGAGCGGCCGAGGGCCGACACAACGCCCACCGCAGCCCGCCCGCGCGCCGCCCGCGCCGCGCCTCGCCCTCCTCCTCCTCCTCCTCCTCTTCCCTCCCCCCCCCCCCCCCCCCCCCCCCCCCCCCCCCCCCCCCCCCCCCCCCCCCCCCCCCCCCCCCCCCCCCCCCCCCCCCCCCCCCCCCCCCCCCCCCCCCCCCCCCCCCCCC
>Ga0181559_10005929_pt1 | contig 11603 bp, 5 predicted proteins | sample 011ome_21_FD_133752 | JGI IMG/M metagenome (GOLD analysis project Ga0181559, IMG submission 133752) | Coastal salt marsh microbial communities from the Groves Creek Marsh, Skidaway Island, Georgia - 011508AT metaG (megahit assembly) | ecosystem: Environmental > Aquatic > Marine > Intertidal zone... | reverse complement strand
GAGACGAAGGAGACGAAGGAGACGAAGGAGACGAAGGAGACGAAGGCGAAATCGAAGCGTCAAGAGGATGACGACGACGACGACGATTTGGTTTTGCTCGGGCGCGACGAGCGCGATTTCGTCGCCGCCGCGAACGCGGATTCGAACGAGCCGACGGCGGTGTCCAAGGTGCCCAGACGCGCGGGCGCGGACGCGTCCAAGTTCCTCTCCCCGGACTACGATGACGCGCGGACCCGCACGAAACGGTGAAGAGGGCGCGAGCGAGCGCGTCGCTGAAAACTGTAATACCACCTCGCCGCGAAAATAAAGACGAAGGTCGATATTCTTCTCCTCTCCTAAGGTCTTGAGAGGTCCCACAGCGTTCCGCCGGCGATTCCGCCGAGTACCAGCGCGAGCGCGACGAAGAACGGTCCGCAATGCCTCCACAGCGCGGCGGCCACGACGCGGGTCCAGGTGGCGACCGGGTCGGCGCGTTTCGCGCCCGACGCGAAAGCGCTCTTTTTCGCCTTCGGCTCAATCCCCGCGCGCCTGGCGAACGCCTCGACGTCCCCGCTGCGCATGAACGCCGCGGAGATGCGGAGGGATGGCCAGACGAGAAGCACGAGCGCCGATACCCCTCCCAGGTACGCGTACGACCACACGCCGGCGAGATGTTCCGGGAGCTCGCATATCGCCGTGTCGACGTGTCGGGCGTTTCCTTCCGCCGCCGCCGGGCGCTCGCCGCGAAGCGTCATCAGCGCGAAACTCGGTTTCGGGTTCCCCATCAGCCAACTGAACGTCCCCAGGGTGAGCTCCGTGACCGTCGCTCGCGCCTTCGCGCCTTCCGCCTTCGGATCGTCCGAACGCCTGCCGGACGCGTCCCCGGCCGCGTCCCCGTCCCCGCTCCCCGTGTCGGGAGCGGGGATCTCGTGGCGAGCCGCGCACCGGTCGTGGTCGTGCCCCGCCAGGACCAGCGCCGGGCGCGCCGCGCGAAGCAAACGCGCCGCGCTGGCGTCCGAGAGGTAGTCCTGGTACTCCACGCCCCGCCTGGTGCGCCGCGTGCGCGGCTGAATCACGGGCCCGAAGCGCGCCTCGCCGCACGACCCGGGCGCGTACGAAGCTTTGGGCAGGGGCAGGTGCGTGACGAGCACGCGCGGCGGCGACGAGACGAGGCTCGCCGATGCGTTTCCGGCGAGCGCGTCCGCGAAGGCCCAGGCGTCTCGCGTCGCCCGCGACCTCGGGTCGCCGTCGAGCGCCATGGCGTTCACGCCGACGAGTTCGACCCCCCCCACTACCTCGAGGTAGTTCGAGACCCCGAACCGCGACTCGTGCCTGGCGCGAATCTCGGGAAACGACTCGGCGCGCGACGCGTACCCCACGTCGTGATTCCCGTGCACGGACAAGTACTTTTTTTTTTTTTCAGTAGGCGCGTCTCCGAGCGCGTCGCGCCGAGAGGGCCACCGGAAGATGCGCTCGAACCTCCGCGCGGTGGCGTCGAACGTCTCGTCGTCCGCGGTGAGCCAACCGCCGTCCAGCAGGTCGCCCAGGAACAGCACGTGCTCGGGTCGCTTGGGGAGCACCGCCAGGCGGAACGCGCGGTGCTGGTACGCGTCCGATACGCGCTCGATCGCCGCGAGCGTCCACGAGCCTTTCGGGGCGAACGAGCGGTACGACGTGAAGTCCGTGACCTGGGGGTCCGCGATGACCACGACGCGCGCGTCGGGTGAGGCGCTCGTCGAGCCTTCCAGCTCGGGCCAGGCGCACGACGCGGACGTCGCGCGGAACGCGACGTGCTCGTGCCACGCCACGATCGGCAGCCACGCGAGAACCAACAACGCGACGGCCGAACGCGCCTGACCGGAGTCGAACACGTGCCCTGCGCGACGGCCGCCCGGCACGCCACCGTCGGCGGCCGGTCGCGTCGCGCGCGCCATGCGGGTACGTGACGGCCCCTGCGGGCACACAGTCCGCGCGTGGGTTCGACTGGTTCGACCTCGATGAGACGGCTGGACGAATGGCGAATGAATCTAATCTGTCTTTTTTTTCGGTCGTCTTCTCCGCGCGTCCTCGGTTTCAATCACAAAAGAACCGCGCGCTCCCCGACCCGACGCGGGTCGGGGTCGCTGTGTTTTTCTACGTGTACGCGCACCCGCGCTTTCACGCGCCGGCGCGCGATCGTTCCCCGCGCCGCGTATTCCCCGACCGGCGTCCCGCGTTCGAATTTCGAAACGCGGTCGGGCCGGCGGCGTCGTAGACGCGGCGCGGAAAACGTTCGCGTCAGGTGACGAGCCTCGGCGCCACCGCCATGGACATGAGCTCCTGGAAGAGCAGCTTGCACGCGTACGGCAGCATCACCTGCACCACCTTCGTGCGCTCGCTCGGGTTCTTGCAGCACTCGAACGTCTGGTTCTTGAGGTTCGCCACCGCCACCAAGCCGCACGTCTGGCACACGTGGATGCGGTACGCGTCCGACTGATCCATCAGCCGCTCCTTCAGAAACGCCGACGCGCCGTGCGAGATGATGCAGTCGCGCTCCATCTCGCCGAACCGCAACCCGCCGTCGCGCGAGCGCCCCTCCATGGGTTGCCTGGTCAGGATCTGCACCGGCCCGCGGCCGCGCGAGTGGATCTTGTCGTCCACCATGTGCTTCAGCCGCTGGTAATACGTCGGCCCGAGGAAGATCTTCGCCTCGAGCGCGCGCCCGGTGTGGCCGTTGTACATCACCTCCTCGCCCTTGCGCTGGTATCCGCAGTCGTGCAACATCTCGCTGATGTCGCTGACGGTGACCGGCGTGAAAGGCGTCGCGTCGCCCTCCTTGCCCATCATCGCCGCCACCTTGCCCATGAGGCACTCCACCAGCTGCCCGATGGTCATGCGCGAGGGGATGGCGTGCGGGTTGACGATGATGTCCGGCACCACGCCCTCGCACGTGAACGGCATGTCCTCCTGCGTGTACGTCATGCCGATGGTGCCCTTCTGGCCGTGCCGCGACGAAAACTTGTCCCCGACTTGCGGCGTGCGGCAACTACGCACGCGGATCTTGACGAACCGCAACCCTTGGTCGTTCGTCGTGAGCAAAACTTGGTCGATGATGCCCGTCTCCGCGTTTTTCATGCCAGTGGAGCAGTCGCGTTTCGTGAACCGCTTCGACACAGCGGACGGGTCGTCCTCGGGAAGCGGGCTCGTCTTGCCGATGATGATGTCCTCGCCCGACACGCGCGTGCCCGGGCAGATGAGCCCGTCGTCGTCCAGCTTGTCGTAGGTGCCGTGGCGCATGCCGAGCGTCGTGTCGCGCGTGGGGCGCTCGAGCTCCTCCTTCGTCAGAGAGCCTTGCTTCTTCTCCTCATCCTTGAACGACCGGTAGAAGATGCTGCGGAACAGCCCGCGGTCGATCGAGCTCTGGTTCATGATCACCGAGTCCTCCTGGTTGTACCCGGTGTAGCACATGATGCCGACGATGACGTTGACGCCGGCGGGCAAGTCGCGGAAGTGCAGGTGCTCCATCGCGCGCGTCGTGACCAGGGGCTTCTGGGGGTAGAACAGCACGTACGCCAGCGTATCCATGCGGATCTGGAAGTTGCTGATGTACGTGCCCATGGCTTGCTTCCCCATCGCGCTCTGGTACGTGTTGCGCGGGGACTGGTTGTGATCCGGGAAGGGGATGATGGACCCGCAGATGCCGAGGATCATCGACGGGTGGATCTCGCAGTGCGTGTACAGCGTCTGCACGCCCCCGTCCATGTCAGCCATCGCGCGCGCCTGCACCAGATCTTCGATGGTCATCGAGATCATCGTCGTCTCCTCCTCTTCCGTGTCCACGTACTCGATGCACCCCGTCGCCACGAGGTCGTTCCACGTGTACCCGGTGACGTCCTTCTCCTGAAGCATCTCGATGTTCTGGCGCTTGATCACCAGCTTCTGGTCCTCCACGATGAACAAAGGCCGGATGCACCGGCCGTAGTCCGTATACAGGCGCAGCTCCTGCAGGCGGATGTCGTGCACCACGCCCACCTCGATGGTGATGTCCAGCTTCCTTCGCAAGCCGCGCAGCGTGTTCACGAGGTTCGCCGGGTCGCGGTGCACGCCCACCCAGACGCCGTTGACGAAAATCTTCGTCGACTTGGGGATGACGCTCGGCGAGATCTCCTCCAGGTTCTCCATCGTCCACTCCTCGAGGAATTCCAGCAGAGGCGCGGAGGGCGAGCCCACGGAGACGAGGGCCATGAGCGATAGGTTCTTCACCAAACCCACCGCCTGCCCCTCGGGGGTCTCCGCGGGGCACACCATCCCCCAGTGCGAGTTGTGCAGCTGCCGCGGCTTCGCGAGCTTCCCCTCGCGCCCGATGGGCGAGTTGAGCCGCCGCAGGTGCGACAGCGTGGACGAGAACGACAGCCGGTTCAGCACCTGCGAGACGCCCGCGCGTATGTCCTGCGCGCCCTGCGCGCCCCAGTTGCCCGTCGCGAGCGAGTACTTGAGCCCGGACGTGATGGTCTTCGCCTTGACCGCGAGCGTGAGCTGGATGTCCTTGCCCGAGTCCACGCAGCGCTGGCAGTACAGGCGCACGTCCTTGGTGAGTTTCCGGAACAGCTGCCGGAACAGCATCCCGATGAGCGGCCCGGCAAGGTCCATGCGCTTGTTCCCGAAGTGGTCGCGGTCATCCTCGTTGCGGCGCTTCAGCTGGCACAGCAGCAGCCTGTGCGTGATGTACCCCAGGAAATACGCTTTGCGCGTCTCGCAGTTCGTGTCCACGCCGACGTGCGGCAGCAGCTCCTTCTGCAAAATCTCCTGCGCGTACTTGATGCGCTTCTCCCGCGTCACGCCGACGGCGCTCCCTCTCTTTCCGATGAAATCGAGCGCCACGGCTTGGCTCTGGATCACCATCGCCTCTTCGATGGACGGGCGGAGTAACCCCATCATCTCGTCGTCCCCGAAATCGTACACGATGTGCTCCAGAATGTCTTTGTCCGCCACGAACCCCAGCGCGCGGAACACCACGAAGAGCGGAATCTCCGTGCGGATGTACGGCAGCGTGACTCGAATCACGCCGGGCTCGCCCTTCGTGCCGGGGGCGTGGAACAGCCGCGCGACGCACGCCGAGGCGGCCCGCGCGCCTGATTCCGGACTGGAGCGACACTCCGCCACCCACATGTACTTACTCGGCTGTCGTTTCTCGAACACGTACACGTGGTTGGTGCTCATCTTCTCCTGCGCGATGAGCACCTTCTCCGATCCGTTGATCACGAAGTACCCGCCCTCGTCGTACGCGCACTCGCCGAGCTCGGTGAGCTCTTTGTCCGTGTGGTCGTGCAGCGAGCAGTACTGCGACCGGAGCATGATGGGCACCTTCCCGATGAACACCTTGTTGATTTTTTCAACTTCCTCCGACACGGTTCCCTCCGCCGAGACCGTGGTCACGGTCTTGGTCATGTCCACGTACAGCGGCGCCGAGTACGTCAAGTTGCGCAGGCGCGCCTCCTTGGGGAACAAAGTGCTGGTCATGCCATCCGCCTCCGTCACCATGGGCTTGGACAGGTAGATCTGCCCGAACTGCACCTTGTACGTCTTCTTCTCCGCGAGCTCGGCGTCCTCGCCGGGCATGTGCTGGTGCTCCGGCTCGATCTCAAACGTCGACATCTCGTCTGCGATTTCGCGTGTCGAGGGAGAAAAGATGTGAGCGAGAGGCGTCGGAGGCGAACGAGAGGGGGGTTCGGGAGGGGGGTCCTCGGCTCGATCCGGGCACGCGTCCGCGCCCGTGCTGTCGCACGACGCGCGTTCGCGTCGCGCGCGTCTCGCGGCGCTCGCGCGCGATCCGCGCCTCCGGCGAGGGCGCGGCCCGCGAAAGCAAAACCCTATGGGCAAAAGCACAGGCTCCCGTTTCTTGGCGGGCAAATCGCGCGCATTTCTTTTTCGCCGATCGACGCACCGACGATCTCCTGCATGGTGTGCTGGATGAACTCGTTGAACGAGTCCAGCTGTTGCCGGGCCAGACCCTTCTCCTCGAAGAACGAGGAGATGACCGTCCACGCGTCCTCCTGGCCGATCTCCTGCGCGCCGTCCTCGTCCATGTCGTCGCGCAGAGGGACCATCTCTTCGTCTCCAAAGAGCTGATCCATGGTGCCAGATCACCGACGCGCCGCGCCGATAACCGCCACCGAGAAGGGCCCGAACGCGCGCCCGCGACTGTCGAACGACCGACGCGCACTCGCAACTCGCCGATCGGTGCGGGACACCGAGGGGAGACGCAGCAGCTACGCGCAGGCGTGAAGTGAATTCGCTCACCGGCGGCGAAAACACGCAACCTCTGTACGCGGGCGCTGCCATCAGGACATCCAGGTTAGAAACCGCGGAAATGGGCCAGACAGACGAAATCACAGCTGTCGGTTCCGGCGTTTTCCTCGCTACACGTCTCTTGCTGTGAAACGTCGCACTCATCATGGCGCCTGCGACGCGCCGCGGTACGCGCGGGGGCACCCCGGTGACCCCCCCGGCCAAGAGGCCCAGGACGAGTAAGACCGCCCGGAACTTCGTGAAGACCGAGGATGCCTGGGTGGACGTAAAGCCCGAGCCGGGCGCGAAGAAGCAGACCGCGACCCCGGTGAAGCGTTCGCGCGCGAAAACGAATCCCGCGTCGTCCGCCGTCGTCAAGACCCCCGCGACGCCCAACAACGAGGTGGCCGTCGCGGCGGCGTCCGACGCCGGCGCCCCCGATTCGCCGTACCCGCACCTGCAGCGCCCCACCCCCGAGGAGTGCTGGGCCGCACGGGACGCGCTCGCGCAGCTGCACAGCGCGTTCTTCAGGCACAAGGAGGAGGCGCAGGCGGACGGGTCGAACCAACTCGGGCCGGGCAACCTGGGCGTCGCGGCGCCCTCCGCGGACTCGAACCGACTCGCGCTTCCTTCCGCGGAGACGCCGTACACGATTCTGCACGGCACGACAACGCGACGGTTTCCGAACGACCCGGACGATTCGAACGAAATGCCACAAACAACGTCGCGTTTGAAGCCCGTGCTGGACTCTTTGGTGGGCACGATCTTGTCCCAGAACACGACGGACGCGACGAGCGCCGTGGCGTTCGCCAACCTGAAGCGCGCGTTCCCGACGTGGGAGGCGGTGCGCGTCGCCGACCCGCGGCCGGTGGAGGCGGCGGTGAAGTGCGGCGGGCTCGCGGAGATCAAGGTGCGGCGCATCCAGGTCATCCTGAACACGCTCCACGAGGAGAGGGGCGCGGCGTGCATGGAGTACCTGCGCGAGATGGACGACGAGGCGGTGAAGAGGGAGCTCTCGAGATTCAAAGGCGTCGGCCCGAAAACCGTGTCGTGCGTGTTGATGTTCTGCCTGAAAAGGCCGGACTTCCCGGTGGACACGCACGTGTGGAAGATCGCCATGACGCTCGGCTGGATCCCCAAGTCCGCCACCAGGGACACCGCGTACGAGCACCTCAACCGGCGCGTCCCGGACGCCTGCAAGTTCGACTTGCACGTGCTGCTGGTCGAGCACGGAAAGGTGTTCAAGAACGACGCCGCGTGGCTGCGACGCGCCGTCTCCGAACAACTCGCCGGCGCCGGCGAGGTGGGCTGGATGCGCGCGCTCGAGGCGCCGGGGGGGATCAAGCACGCCGCGGACGAGCACTTCGCGCTCAAGAGCGGGAAGAGTGTCTGCGGGTGAAGTCGTCCGTCATAGTCACAGTGTGAGTCACAGTGTTCGTTAGAGCGTTCGCGTGTATAACTTTGTATGCGTAGTCCGTACTACTTTCGCGGCTTTCATCAACGTCTCTACGTAGTCGTACGCATTATGACGTCCATCGCGCGGTGTCTGTTCTGTCGCGCGTTTTCGATGCCGACGCGCGCGCGCGGAGGATCGAATCTCTTTGCCGCTCGTCGCCGCTCTGTGGACGTGCGCGAATCTTCCCGCGTCGCGTCACTCCGCGCGGTAGTCGCGCCCCGAGCCCCACTTCCACGCGTCCAGCCTCCGCCGGAACATGAACCTCTGCCTCTTGTCCAGCAACGCGAAGTCCCAGCCCGCGGCGGCGGACGCCTCGTCGTCGCCGGCCACGAGCTCGCCGGAGGGCGCCACGCCGGCGAGCGCGCGGGCGACGGGCTTCAAAATCCCCTCCGCCGCGCGCGACGCCACGTCGTACGCGCCCAGCGTCGCGAAGTGCTTGGCCCAGTCCAGGATCGGGCCGGGCCCGGCTTGCGCGAGGATCTGAGGCACGAAGAGGGGCGCCTTCACGGCCATCGTCAGCAAGGTTTTTCCCAGTCCCCCGAACATCACGACGTCCTGCAGGAACGGGCGCGATACCTCGTCCCCCAGGCTCTCCATCACCCCGAAGTTGGTCGCCATCAGCTGGTTGATGAACGTCTTCGGGGGGCGCGTCCCCGGCGCCACGCTCATGCACTTCTGGAACAGCCACGACGCGGAGAGCGCGGGCTGGTACGCGTTGAGCGTCGCCAGGCATTCGCGGTCGAGGACGTCGCTCAGCAACGCGTCTTCCATGGCGTCCGTCAGCCTGCCGACGTGCCTGAGCAGCGCCGCGAGCCCCCCGAAACTCAGGGGGCTCTGGATTCCCGACGCGTCGCCGATGGCGGTGACGCGGTCGAACCCCGCGGGCAACGGCGAGTCGCGGTAGGTGGGGAAGTACCCGAAGAGCACGCGCAGCAATTCCACCTCCTCGACGGAACGCAGGTTCTGGTACGGCGGCATGAGGTCCCAGTAGTCGTCCAGCACCTTCGCGAGGCTCGGGCGGCTTTCGTGCGCGTCGACGTACGTGAACATGTACGTGGTGCGATCGCACGGGCCGCTCCCCGCCGGGAACGCCTCCCAGAAGTACTGCCCCTGGTACGCGTCGTCGATGTCCGTGGTGGTGAAGATGAGATCCGCGCTCGCGTTCGCCGCGGGCTCAAACCCGCGCGCGCACGACCCCACCACTAGGCACACGCCGTCCGGCTTTTGCCCGTGCCGCTGCTGCCGGACGATGGGGGACCCGAACCCCATGCAGTCCACGACCAGCCGCGCCGTGCACGGCTGAGGCGAGCTCTTTTTTTCCATTTCCGACTTTTTTTCCATCTCCGGAGCCTCCTTTTCGGCGGAGGCTCCGGCGCTCGCCGGCGCGACGTCGAGGAGGGCGCCGTTCGGGCGCACGTCGATCCCGGCGAGCGCGGCGCGCTCCATGACGACTCCCCCTTTTCGCTCGAAGTTGGCGCGCGCGCACTCCAGCAACGCGCTGGGCTTCACGCCGCAGTTCAGGATGTCGCGCGTCACCATCGGGTCTCTCCCCGAGCCATGGAACCCGCACCGGATCGGGTTGAACTCCTTGGTGACGCACGCGTCCGCCTGCGCGGCGGTCAAGACCCCGAGCGGCACGAGCGCCTCCAGCTCCGGCCGGGAGATGTTCCACTCCTGCTCGCGGCCTTTCAGGGGGCCGCGCTCGATGACCACCACGCGCTGGCCGCGGTGCTGCAGCGCCGCCGCGAGGAGGATCCCGAGCGTCCCCCCGCACACGGCGACGTCGTAGTCGCACGAGGCCGAGGCGAGCTCCTCGTCGGATTCGGTGACGAAGACTGGCGCGGGACCAGCCTCGGCGCCGGTCTTCATGTGGCGTATCGAGCGCCACGCCGCGTCCGCGCGCTCGAGCGCGGCGAGCGTGGTCCCGCCGCCGGCGCCGCTCGCCTGCTCGCCCTCCGTGCCCTCGATGCTCGTCAACAGGCGTCGCGTGCGCTCGCTTATCTCGGAGACAGCCTTCTCGGAAGTCACGGACGCGCGAGCGACCGTGGGGCGTCTCCGAGCGACAGCGCGTCCGCGAGTGCGCCGTCGTCCCGCGGAGGAGCCGTTCGCGATGCCGCGCGACGGCGTCGCCGCGAACGGCGCGGATGCCGCGTGCATGTCTCCCGTGTCCTACGCGCGCGCTCGCTGTGACGATACACCAACATGACAAGATGAGCAAACACGTGTCTCCTCGTCCGAGCGGTTTGTGTCGGAATGGCAAATGCGTGACTCGGAAAAGCGCTGGCGGCGGTCCGAGGTTAACATAGACTAGTTTCGCGACGACACCTTGGCGACCCGTCGCTAGTGACACAGTCCACGCAGCACGAACGCGACAGGGGACGCGCGAGCGCCTCGCCGCGACCCCGGAGACGCACGAGACACGACTCGCCCCCCCGCCTCCGCGCCCCTCCCCCGGTTCGTCCCCCCCGCGTCTGAGGCGCTCGACGCTCGATTCCATCGCGCCGAAAGCGACGGCACCATGGCGGAAACGTTCACGAACCCGGACGGCACGCCGTGGACGCCTCCCTCCAGAGAGGCTCTGGAGTCCTACGGCAACGCCCCAGTGAAGCGCGAGTACCTTCGGCCGCCGCCCCCCTTGCCGGTGGAGCCCCCCCGGCCCGAATCCGCCGCCGCGAAGGACGGCCCCGTCGACCCGAGCGCGCAGAAATCCCGGCGCCAGCTGGCGCGCGAGAAGAAGGCGAAGCAGCGTTCGGGCGTCGGCGAGTCTCTGTGCAACGCGTTCGCCAAGGGTATCTGCACGTTCGGGGACAAGTGCCGCTTCTCGCACGACGCCGCGGCGTACCTCAAAAACAAGCAAGGCGACCTCCCGGGTGTCTGCCCGTTCGTGAACGCCAAGGGCGCGTGCCCGCACGGCGTGATGTGCCGCTTCTACTACACGCACCCCGGCGTCGCGGCGGAAAAGCGGGACGCCGCGGAGCACGCCGCGGAGAGAGAGGCGTTTCTCGCGGGCGTCCTCGAGCTCCCCCTCCCCGGGGAGGGCGGCATGTCCGCGGAGCTGAACCTGTTCTCCCCCGAGCTCAAGATGCTGCTGCGTAAGGGGAAGGTGCGCTTCGACCGCTCGGACGCGCGGCTCAAAGAGCTCGGGGTGAAGACCAAGTGGACGTACGGCGCCGACGCGCAGAGCCGGGGCGCGCCGGCGGCGGAGGCGGGCTCGGTTTCCGAACCAGGGGAAGAACCAGCCGAGACACGCGTCGACGAAGGCTCAGAGCCGCAGATCCCACAACAAGACCCGCGCGGAGAGGACGACGGCGGGGGCAAGCGCACGAGGCTGTCTGAACTGTCTGACGGCGAGGCTGGCGGCGTCGACGCGCGGCTTCGCGCCGCCGAAAAAAAGGAGGTGGATTTCAAAGGCAAGCTGTATTTGGCGCCTTTGACCACCGTCGGCAATTTGCCTTTCCGGCGCGTGTGCAAGGGTTTGGGCGCGGACATCACGTGCGGCGAGATGGCGCTGTGCACGAACCTGCTCCAGGGCCAGCCCGCGGAGTGGGCGCTGCTCCGGCGGCACCCGTCGGAGGACGTCTTCGGCGCGCAGATCTGCGGCGGGTACCCGGACGCGGTTTCGCGGTGCGCGCAGCTCATCGACGACGAGTTCGCGCGGCGCGGCGGGATCGACTTCGTGGACATAAACATGGGGTGCCCGATCGACCTGATCTGCAACAAAGGCGCGGGGTCCATGATGTTGCAGAAACCGGACCGGATGGAGCTCGTCGCGCGCGCAGCGGCGCCGCTGCTCTCGTGCCCGCTGACGCTCAAGACGCGCGTCGGGTACTACGACAACAAGCGCGTGGCGCACGAGATCATCCCGCGCATGGCGTCGTGGGGCGTGCGCGCGGTGACCCTG
>Ga0181559_10005925_pt1 | contig 11605 bp, 9 predicted proteins | sample 011ome_21_FD_133752 | JGI IMG/M metagenome (GOLD analysis project Ga0181559, IMG submission 133752) | Coastal salt marsh microbial communities from the Groves Creek Marsh, Skidaway Island, Georgia - 011508AT metaG (megahit assembly) | ecosystem: Environmental > Aquatic > Marine > Intertidal zone... | reverse complement strand
GTCTGTACTGTTGTCTTTTGGCGGCTGTTTCGCCGCTATGTGGGTGCTGAAGAAATTTGATTACGACCGACCGCTTTTGTTCACATTTGTCCTCATGGTTCTGGCTGTGGGGCTATTGGCTTTTAACTTCACCGCAGCGGTGTTCGTCTTCAGCGTGGCCATGTTTAACTTCCTCTGGATCTTTATCGATGTCTACCAAATGGGCGGCGTGTCGGTCGCCGATCGCTCTGGCAGCGCCGCTGCCTTTATCCCGGGCGCTCAGGGGCTGGGACAAACGGTCGGACCCTTTGCAGCCTCTCTCATGCTCGAGCGTGGCTGGGGCTTCGATGGCGTCTTTATCCTGTGCGCCATGGCCTCAGTAACCGCCTTGCTGATCTACACGCTGATTTACTTAAGATACCGTCACCAGCCTGCCGCCTAGTGCCGTGGAGCCAGACACCTCCATTATGAGCGGCTGTATCCACTCGCGTTTCTTTCGCTATCTCGGCTATGCCGCGTGCGCCATCCTGAGTGCCTGCGGACAGTCGTCAGGGCCCGATAACCCGCAATACCCACCCAATGTGCGGCCAGCTGACATCGTCGTCCACTGTGGCCGTCTGATCGATGGTTTGTCTGATGAGCCGCGGTTGAATCAGTCGATCCATATCCAGGGTGAACGCATTGTCCGCATCGAGGCCCAAGATGCCGCCCCACCGCTCACGAATCAGACGGTTATCCATGACTTGACTGCATTCACCTGCCTGCCGGGCCTGATCAACACCCATGTGCACTTTGACGGCAATCCTGAAGATTCTGTGGATTACAGTGTTTACGCGCGGCGCACCCCCGATGAAACCCTACAGCTGATTCTGGATAACGCCAGAACCACGCTGTTAACCGGCTTTACCACCGTACGCCACGTGGGAGCTTGGTTCCCAGACGCGGTGTATCAAGCGCGCGAGCTGATCAAAGCCGGCAAGGCACCCGGTCCGCGCATTCAGACCGCGGGCCCCTATTTAACGATTCCGGGCGGCGGCGGTGATCTTACTTTTCCGGAGATTCCCGCCGAGGACATTCCAGCCGAGTCTCAGCAAGGTGTTGCGAGCACGCCTGCGGAATTCGCGGCGCGTGCCGAGGCCGCCATCGCCGCCGGCGCAGATTTCCTGAAGGTCATCGCCTCGGGCGCTGTGTTTTCGGTGGGCACCGCCCCGGGCGCACCGGAGATGACGCGGGCTGACATTGAAGCCGTCGTGGCGGTAGCTAAACGGCATGGCAAAAAAGTGACGGCCCACGTGCACAGCGATCAATCAGGTCAAGACGCGATACGAGCTGGTGTGGATTCGCTGGAGCACGCCTCTCTTTTGAAAGAGAACACTATTGAACTTGCGGCTACGCAAGGGGTGGCGTTTTCGATGGATGTCTATAACGGCACGTACACCGATACCATCGGTCGGGAGCAGGGCTACCCGGATGTCTTTCTGCAGCGCAATACCGACACCACCGAGGCGCAGCGACTCGTGTTCGAGAAAGCGTATGAGAAAGGCGTCACGCTGCTTTATGGCACGGATGCGGCAGTGCTACCGCACGATAAGGGCGGCTGGCAATTTGCCACCATGGTAGAGAGGGGCATGCGCCCCATGGATGCAATCCGTTCAGCCACCTCGGTTGCCGCAGAACATATGGAGTTGTCTGCCGACGTCGGCGCCGTCGCGCTCGGCAGAGTCGCTGATCTCATCGCAGTGCGCGGCGATCCTCTTGCGGATGCTGAAGTTTTGCGCGACGTTGCGGTGGTCATGCAGGCCGGCGTCATCGTCAAGGCAGCTGCTGCAGATTGAGCGCAAGTTGAACCGCGAGCGCGACTTCGCCATGATTTACACGGCACTGACTAAATGACGGACTGCATCGATGGATATTGAAGTACCCATCAAGGATCTCGGCAAATACGACATCGAGCCGCTAAAAAAAAGTATTCTGGATCTACCTGAGGAAGCGTGGTGGGGCAACCAGTTCCGACAGCTCGAGTATGAGGTCCACCAACATACTCAATCTGTGGTGATGGTTTTCACCAGTGGCGAAGGGTGGCCGAATATTGAGGTATCAAAAGACACCGGATGGGACTTGCTCGCAGAGACAGCCGTGCCGCTGATGCACAAAATACTCGGCGATCATTACCCTGCAGGCGGCACGATCATCCGGGCCATGGCGGCGAGGCTGGAGTCAGGCGGCATCATCAAGCCGCATACCGATAAACACCCGTCCTTCCACTACGGGCACCGAATCCATATCCCGATCTACACCAATCCCCGGGTGCGCTTCATGATCAACGGCCGCCCGCAAAAGATGTCTATTGGCCACGTTTATGAGATCAACAACCAGAAACAGCACAGCGTGATGAACAAAGGTAGCGAAGGCAGAATCAACTTTATTTTTGATTACGTCCCACCAGCACAGATCCAACGGTAACTCGGCGAAAGGCCCGACAGATAGCGGTGGCGCCAGGGGTCGGCCTTAATGCGCTAGGGATCGGCCTTAACGAATGTGCCGAGGAAAAGCCCGCCGAAGAAAGTCGCGTGCCACCGCTCTGGCACGGCGCTTACTCAGCTCTCGGGGTGTCACCAGCAACCCCAGATGCAGGCCATCGATCAGCGCCGAGTAGCCCGTTGCCAACTCCCGCGCATCAACGTCTTGATAACCACCCTCGCGAATAATGTTGGTGAATAAAGCTTCCAGCTTCTGGGCAGCCAGGCGATCCACGGTTGAGACAATTTTTTGATAAACCGGACGCGCGCCCGCCTCCCCGTAGTAGGCAAACCATACCGACATCTTTTGCCGCTGGGTGACACCCCGACCCAATTGAAAATCCAGCAGGGCATCGAGCCGCTCGCCCAAATCGGGAATATCCTCCCCCTCCATAATCTCGATCTGGCCGCCATGATATTCCTCGGCTACGAAACGGAGAGTCTCCTTGAGCAAATTATCCTTGCTCTCAAAGTGTAAATTGGCAATGCCCACGCTCAGGCCCGCCTCCCGGGTCACCATCTGCATGGTGATCGCGGACAAACCGTGTTGGGCAATGCACCGAATCGTCGCGTCAATCAGCTGCTGCCGCCGCTCGGCTTTCGGGCGGATCTGGCGGCGCTTGCTACCGGGCTCCGGCAGAGCGTCGGTCACTGCGCCTGATGCATCAGTCATGTGGGTTCCCGGGATATTCCTTGACCCGAGTGTAAGGACTTCGACTCGAAGTCTCAATCAAGAATGAATATTCATTCATTCTGGGTAGACGCTCATAGCCTGTCGTGGCACTATTTCAAGTCAGATTGACTCACCGGAGAGTGCAGTGAACCAATACGACGCGATCGTCATTGGTGCGGGCCATAACGGCCTCACCAACGGAGCCTATCTCGCCAAAGCGGGGCTTAAGGTGGCCGTGCTGGAGCGCAACCCCTATATCGGCGGCGCCACCGTCAGCCGGGAGTTACATAAGGGCTGGTGGTACTCAAATTGTTCCTACGTCGCGAGTCTGTTGAGACCCGAAATCACGAGGGATTTGGAGTTGCCTCGCCATGGTTTACAGGTGGTGTCATTTGGCGGTGGTGCCACGTTCATGCGCAATGGTGACTATTTTGGCAATTACAGCGATCACGATCGCCACTACCGTGAGATGGCGAGGCACTCCAAACGCGATGCCAATGCCTACGACCGCTATGCCGCAGACACGAGCCTGCAGACAAAATTGATTCGGCCGTACCTGATGCGAACCCCGCCCGACCCGACCTCTTTGAAACCTCGCGATCTCCGCGATCTTCTGGAGTTTGCTCGCTCCTTTATGGACCTGGGTGAAGAAAAGCTACTCGACACCATCAAGTTTTGGACCGCGAGCGTCGGCGACTATCTCAACGAGTATTTTGAAACCGATGTTATTAAAGCCCATATGGCCGGCAGCGGTATTATTGGTACTGCATTGGGGGTGTATTCGCCAGGCACCGCCTATGTCCTGCTCCACCACTACATGGGCGACGTTGACGGTAATGTGGGCGCCTGGGGTTTTGCCCGCGGCGGGATGGGCGCCGTAGCCACCGCGCTGTCGAAGGCATTCCAATCCTACGGCGGCGAAATTATCTGCGATGCCAATGTGGACGAAGTCATCGTTAAAAACGGGCGGGCAGCGGGTGTCGCTCTCAAGGATGGCAGGGAGTACAAAGCCCCGATCGTAGTCTCGAATCTGGACCCCAAGCGCACCTTCCTCGATATCACAAATCCTTCGGATTTACCGAAAGACGTCGTCAAGAAAGCGCGCAACTTTAAAATCCGGGGCTCCTCGGGCAAGTTGAACATCGCGCTGGACGGGCTACCCGTATTTCACGGGCTGGATCCCCGCAACCGTCTAATGGCCGGCGATCTGCATTTCAGTGATTCACTGGAGCGACAGGAGAGAGCCTACGATGATTGGAAGGCAGGTACTTGGTCCAAAGACCCCTACCTCGACATGATGATCCCATCGCTGACCGACCCCACCATGGCACCACCCGGAAAGCACATGATGTCGGTTTTTGTGCAATACGCGCCACCCAAAGTCGAGGGCAGGGAGTGGACGGACGAGGACAAAGACGGGTTTGAGAAATCGGTGATCGATCAGATCTCCAACTACAGCCCCAATTTCCGCGACCTGATTTTGCATTGCGAAACACGCACCCCGCGGGAGATCGAAGCCGAAGTCGGACTGACCGAGGGCAATATTTTCATGGGCGAACTCACCTTCGATCAGCTGCTATTCAACCGACCCTTCCCTGGTTACGCGCAGTATCGAGCCCCGATCAAGGGCATGTATCTGTGCAGCTCGGGAACCCACCCTGGGGGCGGTGTCATGGCGGCTCCGGGCGCTAATGCTGCAAGAGAGATCCTGGCTGACTTGAAACGGCCCAATACCGTGCCAGGAGGATACGCTGATGACTGATTATGATGCGGTAATCATTGGGGCCGGCCATAATGGTTTGATCTGCGCCAGCTATCTGGCCAAGGCCGGAAAAAAAGTGCTGGTCGTCGACGGACGAGCCGAGCCCGGCGGTTGCGCCAGTACGCGGGAATTCGCCCCAGGTTTTAGTGTTTCGGACTGCGCGCAGTGGCTGTCACAGTTCGATCAGAGCATCGTCAAAGATCTGGATCTTGGCGGCACGGGCCTCAAACTGAGCGAACCAAAGGCCACGATCTCACTGCAACCCGACGGCGACCACCTGATCCTGGCGGGCGACACGATTAGCGGTGCCGGCATCGATTCGGCAGATCAAGCCGCTTATCGCGACTTCAAAAATATGGTCCGCACCTTCGCGAAGCTGATGACCACTCTATACCGTGGCCGCCCACCCAAGCTGGTTGAACAAAATTGGACCGATCGCCTGACCCTGATGAAGCTGGGTCTGGGACTTAAATTGATGGGCCGCGAGCGGCTTCAGGATTTGATGCGCATCGCTTTAATTAATATCTACGATGTGATGAACGAGCATTTCTCCAATGCCGCTCTGAAAAGCGCCATTGCGTTGGATGCAATTACCGGGACGAATATGGGGCCTCGGTCACCCAATACGGTTTACAGCTACTTGCATCGGGTGACGGGCGAGCACCTTGCGCAAACCGGTACGACTCAGGTGATGGGAGGTATGGGGGCCTTAGGGCAATGCCTTGCCGCGGCTGCAGAGAAGCGTGGTGCCACGTTGCGGCTCGGATCAGCAGTACAGGCGATAGTGAAAACCGAAGACAGAGTGACAGGCGTGACGCTCGCCTCAGGCGAAACCGTGTCAGCCAAGCTGGTTATCTCCAGCGCAGATCCCACCACCACGTTTCGTGACCTGCTGGGCTATCACCAGATGGAAGCCGGCATCGCCAAGCGTGTCGAGCATTACCGCACCCGCAGCGGTACGGCCAAGCTGCACCTGGCGCTGAGCGCCTTGCCTGCGTTTAACGGCTTGACCGCTGAACAACTCAAGGAGCGACTGGTCATCGCGCCCTCGATGGATGGTATGGAAACGGCGTTAAACCCGATGAAATATCGGGAACTCAGTCAGTTGCACACCTTCGATATCAGCATTCCCACTATCGAGGACGCCGGGCTGGCCCCGGACGGCCAACACGTCCTCTCAGCGATCGTGCATTACGTACCCTATGCGCCCGATGTCGGTTGGGAAGCGGGGAAGCCACAATTACTGCGCCAGCTACTGAGCGAGCTGGAGGCCTACGCCCCGGGCATTGGCGCTCAGGTCTCTGCTAGCGAGTTAATCGTGCCCTCAGATTTGGAGGCCTCTCATGGCATGACGGGCGGCAACTGGCACCACGGTGAGCTGTCTATTGATCAGGCCCTGATGATGCGCCCATTCCCAGGCTCAACCCAGTACGCGACAGCTGTGGATGGCCTGTATCTCTGCGGCGCGGGCGCTCACCCTGGGGGAAGTCTACAGGGGCTACCGGGGCGTAATGCCGCTAAAGAAATTCTCAAGCGAGGAGCGCTGTCATGAGTGACATCAGCCGAGACACCATGCTGCTCACTACGCCCTTCCACTCTCGGGTGGAGGCCATGTGCGATCTGAATGACTGGGGCAATTGGATGGGTTACACCACGCCCAACGCCTACTTCGACGTCGAGCTGGAATATTTCGCCATCCGAAGCACCACAGGTGTATTCGACCTGTCTCCGATGAACAAATACCGCGTTACCGGGCCGGACGCCCAACGTTATCTGGATCGACTGATCACCCGCGACGTCACAAAGATTGGCGTTAATCGCGTGGGCTATGCCATCTGGTGCGACGATAACGGACAGGTAATAGACGACGGCACGATTTTCCGGCTGGATGATCAGGATTACCGCATATGCTCCTACCAGCGCGCTGATGATTGGCTGGCCTGGAATACGCTGGGCTTCGACGTAACGATCGAAAACGAGTCCGAGGCGGTAGCCGGTTTGGCTATACAGGGGCCCACCTCGTGTACGGTTTTAACCTTGCTGGGGTGTACTGATCTCAACCAATTGAAGCCTTTCGGTATCGCACACTACACCTTTGAAGGGCGACCCCTGATGGTGAGTCGCACTGGCTTTACCGGTGATCTGGGCTATGAAGTATGGATTCCGCCCGAGTCGGCCGAAGCACTGTGGGACCAGCTGTTCGAATTGGGTCGCGACTATCTCATTAAACCCATCGGCTCCCACGCCCTAGAACTCGCGCGTATCGAGGCGGGTTTTCTGCAGGCAAATGTCGACTTTATGCCAGCTGAAGAAATCGTCCGCGTCGGTCGGTCCAGAAGTCCGTTTGAATTAGGTCTGGAGTGGCTGGTGGATTTCAATAAGCCGCTCTTCAACGGCCGGAGCGCGCTGCTGAAGGAAAGAGCAAAAGGGTCTCGTTACCGTTTTGCAATGCTGGATGTCGAGGGCAATAAGCCGGCGGAGCATTCCTTTATCCTCAAGGGAGACCAGCAAGTGGGGACTGTAACGTCGGCCGCGTGGTGCCCCACCGCCAAAGCCAATATCGCCTACGCCCAGATCGAAATGCCACACGGAGCGGTAGGAGACCAGCTGGTAGCTGAGATTTATTACCAGCGCGAATTGCATTGGACCCGACTGCTGGCGCCCTGCAAAGTGATCGACGCGCCGATATTCAAATCGCCCAAGCGCTGGCAAACTCCAGCCCCTCCCCACTGAATAACGAGAGACTGGTTAAGAGTAACCATGCATACCATTGCGACTTCAGTAGACGATTCCTTCGAGCGCATGCGTGACAAGCTGAAGGCTGAAAAAGTCCGGCCTCACCATGCGATGGATCCTTATTTCTATCGCTCACACCTCGTGCATGAGCAGGAGCTGGGGCACCTGATTTTCAAAAGCTGGATCTATGCACTGCACGCCAGCGAAATCCCCACCGCGGGTGACTATCAACTCCTAGATATCGGCGAGGATTCGATTATTGTCGCGCGCACAGAGACGGGCGAGATTGCCGCCATGCACAATATTTGCCGTCACCGTGGGGCCCGGGTGTGCGAAGAGCGAAGTGGCAGTCGCAAGACCTATGTTTGTCCCTATCACGGTTGGGTTTACAACATCGACGGCTCTCTGAAAGCCGCGAGAGAAACCCACGTAATGCCTGGCTTTGACGCCGCAGCGCATGGCCTGAAACCCGTGCAATGCGTCACCTATATGGGCCTGGTGTTCATCAACTGCGACCCAGCAGCCGGCGATTTCCTGGCCTCACTTGAGAATATCCGCGAGCCTCTGGGGGCCTACGATCTGGATAACGCCAAGGTCGCCCATCGAAAAACCTATCGCGTTGACGCGAACTGGAAGCTGGCGATTGAAAATTATCTGGAGTGTTATCACTGCGCGACGTCCCATCGCGCCTATGCGCGCCTGCATACGCTGAAAGACCTCGAAGAGAAGTCAGGGCCGATTGTTGCCAAAATGCTGGAGCGGGCCGAGGAAATCACGGGCATCCCAGGAATCTCCAAGGAGCACACCGAGATCTATCTGGATGCGCCCAGCTTTGGCGCCTGCGCGCATACGATGCGCTATGGCCTATTCGACGGCTCCGTGACAGGCAGCGAGGATGGCCAGCCCGTCGCACCTCTCATGGGTAACTTTAAAGACTACGATGGCGGCGCGGGCGATTTCCAAATGGGCCCGCTGACCTTCATGCTCAATTATCCGGATCATTGTGTCCTGTACCGATTTATCCCTCGCTCATTGACCGAGACCGATATGGAGCTGGTGTGGTTTGTTCGAAACGACGCTGAAGAGGGCAAAGATTACGATCTCGACAAAGTGACCTGGCTTTGGCATCACACGACATTGGAAGATGAGTACATCATCACCCGGAATGCGGCGGGGGTTAACTCACGGTTCTTCGAGCCGGGCCCGTATCATCCGGAGTTCGAGTTCACGCTGCAGCAGTTCGTGCGCTGGTATTTGCATTCACTGGAAGCGAGCCTCAGCTGAGCTTCGATGCTCGCTACAGCGGACGGAACCATCTCACCCCCCTCATCGTCGGTAATATACTGCGAACTTGAAGGTGGCTGACGCCCGAACTGACACGGATGCAAATCGGTGATTCCAAGAATGCGGTTAGAGGCAAACCTTGCAGCGACCAGACGCAGACAATAGGCCAAGCGCCGTGATAAAACGCACTCGCGTGCCGCTGTTCAGCGCATTCTTCATGATTTACATCTTTGTTTCCGGTGGGTCCTTTGGCATTGAGGAGATGGTGTCCAGCGCCGGGCCGGGCCTGACATTGTTGCTATTGATATTACTTCCGATCTTCTGGGCGCTGCCGATGGCATTGATCGCCAGCGAGCTGGGTTCGGCACTGCCCAACAATGGTGGATTCTATGTATGGACCCGCCGCGGATTGGGCGAATTCTGGGGATTTCAAGCAGGGTGGTGGTGGTCACTGGCCATCCTCGTAGACACCTCGCTCTACATCGTTCTGAGTGTGACCTATTTGCAAAACCAGATCGGTTTTGATGACACGCTGTATTACCTGACCTGCTGGTTCATTATTGCCGTGTTCACAGGGGTCAATATCCTTGGCATCAAGATCGTGGCAATTGGTTCGAGCCTATTCGCAGTGCTGATTATTAGTCCCCTCCTGGTGCTGGCAGTCGTCGGGCTCTTAAACTGGCAGTTCAATCCAATGACCCCGCTCACGCCACCGGATACGGATCTACTGGGCAGCAATGGCGCTTTAATACTGGGTCTGAGTATCGGCATGTGGATGTACTCAGGCTACGAATCGATGTCGACAATTGCCGGTGAAATCGAAAACCCACAGCGTATCGTCCCGAAAGCGCTCATGCTGGCTTTACCCTTTGTCGCCCTGATGTACCTGCTGCCGACTGCCTCCAGCATCGCTGCGTTTGGTCAGTGGGACCTGTTCTCAGTCGATAGCGGCGACGGCAAGGTCTCTTTTGTCGATATTGGTCGCATTCTTGGCGGCACTGCTCTTGGGCACGCACTGCTCGCCTCGGTAGTGCTAGGTAACTTGGCGCTCTATCTCGACTATATGGCCTCGGGCGCTCGCCCGCTTCAGGCACTCGCCAGCGATGGGTTACTTCCCTCGGCCATAGCCAGACTCAACGCTCGCTACCAAACCCCCATCGCAGCCCTGCTGCTAATCGCACTGGTCAACGCTGTGCTGATCATTGGGCCCTTCCAGAGTCTGGTGATTATCGACGTGCTGTTGACCGTCAGCGCCTACGCGCTGATCTTCCTCGCTGCAGTCCGATTGCGGTTTGTAGAGCCTGATCTCGCACGGCCCTTCCGGATTCCAGGGGGTAAATACACGCTGATTTTAATTGTGCTCCCTCCCATGGCTCTCATTATGCTCATGATCGGCATTACGTTGACGGATCACAGCGTGATGCTGTGGGGCCGAGACCGATTTGGCTTTATCGGCATTGAAATTGGCTGGTACGGGCTGGCCGGACTGATTGCCATTTTATCTGGGCCGCTGTTATATCCAGTGCTCTATCGGCGGTATCACCGCGGCCCCCGCGGCGCTTCGAATATTTCGGCAGGGCCTTGATACAGGGTGTGGCTCAGGTCTCGTACCACAGACCATCGGGATCCTCCGGCCAGACACCCAAATAGGGTCCGTGAGCCTGAAAACCCAGCATTCTCCGCATTGAGTCTGATTGGGACGCCACCTCTTCCCTCGTGAGGGTCAAGTACTGATTTTCTTCTTGCCTCAACCAACCGAGGCAATAAGTGTTGACGAGCGCTTTACGCGGCTCGGCACTCCGGTTGGCTCCCCCGCCATGAAGCGTCGAACCCAAATAAATCACGACCGAGCCCTTTGGCATGACCGCATGCGCCACATGCGCGTCGGTAACCGCTTCCGGATCAACAATGCCGCAAGACTTCGGGACTACCCGCGTGGCGCCGTTCTCTTCAGTAAAGTCGTCCAGCGCCCACAGCGCAGAAACCTGAAGCTCGAAGGGCACCAAATGGCTTGGATAACACGCATCATCTGCGTGGAGCACCTGCGCCTTTTCACCAGGCAAGATCTCGATAGCAGTGGTACTACCCACCTGATAGACCTCGCAGTGCGGCTTCAAGATGGCGTCTGCGACCGCGAGAACCGTCGGCTGCAGCAGAAAATCGGGGAAATATCCCGAATATTTCGTGACCCCCCCTACCCGAAGCGTTTGATGGCCGTTGAACGCGTTCTGATAAAGATGTCCCTCACGGTCAAACTCCGCTCGTAAATCCTGAGAGAGCCCTGCGATCAGAGATTCAGGCACGACATTTTCGATAATGACCGCGCCGGTTTTCTCAAGCGCAGCGACAATATCGGAGGTTGGGTCGTCAGCGCTGTAGCGAGGAAGCATCTGGTCTGCACCCTTGTTCAATGCCAGAGGTTGGGCCCTGAGTATACATCGCGAGCCCTCACTCTCAGCGACGGCCTTCTGGTCAAGCACCACAATCAAAATGGACACCACAATAGCCAGCGCCTCACAGGCCTCACGTCAGCACGAAAGCGGTGCTATTGTGTGTGTTCATGGCCCACAGGGAGCCAACATATGCCCCCATTAACCCGAGCGAAATCGCCGCACACTCTGGGTGCCAGGCTGGACCATAGGCGCCAGCGAG
>Ga0181559_10005924_pt1 | contig 11606 bp, 9 predicted proteins | sample 011ome_21_FD_133752 | JGI IMG/M metagenome (GOLD analysis project Ga0181559, IMG submission 133752) | Coastal salt marsh microbial communities from the Groves Creek Marsh, Skidaway Island, Georgia - 011508AT metaG (megahit assembly) | ecosystem: Environmental > Aquatic > Marine > Intertidal zone... | reverse complement strand
TCATTCCTGTACCACGAATAAACATTCCAGTAAAACCAACCGATTCATTTAATTGATAGGTTGCCAATACTTCTCTAGCAAAAAATGTATCCATATGATAATCTTCATCTACCTGAAATGCTGGTAAATGTGCTCCTAAGTGCAATTTGAGTTTCTTGTCGATTAATTTGTAACGTGTAATAAAAATTCCACCTCTTGGTTTCATCCCCTCTACACGAATATTGGCAATCAAACTTCCCGTCACTCTTCTGTCAGTTGAAGTTCCTAAATTGAGAATGAAATTAGGCTGATCATCCGTAAATGCAGGTACTAATGAAAATCCTCCAGTGTTTAATTCAACTGATCCATACTGTGAATAAGCTGATGAGGCTATCAAGAAAAATAGGACGAAAAGTCTTTTTACTATCATTATGAGAGTTTAGATTTAATGCGTCAAATATACACAATTTATTTATTTATATTATATTTGATTAATTAAAACAATTTGAAATTATGAAACCCCTCTATTTGAAAATTTTACTTCTAGCAGCTATTGTATTTATAGCTACTCAAGGATGTTTTGCACAAACTAACTCGGATGCAAAAGAACTCTATGAATTGAGAACCTATACCATGAAAACTGGTGGAAATACTGCAAAGTTAGGAGCATACCTTCAGGAGGTGCTCACTCCTACTTTAAAAAGAAAAGGAATTAGACATACTGCTCTTTTTAGAGAGTATGGTAATTCAGATCCAACAAAGCTTTGGTTTTTGATCGCTTATCCAGATGCTAACACTTATGTAACTACTCAAGAATTACACAAAGACGAACAGTACCTCAAAGATGCAAGCTCTTACAATGCTATGAAAATTGATGAAAAACTCTACGATAGAATTGAATCAATGCTCTTATTAGCCTTTGATGGACTTGCTAAAATGGATGCAATAAAATCAGATTCTGGTTTATTTGAGCTCAGAACCTATGAGAGTTATAGTGAAGATGCCAATAGAAGAAAGATAAAGATGTTCAATGTTGAAGAACTTGATCTTTTCTATGAAGTTGGATTACATCCAGTATTCTTTGGAGATCAAATATCTGGTGCTAATCGACCTTGTCTTACCTATATGATCCAATTTAAAGACATGAAGGAACACGATGAGAACTGGCAAAAGTTTATCAAGTCTCCTAAATGGACTAAAATGGCTGCAAAAGCAGAGTATGCCAATACAGCAACAACGATTCACAAAATCTTTTTAACTCCATATTAACCAACAACTATTAGGTGATTATCATAGAGCTTCTTAAATTAGCTTTCTAAGTCATTAAGAGGATTCAATGAAAATTACTATTGTTGGTACTGGATATGTAGGCCTTGTCAGCGGAACCTGTTTCGCTGAGATGGACTATGAGGTAGTTTGTGTAGATATCAATGAAGATAAAATTAATCAGCTCAAAAAAGGAATCATTCCGATTTATGAACCTGGTTTGAGCGATATGGTGATTCGCAATGTCGAAAACCAAAACCTTCACTTTTCTACATCATTAAAAGATTCAATCGAAGATTCAGACTTCGTCTTTATTGCCGTTGGCACTCCTACAGCTGAAGATCAAGCTGCGGATTTGACCTATGTGTTAGAAGTCGCTAAAAACATCGGTCAATTGATGACTTCCTCTCTAGTTGTAGTCGATAAATCAACCGTACCTGTAGGAACAGCTGATCGCGTTAAAGCAATCGTTCAATCTGAATTAGACAAGCGAAATGAATCCATTTCATTCTCTGTAGTATCCAATCCTGAATTCTTAAAAGAAGGAGATGCTATTGCTGATTTTATGAAGCCAGATCGCGTCATTATTGGATCGGATGACCCAACAGCCTTAGAGCTCATGAAACAGCTCTACAGACCCTTTTTTAGGCTAAATTTCGATCGTATCATCACTATGGATGTTCGTTCTGCTGAAATGACCAAATACGTTGCTAATGCGATGTTAGCGACTAAAATTTCATTTATGAACGAAATAGCCAACATCTGTGAGCGTGTGGGAGCTGACGTGAACCAGGTGCGTATCGGAATTGGATCTGATTCTAGAATCGGCTACAGCTTTATATATCCTGGTGTGGGTTATGGAGGTTCCTGTTTCCCAAAGGACGTTAAAGCATTAGCTAAAACGGCCCTAGATGTAGGATATGAGCCAAAGTTGATCAAAGCTGTTGAATCCGTTAACAACTATCAGAAAACCGTTTTAGCATCTAAAATTGTCAAGCGATTTGGAGAAGATTTAAGTGGCTATTGCTTTGCTGTATGGGGACTAGCTTTTAAGCCTGGGACTGATGATATGCGTGAAGCTCCTTCTATTGAAGTCATCAAAGCCTTAATCGACAAAGGTGCCCGTGTAAAAGCATACGATCCTAAGGCTATCCATGAGGCTCAAACTCATTATTTGAATTCCTATGAAGTCGAATATACTCAAAACAAATACGATGCTTTAAAGGAAGCTGATGCCATGATTTTACTCACCGAATGGAAAACCTTTAGAGCTCCTGATTTAGATCTTATGAAAGATTTGATGAAGCAGTCCATCGTATTTGACGGTAGAAACCAATACAATGAGATCGAAATGCAAAAGGCCGGATTTGAATACTATCAAATTGGCAAGCTCTAAACAAATAGCAGTTATTTACTACAAACTCAAAGCTCTCTTGTAGAGCTCTTCGTATTGTGGGAGTATTTTAAGAATATCAAAATCAGCAGCCTTTTCATAGGCTCTGTTTTTAAATCCTCTTAATGTTTCAATGTCTTTTAAAATTTCTATGGAGTATTTTGCCATAGCATCGATATCCCCAACATCAGCTAAATATCCTGTTTCACCGTGTATATTCACCTCCGGAATTCCTCCAGTATTACTTGAAACTACCGCTACTTTATTAGCCATCGCTTCTAAGGCCGCTAAACCAAAACTCTCTGATTTTGAAGGAAGTAGAAATAAATCAGAAAAACACAATACGCGATCTACTTGAGATGAATTTCCTAAAAAGAGTACTTTATCTGTAATTCCTAAATCATCAACCAATCGTTCCACTGATTCGCGTTCTGGTCCCTCTCCAACTAAAACGAGTTTTGAAGGAATTTCCTTCTGTATTTGATGAAACACCTTAACCACATGGGGAACGTGTTTCACCTTTCTAAAATTAGAAATGTGTGAAATCACTCGTTCGTGATCCTGAGCGATCATCGAACGCTTACATTCCTTACTGGTTTTCTCGTAATTGGTAATATCGATAAAGTTTGGAACGACTTCAATCTCTTTGTGAATCTCAAATTGCTCCAAAGTACTTCTTTTAAGATCAGCACTCACTGCGGTTACAATATCCGAGTGATTGATACTAAAAGTCACTGCTGGTTTGTAGTTGGGATGTCTTCCCACCAGGGTAATATCAGTACCGTGTAAGGTGGTAATCATCGGAATGTTGATTCCCTTTTCTGCTAGCATTTGCTTGGCCATATAACCCGCATAGGCATGAGGAATCGCATAGTGTACGTGTAAGACTTCAATTTGATGTAGTTGCACCATATCGACAAGTTTACTCGAGAGTGCTAGCTCATAAGGTTGATAATGAAATAGTGGATAGTCGGGAACGTGAACCTCGTGAAAATGAATCTTTGAACTCAAAAGCTCTAATCGAACTGGTTGCTTGTAACTGATAAAATGGATTTCATGACCTCTATCGGCAAGTGCCTTACCGAGCTCTGTGGCCACTACACCACTTCCACCAAAGGTGGGATAACAAACAATACCAATTTTCATAGGATTCATTTATAAATTGTTTTTGGATAATTCTAAATTAGGCAATGAAATAGGTAAACTTCCTTTAGGTTCTAATGTTCCTGAAAGCACTTCTAACATCTTTAATTGAACGAAATCATCGTTCATATACCCTACGAGAATCGCTTTAAAATCATCGATAAAATCGATGTCTTTTAATGCATAAGGAGAGGTAAACACATTGAGATATACCTCTTTGCCCATACTGGTGAGTTGTTTCAATATCTCGAGTTCTTCTGCTGTAAATTTATAAGATTTGTAAGGTGAAGCATCATTTTTATGATATCCAACAACAATTACATCAAAATCTTTGAGGTTTTCTTCAGTTAGCTGATTGTTTTCAAAGAAGATCGCTCCATTTGACATGACTTCGTGTCTAAAGCGATATCCAGGTGTATCACCTAGGTGAACTAGCGCTGTTTTTGCCCCTGCTTTTATAGGTTCGTATTTCTTTGTATTAGATACATAGGTAATTGCATTTTCCAAGATTAAATAGCGAAGCAAGGTGTTGGGATTGGAATTATAATACCTCCTAATAGAATCAATTTGAAGCTTTTCGAAAGGCTTATTCAATCCCATATCGAATTTACTAGAAAGTATTTTCTTTACCGAATGAGCTAAACGATCTTCAGTAATTATAGAATCTTTATAGGCCTCTTTTATTTTTTGAACGCCTTTCTCAACATCTACTGGAACTAATAATATATCATTTCCGGCTTTAAATGCCTCTAATTCAGCATCTCCTTCATCAGCGATGAGGGTAACCCCTTTCATATTTAAAGCATCGGTGATGATAAGGCCCTCATAGCCTAAATCTGTCTTTAGCATTCCATTGACCACTTTTGAAGAAAGTGATGCAGGAACTCCTGCCTCTTCAGTTAATGATGGAATGTCTAAATGAGCTACCATCACTGCATCCACCTGAGATAACAAGCCTGATTTATAAGGATAGAGCTCAATGGAATCCAATCGTTGCCTGTTGAATGTCAATTGAGGTAAGGTTTTATGAGAGTCCATGTCTGTGTCTCCATGACCTGGAAAATGCTTAGCACATGAGAGTACTGTAGCTGCCTTTAATCCCCTAGCATATGCAGAAGCTTTTTCGGTGACATTTTGCAGATGAGATCCAAAAGATCGATTTCCAATGATAGGGTTATTTGGATTGATATTGATATCTGCAACTGGGGCAAAATTCATATGAACACCAGTTCTTCTGAGTTCCTCTCCAATCATATAACCGGCTTTTTCAACCAAGGAATTGTCTGTAAGTGCTCCCATAGCCATAGGCCATGGAAAACCTTCCTCATCTTTAAATCGCATGGCTGCTCCCCACTCTGCATCGAGAGCAATTAAGAGTGGTATGTTAGCATTTGATTGAATTTCATTAGTAATCGCCACTTGTCGCTCTGGAGTTCCAACCAAAAAGGCCAGGCCACCAACCTCGTATTTCTTTACATCATCGATAACCTTTTGAACGATACTATCGTGATCGTTTGAGGTCAACCCCAACATGAATAGCTGTCCTATCTTTTGATCGAGATTTAATTGAGTATAGGTTGAATCAACCCAGTGCGCACGTTGTTTGCGATAAACTACTTCAGGATCTTCCTGGCAGGAAGACAGAATGATTAAAATTAAAAAAAGTAGAGGGAACTGCTTCATTTATTTTACAAAATTGGAATGCCAGCTCTCTGAAGCTGGTACTTCCCAATGGTCAAGGTACTCAGCCTTAGTAGCGACAAGATTATTAAACACTACAGTGTTTTTAGACACTGATTTATTTTTAGCCATGACTTTAAAGTCTTTCAAGGTCTTATAGGCGATAAAATCGCCCTGTTTAAAGCTCACATTCATTCGGTCTAAAAGATCTATTTCATACTTCTTTTCCAATTCTTGAATAAAGTGAACAGAAGCGTCAATAGAACATCCAGACGCTTGTGTTTGAGCATCGAGACCGATGATGATAAAGCGCTTGTACTTGAGTTCAAAACCTGCTTTTAAATCCTTTCCATGAGCAGTCCACTGTTCCAAGAAAGTTTTGAGATCCGTATTAATTTCTTCTTGCTCTTGATCCGTTAGTGATCTATTGGATTGATAAATCCATATTCTAGCATCATCAGCTAGGTCGTTAAAATTGACATACATGCTTATAAGTCTTTAGCGTTTGCAATTAGTTCAGCGATATCCATCACCTTAAATTCTCCCTCCTTCTCCTCGGATTTAACTCCGTCGGTGAGCATCGTATTGCAAAATGGACAAGCAGATGCGATTGTAGAAGCTTTAGTGTTGATTGCTTCTTGAGCGCGTTCTATATTGATTTCTTTGTCTCCAGACTCCGATTCTTTAAACATTTGAGCTCCACCGGCTCCACAACACAATCCATTCTGCTTACAGCGTTTCATTTCAACTAGTTCGGCATCTAATGCCTCAATCAGTCTTCTGGGAGCCTCGTATACACCATTGGCTCTTCCCAAATAACAAGCGTCGTGATAAGTGATTTTTTGTCCATTAAATGCGCCTCCCTCAATCTGCAATCTTCCAGATTCCAGCAATTCATTTAAGAATTGGGTATGGTGTACTACTTGATAGTTCCCTCCTAGTTCAGGATACTCGTTTTTCAAAGTATTAAAACAATGAGGGCAGGTAGTTACAATTCTTTTAACACCGTAAGAATTCAACACTTGAATGTTCGTAGCAGCTTGCATCTGAAATAGAAATTCATTTCCAGCGCGTTTGGCAGGATCTCCTGTGCAGGTCTCCTCCTGTCCCAAAATTGCAAATTCCACCTTTGATTCAATCAGTATTTTAGCAAAAGCTTTGGTGATTTTCTTTGCTCTATCGTCAAAACTTCCGGCACAACCCACCCAGAAAAGAACTTCAATTTCCTTTCCTTGAGCGGAGAGCTCTGCCATTGTCGGTATGTTTAATACTTCATTACTCATTAGTCCAGTTTGCTCTATCTAATTGATTAAATGGCCAAGGGGCTCCATTGGTTTCTACATTGGTCATCATGGAATTGAGCTCTGTTGGAGCTGCTGATTGTTCCATGACTAAATAGCGTCTCATATCGATAATGATCGAAAGTGGATCAATGCTGATCGGACAGGCTTCCACACAAGCGTTACAACTTGTACAAGCCCATAATTCTTCTGGAGTGATATAGTCTCCTAAAAGTTTCTTTGTATCCGTAGCCCCCAGTCTTTTTAAAGTACTCTTTTCATGTGCACGATCACGAACTTTCATCATGATATGACGTGGTGATAATTTTTTACCCGTGAGGTTTGCAGGACATGAAGCCGTACATCTACCACACTCCGTACAACTATAGGCATTCATAAGCTGTACCCAATTTAATTCATCTACATCAGAAGCACCAAATGGTTCCGGAATTGGAGCGTCAGCAGCAGGTGCAGCATAGGGATCAAAATTAGGATCCATCATCTGAGCTACTTCTGCAGCTACTTGAGAATCATTAGAAAGTTGTCCCTTCGGACTTAGTTTTCCGTAATAGGTATTAGGGAAAGCTAATAAGATGTGTAAGTGTTTAGAATAGTAAAGGTAGTTTAAAAATGCTAGTATACCCAAAATATGCAACCACCAAGCAGTTCGCTCAATAAGTATTAATTGATCGACTGAGAATGAATCAAATAAAGGAAGTAACAAGGATGCTATTGGGAAAATTCCCGCCTGCAAATAGTGATCAGCTCCCATTTGTTGAAGACTTAAATCTGCAGCGTTCATGATCAAAAATAAAGACATCAATACCAATTCGATATAGAGTATTAGATTGGCATCTAATTTTGGCCATCCTGTCATTTCAGATTTGATAAAGCGATTGATACGGATGATATTTCTGCGAATCCAAAAAATTAGTACCGAGAGGATAACTCCAACAGCTAAGATTTCAAAACTTGCAATTAAAACATTGTAGAGAGTTCCCAAAGGTGCAAAAATCCTATGTGTTCCAAGGATTCCATCTAATATGATTTCTAATACCTCAATATTAATGATAATAAAACCAACATAGACTACAATATGCAATAAACCAGCAATAGGCTTTTTAACCATTTTCGACTGTCCAATTGCGATTCGGAACATCTGCTTTAAACGTTCGCTCTTATGATCGTTAACTTCTAATGGTTTTGCCTGAAAGATCGATGACCTAAGACGTTTGATATTGCGAACAAAAAACCCTATTCCAAGAGCTAAGGATATTACAAATAGAATATTGGGTAGGTAGTGCATCTCTACTGTTTTTGATTTGCTGGATCATTTTCTGGAAGCTCGTAATCCTTCTGTTTTTTACCAAAAACAGAAACATTTATATAACGCTTTGGATTAAGTCTTAAATCTTGTAGTAAGAGACTGAGTTCTCTTGTGGATTTTTCAAGGTTTTCATAAAGTGCTTCTTCTTGGGCTAGTTTCCCAAGATTTCCTTCACCAGACTCAACATCAGCTAAAATAGAATTGATACTTCGAAGTGAAGAAGATAACTGATGTAAGGATTGATCAAGCCCCATTTTAGCGATGGTATCAGTAATATGAGACAAATTATTCATCGTTTGATTCATCGCTGTCAAACTACTGTCAATAGAAGTTTTGTTACTCAACAAAATTTCGTTTATCGTTCTATTGGTCTGAGCCAAACTTTGAATAAGATCATTAATTCCATTAATACCCTCTTGTAGATTCCTACGGGTAGATTCGTCTAAAAGTTTATTGACCCCTACAAGTAACGAATCTGCATTGGAAATAATATTCTCAACCTTGAGCTGTAGAGGATTTAATTGCTGTTGAACTAATTCAGTAACCCCTGGCTTTACAGAAGACACCAAGGTGTCACCAACCATAACTACGGGACTATTTGGGTCTAAATCTGGAACGATTTGAATTCCTTTTCCTCCAATAATACCTGTGTCAAATAATTCCGCAATTGATTTATTAGAAAATTTAAAAGTATCGTCAATAGACATGGTTACTAGTAATTTACCAGAACGATCTAAGAAATTAATACTTTTTACCTGCCCTACTTTATACCCGTTGATCGAAACAGCATTACCAGTTTGCAATCCTCCAACATTGTCATAAACCGCAAAAATCTGAATGTTATTGTCAAAGATGGGACTGGATTTCAAATAAGTAAATCCAAGGATAAACAAAAGAATTCCACCTATACCAACAATTGCTGTCTTTATTTCTCTACTTAATTTCAATTATCTAGTTTTTGAGTCTTTAACAAATTTAGGAATAATTAATACAATGTCCTATTGTTGAGAAAGAGTTTCCAAAGCTTTTGAGAGCGGATAGAGCTCGTCTCCTTTAAAGGCTGAAATAAAGGCTGAAGAATAACCGGTTTTTTTGGCTTTTTGCAATAATTCTTTTGCAGTGTTGTAGTTCGATGTTTTGCCAAAGAAATAGCGATAGACAGATCCATCTTGAAGTTTGTGCAACAGTCTCAATCCTTTAAAATTATAGGATTTCAAATCAATTGTCTTAGGGGAGGCTGCTATTTGAATTCTAAAGTATATATCAGAAGAAGTGTTGTTCGATGAGCTATGAATTGTAGCAGAAGGTGTTGGTGCTTCTTTAAAATTAGAAGTTTGAACTGAATTCGCCACTCCGTCAAGTTGTGTTTTATAACTCAATATAGCATCTGCAAGCGTTTTACCAAATTCACTTTGTCCTTTTTTAGAATTGAGATAGGCACCCTCATTCTTATTGGATAAAAAACCTGTCTCAACAAGTACAGAGGGCATAAACGTTTGATGCAATACGATAAATCCTGCTTGTTTAACCCCTCGATCTCTTCTTTTGAGCTTCGTTTTTATGTTGTTTTGAATTAATTGAGCTAGATGAATACTTTGATCCAAGAATTCCTCTTGCATAATGGTGAGGCCAATCGTCGATTCAGGCGAGTTAATATCAAATCCTTGATAATTGTTCTGATAATCATCTTCCAAATAAATTACCGAGTTTTCTTTCTTGGCGACATTAAAATTGGTTTGGTTGCGATGAAGTCCTAAAACAAAGGTATGTGCCCCATAAGTATTACCGTCAAAAGAATCACAGTGTACTGATACAAACAAATCAGCTTTTGCTTTATTAGCAATTTTACCTCTGACAAATAAATCGACAAATTCATCCGATTTTCTAGTATAAATAACTTTTACTCCCTGTTGTTTTTCAAGATGTTCACCTATTTTTAATACAATTGCTAAGGCAATATTTTTCTCGAAATATCCATTTTGAACATTACCAGGGTCTTTTCCTCCATGACCTGCATCGAGAACTACAACAAATGGTTTGACTGGCTCATTTGCGTAAACACAGGAAGCAGCACAAATAAAGAGCGTTAATAAAATAATTTGAATTCTATTGAAAACTCCAGTTGTCATCATTGTTGTTTTTAGGTACATACAACTGCTAATATAGGGGTTAAATATATTATAAATACAAAGATTCAAACTAAAAAAATCCGTAAGTTTGAGCTCGAATCGCTGTATGGATTATATACAAAAATAGGATATTAAGCATTGCTTTCAAATAAACCTTATTTACTACTATTGCTACTTCTTTTTTTGAGTCAAATAAATTTGATGGCTCAAACAGAGCAAGACAGCCTTCCCTCCTCTCCAATAGCATTGGATTCTATTGCTCTAGATAGTATTCCCAAAAAACAACCCATCCTTCTCGATCAGATTCGTTACAATGCGATTGATACCATAAAACTCTTAAAAAAAGAACATAAAATTGTTCTTTACAACAAGGCTGAACTCTATTATCAAGACACGGAACTCAAGGCTGGAATTATAGTGATGGACTATATGGCTGGTGAGGTCTACGCCGGTAGAATTAGAAATGCTGAAGGAGAACTAGAACAATTACCCGAGTTTAAACAAGGTGAAAATATCATTCTTCCGGATTCAATTCGATTTAATTTTAACACACAAAAAGCACTCATTTGGAATTCGAGATCAGATCAAGGTGGTCTTGGAGGAGAAAACATGAATCTACTGGCTAATTACACCAAAAAAGAGAACGATTCGGTATTCTTTTTAAAAGACATTCGTTTGACTTCATCTCAAACTCCAGAAGATCCCGATTATTACATACGTATTAAAAAGGCCAAATTTGTTCCTCAAAAGAAAATGATTGCAGGCTTTTCCAATTTGTATTTAATGGATATTCCAACTCCTATTGCCTTGCCATTTGCTTATTTTCCGATGCCACAAGGCAGATCTGCAGGTCTCATCATGCCCAGCTTTGGATCGGACCCCAACAGAGGTTATTTCTTACAAAACGCAGGCTATTACGTCCCTATTAATCAGTATTCAGACCTGTATTTAACAGGAGATATATACGCCAATGGTAGCTGGGGTTTTAGATCACAATCGGTATATAACAAGCGTTATAAGTACAGTGGAAACTTTAACTTTAGATACGAGAACTTAGTGACGAGTCAAAAAGGATTCGACGATTACAGCAAGAGTTCTATTTACAATATTCAATTTTCACACTCTCAGGATTCAAAGGCAAATCCAGCCTCTAGATTTTCGGCATCGGTCAATCTAGGATCTAGTTCCTACTTTAGAAATTCACTCAACAGAAGTAATTTACCCAATACTCAAAACAACAACCTCTCCTCTTCGATTAACTATTCGAAGACTTTTCCTGAATATCCTAGAGTAGATCTAAGTTTAACTGCATCTCACAATCAAAACACCAATACTCAGGAGATCAATCTAACACTTCCTACCATGCAAGCGAGTGTAGAACGAATCTACCCTTTTGCTAAAAGAGATGG
>Ga0181559_10005922_pt1 | contig 11606 bp, 6 predicted proteins | sample 011ome_21_FD_133752 | JGI IMG/M metagenome (GOLD analysis project Ga0181559, IMG submission 133752) | Coastal salt marsh microbial communities from the Groves Creek Marsh, Skidaway Island, Georgia - 011508AT metaG (megahit assembly) | ecosystem: Environmental > Aquatic > Marine > Intertidal zone... | reverse complement strand
CCGAGGGGCCCCCCCCCCCCACGCCGACGGAACCGGCCGCCGAGGGCGCCGCGACGGAGGGCGCCGCGACGGAGGGCGCCACGAAGGAGGGCGCCGCGACGGAGGGCGCCGCGATGGAGGTCCCCCCTCCCCCGGCGGCGGTTGCGCCGGCGCCGGAGCCGGAGCCGGATGGCGGCGAAACCGACGTGCTCGTCGCGCCGCTTCCAATTGACGCGCGCGACGAGACCGCGATGCGCGCGTACGTGCGCGAACGCCTCGCGACGCGAACGCGCGACGCGTCCACGCGCGACGCCGTCGCGCCGAATGAAGAAGAAGAAGAAGAAGAAGAAGACGATGTCCTCTCGGTGCGGTTCTCGGAGGACGGCGGCGCGGCGGTTCTCGCCTTCGCCTCCGAGTCGCGCGCGGCGGCTGCCGCCGGCGCGATGCGCGGCGGCCCTGGTGACCCCGGCGCCGAGGTCCTGCGCAAGACGCTGTGGCCGGACGAGCTCGCGGCGTTCGACCCGTCCAGCGCGCGACTGCGCGTCGCCGGCGTCCCCGCCGCGATTGACGAGAGCGCCATGCGCCAGGTGTTCTCGACGTACGGCGGCGTGCGCTCGGTGGCGATGGACGCCGAGCCGGGAGAGAGCGAGTGCCGCCGCGTCTGCGCGGTGACCATGGTGGACCGGGCCGCCGCCGAGACGGCAGCGGCGGCGCTCAGCGGCGTCTACCGCTTCGAGGAGACGCAGGAGAGCCCCGTCGCGGTCGCTTGGTGCGGACCGAACCCGGAGGTGGCCGCGAAGCGCCGAGAGCCGGCGGCGAGAGTGAAGGCGCCCGCCGCGGGGGAGAAGCGCAAGCGCGAGGACGACGCGGCGGCGTACGCGGACGCGGACGCGGCGGAAGACGTGACAGAAGACACACCGGACGCCGCGACTGAAACGAACGCTTCCGGGCCCGCGCTCTCGTCGCGGCAACTCGCGGTCGTCGGGCTCCCCGAGGGCGCCTCGGAACAGGACATCGCGCGTTTGTTCGGGGTGGAGGCGAACGCGGCGTGTTTCGTGACGACGTTCCCGGAAACGCGCGCCGCGTTCGTCGCCTTCGCCGACGCGGCGCGCGCGGCGTCGGCGCTGGCGACGCACGGCGCGGCGGGGACGCTTCGGCCGGCGGGCTCGCCGGTTCCCGTGACGCTTCGGCGCGTCTGCGTCGATCTGGCGTCGCGTCCGACGGCGGCGTCCGTCGCATCCGGGCCCCCGCCCGGGGTGTGGCCGCCGGTCCCCGCGCCCGGCCCGCAGTACGGCGAGCCCTCCCCGAAGCTGTACGTGGGCAGCATCCCCGCGCAGTACGGCGACGCCGAGGTGCGCATGATCTTCGCGACGGTCGGGACGGTGCGGGAGGTGAAGATCCTGCGCCGCGCGGACGGGTCGCACAAGGGCTCGGGGTTCGTGACGTACGCGGACGTGAAGGAAGCCGAGCGCGCGATCCACTTCATCGACAACAAGTACGTCATGCACGCGCCCGGGTTCCCGCAGCAGAAGCCCGTGTACATGAAGTTCGCCAGCGTCGGCGGCGGCGGGAGAGCGGGGGGGCGCGGGCAGCCGCAGCGCGCGCCGGGCGCCGTCGGCGCGTACGCGGCGATGGGCGCGATGGGCGGCGCGATGGGCGGCGCGATGGGCGGCGCGATGGGCGCGATGGGCGCGATGGGCGCGTACGGCGGCCAGCCGGCGTACGCGGCGCAGCCGGCGTACCAGCCGGCGTACGCGGCGCAGCCGGCGGCGTACGGGCAGCCGGCGGCGTACGGGCAGCCGGCGGCGGCGCCGACGTACGACGCGGCGGCGTACGCGCAGTATTACGCGCAGCAGGGGTACCAGCAGGCGTATCAACAGCCGGCTGCGCAACAGGCGTATCAACAGCCGGCTGCGCAACAGGCGTATCAACAGCCGGCTGCGCAACATGGGTACGAGTACCCCCCGCAGCAACAGTGGCCGCCGCAACGGTGAGGTTAGCGTAGCGCGACGTCGACGACGCGTCGCGGTCCGCGGCGGTAGCGGTAAGGTATGCATACGTTCGAACGTAAACCACCTTTCGTGTGTACAAGTTGTATATACACGGATCGTATCTATATCACAACGCGCGTGATGGATGTTCTTTTGTGTCACGTTTTTTTAAGTCGCGGCGCCGTCCGCGTGTCTTTCTCTGCGTACGCGCGACGTAACCCCGTAACGTACGCCGCGTCGCCGCGAATATACTACAGCGGTACGTTCAGGAAGGAAGAAAGCCTCTTCGTACCGGCGTGGGTGCGTTTCTCGCGGTTTTCTCACGGCACGCGCCTCAGTACGGCGCGTGCCTTCCTCCTCCCTCGCCTCTACCGCCTCTGCCTCCGCCTCTCCCTCTGCCTCTGCCGCGTCCGCGGCCGCGGCCTCCCATCATGAAGGGGTTCATCATCATCATCATGGGGTTCATGTAGGGGTTGAACCCGCCGCGGCCGCCGCGGCCGCCGCGGCCGCCTCTGCCCCCCGCCTTCATGCCGGGCACGTTCGTGCGCTTCGCGCTCACCTTGAGCTTGCGGCCGTGGATCTCGGTGTCCGTGAGCGCGATGGCGCTCTGCACGGCGTCCACCTCGAGGAACTCCACGTACGCGAAGCCCTTGGGGTTCTCGTACCGGTCGGTGAGGATCGTCACGCGATTCACCGTGCCGCACGCCGCGAAGTGCTGCTGGAGCTCCTCGGGGGTGGTGGCGTAGTCCACGCCCCCGACGTGCACGGAGCGCGCGTCCGCCTCCTCGCGGTTCGCGGTGGCCTCGGCGGAGCCGCCGCCGCCGCCGCCGTTCATCTCTTCCTCCGCCTGCGCCTGCATCTCCTTCAGCTTGTTCGCCTCATCCTCCATCTCCTGGAGACGCGCCTTCATGGCTTGGAGTTCCTGTCGTTCGAAAAAACGCGTTTACACACGACGGCGCCGCGAAGGGAGAAGGACGGAAGGGAAGGGGTTCACGGTTTGTCTCGCGGCTCTTCGCTTTTTTTTCTCTGTTCTGTTTCTTTTATACTCGGTGGCTTTCGGCGCGCGCGGAGACGCACGTCCCCGCGCGCGGAGCGCCTTTTTTTTGTCGAGTTGGGCTGACGCTTTTCGCTTTTTTCTCGTAAAATCTTTTCGAGCCGCGTCGCGCGACGCGTCCGCTCGGGACGCGTCGCCGAACGCGCGCTTCTCGTGTGGGCCTCTTTTCGTGCGTCGCGTCGCCGTGATCGGTCGACGTTCGAAGAGCTCGCGGTGCTTGAGGGGTCGAAGATCGCCGTCGTCGAAAAGAAAGCGGGCGGAGACAACCGGGGGTTGCCAAAAGAATTGAATGGCAAACCCCGAGATTCGCGTTCGGCATCAACGCACCTCAGACTCCTCCTCGCCGCCTTCCTCGTCGGGGGGGAGCTCCCCGGCGTACGCCTGTGCGGTAGCGCGTGGGGCGCGGGGGTCAGCGTTCGCTCGGGGACGCGTCTCAGTGCGTCGCGAATCATGGGAATTGCGGGAATTGGCCGAGTCGCGAGCTTTCGAGGGAATCTCTCGCGAGATCGCGCGGACGTACGTCTTCATCCGCCATGACCTCGTCTGCGGGGGCGGCATCAGCCTTCGATCTGGACGCGCGGGGCATTTTGACGGGAGGGTGCGACTCGTGCGTGCGGACGCGCCGCGCGACAGGTTGTGGCTCCCGCCGTCCGGCATTCGTTCAGTTGTCGGCACGAGGGTGCGATTATTTCGAGTTTTCGCGACGCGTAAACCTCCAGACTGGCACGATTTGAGTAACTGTATTACACTTCAGACCTCGAAAAAGGTGGACGCGCGGGTGCGTCGTTCGATACGCGGACGCGTGAACCACAGTCGTCTCGGTCGTCTCTCTTCGGTTCACACGTCGATGACATCGTCGGCATCGACGTCGATGGTTGTGCCGCGCGCGAACGGCGACGGAACGGAGGTCTGCCTCGCGCCGCCCGCACCGCCGCCGTCGCTCGCCCACACGTCGTCCCCTCCCCCGCAGTCCCGGATGACGAACTGCTCGCCCGTCTCCGTCACGACGGTCGCGTCCACCGTCACGACGCCGTTCGTGGTCGTCGAGACCGCCTGCACCTGCGCCCGGCGCCCGGTGCTGGACTGCAGCAAGAACCCGACGCTGGTCTGCTGACTGGCGACACCGTTGACGTTTGTCGACGACGACATCTGCGACATCGGCGGCGTCGCCTGAACGTCGTCCCCCAGCGCGCTCCTCACGCGGCCATCCATCTTGCACGCGCGCACCGCGCTGTCGTACGTCACCTCCGTCGCCTCCGCGGCGGCGGACATCTGCTCCTTCAGGCCGCTCGCGGCCTGGTTGATCATCCCGCTCACCATCTTACCCATGAGCCCGTCGCCGAACAACTGCTTGCGGGTCTCGTCGTTGATGAGCGCGCTCGCGTCCGCCTCGCGCTTCGCGAGCTCCGCGCTCTTGGATTTCTTGAACGGGTTGATCTTGTCCAGGAAGCTCTCGCCGTCGCCGGCGGCGCGGGGGGAGGTCAACGAGGCGCGCCGAGTGGCGCGGCGTCCTCGGCTACGCAGGCCACCCGCGTGTGACGACGCGAATCTCGGGGACGACGCGCGCCTCGTGGGGGCGGTCGAGGCCCGGACCTCGACGCCGGCCAGGCGCGGGGCGTGGGGGCGAGCCAACATCTCGACGTCGCGCGTCAAGTGAGCTGCGGTGTTCCGAGAACCGAGCGCGCGTGCGATGCGCGGGCGGGTCGTGACGAGGCGCACGGCGCGCTCTGTGCTTTTCACCTGACTCGTGGCGGACGCGTCCAGTCAGCGAATCTGCGTTCTTCGTTCGATCGGTCGGACTCGTCGGACCCGCCGAAACTCGAAACGAAAGCAGTCTCGGGTTCATGAAACCGGATTCGACCGAGATTACGCCGGACAAAAATCTCTTTGTCACGCGGACGCGGCAAAGCGGCGCTTCGGGGAAAGGCAAAATGGGTGTGTCCCCGCGCTCTCGACGCGGCACACACGACGCGCAGAACCTTCAGCGATCTAGAGACTCCGCGCCTATCGCGAAGAGCACCGATCGGCAAGGGCCGCGTATGTACGTTTGGTGAGGCGCGTAGGATCGATCCGCAGTTCGTGCGCCCCCCCCCCACCCCGCGGCCCGATTCGAAGAATCTCCGCGCGCAAACATTCGTGCGGAGTGCCTGATCGATCCGGACCCCGGTTCCGATGGCCGCGGAGGACGACGCCGCCGGCGCCGCGGACGCGCCGCCGGCGAAGCAGGATTGGGGCGCGGATGAGGACGACAACGCGTTGCCTCCGCTGTCCAACATGGGTTGGGCGGACGACGACGAAGACGAGCTCCCGCCGTTAGATCCCGCGTGGGCCAACCTCCCCGTCCCCGACTCGCCCAAGCGAGAGAAGCCGCCCGCGGCGTTCAAGCCGCGCGACGACCGGGGCGGCGCCGAGCCGCGAGGCTCGGTGTTCTCGCGCCTGGGCGAGGGCGGGGGAAACGCGTGGCGTCGCCCGGACGCGCCCCCCGATCGCGGCGGGCCGCCCGATCGCGGCCCGCCCCGCTCCAGAGATCCGCCGGCCGACCGGAGGGAGGATCCTGCGCGTGGCCGCCGCGAGACCGAGAACCCGCACGACTGGCACAGGGAGCAGATGCGGCTGCAGGAGGCTGAGCGCGCGGCGCGCGGTGAGCCTCACCGGTCACAGAACGCGCCCTCGCGTTCTCCGAACGCGAACGCGCGTCCGCAGAACGCGAACACAACGCAACACGACGCGATGCCGGCGGAGGTTGTGTACCTCTCGCGCGACGCGCAGCGCGCCGCCGCGCTCAAGCGCGAGGAGGATGCGGCGTGGCGCCTGGCTCGCGACTCGCTGGCGACGTTCCACGCGACCGCGGCGCAGACGGCGAGCCATTCGGCGGCGTTCGCGCCCTCGGCGTGCCGCGAGATGCTCAACGCGTTGAGCGAGCCCCCGTTCGCGGAGGGGCGGCTGGCGCCGAACGCGCGCGCCGCCTTCGCCGTCGTCGCGTCGGCGTCCAAGAGCGGCGCGACGCGGCCGGAGGAGGAGGTGCGGGCGGTGGTCACCGGCGTCGTGGCGCCGCTGCGCCACCTGCTGGCGCACGGCGTCGCGACGCCCGGCGGCGCCGCCGCGGGATCGACCGGCGCGTTCATCGCCGAGCAGATGCACACCGCGGCGGTCAAGTTGCTCGCCGCCGCGCTGGAGGTGCTCGCGGGGGGGGAGGTGACCCGCGGAGCGGTGGAAGCCGCCGAAGGCATCAAAGACGTGCGCGAGGCGGCGGCGGCGAAGATCGCCGGCGGAGCGCCGAGGGCTGGTCAGAAAAAAACAGGCCCCGGCGGCGGCGCCGGGGGGGGCGGGGGGGCGGCGGCGTCTTCCGGCCGGGGCGACAAGGGCCATAAGGGCGATAAGGGCGATAAGGGCGACAAGGGCGCGCCGCCCCCCGAGAAGCTCCAGGCTTCGAAGCTCCGAAAGCCAGACGGCCCAAGCCCGCTGGAGCGGGACGCGAAGGGGCCGGATCGCGACCGGTGGGAGAAAAAACCCTCCTCCGCGCGGGAGCCCCGCGCGGAGGAGTCCTCCGCGTCCCGACGCGTCAGCCGCGAGGGCGCGAGGGAGCCCCCCGACCGCCGCCGCTCGCTGGAGGAGAAGCCGCGGCCGCGCTCCTCCAGCGAGGGACAGGCGAGGGACAGCCCCTCCGCGGCGGCCGTTTCCGCCGCGCGCCCGCGCGTCGTCCCGAAGGTGGTGATCCGCCCGTCGCGCGAAAAGGAGGACCTTCGGCGCGACGCCGCGCCGAGCAAGGCGGCGAAATCCGCGAAATCCACCCACAAAGAGCCGCCCGCTCCGGGAACATCTCCGGGGAAGCTCTCTGTGTTTTCGCGCCTGGAGGGAACGCCGTCGCCGCTCCCGGCGCCCGCCGGCGATCGCGAAGCGCAGACTCATAAATCGCCCAAGCCGCCCCCCGGGAAGCCGCCGCACGCGAGCGCCCAAAAGCTCGTGCCCTCTCCCAAGCCCGCCGCGGGCCCCGCCGCGGGCGCGGAGAAGCACGATATCCCGCACCCCAAGCCCGCGGCGGGGTCCCCGGCGGCTGGCCGGCCCGGGAGGGGCGAGAAGAAGCACGCCGCGCCGGGCCCCGGCCCCAAGGACGCCTCCTCCTCCTCCTCCGGGAGGGGCGAGAAGAAGCACGGCGGCGCGCCCGGGGACGAGTGGCACGCGCTCGACGAGGAGCTCGAGCGCGCCGCCGGGAAGGCCGGAAAGGGGCGGGCCAAGGGCGACAAGGCCTCCGGCGGGAAGGAGGCGCGCGCGGGCGGCAAGGCGGGAGGTGCGGAGAAACACGATATCCCGCACCCCAAGACGTCCGCGCCCGCCGCGCCCGCCATCCCCGCGCCCAAGCCGTCCCCGGGGACGTCGCCGGCGCCCAAGCCCGTGCCGCCGAAGGACGAGCTGGACACCGTGCTGGACGAGGAACTCGCCAAGGCGAAGAAGACCCGACGCCCGGGCGGCCGCGGGCGAGGCGGGAAGTGAGCTCGAGCTTTCGCCATCGTAAGGCGTGTTTTCGGCGCCGCCGACGCGTTCGCGAGACGCGCTTTCTGTCGATGGGTTTTTTGTGATGCGAAGAAAACGCCCGAACGAAACGATGAAGATCGAGCGCTTTTACTCACTACGGGCGAGCGCCTCCGGACGCTCCTCGGGCGCGAAAAATACGTACGGTACCTTCGTAGCTACGAAGTGTTTCAACAATCAGCCTTCGTGCGCTCCTCTGCGCGCGAAAACCGAATCGAGCGTTCACCTCGCGGGAAAAAACTCAACTCACTTTGCCGCGGTCGCGGCGAGGATCTTTTGGAGCACGTCGTTCTGCTTGCGCATCGCGAGCTCCAGCGCGGCGACTCGGTTGCCGAGTGCGGCGGTCTCAGACCCCGAGTCCATCTTCTCGAACTGCTCGTCGTCGGAGCTGGCCGAATTCTTCTTCTTCGAGGCGAACGACCCTTCCGCGGTCTCGATGAACACGTTGATGAACGACATGCCGCCGACCACACCGATGACGGTACCCGCGACCGCGAGCGACCAGATGGCGATAATGATGTCCAGGATTTTCCCTTCCGTGGAATCTGGCTCGGCGTCCGTCAAGGGCGCAGGGAGGCCGCACAGCATGGACGTCACGTAGTAGAAGCCGTCCATGACTTTCCACCCCTCTACCTCGGCGAGGATGAGCCCGAAGAAGAACGAGACGGTGATCACCAGCACGGGCACGACGACGAGCACGAAGAACATGAACGACGCGAATTGGCGCAAGAGCGACGTGCTCTCATCATCGGACGGCTTGGGAGTCTCGGCCGGAGCCTCGGCCGGAGTCGTGATCTCGGTGACAGACTCGGTGACAGCCTCGGCCGGAGCCGACGATTCCGATTTGCTCTTGCCGAACACCATGCTGGTGCGGTCGGGAGTGTCGGGCGCAACACCCCATGCTTTCGTTCAAAAATGCGTTCAACACCGTCAGAGGTACGACGGGATAAGATGCCGTGTCTCGAAAGAGGAGGCAGGAAAAATGCACGTGCAGGGAGAGTTTTGGCGATATTCTCATAAATCGATATAGCGCAATCGGTCTATTCGAATCGACACATCATTTTTCACAAAACAAAAGCACAGCTTTCGCGGTGCGCTTTCCGCTCGCGTTCGCGCAGTCAAACAGTCACCGTCACACCCGGAATACCGAGAATCCTCACGCCCACAGCCGGCGCTTCGAACCATCGGGGTGCCTCCCCCCCATGTCCCGCTCCCTGGCGTACGCGTCGCGCAGCTCCGCGTTCGTCTGCGGGAAAAAGCGGGGCTCGCGCCGTCCCCGCGTCCCCATCCCCGTCCCCGTCCCCGCGGGCGCGCCCCGCGCCCAGTACTTGAGCGTCGACGTGGGGGACGCGCGGGACGTCCCCGGGGACACCCCGAACATCCCCGCGGAGCTCGTCAGGCGCGGATCGAGCGCGCGTTCAGTGGCGAACCCGCGCGGTGACACGGAAGGGAGCGTCGACGAAAGCGTCCGCCGCTTCTCGTACGCGGACTCGTACGTCCCGAAGCGCGCGGTCCTCGCGATCCGCCGGGTCTCGCGCATCTCGCGCAGCGTGTCCCTGAAGTCCTCCACGCGATGGTACATCCCCGGCCCCCGGCGAGCCTCCAGCTCCCTCGCCGCCGAGGACGCGGGCGCGGGCGACCGAGGCGACCGCCCCCAGGAGAGCGCGCGCCCCGTCGCGCGCGTGCTCAGCGTCTGCGCGCCCACGGACGAGAGCACCACCGCGGTTTTGGTCGCCGGGGGCGCGTCCTGCCCCCGCGCGAGCGCCTCCATCGCGCCGCCGTGGCGCCGCCTGGCGTCGCTCGCGTCGCGCTTTCGCCGCGAGAGCGTCGTGGCGAAGTCGGCGTGCGGGAACGTCGAGCTCCGGCGCGCGACTTGCTTGCCGAACGAGGAGACATCCGCCGTCGCGAATCGCTCGACGTCGACGCCGAATCGCCGCTCTCTCTGCGCCGCGAGGTCCCCCGAGAACGTCTGCGTCGCACCTCCGGAGACGTCCTCCCTGCCGACCGCCTTTCCGAAGTCGTGCGCGTGCTTCTTCGGGAACCGGGTCGAGCGCGTGAGCCCGTCGCGCACGGAGTCGCGCGCGAGCAAACCCGTGGCGAGGCGTCCGTTTCGCGACCATGAGTCGCCGACGGCGCCGGTGGCGTCCCACGCGGCTTCGCTGTCGTACGCGCCGGGGGGGGGGACGAGGCGTTCCGTGCGCCCATAGTTTGCCTCGATGACCTGCAGCGCCTCCTTCATGCTGCGCTCGTCGAAGTTGCACGCGCGCGCGCGCTCGGCGCGCGTCGTGCGGCCGAAGAAAAACGACGGCTGGTTTTTTTTGGTGCTCTCCGTTTGCGAACCGAACGCGGACATCGGGCCGCAATCGGCGGGGAGGTGCGACGTTTCGATCGCCATCGCGCGGTGCGTGAGCCGCGTGAGCTCGTGCGGGTCGAGCGTCGACATCCCGGGGGCGAGCGTTAGCCCGCCGCCGAAGCGGGACATCGTCGCGTACCCGCCCGAGACGGACATCGCGCGTGGCGACGTGTTTTCGCGCGCGCGCGCGGTTCGACAACCCGGAAAGCTCCACGAAGGGCCGCGGCGCCGATCACGCGCGTGTACCGCGCGTCGCGGGGGCGATCGTCGATCCGCTCGTGGCAACGGCGAGCGCGCGCGACGTGGAAAGCACCCGCGGGTATCGACCACCCGTATGTACACGGAAGATGCGCGCGCGGGCGTTTGAGTCGGTCGGCGCGCGGCTCGATTCAGTCGTACACACACGAAGTCGTTGTTATGCGATTTTCAAGAATTTAATTTTCCTTGGTTCGTAAACCTGGCATCTGGCGCAGGTCGCCGCCTCTTATCTTTAGGTAACAGACGTCCGCGGGAAATAACGCACGAACAGCGTCCCAGTCTAAAGAAAAAAACGCCTCCGTCGGATAGTCTGGGCTTTCGGTTAACGAATTCACATGTGATGTTGACATGGGCCGACTCGAGCGAGACGCGCGTTCGATACACGACGAACCCCTCTCCGCGCGTTCACGCGTAGTTCTCGAGTCCATCCGCTCGGGGCGGGTCTCGCGTTCGCCGCGACCCGGGCGAGCGCGACCGCCGGTCACCCGCTCTCCGCGTTTCGGTGTCGCGCTCTGTGTCGTCGTTCGAGCGCTTTTTCGTCAAGTGGAGGTACGGGTGACACGGCTGCTCGGGGACGTAGATTGCGTCGTCGGGGACGCTCGCCTGGTAGCTCGACGTGTATCGCGATATGGACTCGAAGCGTTTCCTCGGAACCAAGGTCACGCTACCGGAGGATGTCCTGTACAGCGCGACCGGGGGCGACGGCATCGGCTCGGCTTGCGAATGATGAATGCGTTTTTCGTGCGAAAAACAGTGGAAGCCGATTTTGGCAATTCCGAGCTTGTGAGACAGGCTGATGGCTGAGCGATGCTCTCGTTGTTGCTCCGGCGCGCGGCGCATACCGCGGGGCGCCCTGTGCCTGCGGGACTCCAGGCCGCGGCGATGTCGTCTTCCTCGGCGTTCCACGGCGGCGACGTGGCGTCGGCGATCCAGAGCGCGCGCGCGAGCGCGCGCCCTCTGCTGGTCGCGCTGCACCCCGGCGGGGACGACGCGCGGAGCGCCTCGCTCGACGCCGTCTGGGCGGACGACGACGTGCGCGGCGAGCTCGGCGATCATTGGGTCGCCGTGCGCCTCGAGGCGTCGACCGCGGCGCACCGGAACTTCGCGCAGATCTACCCCGCGCACGCCTCGCGCGTGCCCTCGGTGGTGGCGCTAAATCCCAACGACGGGAGCGTGCTGTTCGCGTCGGGCGACGGCGACCCGGACGAGGCGCGGGGCGTGGGGACGAACGCGAAGGCGACTCGCGGGAAACTGCGTTCGACGCGCGCGGCGTTCCAAAAGGCGACGGCCGCCGCCGCGATGGCGGCGCTCGCGAGGATGGCCGCCGCGACTGGCGCCGGGAACGACACGGCGGCGCAGACGATACCATCAGCGCGGACGACCTCGACGACGCCGGGGACGACGGCGCCGGGGACGACGGCGCCGATCGCGTCCGCTTCGG
>Ga0181559_10005921_pt1 | contig 11607 bp, 7 predicted proteins | sample 011ome_21_FD_133752 | JGI IMG/M metagenome (GOLD analysis project Ga0181559, IMG submission 133752) | Coastal salt marsh microbial communities from the Groves Creek Marsh, Skidaway Island, Georgia - 011508AT metaG (megahit assembly) | ecosystem: Environmental > Aquatic > Marine > Intertidal zone... | reverse complement strand
TGGGTTACTAATAAACCGTTTTGATGGGAATCGACAGTTGGCCGGGGAGAGAGGCGCGGGCGGATGCGAACGCAGCGCACTGTTACGCGATGCCGATCGAAGCTTTTTAATAAAATGAAACAACAACTTTTTCTAGTATCCGTCGGATTCGTCGCTGGGCGAGCGCGGCGGCACCGCGAAGCCTCGATCTGACGTCAGGGACGACAGGCGCGCCGCCTTGTATCGCGTTGCGCTTTCATCCGCGTCCGGCGATGATCGCTTTTGACGCGGCGCAGATGTGTCGGCGACGTCTTCATCTTCAGAATCTGGTACTTCATCATCGTCGTCCCCTTCCGTATCAGCGACCGGCTCATCTTCTTCAGATTCTTCCTCGGCTTCAGATTCTTCCTGTTCGGATTCTTCCTCGGTGTCTTCGTCTTCGGATTCGCTCTCAAGTTTCTTCTTCTTCTTGGGCGCTTTCGCGGCAGGTTTCACAGCTGCGCGCATGGGCGGCATGCGACCTTCCGATGGCTTCGCAGCGATCAGAGTACTCGGTCGTTGATACGCCGGCATCGCCGTCGCCTGCGGCGCAACTCGCGGCGCGAGCGGACGTCGCGCCGGCGGCACGAATCTGGTCGGCGGGCGCGTCGAGTGCGACGGCATCGTCGGCGTCGGCTTCTTCTCAGACGCTTCCTCCGACTTCTTTTCGGGTGCTGGAGCTTTCTTCGATTCATCAATAGCCGCGCCCTCAACTTTGAGCGAAAACACGAAGGATACGTCCTCGCCCGCCGACTTTTTCATCATATCGTCGGGAACTTTGTCCATGCGGTGATGGTGCGCCCACTCGTCGAGCTTTTGTTCGTCTGCGTCGTCGATTTGTTCCTCCCATTCCTTGTATTCCGCGTCCGGGTCGCACCCGAGGTCGTCACCGTTCCGCGCGGGGCATCGCTTGCAACCGCACGTGTCGTGCGTATCCGAGTACGTCGTGCAGTCCAACGAAAACAACTTTCGCAACTCGTCCTTGGACATGACGGATTGTTCGAGTTCCCCCGAACCGTTGACGACGTTTTGCAAGCTTTCCTTGGACAGTTGACGCTGGAAAACTTTCTCCTCGATCGTGCCCGCGGCCAAAAAGCGATACAAGTAGCACTTCTTCTTTTGACCGTCGCGCCAGCACCGCGCGGCGGCTTGCTTGTCGTTGGCGGGATTCCAGTCGGGATCGAATAACACGAGACGATTACCTCCGATGAGGTTGATACCGCATCCGCCAGCCTTGGAAGACAAGAGAAACACAAAAGAATTACTCGTGGGATCATTGAACTGTTTGACGAGCTTTTGACGCTTTCCGATAGACGTCGAGCCGTCGAGACGCACGAACGGGTAGTTTCGCTCGCGGCACATGTTGCCCACCAAGTCGAGAGTTTGCGTGTAATTGGAAATGATGACGATACGGTCCTTAGTCTCGGCGCGCAAATTAGCGAGAAGACGCGCGAGTACAGCAAACTTTCCACTGTGCTCTTCCCAGCCGTGCATCATGCCACCGCCACCGCGACCACTCCGCCCCCCGCCGCCGTCGTACATTCCGGGAGTAAAAAATTCCGCGCACGTGCTGAATCCGCTCGCCGCTTGACCAGTGTTCTTTGCGCCATTAATCATGTCGTAAATCAATTTCGGGTGATTGCACAACTTCTTTAACGCCGTGATTGCGGGTAACACGGCCGTCGCCTTTCCAGTCAACGCCTGATTCGCCGCCTTTGACGTGAGAAAGTGCTCGTACAGCGCCTGCTGAAGCGGCGAAAGCTTACAGCACACGACTTCCACGACTTTCGGCGGAAGGTGCTTACTCAAAATCGTGTTCGTGCGACGCAAGATAAACTTGTTGACGAGATCAGAGAGCTCGCTATTCGCCTCTTGCGCGCGTTCGAGTTCCTTTTCCGTCGCGTCTGGTTCGCGTCCAGCCAAGATGGGTCGCTCAAACTTCTTCGCGAACTCGGGAGGGGTGCCGAGCAAGCCGGGATTGCAAAAGCCAACCATCGAGTAAAACTCATCCAAGTGATTTTGCATGGGTGTCCCGCTCAGCATCACTCTTCGCAAGCACGGTACCGAACACAACGCCTTGTTCGTCAGCGTCTCGCCGTTTTTCAGGCGATGCGCTTCGTCGCACATGATCAAATCCACCGCGCCGTCAAAGTTGAAACGGTCCGAGTGGATCCTAAACGTTTCGTAGCTCACAATCATGACTTGCGCGAGATGTCGCGGGGCGAGAAATTGCTTCACCGAGCTCACGACTTCAGCGCGAGTGGAGTCGCAAATGGGCAACGTTTTCACGCGCCCATTCAACCACTTGTTGCACTCGTCGTCCCAGTTGGACACCAGCGACGTCGGACAGACGATTAACGCGCGCTTCACCGCGGGCGTACCATCGATACCTTGCTTCAAGAGCGTCCAGAGCAGCGTGATCCCTTGTAATGTCTTACCTAAACCCATGTCATCCGCGAGAATGCACCCTTGGCCTTCGAAATCGCGCAAACCCATGACGCACTCAAACATAAACTTGACCCCCTCGCGTTGGTGCGGTCGCAACCATCTCGTGAGCATGCGATCGACCACGATCGGTTTCGCGCTCGCCCCACCGGCCGTCGCGCTCGTCTCTCCACCATCACCCTCGCGATCCGGCTCCCAAAGCACTAAATCCTCGATCCCTTCCGGCAATACGATCGCCTCCTCCGTCGCCGCGCACTGCGTCGGCTTCGGCAACGCCCTCGCGACGTCGCTCGCCTTCGACCCCCACGGCACGAACACCCGTCGACTCGCCAACCGTCGCTCCAATTCCGCTGTTCGCACGAATCGCGATCGTTCGACGCGCGCGTTTCATCGTCAGTCTTCGCGCGCCGCCTTCTTCCCTCGGGTGCCCGGTTTCCTCGCCGACGCGAAGATTCAAACGCGTCTCGCGCGCGTCCATCCCATTCGCATCGCCGTCGCATCGCATCGCTCGTCCCGCACCGCTCCGATTCGGCGCGTTCGGAAACGGCGATTTAAACGCCCGTTTCAGCGTCACCGCCGGGTCCTCCACCGTCAGTCCCCGCACGTACGGTCGCGCGCACGTCTCCAACGTCCCGTTCACGAGCGACGCGATGTTCGCCGCTTTCACGTCCCGTTGCGTCACGACGACGTCGTCGTCGTCGTCGTCGCCATCGCGCGCCTCGTACGCTTCGTCTCCTTCGTCTTCTTCTTCGTCGTCGTCGTCGTCGTCGTCGTCGTCGTCGTCGCTCGACCGCATCGCGTCGTCGTCCGCGGTCGGCGCGGCGACGCCGCGGCGACGCCGCGCGGTCGCGCGCGCGGTGATGGGGCGCGCGTCCCTCGCTCTACGGCTCGTGATGTATTCGAAAAAGCGCGCGTTCGAGCGCAAAAGTTCTCCATGTAGTAAAAGGTGCGCGTCGAAAAAGGTGCGCGAGATAAACCCTACGACGCGCGCGCCGCGCGATCGACGCGACGGCGCCGCACACGTCGTCGCGACGGACGGACGGACGGACGACGGAGGATGCACCTGCGTCGCGTCGCGCGCGCGCTTCTGACGCGCCGCGCGGCGTCGCGCGCGTACGTCGCGAGCGCGTCGCGATCGGAGAAACAGACCACGGGCATCGTCGGGCTCGACGTGCTCGACGACGCGAAGGCGACGTACGAGGCGATCTGCGAGGAGGTTTTGCGCGAGGTCGAGGTCGGGATCCCGAGCGATGCGGGGTATCGCGAGGCGGTGACGAAGCTGTACGCCGAACGGTTGGCCAAGGTGAGGGCGGGAGGGAGCGTGAGGGAGATCGAGGACGCGATCGGGGAGGGGCAAATCGAGGAGATGTACGAGGCGGCGAAGGACGAGTTGGCGCTGATTCCGAAGATGCGCGCGTGGAAGCCGTGGGATTTTGATCACGAGATTGAAATCATCGAAGAGCCGAAGGAGAATCCGTATTTTGCGGAGGCGGCGAAGGAGGATTGATCGTCGTCGTGGGTGTCGCGTAGTGTAATAATATGGGAGGAATGGGTGAGAGAAGGCGCGTCGTCGACGGCGACGCTAGACTCAACTACTAAAACTCGTCTAATTTCTACGCCGGGTGCTCGGCGGTAAAGTTGACGACGCCGCGACAGTTTGCGGCGCCGCAGTTGCATCGTAACGTCTGATCGGCGCCGAGTCTATACTCGTACAAAATTTCCTCGCCGGGCTGGATGTTTCGCGACGCGAATAAGCAAATGTGGTTGTCGTTCGCGGCGTACACTTGTCTCGAATGCGCGTTCGGCGCGCACGAATGGTTGGCCAAGTTTGCGAGATTTCCTGCACACGTGGCGTCTAAGCGCACGGGTTGATCGTCGCCGCCTAGCGCGAAGATGTACGTCCCGTTGCCGAAACAGGTGTCGTACACGTCGCGCTCGCGAATATCGGCAACGACTGGACGCACGATTTCGCCGACGTAATCGATGATCATCTCGCCTCGCGCGTGCGCGCGTTTTGCGAATAAACCATAGCCGTGAATATACGATTTCCCCAGCGTCAAGCGATCTGAAATCGTCGCCTTCATGCGCTCGAAACGCTCGTTCAGATTTCGCGGCGGATTGGCAAGTGCGACGGCTCGAAGACTGAACGATTCCAAGCGACTCGTTCGCGCGCCCGTGACGAGATATGGTATCGAATCCTTTGGCGACACCGTCAACGCGCGAGCGTACGCGCCTAAAGGGTCAAACTTGGCGCACTGGAGTGGTTTCGCGTCTTCGTCTTTGTCTTCGACTTCGCGCGAATCCACAGTTGGCCTTGTCTTCGGTGTCTGAGTTCGCTTCTTCGGTGTCGACGCGCGCCGTTTGCGCTTGCGACCTCGCCAGTTTGCGCACGCGGGACAACTCGGAAACAAAAGTGTGTCGGTGTTTCGCAGAGGCTGTTCGTAACCCACGATGAATTCGCGAATGCCCGCCTGTTTCAGCTGCGCCACCGTGCGCGAGTGCGCGATGTATCCACACTCTGCGTCTCTCGCGCAGTACACGTGAAACGCTTTTTCACACTTTTTCGTACCCATGCACTGCGCGCACGCGCCGTAACTTTGCTCGCACACCGCGCACGTTGCTTTCAAACTCTCCGCTGGAACCGTGTCGACGCCTTCGATGGGCTCCGCGACGCCATCAGGATGCGCGAACGTGCATTCCGCCCACAACGCGCATACGACGTGGCACCACCTCCCACACAACGTTGGTTTCATCGCACCACCCACGTTCGGACACAGCGCGCACCGCGGCGGCGTGCGCAAGCCGAGTTCGCACGCTCGACACAGCCAACGCCCGCCCGTCGGCGCAGTCGTGACGCCGTAGCAACCCATGTGAACCAAAATCATGCACTCGTCGCACTGCACGAGCACATCTTCGTCAAACTCTCGAACAGAATCACACACGTCGCACTTTTCGACGCTGGGCGTCCTGAAGATGCTCGGCGTCTCGTCGGCGCCCGCGTTTTCGATGGCCTCACGCCGGCGCCGTTCGACCACCTCAGCCTCGCTCATCCGATACCTATTTCGCACCGTCGGTCGCACGTATCCCACGACTTTATCCATGTTCGGCAGCGCGCTCAACCTTTGCTCTATGCTCGGATCGCTGAACCCAAATACGTCGTCGTACGACGGACACGTCGTACGACGTCCCGTGGCCCGGTCGACGAAACGCTTCGCCTCTCGCGTCGCCGTCCCGGGATGATGCGCCACGAACGCTTCATCGTCGTAATCGTGCAGCACGACTCGAAACAAAGGTCCGAAACTCGTCGCCTCGATGCTCGCCGTCGTCGTTCCGAGGCTTCCGTTCGCCGCCGCGTCCCGGCGCGCGCGGTAGCCGTCGCAGAATGCGCGCGCGCCGTTCGCGTACCGCGCGTCGCCGACGACCGCGCGTCCGAGCGACAGCACGACGCACGCGCGCGACGACGTCGACGCCGTGGCGTCGCCGGCGTCCTCCGCGGCGCTGTCGACGTCGTCGCGCGTCGCGTTTGACCTCGACCTCGTGGGAACGACCGGCGTCTCGCGCGCGGCGTCGCGCGCCTCGCGCGGTGCGGGCGCGTCAGACGACGTCGCCAGCGCCTGCATCGTCGACGCGGCGCGGCGCGACGCGCGACGCGCGCTCGTGTGACGGTTCGCGCGGCGCGACGGTTGACCGGTACTGACCGGTACAAACCCGACCGGTACAACGACGCGCGTCCGGTGACGCCTGGACGGACCGCGGGCGATGGCGGCGTCGACGACGCGAATACGGACGTTTTTACGCCTGCGACCGCGTCGCGCGTCGCGGTCGGCGCGCGCGGAGGCGTCGATACGCGCGCTCGAGCGCGACGAAGAGGAAGACGAATCGACTCGCGCGCGGGTGGTTGAGTGCGCGCGCGCGGCGTCTGAACGACGCGCGGGAGCGAAGGATGCGAGACACGTGTTTGCGTTCGATGATGTGTTCGATGAAGACGCGAGTCAGGCGATGGTGTTCGATGCCGTCGGTCGCGACGTCGTGGAGGCGGCGCTGGGCGGGTACAACGCCACGCTGTTCGCGTACGGGCAGACGGGGAGCGGGAAGACGTACACGCTGACGGGAGGACCGGCGCGGTACGAGGATCGAGGCATCGTCCCCAGGGCGCTGTCGTTGATTTTCGAACGCATCGCAAAGATCGGAGCGGACGAGGATGCGAAGTTCACTGTGGAGGTGAGTTACGCGGAGATTTACATGGAACAAGGGTACGATTTACTCGCGACGACGTTGGACGAGCGACAGAGCGCGGCGCGAGGATACGCGCGAGCGTCAGAAATCCCATTACCAAAGGTTCGATTGATGGAGGACGAACACGGGTGCATGCACACGATGGATCTGACGACGCGCGTTGTGTCGAGCGAAGCCGAGGCGCTCGATTTGCTCTTCGTTGGCGATAGTAACCGAGCGGTGGCGGAGACGCCGCTGAATATGGCGTCCAGTCGATCGCATTGCATATTTACCATCACCATCACGCGGCGATCGCGCGGGGCGGACACGTTGCGTCGGGCGAAATTGAATCTAGTGGATTTGGCAGGGAGCGAACGGGTGAACAAAAGCCGCGTCGACGGCGCGACGCTGCAAGAGGCCAAGTACATCAACGTCTCGTTGCACTTCCTGGAGCAAGTCATCGTGGCATTACAGGAGCGCGCCGATGGTAACGAAAACATTCACGTGCCGTACAGAAATAGTTTGATGACGACGATGCTACGAGACAGTCTCGGTGGGAATTGTCTAACCGTAATGATAGCCACGGCGAGCGCGGACGACGGCGCGTTCGATGAGAGCGTTAGCACGTGTCGATTCGCCCAGCGCGTGCGTAAGATATCGAACGAAGTCTTCATGAATGAAGAACTCGACGTGGACATGCTCATCGCGCGTTTGAAGGAAGAAAATAAACGCCTGCGCGTGGAACTCGCATTGCTTCGGCGAGTGGAATCGAGCGAAAACGACGCGCTTGAGCTCGAGCTAAGCGCCGACGTGCTCGAGATTTTGCGAGCAAACGTGCGTATGTACGTGGATGAAGATGATTACGTGCTCGAGTGTGGATCAAGCGTGGCAAAAATTAGAGCCGTGCAGCAAATACTGCGCGACATGTGTCGGAGCGCCGAACGCGCCGGCGCGGTGACGGGCGCCGCGTCACCGCCAATGGAACCTTCGGCGATAGATCAAGGCACCGCCGACGCCGCTGATGCCGTTCATGAAGACCCGAACGAAGAGATATTTACGAAATTTTGTCGCGACATCTCGCGCGTGGCGCCGATGCTTCGACGTAAAACGGATGAGTCCAAGGCGCTCGCCGCCGAGGCGCGAACTCTCGCGCGACGCATGAACGAGCTCAAAACCAAAATCAACACCGATCGCGGTGCCCTGGACGCTCTCAAAATCGCCCGCATCATCGACGTTTCAGCCACGCCATCCGCACGCGAGCTCGACCTCGAGGTTTCCATCGACGACGGTTTTCGCGAGCACGCCTCGGCGCGCCGACGCCTCGAGCGTCTCCGCGACTCCGCGCGAGACGCCAAAACCACCATCTCTAACCTCAAGCGCGAGCTCGCCGCCGAATTCGAATCCTCGCTCGACTCGTCGCGTAAACCGTGATCGTAATCATAATCCGTTCGCCTTTCTTACAACGCTCGCTCGCGGGCGACGAAAGCCGCGCGTCTACTTCCCCTCCTTGTTCGACGTCTTCTTCCCCCCGAACAAGCTCCCGAACACGCTCCCGCGCTCACACGCGCACCTGTCTTCCACCGCGACGCCCGCGAGCGCGGATTCGATGTGCATGCCGCATCCTGAGCGAATCGCGTCCGCGGTCAGTCGTTCGGTCGAGCATTCGTCGCGCGCGGCGTCGTCGTCGTCGCGCGCGCGCGCGCGCGTCGAGGCGTCGATCGCATCGCGCGTACCCGCCCACGTGGGTTTATCGCACTTCGAGCACTGCACGCGTCGGCACATCGTCGCACGAGGCGCGAAGAAATGCGTCGGGGTGCCGAGCTCGCGCCGACCTCGGTGGCTTTTTTTGGCTCTCGGCGCGGCGCGACGAAGACGCGCGATTTGTTGAATCGTAAACTGTGAATTGTGATTGTCACCGCGGCGAACTCTAAAGCGCGCGATCTTCGGGGAGTTTGCGATCGACGTCTTCGTCGACGAGGGCGACGATCGGCTTGGATGGGACGTCGGGGAGGGGATGGCCCCAGACGGCGTCCGCGCGGATGGCGCCGTCGCTCGCGTCTTCGCGGGTGAACACGATGTTGCGAGCGACGGAGTTGGACGTGCCGGGGACGCAGTAGCTGGGTAAGACGAGCGTGGGACGTTTGTCGCCGTCATCGGTGCCGGATGGAAGGAGGCGCTGCGAGCACAGAACGGGGGAGAATAACACGGCGCGGTAGTTGCGAGGACCGTCGTCGGTTTGCACGCTCATGGTGGCAAAGTATCCGGCGTCGAAGCCGCCAGTGACGACGCCGGTGACGTATTCACCGAGCATGGCGAGATCACCACCGCGAAAGTCACCAGCGCCCGCGGCGTGCTCGACATCGGCGCGAAATTGCATGTTCAAATGCGCGGCGGCGACACGGCGAAGACGCGTCACTTCGAGATTGTCTTTGGAAGATGTCGACGGTTTGGCGTCTTCTTTGTCAGGATGTTCCCCCTCGCGATCTTTGCGTTTGCGTGCGGAAGGTGGACCTTGAGCCATCTCCAACCACTCATCGTGCTCTTCCTTCGTCAGATTACGCCAAGCGGCTTGGAGCGCCTTTGTGCACTCGTCGTGTCCCATGCCCTCGTAAAGCTTTGCAGATTTGGTCAACTGGAACGTCGCGTAAACCTTGAACGCAACGTCGACGTCTACGCTCAGAGGTTTGGCGACTTTCGTCGAGGACGGCTGTGGCTCCTTCGCTTCGACTGGCGCCGGTACTAGCTGCACTTTAGATGCCGGTTGTTTTCGTTCTCGTCGTTCTCGATACTCTTCGTCTCGCAAACTCTCCGGCAAGGGGATTCTTCTAATTTCCTTCCCCGTCGCCTTTTCCTTCAAAATTGAAAACTTTTGGTCGTCACTCGCGATCCATTCGTACGGCACCTCGACACTCTCGGGCGAATCACTTCCAGCGATCGTGGGCGCCTCTTGATCCGAACTCGTTTGGAACGACGGCATGCGCTCCTCCGGGTCCATGTCTTCCCACTCGTCGTCGTCTACTGGGGCCAATCGAACGCCTGGGATGGGGAACTCTTTCGCCGCGACCGCCACCTCTCGCGTCGTTGACTTCTTCGTGGGCGACGCAACGACTGGCTGTGGGCTCGGCGTCGACTTTTCCACGGCGCCTACCTCCTCGTCGTCGTCCGGCGGTGCCAACTTCACCCCCGGAATCGACGCAGCCGTCGCGGCGACTTTCACCGGCGCCGGCGCCTCCGGCGTGGGTGTATTTTCCGCCTCCTGTCGTGTTTGCTCGTCGTTGACACGATCGGATACGTTTACGGGTCCTGAGAACAAGTCGATTTCGTCTTCGTCCACGTCGTCCGGCGGTGCGAGCTTCACGCCTGGCACGGGAATGTCGCGCGTATCCGCGCGCGGCGGCGCGACGTTCGCGGACTCTTTAACTACTTGCACCGATGAGCGTTTTTCGACGTCTATCGTTGCGGGCGCCGGTGGAGACGATGTTTGGTGCGCATGCACTGGGCCTTTCACTGCACGCTTCGGCGGGGGACTCGACTTTGAAGCCGGCTTGGCGACGTTCTTCTTAGGATTCGGCGCGCGCGTCTTCGGCTTTTTCGCGAGAGGCGCGGCGACGACTCTCATCTCGGTTCCGCGCGTCCTGACTCCGCGCTCTAACTCCGCCGTCGCTTCTTTCGAGAAGAAATTAGGCGTCGATGGTCCTTTTGAAAGAGTCTTTTGCGCCGACGGTGCGGGCTCCGAAGGCTTCGGTTCCGCCGCCTTTGCTTTCCGTCTCGCCTCGGGCTCCGCCGCCGCCGCGACGTCTACCGCCGCCGCGACGATCTCCATCGACTGACGCGAACTCTTACGCTGCATCTCTTTCACCGCTGCTGAGTGCTTCTTCTTTGGCGGTAACCCCTCTGGGTGTTCTTGTGAAAAGGATTTTCGAGTCGAGCGCTGCGGCGGCGAGTCGTTCGGTTTGCCCTGCGTCGCTTTTCTCGCCGGGTGCGTCAGGAGCTGCAAACCCGTTAAAATGTACATGTGATCGAACACGCGGTGCGACTTGCCGCTGTCCACTCCTTTCAAGTTCAGCGTCATCCCTCCGAGGACGACTAAACCGTCGCCGACGACGGTGGCGGTGTGCATGAAGCGCGCGTCCGGCTCTTGCGATGGCGGCTCCACCGGGCTCCAGCACAGCTCCGTGGCGGACCACGCCCAGGTGTCGCTCAACGACACGCTATTCTTGCTTAACCCACCGAACACGATCATCGTATCGCCGTCGCTCAGCGGCGTCGCCGTGTGACACGCGCGCTCGCACGGCCAACACACGTTTTCGCGGTCTTCGCCGACGTACGCCGCCGCGTCGGGTTCGCGCCAAACCTCGTCGTCGTAGGGCATGTAGTACGTCTCCCTCAAAAACTCCGTCCCATTATCGCCACCGAAACACACCAACATCGTACTCAGCGCGCTCACGGTGTGAAACGCTCGCGCCGTCGGCGCCGACCCGTTCATCTTCACCTCTCTCCAAATCAACGAATCTAAATTCAACTCGTACGCGTCGGCGAGATACTTCCCATCCTCTCCCACCCCCCCGTGCACGAACAACCGCCCTCTCGCCGTCACCGTCGCCGCCGCGCCCGCGCGTTTCGTCGGTCCTCGTCCCTTCGTCGCCAACCGCGTCCATTTCCTCGTCTCTCGATCCATCGCCCGCGTCTCCCCGTGCATCCTCCCGCCGTCATCCGCGCCACCGAACGCGTACGTCATCGCCCTTTTCCTCCCGAGCGTTCGTTCCGACGTTCCATCGTCGTGCGCGTACGCCACGCCTTCGCTCGCCGTCGGCGCGTCGCCGCTCGTCGTCGTCGTCCTCGCGTCCCACGTCCCTATCGGTCCGTCGCGTCGCGCGCTCGGCGTCAGTCCCGATCCGCGTTCGCGCGTTCGTTCGTTCGTTCGTTCGT
>Ga0181559_10005919_pt1 | contig 11609 bp, 5 predicted proteins | sample 011ome_21_FD_133752 | JGI IMG/M metagenome (GOLD analysis project Ga0181559, IMG submission 133752) | Coastal salt marsh microbial communities from the Groves Creek Marsh, Skidaway Island, Georgia - 011508AT metaG (megahit assembly) | ecosystem: Environmental > Aquatic > Marine > Intertidal zone... | reverse complement strand
TTTTCGGCGACGAAGCCGAACGACGACCGAAACGTTTTGCGACGGTGCGTTTTGTGTCGCGACGACCGCGGGACGTTTTGCTCGGCTTCGTGCGCGCGGCTCGGCGCGGCGAAGCACGCGGAGACGCACGAGCTTCGGCTGATACCCACGCCCATCGAGATGCTGGAGGACTGGTCCGACCGAGGCGAGTACGTCGCGTTTCGGCCGTTCGCGTGATGAGTGAGTGCGCGAAGAGCGTAACTAAGGAGATGATGTAGATATTTACGTTACGATATTTACGTTACGAAAGAACGTTATACGTACGCGTCGCGTTCCGCCGCGCGGTCCTCGACTCGTCTCGCGCCGTCGGGCACCCCCCCGGGAGATGTGCTATTATATCGGGGTGGTCGCCACCCCGAACAGCGTCTTGAGTGTCTCGTAGGCCACGAAGCGGATGGAGTTCTGCGGCACCACCTTCAGCGTGTTCGCCGCCCACCCCTTGAAGAATCCCCCCATGCCCTCCTTCCGCGCGATCGTGGAGAAGGCGTCCGCCATGCCGTTGTACGTCTTGCCCTTCATCTGCATGCGCCGGCGCACGGTGTCCAGCGGGTAGCACACCGTCGCGCTGAACGTCCCGCTCGCGCCGCCCACGAGCAGGTTCGAAACGGGGTCCTGCTTTCCGTTTTCGCCGTAGTACAGCTTCTTGGCCATGTCGTACGACGCGAAGTTGATCGCCGCGTACGGCGCGATGCCGGCGAGGGTCGGGATGAGCCCCTTGTACAGCGCCCCGACGCCCTCCACGCGCGCCACGGTCACGAACGCGTTGCTGATGCCCGTGTACCCGTGGTTGGGCAACGCCAAACGAAGCCGAATCGTGTCCAGCGGGTGCGTCAAAGCCGTGCCGGTCATGCCCGCGAGCGCGCCCGCGGTGAGCCGCTCCTTCAATCCGAGCGTACCCGACTCCGGGGTGAGCATCTTCTTGTAAAAGTCGTTGGAGGAGAGCTGCGCCGCCGCGTACGGCGCGACCCGGATCACGTTCACGCCGTTGCCTCTCCAGAACGCGAGGATGCCCTCTTCTCGGTAGATCTTAAGAAACGCCTGGCCGATGCCGGTGTACGCCGTCGCAGACACGCCCGCGCCCTCCATCGCCTGCACCTGGAAAAGCAGCTTGATGCGGTCCAGCGGCGCGGACGCGGTGCGCGCGATGACGCCCGCGAGCCCCCCCGCGGCAGCCTGACGCGATCCCAGCGCCACCGCGTACAGGCGGTCCACCACACCGCCGCCCTCCTGCGCGGACGGCGCGGCGAACGGCGCGGACGCCGGTCCGCGCCCGCCCAGGTAGCACCCCGCGGGCGCGGACGCTCTCGAGACGTCGAGCGCAGCGCCGGAACCCATCGCGCCCGCGGCGAAGCCCGGGTGCGCGACCGCGGCGCGCGACGCGCCGAGCGCGTCCCACCGCCTGTCCATGGAGCACACGCGTGTGTGGAACGAGCCCTCGATTGGGTCGACCGCCGCCGGGGAGGAGGCGCCTCCGTGTGTGGCACGGGAGAACGCGCCCGTCCCGACACGGCCGCCGAAAGGCAGTACAGAAAAAACAACTTTCCGCGGCCCCGGATACGTCTTGGCGGAGATGGGAGGCTGTGCGCCACCAGCTCGCGGAGGATATTAGACCCTCATTTTAGGGTTAAAATCGTCACACCATTCGACTTCGATACCAACGAAAAGCGTCCTTGAAAAAGCGTCGTCTCAGGGTTGTCGACTGCGCTTTTTCTCCAAACGACGCGACGCGCGGAGTACCGGGACGCGGCGGGTCTCGGGCGCGACGCGATGGGAACCGACCCGGGGGACCCCGCGGAGGTCAGCGGTCCTGACGGTGCGACCGCGACGCCTCCGGACGGCGCCCGAAAGACCTGGTCGCCCCACCTCGAGCTCGCGAGCCGCGCGCGCGCGCTGTGGCGCGATTTGTCGTGGCGCGAGGCCTCCGGGTCTCTGGGCGACCTGGGGACGTTCCTGCCCCTGCTCGTGGGCCTGACGGTCGAGTCCGGCCTGGACGTGGGCACGACGCTCATCGTGACCGGCGTGTACAACCTGGTGACCGCGCTCTGCTTCGACGTCCCGATGCCCGTGCAGCCCATGAAGACCATCGCGGCGGTGGCGCTCTCGGACGACGCCGTGACGGTGCCCCAGATCGTCGCCGCAGGCGCGTTCGTCTCCGCCGCGGTGTTTTTCCTGGGGGCCACCGGCCTGATCGACACGTTCAACCGGCTGGTGCCGCGCGCGGTGGTGCACGGCATGCAGATCGGGCTGGGCACGATTCTGTGCGTCAGGGCGTTCACCATGGCGGTCTTCGACGACGCCGGCGACGCGAGGGCGCTCCTCGGCGCGGACGGACTCCTCGTCGCCGCCGCCGCGCTCGCGCTCGCCGTTTTCGGCGGCGCGCGGAAAACCTTCTCCACTCGGTGCGCGCGCTCGGGTCCCGGTCCCGGTCCGTCCCGATGCGACGAGGACGAGGAGCAGCGACCCGATGACCGTTCGGTGGACGAGCGCGAGCTTTCGACGAGCGAGCTTTCGATCGTATCGATTCGGTCGGTCGAGAACGGATGTCCGGCGACGGATGTCGAGAACGGATGTCCGGAGACGACGACGACGACGCGTTTGAAAAACAAAACGTCACCGTCGACGCCTCCGACGGCGCTCGCGCTGGTTCTCGCCGGGCTCGCGCTCTCGGCGACGCGGCCGGGCTCGCTGTCGAGTCTCCGGGTCGGGCCGACGACGCCGAAACCGGTGACGTTCACCGCGGACGACTGGGCGACCGGGATAGTGAAGGCGGGTCTGCCGCAGCTGCCGCTCACCACGCTCAACTCCGTGGTCGCGGTGTGCGCGTTGTCCAAGGAGCTCTTCCCGGACCGGCCGGCGGCGCCCAAGCGCGTCGCCACGAGCGTCGGCGCGATGAACCTCGCGGGCGCGGCGATCGGCGTGATGCCCTGCTGCCACGGCGCGGGCGGGCTCGCCGCGCACTACCACTTCGGCGCGCGCCGGGGCGCCGCCACCGCGTTCCTGGGGCTCTGCAAGCTCACGCTGGGCGCGCTCTTCGGGGGCTCGCTGCTCACGCTGCTCCGCGAGTTCCCCAAGACCGTGCTCGGGGTGATGCTCGGCGCAGCGAGCGTGGAGCTGGTGCGCGCGGCCGTCGGTGCGTTCCTGGGGAACAGAGCCAAGGGTGCCGCTGCGGCGGCGCGGCGGAAAGCCGCCTCCGGCGAGACGGGCGAGACGACGACGACGAGAATCTCGACGACGACGACGACGAACGGTCTCGCGACGGAGCTCACGATCGCGCGAGCGCTCCCGCGAGACGCCGTTTCTTCAGGCGGCGTGCCCGAAATCGTGACCCCGCTGTGGCGCGAGCCGGACACCTACACGTTGCTCGCGACGGCGGTCGCGACGGCGGCGAGCGGGAACACCGGCATCGGAGTCGCCGTGGGCCTGGCGGCGGCCGCGGCGACGCGCCTCGCCGCCGGCGGGCGCGCGACGGCGGCGGAACCCGACAACGCGCTCGAACCGACGCCGCCGCGCGCGTAGGGAACTCTAGTCATGATCATGAAGTAGCGTAGTTTTAGGTATATATATTCCGAGCAGTCTTCATGCGTCGTAGACGACGTATGTAGTAGCTACTGTAGAGTCTATCGTGAAGAATCTGCTTCTTTAGGCGGCGTGCCCCAAGTTTCTGTTTGCGGCTTTGAGCTGATGCCTGGCCGCGCTCGACGCCTTGAGCACCTCGTCCAGCCGCTTCTCCGCGTTCGCCTTCTTGCGCCTCTGCTCGAGGGTCCGGCCCGAGCCCTCGGGCATGCGCGACAGCTCGCCCTCCAGCTGGTCCCGCTCCTGGCTCAGTGCCATCAGCCGCGCCTCCGCGGAGGCCACGTGCGAGGACCACGTCGCGAGCGAGTCCGCCGTGGCAAAGGGGCGCGCGTCGCGCGCCGCCGGCGCCGCCACGCGCCCGGTGATTCTGTCCCCGCCGGAGGAGGCGCGGAGACCTCCGGCGTCGGAGGTCTCCGCGCCGAGAAGCCACGGGGGCGGCGGCGCGGCGCTCGAGGGGTTCGAGCGCGCGCGCGCCGCGGGAGCGGTCTCGCCGAGCGCGTCGAACCAGCCGCTGCCTTCGCGGCCCTTGCGCGAAGCCTCCGCCGCGGAGTACAGGGAGGCAGTCGGCTCCCGGGTCGTCTCGCGACGTCTCGCCGCCGGCTGCGTCGTCGCAAACTCTCCAACCTCCCCGCGCGCCTCGCCGGCACCCATCGCGCGCTGCCGAGCCGCCGCGGTCTCCGCGCGCGCCAGGCGCGCCTTCTCCAGCTCCCGCTCTGCGGAGGCCGCCTCCAGACGCGCGCGCTCCGCCGTCTCGGCGGCGCGCGCCGCCGCCGCCGACGCCTCGGCGGCGGCGCCGGCGGCGGCTGTCTGCGCGCGCGCCTCGGCGTCGCGTCGCGCCGCCGCCTGCGCGGCGGCGCGCGCGCTCGCCATCTCGCGCGCGGCGGCCGCGCCCTCGAAGGAGGCGTGCACGTCCATGCCGCTCCCGAAGTGGTCGCGCGTGTCCTTGCCCTCGTGCTCGTCGCCGTACTCCCCCGCGAACGCCTCGCGGCGCTCGGCGCCCGGCTCGGGCACCATGCCCGCGCCGAGGTGGTCGCCGCCGGCGACGCCGCGCCGCGCCGACGAGGACACGCCCGCCGCGGGCGTCTCGCCCGTCTCGCGGGACAACACAGACGTGGTTATGCCGTTATGCCGCGACGACGGATGGTGTTCGTGTTTCGAGTGTTTCGAGTTCGCCCGTCGCGAATCGTCGTTCACGGAAACACGCGCGTTCACGTCACGAATCACGTCGGCGCTCGGCTCGATCGGGTCCTTGCCGCCGAAAAAAACCGTCGCGTCCGTACGCGTACGCGTATTAGGCGCGCGGTTCTCGTCGGCGTCGCGGTACGCCGACGAAAACGGCCGCGGCGCCGGCGCCGCGCCGTCGCGGCGGTGCGCCTTCGGGTCGGGCGCGGCTGCGTCGGCGCGGAACGCGGCGCTGAACGGGCGGCTCGCGGGGACGTCCCTGCCCGGAACGAGTCGGCCCGGAGGCGCGCCGGGCGCGCCCGGCCCCGAACCGCCCGCCGCGGCGACGAAATCAGCCGCCTTCTCCAGGTACTCGCACCGGCGCCGCATCTCCGCCACCTCCGACTTGGCGTCGCGGAGCGACGACGCCAAGCCGGAGGATTCGCGCGCGCCGAGTTCGTCCCTGGCTTTGCTGGCGCGCGCCTCGCGCCGCGCCGCCTCGGCGTCGCGCGTCGCGCGCTCGAGGTCCCGTTTGGAAACCTTGAACGCCTCCTCGGTCTTCCCCAGGCGCTCGCGCAGGCGCTCGTTCTCGTTCTCCGCGCGGCCGAGCCCGGTTTTGAGCCCCGCGTTTTCGCGCTTCAGGTCCTGCACTTCGGCGGCGAGGGCGCCGTTCTCGCGCTCGAGCGTCGCGCGGCGCGCGTGGAACGCCTTCGCCTCGCTCGCCAGACGCGCGTTCGTGGAGGTGGCGGAGGTGAGCCGCCGCGAGACGTCCACGGACTCCGCCTTGGCCTCCTCCGCGCCCGTCTTGAGCACCGCGACGGCGCGACCGAGCTCGCGCGCCTCGGCGTCGCGCGCCTGCGCCTTCCCCTTCGCCTCCTTGAGCTCCGAAGCGAGCGCCTCGCACCGGCGCTCGGCGTCGTCCGCGACGCGCTCCGCGTGCTTCTCGCGCCGCTCGGCGGCCGCCAGGTCGCCCTGCAGCGCCTTCACGCGCTTCGCGAGCTGCGTCGACTCCGACGCCGCCGCCGTCTGAAGCGCAGACGCCGACGCGCGAATCGGAGGCGACGCTCCCGCCTCCGCCGTCCCCTCCTCTTCCGCTTCCGCGTCCGCGCGCGCGTCGGCGTTCGCGTCCGCCGCCGCGACGGAGATTTTCGCGGCGACCGCCTCCGCGCGCCTCGCCGCCGCCTCCGCGGCTTCCGTCGGGTACGCCACGTCCGGCGGGTCCGCCGGCGCGCGATCGGCGGTTTCCACGAACCCCTCGGCGAGCGGGTACGGCGCGGGCGCGGGCTCGGCGTTTTCTTCGTTGGGCGGCGAGTAGCTCCCCTTCCAGGGCTCGGGCCAGACGCGCTCCACCGAGGCGCGCTGCTCGTCCCGCTGCGCGCGCAGAGCCAAAAGCTCGCCTTCCGTGGGCAGCGCGCGCCGCAGCGCGGTCTCGTCCAGGTCCCAGGCGAACCCGCGCGGTCGCGCCAGCACGCTCAGGGGCACATCCGCGGATGTCGCGACGGCGCCGTCGCCCTCGGTAACAGCGGTTTTGGCGTTGCGCAGCTCAGCCTCGTAGTACGCCTTCATGTCCGAGAAGCCCTTCGCCGCCTTGTCCGCGATGTCCCGGCGCGACTGGCGCACGCGCTCGAGCGCCTCCTCGAACGCGGCGTCGCGGCTCGCCTCCTCCGCCGCCGCCGCCGCCGCCGCCGCGTCGGCGGAGGAGGCGCCGCCCGCCAAGCCGAACAAGCCGGCGATGGAGTTCATCACCGCCGGCTGGTTCCCGCCGTCCTTGCGCAGGAAGTGCGTCTCGGAGACGGGCGGGTCGCGCGCGCCCGCGTCGGGTTGTGAAGACACCGCGCCATCGCCCGACGAAACCGTCGGCTCGGGCTGCACGGGGTGGTCCCCGAACCCGTGGAACTCGGGCTCGAGGTCGCGGTCCAGCTCGACATCGGCAACCTCGGGCGCGTCCAAGAGCGCGTCGCGCAGCGGCGTCCCGGGGGGGACGAACTCGGACGCGCTCTCGAATTCGCGGCTGCGCGTGAGCTCGATGCTCTGGCGCGCAACCTCCGCGGCGGCGGTGGCCGCCGCGGCGGCGACTGCCGCGGCCGCGGCCGCGGCAGCCTGCGGCGGGCTCATGGGCGCCTCGAGCTGCGCCTCGGCCGAGGGACGCGACGGGCTGGTCGCGCTCAGCGCGGGCGCGTCGTCGAGCGCGCCCATGCGCACGGGGCTCAGGGGGGTCGGCGTGGGGAGCGCGGCATCGTTCGCCTTGGACTGGGCCTGCGCGTGGCGGGAGGCGGGGAAAGCGGAGGTCAGGACGCGAACGGTCGCGAGCGCATCGGCTGGGAGTCGTAGCTCTCGCGCGTCTCGACGACGCGGACCGAATGCGGGTCGGGGACGCACCGTCTGGTACCCCTCGCCCAGGCCGAGGTTATCGCGCGGCAGTTCCCTCTCCCTCGGCGTCAGGGGAGGCTCGCCGTGTTCGTCTTCGAACGAGTCGTCCATGTTCGCGGCGGCGAGGCGCGCCGGCGTGTGGTCGAGGCGCGACCTGCGGGGGCGTATTTGAATCTCGCTTTGGTTTTTGAACAATCCTCTCGGCGCACAATGGCACAAACTTCTAAGACTAAAAACGCATACACCTTTCCGTAGTATGTATTCGTACGTGACACCCCCCCCTCGCTTGATCAAAAAATCACGACTGCATCGACACGACGCACGCGACGTACAGCGTCGCCGCCGCGGCGTCGCTGAAGGGCCGGTCCTCCAGCCCGAACGCCGCGAGCGTCGACGCGGGCACCGCGACCAGCGCTTCGGCCGGCTCGGACGGCGGCGCAGTCACGTTTTCTCGACCGTCGGTGGCGTCGTCGCGCGGGCCCTTCGGCGCGACGACGTCGCGCAGCGCGTCCCGAAGGCGCTCGGCGAATTCATCCAGCGCCGGCGCCGCCGCCGCCGCGAAGCACACGGGTCCGTACTCGATCTCCAGCACCGCGCCCGCGTAGGTGCCCTGCATGTTCTCCACCTTCCCCACGCGCACCGCGAAGTCGCCGCTCCAGAACTGCGTGCCCTCGATCTTCGCGCGGTGCGTCAAGCGGTGCGTCGCGCATCGGTGCAGGTACTCCCGCACCGGCGTCGGCTCCGCCACGCACCGCCGTTCGGCGCGGAGCACGAGCACGGACCGGTCCGACGTTGATCCCTGCTCGGTCGTGTCGGGAGCGACGGACCCCGATCCCGATCCGCCGCTCGCGTCCAGCGTGACGTGGAACACCTCCTCCGCGACGTCCTTCGCGGTGATCGAGACGAACATCCCGGGCGCGTCCGGCTCGTTCGCGCGGCGTCGCGTCGTCACCTCCGCGCTCCACCGCGTCTCGCGCGCGTCCAGCGCGTTCAGGCGCGAGGACACCGCCCGCGCGAGCTCGAGATAGTTCTGCATCGTGCGGCGGTCGGGGGGCTGCCGCCAGTACATCACGCGCCTCGCGCCCATCTTCGCGGAGGCGTCCCGTGGACCACGACCGCGCGCGCCGAAGTGCCAAGACGCCTAAAACGCGGCGAACGCGCCTGCTGTTTTCGCGCGACGGAAAGCGAACGCGGCGCGCCAAAATACAATAGCTACGGATGTGGTGGGCACCTTGTGTGCGTGCGCAGTCTCGAAAAACCGAGTATTTTACCGCGAGCGCCACGAGTGCACAGCAAAAACCCATCAGGGTGCTGGTGACGTCGCGGTCTCACCCTTTCTGCGGTGCTTCTCGAAGGCACTTCTCGCGACGCCCGCGTCCGAGTCGCGCGCGCGTTTTTCGCACGTGGCAGCGCACGTCGGGTCGCGCGTCACCCCCGGCGAGGTTCTCGTGCCACCGCGCGTTCGGGCGGACCAGTCGGTCGTCGCGCTCAGGCAACCCGAGGCCGCCCCGAGCTTTTTCGGCACCGAATCCGCGAAAGGGCCGCGTCAGATTTGGGCGGGGCGATGCACGCGGCGATGCGCGCCGGGGTTCTCACCGCGGCCTCCGCGGGCAGAAGCTCGGCGGGCACACGCGGCGTGCTCCACGACGCGCGCGGCGGAGCCTCGAGCGGCTCGACGCGCGTCGCGCCGCGAACCCTCGCGTCGCGTCCCGTCGCCGTCCGTCGAGTCGTCTCGGCCACGCGCGACCGCGCGACCGCGCCCGGGCTCGGCGCGGGCGGGCGCGCCTTCCCCCCGCGCGCGCACCGCGTGCGTCTCTCCGTCGCGCGGCGCGCGGCGAACGACGAGGGCACGTCCCACGAGGGGAACGCCACCGCCGGGGCGGCCGCGGACGACGACGCGTCGTCGGACGCGAACGAGGAGGTGGTGGGCGTGGAGGTTCCCGGGCCCGCCGGCGCCGACGCCCCGAACGCGACGGGCGCGCCCCCGCCTTCCGAGCTCGACGACAAGCAGAGCCCTTCCCGCGAGAAGAGCGGTCCGCCCTCCGACCCGAAGCCGCCCGCCAAACCGCCCGCGAACGCCGGCGGCGTGGGGAACGTCTTCGCGTGGCTCCGCGCGTTTTTCCAGCCCGCGCGCCTGTTGGGGTTGGCGGTGAACGGTTTTCTGTTCCTCTTCGCCGCGCAGCTCTTCGCGCAGAACGCCGGCGGCGGCGCCGGCGGCGGCGCGACGCACCTCGTGCCGGTGTCGTACTCGCGGTTCATGACCGCCGTGAAGGGCGATGACATCTCGAGGCTCACGGTGGACGGCGCGTATCTGACGTGGAAGCCCAAGCAGCCGCTCGTGATCAAGCGCCAAGGGACCGGCCCCCTGGCCATGACGGAGGAGCGGATCGAGGTGGCGTACTCGGCGGCGCGGCCGGAGGACGCGTCCGTGCCGTACGAGCTTCTGCACAAGAACAAGGTGGAGTTCGGCGCGATCGACAAGCGGCACCAGTCGCAGAAAAACGTCAACACGTTCCTCACCATCTTCGTCGTCGGCCTCGCGGCGCTGCAGCTCAACCGCCTGTCCGCGCGAGGACGCGGCGGCGCCGGATCGAAGGGCGGGCCGGGCGGCGGGTTCATGCGCGGCGTGGGCGGCGGGCCGAGCACCAGCGCCGGGCGCATGACCGGCGGCAAGGAGCGCGGCGCCTTGGCGCCCCCGACCACCACCTTCGCGGACGTCGCGGGCGTGGACGAGGCGAAGGAGGAGCTGCAGGAGATCGTGGACATCCTGAAGCGCCCGGAGCACTACGTGCGTCTGGGAGCCAGGCCGCCCAGCGGCGTGCTGCTGGTGGGCGCCCCGGGCACGGGCAAGACGCTGCTGGCGCGCGCGGTGGCGGGCGAGGCGGGCGTGCCGTTCATCAGCGTGAGCGCCTCGGAGTTCATCGAGCTGTACGTGGGGATGGGCGCCGCGCGCGTGCGCGACGTCTTCGCGCGCGCGCGCGAGCAGAGCCCCTCCATCGTGTTCATCGACGAGATCGACGCCGTCGCTAAGGGGCGCAGCGAGGGGCGCATGCGCGGCATGGGCAACGACGAGCGCGAGCAGACGCTGAACCAGCTGCTCACCGAGCTGGACGGCTTCGACGGGGAGAGCCTGGTGATTTGCCTCGCGGCGACGAACCGCGCCGACATGCTGGACAGCGCGCTGAAGCGCCCGGGGAGGTTCGACCGCACCGTCTCCGTCGAGCGCCCGGATAAGCAGGGCCGCAAGGAGATTCTGGGCGTGCACATCGGGGCGAGGCGGTTGCCGCTCAAGCCCGGGTTCGAGGTGGACGACATCGCGACGATGACGGCGGGGTTCTCGGGCGCGGAGCTCGAGAATTTGGTCAACGAGGCGGCGCTGCTCGCGGGGCGCAAGGGTCTGAGCGAGGTTGGCGAGAAGGAGTTCGAGGACGCCGTCTTACGCACCGTCGCCGGCATCGAGAAGAAGCGCTCGCTGCTCACCGCGGCGGAGAAGGTGGTGGTGAGCGCGCACGAAGCCGGCCACGCCGTCGTGGGCACCGCCGTCGGGACGCTCATCCCGGGATGCCAACGCCCGGAGCAGCTCTCCATCGTGGCGCGATCGGGCGGCGCTCTCGGGTTCACGTACATCCCGCCCGGCGAGGAGGACCGCAAGCTGATGTTCTCGGACGAGCTCCGCGGGCGCCTGGTGACGCTCATGGGCGGCCGCGCGGCGGAGATTGTCTCCTGCTCGCGCGTCTCCACTGGAGCGCTGGACGACATCCAGCGCGCCACGGATCTGGCGTACAAAGCCGTCGCCGAGTACGGGCTGAGCGCCTCGCTCGGCCCGATGTCCGTCTCGACGCTGTCGTCCGGCGGGAACGACGACGCGCTGTTCGGCGGCGGCGTGGCGGACGGCGCCAACCGCGCGGTGGAGAAGGAGGTGAAGGACACGCTGACGTCGGCGCTGTGGATCGCCGTCGGGCTGGTGGACAAGAACCTGAGATGCCTCGACGAGATCGGGGACGAACTGTCGGAGACGGAGAAGGTGAGCGGCGACTGGCTGCAGAAGAAGCTGGACGAAGTCGTCGCGACGCCGGACCTCGAGCGGTTCCTCCGCGGCCACACTCCGCAGCCGCCGGAGGGGAGCAAGGTGTGGGAGAACCTGCCGCTGCCGGCGTTCCCGGCGAAGACAACAGAGACGAAGGCGCCCGACGCGAGGTGAGCGCCTTCGTCGAAACGGCGTTCTTTTTTGTCGGCGGAGGGACACCCGAAAGCGTCCATGCGAAAACGACGAGGGTCCTCCTGGTCGGGGGCACGCGCGTGATTTGTCCATCGTTCCGCTCGCGGGCGTCACCACGACGAGGCATCCCCGAAACAGTCCGCGGCGATAAGGGAGAGATTGAGGCGAGGCGGCGATTGTCAAGCTTGACAAAATCACATTCGCGAAAACGCCCTCTTGTTCGTCGCGAACCCTGCTGCGAAGTCGC
>Ga0181559_10005918_pt1 | contig 11610 bp, 5 predicted proteins | sample 011ome_21_FD_133752 | JGI IMG/M metagenome (GOLD analysis project Ga0181559, IMG submission 133752) | Coastal salt marsh microbial communities from the Groves Creek Marsh, Skidaway Island, Georgia - 011508AT metaG (megahit assembly) | ecosystem: Environmental > Aquatic > Marine > Intertidal zone... | reverse complement strand
GGTCGCTCGCCGACCTCGAGGGGTCCGCGTACGGGGGCGTCTCCTCCCCCCCGGGGCCGGGAGGGCACGCAAATCTGCTCGCGAACCTCTTCTCGGGCGGAGGGGGTCAGGCGGGCGGCGCGCCTCCCCCGCCCCCCCCGGGCGGGGGCATGTCCCTCGCCGACCTCGAGCGGTCGATGGCCGCCGGCGACGGTCCGCCGCCGGCGCCGCAGCCGGGGTCGTTCGACGCCGCGCCGACGTGGGGCGGCGCGCCGGGCGGCGACGCCGGGTCGGGCTGGGTCACCGCGCCGGCTCCCGGCGCGCAGCAAGCCCCCGCGCCGCCTGCGATGCAGCCCGCGACCCCCCCCGCGCAGCCCGCGTGGGGCGGCGGCGCCGCCGCCGCCCCCGCGCAGAAATCGTTGGCGGAGATCCAGCGCGAGGAGGAGGAGCGCGCGGCGGCGCGCCGGCGCGAGGCGGAGGCGCGCGCCGAGGCGAACCCGGGCGTGTTCGGCGGCGGCGGGCTGGCCACCGCGTGGGGCGGCGGCGGCGCGGCGGCTGGACCGTCTTTGGCGCAGATTCAGGCGGAGGAGCTCAGGCGCAGCGCCGCGCGCGCGGCGGCGGCGCAGCAGCAGGCGAAGCAGCAGCGGGACGCGTTCGGCGGGGGGGGGGGCGGTCCGGGACCCGCCGGCGCCTGGGCGGGCGGCGCCTCGGCGGCGATGCGCGCCGCGCCCGCCGGGCCTCCGCGAGACGTGGAACCGACACCCTCTGCCCCTCAAGGGCGGCAGCAGCATCCGCAAGCCGGCGGCGGCGGGTTCTGGGACTCGCTCCCGGCGGGGAGCGCCGGTACTTCTTCGGCGGCGCTCCCGGACGCCGGCGCCGGTCCGGGTCCCGGTTGGGGCGCGCCGACGAGCGAGTCCCAGAACCCCATGATGAGCTCGGCGCCGACGACGCGTTCGGCGCCCGAAACGGAAAAGGATCCAGGCGACTTCAAGGCGTTCTGCCGCGCGGAGATGCGCGCGCTGAACGACTCGGACGACCTGACTTTGGTGGACTTCCTGCTGTCGCTGCCGAGCGCAGGCGAGGTGACTGAGTACGTGCAGCTGTACCTGGGGAACTCCCCGCGCGCGGCGGCGTTTGGGAACGAGCTCATCCGCGCCAAGCGCGCCAACCCGGGCGCGGCGAGCGTGGAGGACCTGTCGAGCGGGGGCGGCGGCGCGGCGGGCGACGCGGGCGAGTTCAAAAAGGCGAAACGGCGCGGGAAGAAGTGATCCGCCGCCGGGGCGGCTTGGGCGCGGCTTTACGCTTCCACCGTGGTAACTACGCTACGTCCGCGTCGGCGTTCGAGTCGTGTAAAACAATAATCAGTCGGAGAACCGAACAAGCGAATTTCGTTCGCGCGTGATTTTCGTGTTATGAGCAAACAGTCTCAGATGCGTTATTACCCACGAACCTCAACACCCCTCTAATATTCACTGCTTTCGTGCTCGCCGGGTCGCCAGAACCGACCGCGCGAGGTGCGTGCGAGGTTGTCCGGCGGACATACTCCCCGGGTCGACGAGACGAGCGGAAATGACCGGCGTCGGCGAGCTCACCCCTCTGACGCTCGCGGAGGCGGGCCGCGTCGGTACTACCGATCCCCAAGGATGTCGTGAAACCACCGAAACCGTCTCGTCGTCGTGGTCTCGCGCGAGCCGAGCCGTGGCGCTCGCGGCCGTGCTCGTGGTGGGCGCGCTCGCCGCGCTCGCCTCCGGCGGCGTCGGCGATGGCGTCGCGCTCGCGAGCGCGCCGCTGGGCGCGGGCAGGAACCGCCTGTACCAGGCGGAGGAGACGCGCGAGGCGCAGGCATCGGGTCTCGCACCCGAAGTCGAGCGTCCGCGGCTCGGCGAGCCCGAGGCGGAGGCGGAGGAACCGGCGGTGACCACCGAGAAGGACGCGTCGGACGCGAACGACGACGCCGAAGACGCGCGCATGGAGGAGGCTGTCGAGATTGCCGTCGAGGACACCGTCGAGAAGGACGTCCCCGAGGAGACCGTCGAGGAGGACGACCCCTCCTCGGAGGAGACCGTCTCGCTGACCGAGGAGATCCAGGACGCGCGCCCGACCGAGGAGGCGGGGGAACCGCCGGAGGAGGAGGCGACGCAGTCGGCCGCGCTCGGGAGCTTCCCGACAGCCGCGACGCGGTACTGCGCGGAGGCTTTCATGGCTCCCGCGCGCGTCGGAGATCTCGGGGAGACGCGCATCTCGGTCACCATGGAGGGCATCCTGAAGTACGCGGACCGCATCTACGTGCTGTGCACGGATATGTGCGACGCGCTGGTGGTGCCGAACGCGCTCGCGGACAAGGTGACGCTGGTCGACGGGTACGCGATCGACGCGTGCGGCGGGTACGGCGACGACCTGCGCCACTGGGAGAAGGCGAGCCTGGCGCACAAGGCTGCGATGCAGGACGCGTTCGATTCAGATCCAGACGTGAACGTGCTCGCCATCCTGGAGCAGGACACGGAGGGCGACGGCGACGTGAGCTGGTCCGGCGACGACTGGGCCGCGCTCGGGGCGGCGCTCGACCGCGAGGACTGGAATACGCTGCGCATCTCGTACCGGCCGTACGACTTCGAGAGAGGGCGCGACGCGCGGCTGGGCGAGCCCGGCGTCGCGTGCCCCACGGAGTGCGCGTGCGACTCGCTCGGGGACAAGCTGTGCGCGATGCGCTCCCGCGGGTGCGCGATGATGTCCTCGGACGCGTACTTCGTGCACCGCCGCGCCGTCGCCGCGATGGTGCCTCAGCTCGGGGCGAGGCGGGTGATCGACTACCACGTCCTCAAGGACACGCCGAACCAGCTCTTCCTGGCGCCCGCGGTGGCGCGCCAGACCTCGTATTCGTACGCCCCGGACTTCATCACCGTGGAGGACGGGAAGGAGTCCGTGCGCGTGTTCCTCGAGAAGTGCAAGCGCTGACGAGAAGGGTCGAGACGCGTCGCGCGAAATAGAGATTCGCGAGATTCGCGTAGATACGATACGATACTCACGTAACTACAACGCCTTCAATGCGTGTTCTCTATACGTGCGTCACCTCCCCGCACGCCGCGGCGCGCCCGAAACCGCGTCCGCCGCGCCCTTCTGCATGGTTTCGTACGGCGCGCTCGCGTCGCAGTGCGCGTCCGGGGCGAACAAACCCGGGTTCCGGCGGAACATCTTGTTGTAGACCATCTCCTCCGTCGAGCACACGCAGCACCAGTCGTCCTTGGCGCGCGAGAAGCCGTCCTTGGCGTACATGAACGCGTGCGTCGGGTACCCCGGCCGATCGTGCGCCGCGTCCGCGTCCGCGGCCCACGTGAGGTTCTGCACCGACCACCCCGCGAACCCCGGGCCGGGGAACTCGTGCTCGTAGTCGAACAGCACGTCCTCGAACGCCTGGCGCATCGCCGCCACGCCGTACACCGAGGCGCGGAACCGGGAAGCCACGAAGTGGTTGGACGTGCACGGCCCGACGCGCTGGCCCGGCGCGTAGCAGCCCATCTGCACGCGGTCCGCCGCGGGGAGCGCGCCGCTGCCGCGCGCCGCCGGCCTCCCGAGGCTGGCGGAACCGTCCGTCCCGCCCGCGTCGCCGAGCGCCTCGGGACCGAACGAACCCGAGCCGCGTCGGGTCTCGCGAGCCCGCTCCATCGCGGCGACGCGGTCGCGCGCGTCCACCTGCCAAGTCATCAGCTCGTCCTCGGGAAGCTGGTTCTTCGCGGACCAGCTGTAGGTGATCCCGGGGATGATCTTGAATCCCGGAGGAGGCTTACCGTCCGCGGCTCCAGACGCGGAGGCGTCCGCCGCCGCCGCCGCCGCCGCCGCCGCCGCGAGCGTCGCCGCCGCGGCGCTCGCTCGCGCCGTCTCGTCCGCTTCCCGATCGCCGCCCTCGAGCCGATCGGACTCGCGCGGAATCGGCTTCCACTGGAACAGGTCCTCGAGCCTCACCCCGCGGCCGCGCGCGCCGCCGAGGTTCGCGGCGAGGTCGTCGCGCTCGGCGTACAGATCGGCGTCGACCCACTCCATGCGCGTCGCCTTTTTCCCGCCGGGGAGCGCGAGCATGTGCGCCGCCGACTCCACCAGGTTGATCTTGTTGAGCCAGATGAGCTTGGTTTCGCGCATCTTCTCCGAGCACGGCATGTTCTTGACCAGCGAGTGGTCCGCGAGGTGCCAGTCGCCGTAGTGCAGGTTGCGCAGCGGCAGCTTGACGCACAGGAACCGGGGCCCGCCAGAGGACGCGCGAGACGCCCCGCCCGCCGTCGACGACGTACCCGGCGCGTACGCGGAGGCGCCCTCCGCGTACGCGCCCTCCAGGGACTGGCACTCGTTGGAGGTCTCGGCGGTGTACACGACGACGCTGTTCCCCGACCGCGCCGCGGCGCGCACGAGGTTCCCGAGGCCGCGGCGGTAGTACTCCGGGGTTTTATCTTTTCGCGCGCTGCGCCACCGACCGTGCTCCGAAAGCGGGTCCTCCCAAAACGCAGACACCACGCCGAGGTGCTCGGAGGCGTCTTCGAAGACGTCTTCGTCTCCCGAGACGTCCCCGGAGACGTCCGTCGCCGCCGAACGACTGTGTTCGGCGTCGGCGTCGTCGCGGGTCAGCACCGTGGTCCACGCGTTCCCCGACGCGTCACTCGTCGTCGCCGCGCCCGACGTCGGCGGCGCCGTCACCGGGCCCACCTCGGCGACGATGCCGGGCAGGGGCACGAGCGAGCGGAACGCCGCGGGGGGCTGGCCGACTGGCGGGCGCGCCGGGGGATGCGGCGGGCGCGGCGTCGGCGGCGGCGGCGGCGGCGGCGATGGAGGCGGCGATGGCGGGAGCGGCGGGTACGGCGCGGGAGGAGGGCGAGGCTGCGCGTCCGCCTCGAGCGCGTCCAGCAGGTCCTGCGCCGTGAGCGGCGCAGGGAGCGGAGGCGGCGACGCGGGGGAAGCCGGAGAAGGCGCGGGGGTCACGAGGACGGGCGTCGGCGGAGCGTCACTCGTCGACGCGTCTTCGTCCTTCGCGTCCTTTTCGTCGCCCCGCGCGTGCGCGACGGCGGCCGACGCGGCGGCGATGATTTCGCCTCTGCTCGCGCGCGCCGGCGCCGGCGGCGCCGCAGGCGGCGCCGGAGGCGCCGCACATGACGCCGCCTCGCGCGTCGTCCGCGCCGTCCCATCCGCCACCTGCGCCGCCTCCGAGTCCGCGCTTCGCTCGGCGGTCGTCTCATCCGATGCGTTCGCGACGTCGTCCGACCGCGGGCTCTCTTCCGCGCCTTCCTCGGCGATCTCCCCCCGGGCGATCCGGCGCGCGCGCACCCTCCGCGCGCGCGCGGCGAGTCTCAGTCGGTCCGCCTCCGCCGCTTCCTCTTCGCTCGCGCCGGCGGCCGCCGCCGCCGCCGCCGCCGAGGCTCGCTTCTCCGCCGTCTCCTTCTGCGCCCGCTCCGCTCTCTCGCGGCTCGCGACGCGCGCCGCGGTGCGCCGCGCGACGCGTCGCGCTTTCATCGCCTCGGGGCTCGCGTCCGCCTCCTCCAGGACGGGATCGAGCGCGGGCGGTTGTGCGTCTCCCAGCGCGGGCTCCTCGAACCGACCCGCGTCGTGCGCGTAGTCGTAGTCGTGCTCCATCGACGCGAGCGCCGCGCCGGACTCGTTGACTCCATCGCGAACGAAGCGCGCCTCGTGATGCCGCGCGAGGCCGCCGCGCGCGCTCCCGACCGCCAGCACCGCGCCGAGCACCGCGAGCGCCACGAGGATGAGCCCCATGCAAAACGACCAGGCGGTCTTGCCGAGGTTCAGGCCGCCCGCCTGCTTGCTCGCGCGCGCCTCGCCGTCCGCCACCAGCGGAGTGCGCTCATCCTCCCGCATCACGTCACGCCCCGAGCCGGCGTGCGAGCTGGGCCGCCGTGGATCTCGCGCGTCTCGCCAAGTGCCGGCCGGCAACACGGTTTCGGCATGGTGTTGAGCTTCCGACGTTTTGGGTGTTCCAAAATCGCGCGGCCGGCGGAATCGGCCGGCAGAAGTTGTCCCGGGCGATGGGAAAACCGCCGGGACATTCTTGGGGGCGAAGGATTTTTTATTGGGCGCCACTTGGCACGCGCCGAGCACGCGCAATCGCGTGTGGCCGAACGAGGGGGGGTCCCACTCTCCACGCCATGAGCCCCGCGGCGGGTGTCGCGCCGTCGCGCGTGGCGTGGTGCGCTCGCGTTGTGGCGTGCTCGCGCGGGCGCGCCGACTCGTCGTCGCGGGTCGCGCGGACGTCCGCCTCCCCCTGCGCTTCGGAACGGGCGCGTCGAAGGCCCCTGTCCGGTCGGTCGCATGCGTTGTGGCGTGCGCCGCGCCGCGCCTCGCGCGTTTCTCGCGCCGCGGGCGCGGACATCGTGCTCTCCGAGTCGTGCGATGAGGACGACGAGGAGTGCAAGATCTTCGAGATCGGCCCCGACGGTCGCCTCGCGGAGCCTCTCGAGGCTGCGATCCCGGCGGATTACTACTCGCTCCTGCAGCTCGATTTCGACGCGAGCGAGCAGGAGGTGAAGTCGCAGTACCGCCAGCTGCAGAAGTGGTGCCACCCCGACATCGCCGGCGAGGCGGGCACGGAGGTGTGCATCATCCTGAACGAAGCTTACGACACGCTTATGGACGAGAAGGAGCGCGAGGTGTACGACCGAGACCTGAAGGAGCTGCAGCAGCTCGCCAACATGGCGGCGGCGGGGGGCGCGGCGGGTGACTTCAAGCCGTACACCGGTCAGCCGCTCTCGACGTTTTGCGGCGCCGATCCGAGCGGCGAAGCGAGGGCGGTTTTCGTGAACGAGAGCGCGTGCATCGGGTGCCGGCAGTGCAACCACAGCGCGCCGAACACGTTCATGATGGAGGACGACTGGGGACGCGCGCGCGCGTTCCAGCAGTGGGCGGATGACGAGGAGGACATAAACATCGCCATCGAGTCGTGCCCCGTGGATTGCATCTACTTCGTCAAGCAACGCAACTTGCCCATTCTGGAGTACGCCATGCAGCGGTGCGAGCGCGCGAGCGTGGGCGTGATGAACGGCGGGAACGTGCGCGTGGGCGACCCGTTCGACGTCGCCAACAGCATGATCAAGAAGGGCGAGGAATCGAGGGCGCGGCTGGGCATGGACCCCGCGGGCGCCATGGAGGGCGCCGCCGCGACGGGCAAAGTCGGCGGGCGCATCCGCGACGCGTTTCTTCAGCTCGACGAGAAAGTACGCGGGCGGTGGTCGGCGTACGACCGCGCGCGAGAAAGCATCAGCGGCACGTTCGACAGCATGGACGAGGGAGACGTCGAGGAGAAATTCGACGCCAACAAGAGTTTCTTCGATTTCGACTGATGATGGTGTGATGGGTGACGACTTACTGTACGAGTGAGGTGAGCTATGAAATACGCGAGCTATTATGAAATACGATCGCGTCTTTTTGAAGAATCACTCCGCGAGCTCGCCTAGGAACACGCGCCTGTCCGCGCCCGCGGACCCGAGGATGGGCTCCGACGGGTGGAACGCCACGGCGTGCACGGTGCCGAGGTGCCCTGGGAGCTTGTACTCCACCTTCCCCGACGATGCGTCCCACACGAAAACGTTCCGGCAGCTCGACCCCGCCGCGACGCGCGCGCCGTCCGGGGACCACGCGCACCGCAGGAGCGCCTTCTCGAAGCCGTGCGCGTGTCCCGCCATCGTTCGTTCGCACCGGTCCCCTTCGCAGTACGGCCGCACGTCCCAGACGCGCAAAGAGGAATCAGCGCCGTTCGTCAGCAAACGCGTACCGTCGGGACTCAAACGCATGCCCGTGATCGTGTCCGCGTGCCCGCGGAGGGTCATCGCCGGAACCGCGTTTCTCGACGCGACGTCATCCGAGATGCTCCCGGACATCGCGCGCGCGTCCCAGCGTTTGGCAACCTCCCCGACGCCGCCCGTGAACACGGAGTAGGCGTCCGCGCCGAACGCCACGGCGGTGACCGGGAACCCGTCGTGCGCGGACATCACCGGCACGCGGCCGCTCACCCGCATGTCCCATAGCTTCCAGGTGCGGTCGTCCGACCCGGAAACGACCGCGTGGTCGCCGGCGCGGCGCGACACGTCGCACGCGTTGACGAACCCCTTGTGGCCCTTCATGGTTTTGGTCTGCTGGCCCGTGGCGGCGTCCCACAGGCGCAGCGTCGCGTCGGGGGAGCACGTCACGAGGTCGTCCCCGTCCGCGGTCCAGCGCAGGTCCAGAATGGCGTTCTTGTGCCCGCGGCACATCATGAAGTTCTGCCGTGGGTGGATGGGTCGGGGCGGGGAGCGCGCGGCGCGGCGCGGATGGGTCGGCGCCGGATTCGCGAGACGGGGATGGTGAGACGTCGACGTGCGGATGGGACGGGACCCTCCTCGTGGACGGCGCGCGAAAAGAAAAGCGCGTTCGCGATCGATCGACGCGCGCCGGGTTGGACGTACCTCGCACTCGCCGCGCACGTTCCACAGGTGCAGCGTCTTGTCCGCGCCCGCGGTCGCCACCGTGGCGCCGTCGGGGGAGAACTCCACGCACGTCACCGCGTCCTCGTGGCCCTCCAGCAGCATGATGGGCGCGTCGAGGGAAGACGTCCGCTGGTGCGCCCCGGGCTTGAACTTTTGCCTCAACGAGGGCTGCGCCACAGCCAACGCCGCGGAGCTCCCCTCGCCGGTCTTCTGCTTCTGCGCGACGAGGCCGAGCTCGGCATCCTCGGTCGCGGGCGCCGCGGCGGCTTTACGCTTGCCCGCCATCGCGCGGTCGGGAGTGGTGATGACCCGCCGAGGTTTCTCGGACTTTCTCGAACGGACCCACACGCTCGTCGGTGGAGCCGCTGTTCCACGACGCGAGTGGTGGCCGGTTCGCTCGTTTATTACGTTTCCCTCGCCCTACACTCGAGGCGGCACACAGGGGATGCCAAAGGGCCACCAAGCGCACAGAAAGCACGCGTCCAAAGGAACGTCCGCCGGGGCGTCTAAGCGCGATGGCAAGCGCGGCGGGTTCAAGGTACGGCCGGCGTCGCGCGCCCCTCACCGCGGGCACACTCGCGAAACTGCTCGTCACCGCATCTCGTCATCGCGTTTCAGCGTCTCGCCCATCGTCGCCCGTCGTCTCGCCGCCTGACCGACCGCCGCCTCTGTCGTCTCCGCCCACACTTCCGCACTGAAGGGTCACCACCGCGCGTCGTCGGGGGACGACGAGGCGACGTTGCGCGCGCAGCTCCGCGACATAGGCTTGCGCGTGGAGCCCATGGCGGCGGACGGGAACTGTTTCTTCCGCGCGCTGTCGGACCAGCGCTGGGGCGACGACTCGCACCACGCCGCGTTGCGCCGAGACGTGGTGGAGTACATGAAGAAAAACCGCGAGGCCTTCGAGCCGTTCATCGAGGACGACGAGAAGTGGGACACGTACGTCGCGCGCATGTCGGAGGACGGCGCGTGGGCGGGAAACGTCGAGCTCCAAGCCGCCTCGGTGGTGTGCTTCGCGAACCTGTGCGTGCACCAGGCCGGGCAGCCGCGGTGGGAGATCACAAACTACCCAAACGCCGACCGCTTCTTCCACGTCGCGTACCAGGACGGGGACCACTACAACTCCGTGAGGCTCGCCGCGGAGGACTTTTATCCCGACACGCGCGGCGCGGGTTCGAGCCCGGGCGGGCCCATCTCGCTCGCCGGGCTGAGTGACCCCACGCCGAGGCTCGCCGAGCGCCCGCGTTTGGGCCGCGAGCCCTCCGGCGGCGCGGTGGCCGAGACGGTGGCCCGGGCGGGCGGCGCGGGGAAGAAGTCGCGCGCGCGCGAGCTGCTTCGCGTGTTCGGCGGGTGCGTAGACAGCGCGTCGACAGCGCTCAGGGCGGAGGTGTCGTACAAAGGCGCGCTCCGGGGAGGGGCGGGGGACGACCCCGCACCCGGCGAGCGGGAAACGGAGGGCGGGGGCGAGGCGGGCGAGCCTCGGGCGGCGGACGAGAGCGGCGTTTCCTTTTCCGACTCGGAGGACGATTGGGAACCCGTCGTGCACAAGAAGAGCGCGCGAGGGAACGGCGGGCGACGAGCGGGGAGACGAAGGGATCCTGACGTCGACGGATTGGACGACCGAGTCGCGGCGTTGCGCATCTAGCGAGCGCGTGAGGCGGGTACCCGAGCGCGCGTATCGCGCGAAGGTACGCGCGGAAGGTGGTCGTACTCTTTTACGAAGGTCGTCGGACGCTCGTAGAGACGGTTCGTAGACTATGCATACGTTTCCTATCTTATCCCTACTCGACCATCCCGACGGCTTTGCGGACGCACCACCACGGCCGCTCGCCCTCGGGCAACTCCGCGATCTCGGCACGCTGTTTCTTCGCCGCGGCGACGATGCGCGCCGCGCCGCGCTCGACGTCCTCTACGGAGGTGTGCCTCCCCACGGAGAGCCGCAGCGTGCCCACCGCGTACGCCTCCGGGACGTTCATGGCCACCAGCACGCCGGAGATGGACGCCGCCGCCTCGCCGCTGTGGCACGCCGCGCCCGCCGACGCGGCCACCTCGTCGCGCAGCGAGTCGAGCAGCGCGCTCGCGCTCACGCCCTTGATCCCGACGGACACCGTGTTCGGTAACCGCCGCGCCGCGTCCGCCGGACCGTTGAAGCGAACGCCGTCGTCTTCGTCTTCCTCGCCGTACGCCCCGAGCTCCCGGCGCAACACCCGCCTCAGCTCGTCCGTGCACGCCTCCATGTACTGCGGCAAACGTTCGCGCTCGGCGTCGACCAAGGCGCACGCAGCGCCGAGCGCCGCGATGTGCACGACGTTCTCCGTGCCAGCGCGGCGGCCGCTCTCCTGCCCGCCGCCGTGCAGGAGCTTGCGCCAGGGCGCGCCGCGCCTCGCGAACGTCGCGGCGACGCCCTTGGGCGCGCCGATCTTGTGCCCGACGATGGTCAGGTAGTCCACCTCCAGGTCGGACACGCGCACGTCGATCTTCCCGAGGCTCTGCGCAGCGTCGCAGTGCACCAGCACGCGAGCGTTTTTCGCGCGCGCCGCGCGCGCCGCCGCGGCCACCGGCTGCACGGCGCCAACCTCGTTGTTGGCGTGCATCAGCGTCAACAGGCAGGTATTCGCGCCGACGGCGTCGCCGATCGCGGCGGGGTCGACGATGCCCTCGTGATCCACGGGAACCGCGGTGTACGTCAGCTCGCCGCGTTTCTCGCCGGCGATCAGGTACTCCAGAATCGCGGGGTGCTCCACCGCGCTCGTCACGACGTGCGGGACGTTTCGCGCGGCGCCCGCCGCGACCGAAGCGTCTCGAAGCTTTTTTTTTTCGCGCTCGTTGAAGTGCTCCACCGCGCTGGCGATGGCGTGGTTGTCGGACTCGGACCCGCAGGACGTGAACACGATCTCGTCGGGCGCGCACCCCACGCACGTCGCCACCTGCGACCGAGCCTTGGCGATCGCGTCGCGCGTCGCCTCGGCGAACGCGTGGCCGCTGGAGGGGTTCCCGAAGTGGTCCCACACGAACGGCGCCGCGGCGCGCGCCACCTCCGGGAACACGGGGGTCGTGGCGTTGTAGTCCAGGTACACGCACGTGCGGAACAGGGGGTTGGGCAAAGGCGCGCCGATCGCGCCGACGGTCGGGCGCGAGCCGTCGAGGGGGTCACCGCCCGGGGTCTCGCGCGGAGACG
>Ga0181559_10005911_pt1 | contig 11617 bp, 9 predicted proteins | sample 011ome_21_FD_133752 | JGI IMG/M metagenome (GOLD analysis project Ga0181559, IMG submission 133752) | Coastal salt marsh microbial communities from the Groves Creek Marsh, Skidaway Island, Georgia - 011508AT metaG (megahit assembly) | ecosystem: Environmental > Aquatic > Marine > Intertidal zone... | reverse complement strand
CATCCACAATGAGTCATGACTCTCATACGATAGTTTTCAAAGTTTTTAAATCCATAAGCCCTCCGGCTCATCATTTCCATCTTGGTGTGGAATCCCTCTGTGGGGCCGTTGCTCTTGTTACTGCGCCACATCATGACGATCGGCTCAAGCCATGAGGTCAGTGTCTTCGCCAGCCGTCTGAGCGGTGTCTGGTGCATTTGCTCGATCAGCTTGAGCAGTAAGGGCAGCTTTTGCTTCGCCTGTTGCTTCCTCAGGTTCTTGAGTAGCAGCAGGCGGTTGAGCTTCTGTTTAGCCTCATATAAGGCGTGTAGCCCGGGATGCTCATTGAGATAGCGCTGCAGGTTGGCATGCTTATCAGGTGGCAGGTGCCACTCATGTCGGCGCATCAGGCTGATCAGCCCTCGATGCTTGCGCCCCTCGGGATCGGCGTCCTTCCACGCAGTGAGGAAGTGTTGGTTAACCAGCCGGACTACTTGGAAGCGATCGGCCACGATCTTGGCTCGGGGAAAGTGCTGCTGAGCAATGCTGCGGTAGGTCTCGGAGAGATCCATCTCGATCAGCTTAACGTTGTCTTTGCCCGGCAAACGCCGCAGATAGCGGTGCAAGCTCGCTTCAGAGCGCCCCAAACGGACATCGAACACCTTGTTACGGTGGAGGTCCACCAGCGTCGTGGTATAGCCCTTCTTGCGGCTGAAGAAATGCTCGTCGATGCCAAGTACCTTGGGACAGTCACGGTTTGACATCTCGGAGATCCGAGCCTCGCAGTAGCTCTGGTACCAGCGCTCGGTGGTTGCAGCGCTGATCGCATCATTGCGATCAACTCGTTCGACCTCCAGCTCGGGAAGGCCTAGTATCAATCCTGCGTGGGACATCGGGTGTTCTCCATTAAACCGTTTCCGCAAAAACAGGCTAATGAGCCCCGGTGTCCCCCGTTAATGATGAAGAGCCGGCCGCGAGCTTTGATCTCCAGCTGATCATCAAAAAGCTCATTCAGCTGTTGCTGCCCGATTTAACAGCGGGACTCGGAGCGTCGATTTTAATGAGGCGTATCGCATATTGAGCATGTCGTTTAAGCTTGACGAGGGAGTTGATGATCCGCTGAGTTGCACTGATGAGGATGCCGAATTAGCACTGTTACAGATAAAGAATTTGAGTGTTGTTACACAGACTGAGATAGTGGGCGGCAGGTGGGCCATCAGCTTGCAAATTAAACAGTAAATATCCTCGAGCGGCACAAGCGCTCTGAATCATAGAATTGGGCGGTGGAACATGAAGCTTCGGACAAAGATTTTAGCTGCGAGCGGTGCGCCGATGCTGGCAACTGTTGTCTTGGCGACGGTATTTTTACTTACCCGCCTCTATAGTGGCGAGCTGACTGCAGCGCAGCAACATCTTGCCGATATCGCACAAAAGCATGCAGCGCTGGTTGAAGCGGGCAATCAGCGAGCTGTTGATGTCGCCAAGACCTTGGCTATTTCGCAGCAAAATGGTTTGTTGGGTGAGCGGGAGATTTCATTAACACAAGTTCGGGGTGTGTTGGAACAGTTTCCTGAGTTTACGGGTGCGTATGTCGCTTACGAACCTGGCGCTGATGATGCCCTTAATCTCGGATATGCGTCTGATGAAGCAGCTGAAGTGAGCAGTTATTCACCCAAAGAGCGCTTTATTCCCTACTGGTTTAGGGATAATAAAAACAATGATGCGATCACTCTAACGTCGCTCGTTGATATGAACAGCAGCTATTACTATCGAGGCCTAAAAAATCGCCATCTAGGTTTATCCGAGGATGAAGGCATTTCTCTTGCGGGGGGCGTCAGCGATCTCTACCGCCAAGCTTCGCCGAGTGAACTGCGTGCTAGTCGTTACATCATTACTGAACCCTATATGTATGAGGGCAAATTTATTGTTGAGCAAACCGTACCGATTATTGTTGGTGATGAATTCGTAGGGCTCGCAGGCGTCGACCGCGCGCTCGATTTCATTGATGATTTTCTGGTTGATCTAAAAAATTATGAAACACAATCGTATATTTTGATTAGTGAGCGTGGGCGCGTTATTAGCGCCACCACCCATGCGGAACTACGTAGTAAAGTGATTGAAGCGACGCCTTACGGTGACATACTAAAGCCGATCTATCTCGCGACCGATGGCGCCCTTCAGGGACACTTTGAGGACCCATTTGTAAAGGCCGACTATATTTTTGCGTCGGCTAAGGTTCCAACCGGCAATTGGACATTAGTTGTTTCGGTGGCTGAGTCCGAGTTACTGGCCGCAGTATCTAGAGCATTTTACCAAGTCATCGCTATCGTAATCATCGGCGCACTACTTGCTCTTCCGCTATCTTTTTGGTTGGTGCGCAAGCTGGTTATGCGTGTTGAGCTGGCGGCGGTTGCCGCTGAACAGGTTGCCAAAGGCAACTTAACCGAGCCGGTAAGTTCTGATGCCGAAGACGAGTCAGGGCTATTGCTGCGCTCTATCGGCAATATGGTCGATTCGCTGAACACGCTGGTTATTAAGATGAAGAGTTCCAGCATTCAAATTATGTCAGCCGCGACGGACATTGGTACATCTGCCGAAAAGCAAAAGGTCGTCAGTAACGATTTCAGTGCCTCGACCAATGAAATTGCGGCATCTATCAGTCAGATTAGTACCACGGCAAAAGAGCTCCTGGCCACAATGCAAGATGTGGCGTCGGCGTCTCGAACGACCTCGGAGGTTGCCAATGCTGGCCGTGATGATCTCGACCGTATGGAGGCGCTGATGAACTCGCTCGCAGACTCTACCGGCTCTATATCTAACCAGTTGGCGGTCATTTCAGAGCGCGCTAACAATATCGGCGCGGTAGTCACCACGATTAGCAAAGTCGCGGATCAAACCAATTTACTGTCGCTGAATGCAGCGATTGAGGCGGAGAAGGCCGGCGAGCATGGTTTGGGCTTCTCGGTCGTCGCCCGTGAAATTCGTCGACTGGCAGATCAAACCGCTACCGCCACCTTAGATATTGGCAAAATTGTGCAAGAAATGCAGAGCTCTGTGTCGAGCGGCGTCATGGAAATGGACCGTTTTGGCGAGCAGGTGCGCAATGGTGTCGATGAGGCAATACGTCTTGGTGACCAGCTCGGCGTGATCATCGAGAGTGTTGAAAGCCTGCAGCCGCGCTTTGAATCAGCACACGAAGGAATGACCTCGCAGGCGCTCGGTGCGACGCAAATTAACGAAGCTATGCTGCAACTGCGCAGTGTAGTGGGCGCGTCGATGAATTCTTCTGAGGATCTCGCGAGTACCTCGGAGCAATTAATGGCATCGGTTAGCGACCTGCGTGCCGAAATTGCCAAGTTTAAGACCAAGTAATAGGACTTTTAGATGTTGGTAATTTTGTTTCAGGCTGGGACCGATTTGTTCGCCATGGATACTCGCGAACTCGTGGAAATATTACCTTCATTTGATCTGAGATACATGCCCGGGGCCGCCACTGGTGTGGCCGGCATTTTTCGTTATCGCAACGCGGCGATCCCGGTTTTAGATCTCAGTGTGTTGACCGGCGGTGACCCCTGCCAGTCGCGCTTAAGTACGCGTATCCTGGTGGTACGTTACCGTGTCGAGACAGTCGATGCCAAGTTGGGCTTGCGGGTTGAAAACGCAACCGAAACCCTAAAGATAGCGGCCGAGGATTTACAGTCACCAGGTGTTGTCTCCCCAGGTGCTGAGTTTCTGGGGTCGGTGTTTCAGCATAACTCGGGGTTGGTGCAGTTGGTCAATGTGGAGCACCTGCTATCGGCGTCACTTGCCGCTACCCTCTATGCTGAGGCGGGTGCACAGTGAATCACTTGCTGGACGTGGCAAAGTCCCTGTTGGCCAACGCAGGTCTCGACCCTGCGATGGTCAGTGAAACCCAGCTCAGCGCGGCACTGCGTCGGCGAATACAGCGAACTCTAAAAGGCGACAGTAAGGCTTATGCGGCTTCGCTGACCACCAGCCTTGACGAAAAGCAGGCATTTCTTGAAGAGTTGCTTGTGCGCGAAAGCTGGTTTTTTAGAGATGCCCGTCCGTTTTCTATGGTTCAAGCCCATGGAGAAAAAAGCGGGGCACCCCTGCGTATATTGAGCGCCCCCTGTGCCAACGGCGAAGAGCCTTATTCCATTGCTATTACTTTGCTCGAGGCGGGTCTGCCAGCAGACGCCTTCACCATTGACGCAATTGACTTGAGTCTGACCGGTCTCGCGCTCGCTAAAACAGGCAGATACAGGACGCGCAGTTTGAGGGAAGTCAATCCCGTGATTTTAAAAAAGTATTTCTTGGCGTGCGGCGACGATACTTACCAGGTTAATGACGCTGTTAAGTTGTGTGTGACTTATCGACACGCGAATATTTTGGACGTAGTCACGGTTGATCGACTGCATTCCTACGACATTATTTTTAGTCGTAATGTCCTCATTTACATGTCAAAACCGGCACGTGAGCAGGTTATTGAGGGCTTTAGTCGGCTGCTTACATCTGATGGCTTGCTGTTTGTCGGTCATGCGGAATCGGGTCTGTTGTTTGATCGTGAATTCATCTCGGCGGGCGATCTAGGCTGCTTCGCCTTTACAAAAAAGCCAGCAATGCTGGAAAACGACCATCGTGCCAAGTCAAAATCGCGGTCAGCGACAGTGCGACCGACCGTCGCGAGCCGTACTATTGCTGCACGGGCGCAATCGCCGGCCAAAGGGGTGCGAGCGCCGCGCGCTAAAGCCAAAACCAGTCTGCAAACGCCACCAAGCAGCGCTGCCGCAACACAACTGCGCGCGGCGGCAGCGCTTGCTGTTGCAAAGCAGCTTGCGGATCAGGGCCGCTATGAAGAAGCCAAGCCACAGGTATCCGCAGTCCTAGACTATGCGCCTGACTCCGCAGAGGCGGAACATTTGATGGGGCTGATTTGTGCTGCTAGTGGTCAGCTTGTCGACGCGAGTCGCCATTTCGAACGATCGCTCTATTTACAGCCTAATCATCGCGCCAGTGTTGAGCATTTGAGTTTGGTGATGGATGCCCGCGATAAAGCGCAGGTAGCTAGCCGGCTGCGTGACAAGATGGCGCGTATGGACGCCGACCAATGACCGATATCATTGCGCTTAAAGACACCGGCGAGTGCCGGGATATCGTCGGGGTATGGGGTGATCGAAGCTGCGACGAACTGCAAGTGTATTTTCATTGCCACAATTGCCCTGTGTACGCAGCTGCCGGGCGAGATCTGCTGTCTCGGGAACCCCCCGCAGGCTACCTCGCGGATTTGATGGCGGAGCGGACGTTTGACCACTCAGTAGATACGAGCGAGCAACACTCGATGATTACCTTTCGACTTGGTGCGGAGTGGTTTGCCTTGCCGACCCAACTCATCCTTGAAATCGGTAACCCGTCTGCAGCTCACAAAGTACCACATCGAAAACATCAGGCATTTTTCGGCTTGGTCAATGTCCGAGGCAATGCGATTCCGTTAATCAATTTGCGTCAGTTGATTCGTGCTTCTGAAAATGTCGCTGAGAGCAGTCGCCGCAGAATTATTGTCGAGCAGGATGGCCAGCCATGGGCATTTGATGTCGATGACATTGAAGGTATTCGACGTGTCGCCGATGGCGAGTTGTTCAAGCCACCTGTTTCAGTAGAAATTGCATCGCCCGCCTTTATTTTGACCATGTATAGCGACGACTGTGGTGATGTTGGGGTCCTCGATACGATGCTTGTCGCACGCGCTGTAAAGGAGGCCTGCCGGTGAGTGATGACTATGCTGACCAAAGTCTGCTGGACCTCTTTCGCGAGGAAGCGGATACACAGCTCGGTGCGATGTCTGAGGGCTTAGTGGCGCTGGAGAGCACCGACGATAAGGCCGCACTGTTGGAGGAATTGATGCGTGCCGCCCACTCGATGAAAGGTGCGGCGCGCATTGTGGGTATTGATCCTATCGTCAAGCTGGCGCATGTCGCCGAGGATATCTTCGTTGCGGCGCAACGGGATGAATTGATTTTTACTGCGCCAATTATTGATGTATTGCTTGAAACGACGGATTTCATTGGTGCAGTCTCCCGTGCCGAAGGCGCGCCGCTGGCTGACCGTGCTGTTGAAGTTGAGCGCTTGCTGGCTTTGTTGACGCAGGCTCGGGCTGGCGAAATTCAAGATAAAATAACCACGTCCCCTGAGCAGTCGACAACAGGTGACGCTAACACCCAAAATCAGATTGTCGAAATTGTGGATATGCAGATTGCCAATTCGCCTTCGATGTCAAACGTCTCAGAGCTAGATGGCGCACTCAACGAGCCCGCGGCTACCAATAGGGTTGCGCAAGGTAAGTCGATCCGTGTGTCGGTTGAAGCGCTCGAGCGACTAACTGGCCTCGCTGCTGAAGCGACTGTAGAAGCCTCTCGAATAGAGCGCATGGTGGATGACGGCGTGGTATTGCGCGACCTGCAGCGGGGTCTGCGGCACGCTTTGTCTGAGTTTAAAGGTGTTGTGCAATCGGGCGCCACCGTGGATCAGTTGATCCGTGGGGTGTGCGAGTGTCTATCGATCTTAGATGCGTCAGATGAGGCGCTGGTCGAAAGAGGCGAGCGCATGGAGCTATTTTCGCGCCGCTTGTCGAGTATGGCTGACCGACTGTCTCGCGAGGCGGTGTCTGGGCGTATGTTGCCTTTCAGCACCATTTTGCGCGGCTACCCGCGGTTGGTCAGAGATTTAGGTCGTGAATTGGGCAAGACCGTGCGTCTCGAGATTCGCGGTGAAGAGACGATGATCGATCGAGAGATCCTAGAGCGCCTTGATAGCGCGCTCAATCATATTGTGCGTAACGGTCTCGATCACGGTGTTGAACCTCCGGAAGTGCGCCTTGCGGCTGGAAAACCTGCCGAAGCAACGCTCTCAATTGAGGCCTTTCACCAAAGCGGCCGGCTGCGTATTTTGGTGACAGAAGATGGGCGCGGTATAGATGCGGAAAAGTTACGTTCGGCGGTGGTGGCACGGGCGATCGAGACCCCGCAGAATGCCGCGGCACTGACGGTCGATGAACTGTATGAATTTTTGTTCCTACCTGGATTTTCAACTGCGTCAGAAATCACCGAGATCTCAGGACGCGGTGTTGGGCTCGACTCGGTGCGCAGCATGATTCAGGAGTCAGGCGGTAGCATCAAGCTCGACAGCACTATCGGCCAAGGCACGACCTTTGATTTAGAGCTGCCCGTGACGCGCTCGGTCGCCCGCGTAGTGCTTATGCGGATTGGCGCAGACCTTTACGCACTGCCCATTGCGCGCATTGCCAATGCACTGTGCGTTGACAAAAACACGTTGAAAACCATCGAAGGTAAGCTCTATTTCGAGTACGAAGAAGACCAGATTGCATTGCTCCCCGCCGCAGAAATACTTGATCTTGAACAATCTACTTGGCAGGGCGATGCGGTTAATGTCATCGTCATACGTGAAGGTAAACGCTGCTATGGGTTAGTGATAGATCGGTTCATGGGCGAGCAGCAATTGCTGGTAAGGCCACTTGATGCACGACTTGGTGATGTCCCAAATGTCGCGGCACTGTCTACCGATGAAGATGGCGAAATTGTGTTGATACTCGATACCCATGAATTACTGCGCTCGATGGATGCGGTGATTAGTGGTGGCAGGCTCGCGCGCCAGCATACCCTACCGACTGGTCAGCAGCATATTCGTCGAATTCTTGTGGTAGACGATTCTCTGACTGTTCGCCAGGCAGAACGCCAGCTGTTGCAAAATGCCGGTTACGATGTTGATGTGGCAGTGGACGGCCTAGAAGGTTGGAGTGCCGTGCGCCTCGTCAACTACGACTTGGTGGTCAGCGATGTTGACATGCCGAGAATGAACGGTATTGATTTGGTTCGCCGTATCCGCAGCGAAAGCCCCAATCCAGATATCCCTGTGATTATCGTGTCTTATAAAGATCGCGAGGAAGATCGGCTGCGTGGCCTTGATGCCGGTGCCAATTATTATCTCGCCAAGGGCGGCTTCTCCGACAGTACATTACTGGATGCGGTCATCGACCTGATTGGCCCCGCCATAGTGAGGGCTGCCCATTGAGCATCCGCATTGGCATTGCTAACGATGTGCGGCTCGCCACAGAAGTGTTGCTGCGAGTCGTCGAAGGGGATACGCGGCTGAGTGTCGCGTGGACTGCGATTGATGGTGCTGAAGCATTGCGACTGTGCAGCGAGCAGCCGGTCGATTTGGTCCTGATGGATTTGAAAATGCCCAATATGGATGGCGTCGAGGCGACGCGCCGTATTATGGCCACTTGCCCTTGCCCCATACTCATCGTCACCTCCACGATCGATGGGCACCTCGACATGGTTTACCAGGCGCTGGGCTTTGGTGCGCTCGATGTCACTACCACACCTGTTGTGGGTGATAACCGCATTGCTGACAGCGGCAATGCGCTGCAGAGCAAAATCCATGGGCTGTGCAAGGCACATGGCGCTGAGCCCCTCGCAAGAAGGCCGCTTCCCGCTGCTGTCTCGTGTCAGGGTGAAGTAGCCCAGGCCGGCCCGTCGATTGTATTAATCGGCGCATCGACAGGTGGACCCGCAGTTATCATGGGTATCTTGAGTACGCTACCTGCTAACTTTCCTGCGGCAATCGTGATCGCACAGCACATTGATCCTGAATTCGTGCAGGGGCTCGCAGAATGGCTGGGTGGTCACTCCAGAAATCCCATTAAGCTGGCTGAGGCGGGTGAGCGGATAAGTGCTGGCTCTGTTTATGTAGCCGCGTCGGATCGCAACCTGATCATGTCAGCGCCAGATAGGCTCGATTACACCGATGAGCCTAAAGGTTCATTTTATAAGCCTTGTATCAATGCGCTGTTTACAAGTGCCGCCCGGCAATGCGGTAAAAATAGCGCAGCGATGTTGTTAACCGGAATGGGTAGCGACGGGGCGGAAGGCCTCTTGGCTTTAAAGCAGGCGGGCATTGCAACGGTCGCACAAGACGAGCAAAGCTGCGTTGTTTACGGTATGCCACGCGCGGCAGCCGCTTTGGGGGCAGCGGCGTTGATTGCCACACCCGGTGATATTAGTGATTTTTTAATCCACAAGTTTATAGGCATTACACAACATGGATGAAGCAACGATGGCAGACAATAATCCGCGTTACCCAGTGCGTGTTCTCCTCGTAGATGACCAGCGCATGGTCGGCGAGGCGGTGCGTCGTATGTTGCTTGACGAGCCCAGTTGGATCTACCAGTATTGCCAGCACCCAGGGGAGGCTCTTGCGACCGCGGAGGCATTTCAGCCTACTGTTATTTTGCAAGATTTAGTCATGCCCGGCATCGACGGGTTGTCGCTCGTCGATAGTTACCGCACCAATCCACTGCTGAAGGACGTGCCGACCATTGTTTTATCGAGCCAAGAAGAGCCGCTAGTTAAGGCAGATGCCTTTTCTCGCGGTGCGCACGACTACCTGGTGAAACTACCTGATCGCATCGAGCTGCTGGCGCGAATTCGCCATCATTCCAAAGGCTATATCCATCTCATCGAGCGAAACGAGGCGTTTCGCGCGCTAGATGAAAGCCAGAAAGTCTTGGCGGCCGAGCTTTCAGAGGCGGCTGACTATGTGCGTTCATTGTTACCCGAGCCCCTAGCGGGCTCAATATCGGTGCGCTGGGACTTTGAGTCCTGCTCGTCGGTTGGCGGTGACTCCTTTGGTTACTTCTGGATCGATGACGACCATTTCGCCATTTACTTGTTGGATGTCTGTGGCCACGGTGTGGGCGCGGCATTGCTGTCGGTGTCGGTGATCAACACCATCAACGGGCAAACCTTACGAGATGTCGACTTTCGAGAACCCGATCGCGTTCTCGAAAGGCTCAACGATGTGTTCGATATGGAACGCCACAACGACATGTATTTCACGATTTGGTATGGCGTCTATAACCGCCACAGCGCGAATTTACGCTACGCAACCGGTGGCCACCCACCGGCTTTACTGTATGCCGCCGGTAACCCTGAGCCACAGCAGTTAGTGACGCCTTCTATGCCAATTGGCACCATGCTTGACATGTCCTACAAGGTAAAAGACGTGCAAGTTGAGGACGGCAGCCGCCTTTATGTGTTCAGTGACGGCGTTTATGAAGTACAAGTAAACAATGAAGAAATGACACTAGATGACTTTATTCCGCTATTGTCGTCGCCTATCGACCACCTCAACGGCTTGCTCAGTATTCGCGACGAAGTCGCAAAATTACAGGGTTTTGACCAGTTTGAAGACGATTTTTCGTTGATGGAGATTCAATTTAGTATTTCTGCATAGTAATCGGGTCATTATCCCAAGTGATATTTAGTACCAACGACATTAGTTTTGATTAACCGAGAACAGGATTACATAGCATGATTAAAAGTCGCGAAGAAGCCGGTGTTTTTGTATGCAGTATTGAAGGCCGTCTGGATGCAGTGGCAGCGGACTTAGTTGCTGCTGAGTTGCTGGCACTAGTAGATGGATCAGGCCGTAAGGTGTTGCTGAATCTCAGCGGTTTAGATTATGTCAGCAGCTTGGGCTTGCGCGTTTTTGTTCGCGTAGCAAAAACAGTGAAAGCTGCGGATGGCGTCTTAAAGCTGTGTTGCGCGAGGCCACCCGTTCAGAAAGTGTTAGAAATTTCGGCGCTCGACACATTACTTGATCATCATGCAGATGAAGCAGCAGCGATCGCGAGTTTTTAACTCTTTATGCCGCGGTAAATGCGTTGAAGTGATCAACCAGCGCGTCATGGAGCATCGCTTCAATGCACAACACCTCCACATTGAGTTGCTCCGCCATCATTCTCGTAAACGCAGTATGGCGGAAGCAGCGCAATAGCACCCGTGTCTGTGGGAAGCGCGCACTAAGAATCGTAGCCGCCCTGAAATTGCATGCTAAGTCAGACACTGCCAGCAGCACGATCGGTGGCGAATCTCCAGTCATTGAAGAAGCTAACAGATCCCAAGTTGCCGGGTTTTCTAAGTCGCCTTCAATCGTCTCGATCTTGAAGTCATTAAAATCAACCTCGGTCGTCAGCTGCCTTACGTGCGCATTGGCATTGTTGGCCACGATGGTCACTGTGCTGAGTTCTCCAGCGCCCCGCGCGGTGATGAGTTCGAGTACCGTCTGACCGAATTGACCAAAACCGGCGATCACCACGTTGTCTAAGCCGTCTGTGCTGTCAAAATGTGGCTCGAGGAATTCCTCGTAAAGCTGTAACGAGGCAATACGGTGTGTGCTAAAGACAGACGGTAGGCGGGCGGTTTCATCGAAGCGTCGGTTTCTGCCGATACGGCTCACCGGCCGCAGTAGCGCTAGGTCGCCAACATGACAGGCGATGGGAAGCTCGGGGTTAATGTCCCTAATTGACCAGCTGCATTCTAAGTTTAGCAGATCGTCCTCACAGATCACCACCACTCTAAAGGCGGTGCCGAGCGATAGGGTTTCAAGAAACTCTGACCGCAACACGTTGCCGCTCACGCGAATAGTGATAGAACTATTGGCGTCTCGGCGGAAAATGACCTCGGCTGTGCTACTGGTGTGCTCGACAATGACAACCTGTCGCGTCGGCTCTACTTCGCGGATGGCGTGAAGGTACGACACCGCTAGGTCCCACGTG
>Ga0181559_10005910_pt1 | contig 11618 bp, 7 predicted proteins | sample 011ome_21_FD_133752 | JGI IMG/M metagenome (GOLD analysis project Ga0181559, IMG submission 133752) | Coastal salt marsh microbial communities from the Groves Creek Marsh, Skidaway Island, Georgia - 011508AT metaG (megahit assembly) | ecosystem: Environmental > Aquatic > Marine > Intertidal zone... | reverse complement strand
GCGGAGAGAAAAAGAAAACGATGGTGCATAAAGGCAGCAGGTTTGGTTTCATAAGATCATTGAAGGGGTGAAGTGACCAATTTCATTAGCGCTAATATCTTAACCCAAGTCGCTGTCCCATCGTAACAACGGAATGAGATTTGGCATCCGCGTAGGAAGTCTGTTTGAAACCTCTCGTAGTTGCCGTGAAATTGGCTTCTCATCAAAAAAAATGCAACGGACGCATGTCGTCGTGGCAAGTTGGGTGGTCGGATGAGTTTGGTTCAGATTAGAACCAAGAAAAATAGTGCAAGGAGGTGGCATTCTCTTGCCGTTTAGATGTTGCACAGCCTTGTTGTCGCTCAGCACGTTACTTGTTGCTGCACACCACTGAAATTACTGAATTAGCGTTTTGTTTCAGCGCAGGATATGGTTTTTGGGAAGCGAATCCAAACTCACCCCAATTGAATAGACTGGCGGAGATTGCGCCAGAGCGTCGGAGTGCTAGCGACCTGTCAGTGGTTTGCCAGGTCCCACCAAATCGATGAGGTTGGAGTGATGGAGTCTCAGAAAGGTACGACGTGCAGTTAGCTGAAAAGGCTTATTGCTACATCGCACCCTTACCCGTCAATACGACGATCACTGTCCGCATTAGTATCTTGATGTCATTGAGAACGCAACAATTACGAAGGTACAGAAGGTCGTACTGTACTTTGCGTTTAAAACTGTCGATGTTGTTGTCGTAGCCGTTAACGATCTGCGCGATGCCTGTCACCCCTGGTTTCAATTGCAAGCGGTCAATGTAGTTGGGGACTTCACGTGACAGTTCTTCGATAAACTCCGGGCGTTCAGGTCGCGGTCCCACTAACGACATATCTCCGCGTAACACGTTGAACAGTTGAGGTAGTTCATCAAGACGCGTCAAACGCATGAACCGACCCAATCTGGTGACGCGAGGATCGCCCTGTGTTGCAAACTGCGCACCGTTCTTTTCAGCGTCCACCACCATGGTGCGGAATTTATACAGGGTGAATAATCGTCCGTAACCATTCTGTCGCCGCCGCTCCAATCGGCTTCTTCTCTGGGTTCCAGCAACTTGCACATTTCGGGTTCGGCGGTCCGGTGTCCTTCGCTGTCTGCGATTCAATCCGACTCGTGTTTGGCTGAAAATTGCCTCGCCAGGTGAGCTGAGCTTCACAGCAATCGCCGTGACTAGCATTAACGGGAACAGGAGTAGAATTCCGGTGAGCGAACCAATTACGTCGATTGCTCGCTTTGCATACTGTGTGTGGCGTGGCAGCGGTGTATCAATCCCGCGATTTGGATCAGAGGATATCTGCGAGAGCCAAGGCACGGGATCGATCAGTGATTCGGCTGAAATCGCATGCAGTGGATCGACTTGTTTGGCGATCGGATCGAATTCGGTCGATGCTTGCTCGGGAGATTGTTCCTGGTCGGTCACATGTACGCAGGCATTGATCTTGTCTGCGTAGAGATGGTTCATGGTTTGTGTCATCCGCGTGCTGCTTTGTGTAACGTTGCCCCGAACATATGTAGTTCGCCGATGTGAAGGTTTCGAGTAAAAGGGCGACGATTGCTTCACAAAGAAAAACACCGCGCCGATATTAACAAATAGTTGGATTATCGGCGTTCCAGCGATTCTGCGGGTAAGAGTTGATTTATTGGATTTGGATGGCATCCGCCTCAATCTGTCGGTAACTCTTGTTCACTTGAGATACTTGTCTTCAGCATGAATACAGTCACACGTCCTTGGGTTGCTGTATGACCAGCCGACAAGCTGCGAATGCGGGTTTTGGGCAATTGATAGTTGTTACAAATACTTGGTCGTTACACTCGACAAAAGAGGTTGGTCGTTACGGTGTGACGGCCAAACCTTGTAAGTAGAGTTCTCTTGAAGAGCGAATAGGTGCTCGCGGTTATAATCCTAATAAGCCCTCCACGCCGGTTTATAGCGCTAGGCAAGTTCGAATTACTTGGCAGTTTCCTGTATTGAGGAGCGGAGTTGAATCATCATGATGATTGTGTGTAATCTTTCTAAGATAATAATAGGTCACTTGTCCGGAAATCGCGTCGGACGTGAAGGTCGGCGAGGAGTTCGAGTTTAGACTTAGATTTCCGAGGGATGCGAGCGAGGTGCAATCGATGATGACGACTTCACGGAAGTGCCTAAGCTTTATTAGGGGATATTCAGGTTAGTGGAAAAGATCTCGACACTCGGATGGCTTTTTTCGTCGGCGTCACTGGTTCCTGCAGTGATCGGGGGTTTGATTGCGCTGGTGGGTCTCGTCTTCTTTGTGCGTCCGAGTCGACGGGGCAGTCTAGCTGTTGCGTTCCTTTCGCTCGTTCCTGCAGCGGTCGGGATGTTGATGGTTTACTCTGACGCGAAGGATTTCGGAGAGATAGCCAGTGATGATGGTGTCATGAAGCCTCAGGCGATCGTTCAGTGTGTGGGGCGTGGTTTTGGGACGGGGATCGCCAGCCTCTTTGGTACCTCGGTGGCTCTCTACGTTTCTCTCTTGGCACTTCTTCGATCGTGGAAGCCTAGCCGATCGGTTGGCAGAGAAAGTCCATTGAGTTCGCTTTCGGGTATGGGACCCCAAGGGTTCGAGGCTCGAGTGACACGCGGCTTGAATGCTTTCGAACCACCGAGCCGCTCGCAGTCGCCCGGTGTTGATAAGTCGTCACTCGACTTAGATGATGTCATTGCCAGGACCGGAGTTGGCTTTGTCCCGGGTTCACCCATTGACGCGATTTCCGCCGGTCGTGCAAATGTATCGGAAGATGACGACCATTTAGGAGTCGCATCTGAAGAAGATGATGAAGAAATCATTGATGTCGAAGAGATACCGAGGAACTGAGGTCTTCGCGATATTGACCTTTTTCTCGTTGCAGTTGGCCCTTTGATCATCACGCGGTGTTGTTTCTCACGAAGATTAGGCGAACTTTTGGGCATGATGTTTTGATTACTTTTCTAATCAAACTTGTCATCACGGTCCATCAAACGCGTCATCACGGTGTGAGGAAACCGGCGACGCAGCCTGTCATGCAGCAAACGATTGCTCCGCCTATCATTGCTCGCAGTCCCAGTGCTGCTAATTCACTTCGTCGCTCCGGTGCGAGTGAAGCGATACCGCCGATCTGCACGCCAATCGAGGCAAAATTAGAGAAACCGCTCAGGGCGTAAGTGAGAATGATAGTCGTTCTGGCTGAGATTGCATCACCCTGAGAAATCAATCCACATAGGCGTTCGTAGGCGATAAACTCATTCGCAAAAATTTTGATCCCGATGAGTTGTCCCCCGATCAAAGCCTCATTACTAGGTATGCCCATCATCAAAGCGACGGGTGCGCAGAGATAGCCGATGATGCCGGAGAGGGTCAACGCGTTTTCGCTCGTATAGCCAGCGAATCCCCCAATCCATTGAACGACGGCATCTGCCATTGCGATGAGACCTAGGAATGCAATTAGCATCGCAATAATGTTGATCGCCAGTTTCATTCCGTCGGTTGCTCCAACGGTGGCCGCTTCAATCCAATTATGACTCGATGCCGCGGGTGATTGAATCCTGCGTCCGGATGTCGTCGAGGTTTGGGCCTCGGGTACGAGTATCTTGCGACGAGTAAGCTGGCTGGTGCGGAGATAACCGATGCAGTCAATAAATGACCGGGATCGATTCCCATACCCGCGTAGACCGCCAGTAGACCACCCGAGATTGTTGAAAATCCCCCAACCATCAACGCGTTCAATTCTGAGCGAGTCATTGTTGGCAGATACGGCTTAATGACAAGCGGTGCCTCCGTTTGTCCAACGAACACATTGGCCGCTACAGATAAGCTTTCGGACCCAGAGGTTCGCAGTGTTCTTTGCATGACAAACGCCAAGGACCCAACCACTCGCTGGATGATTCCAAAATGGTAGAGAATTGACATTAATGCAGAAAAAAAGATTACCGTCGGCATCACGCCAAAGGCAAAGGATCGCATCAATAAATCAGGCGGCGGGAATTGATCGGTTGAATCGGGTGGGCTGAACCGAAAAACAAAATCACTTCCAGAGGAAACAAAACCTAGGACCGCGTTAAAGGCGTTGCCGATCGTTTTGAAAAGCCATTGTCCGGGAACGGTCCATAGGATCGTGACGGCAAACAGTAATTGCAGGGTGATTCCAATGGCAACCAATCGCCAATCGACCGATTTTCGATTGACGCTAAAAAGGTAAGCCAAACCAGTCAGCATGATTAATCCCGCGAGGCTAATCATCTGTTGCAGATACGGGATGGATTGCATCGATTTCGTTCCGCTGCTTGGATTGCTTGGGTGATGGTTTCTTTGACGAACAATGGACTCTATTGAAAGCACTCAGACATTGAGTCAGTATCAATTTGGGTATTCAGGTCTAGGACGCGGACGCGAAGTTCGATTCCAGAGATTTGGTATCTGGCGTTTGGCATCAGGCGTTGGGTTGGAATAATGGTTGAGGAAGGTTCCTGTTTCGCGGTGAACGTTGCGACCGGTTCCTGGTTCTGGGTTTGCTTCGCTCGCTAATCGTCTCAATTAAATTTTACGCAGTTGAAATTGATGCGGAATGAGCGACTCTAGCAGGTGATCGCTTCGGCTGCCTTTTTCTAGATCAATTTGAGTGATCACGGTCTCCTTGTGAGAAAATTCCGATAGAACTTGCCTGCACGCGCCACACGGGCTGACTGCATCGCTTGAGGCGATAATGATTCTTTTGAACGTTTGCGCACCATTTGCTATGGCGGTGCCGGTTGCAACTCGTTCTGCGCACATAGTAAGCCCTAATGACGCATTCTCAACGTTGCATCCCGTAAAGATGTTTCCGTTGTCATCAATAATCACGCAACCCACCTGAAAACCGGAGTAGGGCGCATGGGCGCGGCGGCTCATATCAATAGCGAGTTGGAGCAGGTCATCCGCCGTTTGGGATAGGTCGCTCATGGTTGCCTCTTAAATCAGCCGTTGACCTTTAAAAAATGAGTTTGCACTTACCGTTGGGGTCACACGAACTCGTTTGCAGCTTGCTATGTCTAGCGTTCCCAAATGGTGGCACCGCGATCGATGTGACGGAGTCTTGCAGCAAATCCTTCGTTTTTTGATTGGTCGTCCCATATAAATATTGCTGCGAGCATCTCGCTGATTCTACCGTAAAGACTTGGGAAGGAATTCGATTTGGCGGTCATTTGATAGCTGCGGTCCTTCGGTGCTCCGGCCCTTTTTGACTTGCGTTTTTAGTAACTGGATCAATCGGTTTACCGTTTCAGGATGCTTGGACTGTAGGTTTTCGGATTCCCTCGGGTCCGTGCTAAGATCGAATAGTTGAATGGGCGGAAGATTCTGTTTCACCGCATCAGCTTCCTTAGGTGAACTCCAGCCTCCGCTGCCAGCGGACAAACACAGTTTCCAATCTCCTTCGCGAATTGCGAATGAACCACCAATTGAATGACTGACAAGGCTTTGACGCGTGTAGTTTCCCTGCCCCGTAAAGATTGGTAGCCAGCTGTGGGAATCCTCGCCACCGGATGCGTGATCGATTTTTGTGATCGAGGCGACTGTCGAGTAGAAATCCGTAAGGCATGCAAGCTGGGTTGTCGATTGCGCGGGGGCGATCACGTTTGGCCAGCTTGCGATAAGCGGAACCCGGTGACCGCCTTCGTAGATATCGGCTTTGTGTCCGCGGAAGCCTTCGGACGGATCATGGCCATGGCTTTTAAGAACACCAAAATTAGCTTCTGGTGAGCAACCGTTGTCACTGGAGAATACCACAAGGGTATTTTCGGCGATTCCTTGTTGCTCTAACGCGTCGATTAGTTGTCCCATGTGATGATCGACTTGCATGACAAAGTCTGCGTAGGGATTGATGCCACTTGCATCTTTAAATGGGTCGACCGGAACAATCGGTGTGTGGGGTGCAGGTAGGGCTAGATAAAGGAAAAATGGCTGGGCAGAATGTTGTTTGTCGCTTCGGTGAATCACATGGTTAATTGCCTTGCCAAAGAGATGGGGTAGCACCTCATCGATCTTGAAATCGGGGCTGATGGGGCCTTTGCGGTACCAACCATATGGATCCTGTTGCTTGGTGACTCCCTCTTCGTGAGTCGGTATGGCGGTCGCTCTGCCGGTATCAACCCAGACGTAGGGAGGCATGTCAAGTGATCCGCAGTGGGCATAATACCCGTCAAATCCGTTGATATCCGGGCCGTTCATGACCGGTTTCTCAAAGTCAATTTCCTTTCCTTTACCTGCCTTCGTTTGTTTGTAGGTCCAATCCCAGCCCAGGTGCCACTTTCCGATCATCTGTGTGTGGTATCCCACTTTTTTGAGCAGGTGTGCGACGGTGGCTCGGTCGTTTGGAATTAGGTGATCGCTGGTGCCACTCAGTACTCCTCGCGCCAATCGTGAACGCCAGTTGTACCTTCCCGTCAACAAGCCATACCGCGTCGGAGTGCATACTGAACTGGAAGAGTGAGCGTCGGTAAAAGTGATTCCTGAGTTGGCGAGACGAACAAGATTGGGGGTTTGGATCTTGCAAGACGCATTTGTCGGTTGTGTGTCGCCGATACCGAGATCGTCAGCGAGAACGAAGATGATATTGGGTCGCGATAGATTCGATTGATTTCCAGCGACGACCGTTTGGGTCAAAAAAGTCGGGAGTGCCGCAAACAAGAGAAGAGAAAAGAATGTTTTCGTGATCATTGGTTTCATCGAAGAATGGGTCCAACGTTGCTTGATGATTTGGCTGCCAGATGAACCGGAATCGGACGAGAAAGATTTTGCCAGATTAACGAGAACGCCGTTTAGGATTCCCTTGGTTCGCGAAGGACGCATGGTACCAGTTTTTTACGCAGTCGTTGATTTCTAGGGACGGATTGTCAATGGGAACGCCCCTGAATCGTTGCGTGCGGTTTGTTGCCGAGGTCATTCAAGATTCGAGTGGCAGACGGAATGGAATGCAAGACCGCTCAGGATCTTGACTCAAATTGAGATCGGTTGTTCTCAGAATAAGATTTTCGCTATCCCTGCTCGGTAAGCCTCACAGTGTTTGTGACGGTCATATGGATAATGCGGCTTCTTTTTCATTCAAATGGTGGTTAATCAATTTGGCACGAGATCTGCTTTGACGTAGCTATTGATAGTGGTGACAGACATACCATCGGGGGAGGTGTTTGTTTTTCCCACAAGACGTCTATTTTCATCAACCATTTCTCAGACTTGATGCCGCTATGTACTCGCCTCTCCCCCGGTTCTTTAATGTTCGTGCAAATCAGATGCTACGGCGTCAGGGAACTGGCTTTCCTAAATCGCATACATCCAGCACGTCCCTGAAAGCTTCGAGGGTGAATTTGCGTGCACGGACAACGCGTCTTGCCGTCGAAACGCTTGAGAAGCGGCGTCTACTAGCTGCAGACTTTCTCTACGGGCAGGGGGGCGGCAGCGGTGATCCGGTCAATGATCGGGTGCCGGGCGAGATCATAATTCAGTTTACCCCCGGTGCCGATCCAGATGATATTCGTGGGGTCTATCAGGCGAATGAGGCGGCAGAACTAAGTCGGCTCTATGGGCAAGATCGAGTACGACGAATTTCTGTGCCTGCACAGGCAGCCGACAGTGTTTTGAAAGCCTTGTCGAATAATCCTTTTGTTGAGTACGCTGAGCCAAATTTTATTGCGAGCAGCACTTCGGTTCCGAACGATCCATTTCTACCCTATCAGTGGAATTTTGGCGCTGATTCAGGTGGGGGTATCAATCTGCAGCAGGCTTGGACTCAGGCGACCGGTACTGGTGTAACGATTGCTGTGCTGGATACCGGAGTGGCGTATGAGAATTACAGTGATGCGTCCGGTCAGTATTTTGTATCGCCGGATTTAGCGCAGACACGTTTCTCTCCTGGCTACGATTTCATTAACGATGATGGTCACGCAAACGATGATCAAGGCCATGGAACGCATGTTGCCGGAACGATTGCTCAAAGTAGTAACAACGGAATTGGAGTCGCCGGCGTTGCGTACAATGCGACAATCATGCCGGTCAAAGTATTAGGTGGCGATGGCTCTGGGAGTTATGCGTCGATTGCGAGTGGTATTCGCTGGGCTGCTGATCAAGGCGCCGATGTAATCAACCTCAGTCTTGGTGGTTCCAATGGATCGACCTTGCTCAGGGATGCGTTGGCGTATGCTTACGACCGTGGTGTCACGATCGTAGCCGCGGCGGGTAACGATGGAGTCGAATCGGTAAGCTTTCCCGCAGCCTATGACGACTATGTCATTGCCGTCAGTGCAACGCGATACGACAAGCAACTAGCCTCCTATTCAAATTATGGCGATAGTATTGATATCGCTGCACCTGGCGGCGACGTGACGGTCGATCAAAACAACGATGGATTTGGTGACGGGATTCTGCAGAGCACGTTTGCTGGCGCTCCATCTGAATTTGGTTATTACTTTTATCAGGGAACTTCGATGGCTGCGCCGCATGTTGCTGGCGTTGCGGGTTTGATCGTTTCTCTCGGCGTAACGGATCCAGTTGACGTTCGGCAGATTTTGGTTTCCACCGCTACCGATCTTGGAACGCAGGGTGTTGATCGTTTTTTTGGCTATGGTCTGCTTGATGCAGCCGCGGCTGTCAATGCTGCGACACAATTCAATAAGGATCCATCAGCGCAGAATGATAATGTTGCGGTTTTGGAAGACGAGTTCGTTGTCTTTGACGTGCTGGAAAACGACACTGATCCTGATGGTGATACCCTCTCGGTTATTTCTGTTGGTAGTGCTTTGAACGGTGTGGTAGAGATCCAATCCGATGGGAGGTTGATGTACCAGCCGAACGCCGATTTTCACGGTACCGATCAGTTCCAGTACACCATTGCGGACGGAAAGGGGGGAACTGCAGATGGGACTGTCGAAGTTCAGGTCGATTCGGTCGCGGATGTCTCGGTGGTTGCAGTGGAATCTGTTCTTAACGAGGGAAATAGTGGTTTCGTACCGTTTCGATTTGAGTTGCAATTGGATGAGTCTGCGGTGACGGACCTCATGATTGGTTGGGCAGTTGACGGGTACCAGACAACGGATAGTGACTTTGTTCTTGGCCTACCCGCTGGCAATACCTTGATTGCTGGCGGAAGTAGCAAGGCGGTGATTGAGATTCTCGTTGCGGGAGACGAAACCGAAGAGCCCAATGAAACATTCAACGTGGAAATCGCATCGACACCTGCCGGTATTCAGGTCTCGCAGGCAAAAGCATCAGGGACCATCCTGAATGATGATGGCATAGGGGAATTTGAATATTTCTATGGGGCCATTGGTGAGGTGAATACCCATGGCTTGGTCGCGAATTCCCACGAAATGACGGATGAAGTGGACAACTTGGCTGAGGTAATCACCGAGGAGGTGTATCAACGCAATCGGCGTAGTCGTCTTGAGCATGCTTGGGATTTCGAGTTGTATTCGGGAGATCTTGGCACCGAATTCGTTCTGGTTGCCGGTCACGATAGCGACGTCGAATCGTTCTTGTTTGAATACAACCTTGGTGATGGTCTCGGTTGGAGAACGCTCTTAGATTTAAGTGAAAAAGCGATCCGAAATTACTCCGTACCTATTGCGGCTGAGCACTCTGGGTTGGTTTCTGTTCGGGTTGTTGACTCCAATCGACAGATGAATGAGTCAGTCGCGGATCGAGTCTTTGTTGATCAGATCGGGTTCGTGACTCGTCGTTCGACACCACTTCCTCCGATCGTTGTTCTTCAAACACTCGATGGCTATGGTTCGGAACTCGGAAGCGAAGGCATGGTGGCTGAGGTTTCCATTGATCGAACGTTGCCTGAGGATCTTTCTATTTTTTACCAAGTCACAGGTACCGCATCGCCGGAAGACTATTTAGAGGATTTGTCGGGAACGGTTATCATTCCAGCAGGCAACCTGTCGGCTCGGTTATTGCTGACACCCGTCGATGATGAGCTTCAAGAGGGGACGGAGTCGATCATTTTGAATGTTCTAGCGTCTGAGTTGTACAGCCTGTCGGGAACCATCGAATCACAGATGACGATTTATGATGATGATCGTGTGGTCAGTCATTATTTCCCCAGCGGTGAGGGAACGGAGAGCGGTGTGATCGTCACGGGGGATTATTCCAGTCTTCAGGAGTTGGATGGAAGCCGAGAGGTTTTGTCGGAAATTAGCTCCGGTGGGCGACTTTCGACACGAAAAAGTTATCTCGATCATCGTTGGTCTTTCGTGGCGGAAGACGCATTAAGTTTCGAAGTGAATGCGTATCGGCCTTCAAATTCAGATGATGACGACTTTGTTTTTCAGCTGTCGAGTGACGCGGGTGCGACTTGGCTTGACTTGGTCACCATTCAGTCGGACAAACCCTCTTCTTACTCGGTTCAGTTACTCGAACCTGTGACTGGTGATTTACTTGTCCGAGTTGTTGATACAGACCCCAATACTCGTGGCAATGGCGATCGAGACATCTTGGCAATCGACAAGATGTTTTTCAGTACCGACGTTGCCAGTGCTGTTTCGGCCTCCAAAGTTGTTGATACCGTGGCAGACTTTTCTGGCGTTTTGAAATTGGGTCGTTCGACGCTGGGGGTACTTTCCATCGATGGACCCGGCGGTGTTAAATCGGCTGTCCGCGGAAAAGAATTTCGCACGGTCGTAAAGCCCGGGCAGGTGTTTGAGAATGATCATTCGTGGAGAACTGAGCGAATTGAAATTCGCGATGGCAAATTGGTTCAGATCGCTTCCGACGGAAATACGACCATGATCGTTGAGGGGGGAGGCTGGAAAAACTTTGTTAACCCGTCTGATGTCAACAACGACCAACTTGTTTCCTCACTGGATGTTCTCGCGGTCGTCAATGAAATGACTCGACGGCATTTTAGCGAGCGTTCGACAGGCGGCATGAAGAGTGAAACGCTACTGCTAACCGAAAGAGCAAGTTTTTTTGATCAAAACGGCGATGGAATCTGCTCCGCCTTAGATGCACTGCGAGTGATCAATGATCTCACGAGAAAGAGTGTCGTTGGTGAGAGTGAGATGCCAACTGATACTACGCTGTTCGATATACAGATTGATTCGGTTTCATTACTTGACCGAAATCAACCTGAGGTTGCGGCACGAGTTTTGTTCGGCGATCAATCGAAAAAGACCAACGACTCATCGGTCAAGACTGAGTTCAATGGTTCGGTGATCTTGTCGGAGGAACCGTTTGATTTCAGTAGGCGTCTTTCGAAATCGATTTCAGTCTTTGAATCCGTTGGATCGAACGTTTGGACCGGTGATTTGGTGGATGCGGTGTTCGTCCAGGACGAATTGGGGTTAGACGTTTCGCGGTTGTCGACTTAGGGTAAACCGTACGGATGCTCAAAGCTTAATTGGGCATCGATAAGAAGATGCCCCCCATTGCTGGTTCTGCTCGCAATTTTGATTCAATATGGATGGAAGGTGGTAAAGGTAAATGTTTTGTGCTCAGTGAAGTGTGCCACCTGATCGCTGGGACTACCGTCCGCTAACGTCCAAACATGCACCTTCGCTCGTGCTCCGAACATACAGTTTGCCGTTACTGTAGGCGGGCGTTGACCAGCATTTACCTTCAAGCACT
>Ga0181559_10005908_pt1 | contig 11620 bp, 1 predicted proteins | sample 011ome_21_FD_133752 | JGI IMG/M metagenome (GOLD analysis project Ga0181559, IMG submission 133752) | Coastal salt marsh microbial communities from the Groves Creek Marsh, Skidaway Island, Georgia - 011508AT metaG (megahit assembly) | ecosystem: Environmental > Aquatic > Marine > Intertidal zone... | reverse complement strand
CAACGCCGCGAACGCGCCCATCGTGCACACGGTGCTCGCGAGAAAACCCCCAAAGTACCCGCACGCGAGCGCCGGGTCCCGCAGCGACACCGCGGGGAGGACGCCGAGGACGGCGCCGGGGCCCGCGGCGCCGTGGACGACGCCGACAGTCACCGCGAGCGCGGTCCGCGTCAGCGGGTCGTACTTTTTAGCGCTGTCGCCGGCGCCGTCCGCGGACCCTCTCTCTTCGTCTCTCGGCGTCGCCGTCGCCCGCGCCGGGGCGTTCGCCGTCGATCGCAACCGCGCGGACGCCAACAGCGACGCGCGCTCGCCCGCGCTGCGGTCCCCCCCCCCCGCGTCTCCGTCAAAAACGCCGCCGTCCAGGCTCGACAGGTCGCGGTACTCCGACGCGGTGCGGTGAATCCCACCCCCCACGCCGATGCCGTAGAGCCCCAGCCCGAGCATCAAACTCCCGACGACGACGCCCGCGACGGTCTGCAGCTTCCCCCGCAGCGCTTCGTCGTTCTCCTTATCCACCGCGAGGATGATCCCGAACACCGCGAGCAGGCCGACGCCGTGCCCGCAGCCCCACCGCACGCTGCGAGACGAGAGGAGACAGACGGAGAGAGAGAGGAGGGCGATGCCGGCGCGAGAGGTCAGGAGCGCGGCGACGCGACGTGGACGGACGGACGCGAGACGGGGCGGGGCGGTCGAGGCGCGCGACGACGACGACGACGACGACGACGACGAGGACGAGGACGAGCGACGAACGAATCGCCTCGCCAGCGCGCGCACCCGAGCCAGAACGCGCGCGTCGGTTGGTTCCCGCACGACAACGTCGCGACCGCGGCGATGTGGTCCGCGCCGGTGACGACGTGCAGGATCCCCATGAGGAGCCCGCCGCCGACCGCCGCGATCGCGGAGGTCGGGTGGATGCCCATCGCGATCCCCCCGCGCCGGTCGTACTGACGAGTCTTGTTGTTCGCTCGGCACCAGTCAGATAATCAGAGGAACGTGATTAAAACCGGGCACCCTCGGACCACCCCGCCACAAGACGCCCGCGCGGGCGGGCTTCCTCGGTCGCGCGGAAGCGATGAGCGGCCCGAGCGCCGCGCGAGGCGGCGGCGGCGCCGGCGACGACGGCGGACGTCCCTCGCTCTTCTGCGCGGCGCCGCGAGACGCGGTCTCTTCGTCCGAGGAATCTGATGACGATGATGCGTCGGAGCAACCATCGCGGCAGCGCACCCCCCCGGCCCCGCATCGCACGCCGCCGCGCGACGGCGACGTCGACGCCGACGCCGACGCCGCCGCCGTGCGCGCGGCCGCGGCGAAGCTGATGCGCACGGCGACGACGTCGCCCACGCGTTCGCCGCGACGGAGCCTGTTCGCGACGCTCGGCATGCGCGTGGACACCGTCCGCGACTCGGACGACTCGGACTCGGACGACGACGCCGACGTGACGCGCGAGGCGAACGCCCTCGTGTCCGCGGCGTCGCGCGGCGACGCCGTCGCGACGCGCGCGCTCAAGGAGGCGCTGCGCTCGGCGACCGCGTCGCTGGCGTCCTCGAGCGGGGGAGACGCGGACGCGGACTCGGACGCGGACGCGAACGCGCGCGCGGCGGGCGCGATAGCTGACGCGGTCGTCGACGCCGTCGCGACGAGGCTCCTCCCGGGCGCGCCGGAGGCGTCCGCGCGCGCGGCGGACGCGCGCGCGTTCTCGGACGACGTCGACGACGTCGACGACGTCGACGACGACGACGTCGTGGAGTTGTCCTCCCCGGAGGCGAGGTGCGACGCGAAGGTGGCGTGCCTGGGCGCGGAGCTCCTGTCGTCTCTGCCGCCGGACGCACAGCTGGCGGCGGTCGACGACGACGACGACGACGACGACGAAAGCGCCGCGTCTCCCGCGAGGGCCGGGCCTCGACGGCGTCTCCTGCGCGCGCTCCTCCACGCCTTCCGCGCGTCGATGACGAACTGCGTCGACGCCGCGCGCCACGGCGCGTTCCCGCCGCTGGTCCGCGCGTTCGCCGCCGCCGCCGACGCGAACGAAATTCGAGAAGGCGCCGCGCCCGCCGTCGCGGAGGAGACGCGGCTTCTCGGCGCGTGCGTCCGTCTCCTCGCCTCGCACGCGCTGCCCACGCATCACCTGCGCGCGTGGCTGAAGACGTGCGCGACCGCGCGAGGACGCGCGCGCGGGACGCTTCTGGACGCGCTCGACGGCGCGTTGTCGTCCGGCCGGTGTCGTCGCGCGCCGAGCGCGTCCTTCGCGCTCGACGGCGAATCGTCCGGCCTCCTCGGGCCCGCCTCGCCGGGCGCGTGGCCGTTCAACGAGAGAGGGTTCACGTTCGCGACGTGGGTGTTTCTCGAGAGCACGTCCGTCGTGTCCGAGCGCGCGGCCGCGGCGACGGCGGCGATGGCGAGGATGGCGGCGTTTACCTCGGGAGGGTCCGCCGCGGCGACGGCGTCGACGTCGCGTGTCTCCGCGACGGCGGCGTCGTACGCCGCGGACGGCGAGAATGAAACGCACATGCCGCGGCTGTTTAGCTTCATTTCTACCGAGCCGGGGGGGGCGCAAGGCGTCGAGGCGTACTTTCACGGCGCGTTCTTAGTCCTAGAAGCGAACGGCGGGCGGGGGAAGGTGGACCGCGTCGCGGTGCCGTTTACGCACGCGTTCGCGCTCAAGACGTGGACGTGCGTCGCGATCGAGTACCGACCTCCGGAGGCGTATAACGTCCCTTCGTTGGGCGTCAGCGACCCGGCATCGCACGGAGAAGTGAGACTGCACGTCAACGGCGTCGCGGTGGAGACGCACAGGATGACGCTGCCGAGAGTCAGCGGAAGTTTGGGGTTTTGTTGCGTCGGGACGAACCCGCCCGCGGCGATGGCGGGTCTGCAATCGAAACGGCGACAGTGCGCGTTGTACGGACACCTCGGGCCGGTGTACGTGTTCAGAGAGTACATCGGGGGCAAACACGTGTCGGACATAGCCGCGCGCGGCGCGAGCTACGTCCCGGGGTACGGCGCGTCGCCGCCGTCGATCGAGGACGGCGGGATCGGCGGAGGAGAGAGGGAGAGGGCGAAGAAGAGCGGCGGGAAAAAGATCGCGGCGAAGGCGTCGGCGTTCGCGGGCGCGGCCGCGAAAGCGTTCACGAAAGCCGCGGCGAAAGCGGGCGAGCAGCTCGCGACGCCGGCGAAGAAGAAGAACGGCCACCGCGTGAGCGGCGGGGAACTCGACGCCGCGAACGACGACGAGGAAGAGGAGGAGGAGGAGGAGGAGGACGACGCGTCGGCGTCCTCTCGTCTCGCGTCGTCGGCGGAGGCGAGCTGGACATCCCTCGACGCCTCGCTGGCGCCCGCGCTGTTCACGCTGCTACACCCCGCGATGATGGACGCCCGAAAGCGCGTGCCCGACCTCTCGCCGTCGGGCATCGAGACGGACCGACACGGCAGCGCGCTCGGGTCGACGACGGCGACGCGCGTTTCGTCGCCGAGGGAGTCGCTGTGGGCCGCCGCCGCGGGCGGGCCGTCGTGTGTCGTAACGCTCTTATCCCCGACGTTATGCCCGAAAACGTTCCAGCCGCGAGATGCGGCGGACGACGCGGGCGCGATGAGAGCCGCGGGCGCGGCGTTGCGCCCGGCGCTGAGCGTGATGGCGAGCGCCGGGGAGGGACGGTCCGCGGTGGCGATAGCGTCGCTGGACGCGATGTCGTCCGCGGACGCGCCGCGGCTCATCGCGCGCGCGTTGCCTCACGCGCTTCACGCGCTCCGGGAGACGCACGAGGGCGACGAAAACGCGTTAGACGACGCGGAGGTGGAGGTCGTGAAGGCGGTGGAGCGGCTTTTGGAGGCGTCGAGGCGGCACCCGCCGTTGCGCGCGCGCGTGCTCGCGCGGCTGTTCGTCGATTTCACGCCGTGGCTCGGCGGCGGGATCGACGGCCGCGTCGGCGTCGGCGCGCGCGCGATGATGCGCGTGATTCGCGCGAGCTCGAACGTGGCCGCGACGTTAGAGGGCGGCGTCACGCTGAGGAAGCTCTGCGGCACGACGCGGTTGTTGGACGCCGCGCGGCGGTACCTATCGCTCGACCTATCGGGTAGCGACGCGCGCATCGAGCTCGAACGCGGGGACGGCGACGACCTCGTCGAACCGAGTACTCACGCCTCGAACGCGGACGTCGTCGCCACCGGCGGGTTGCGGAACCCCACGATGGAGGATAAAGTCGCGCTCGTGGACGAGCTCGCGCTCGCCATCTCCACGCTCGTGAACGGCGCGGACGGACGAAGACTCGCGGACGAGGCGACGCGTCTCGTGCACTTTCTCGCGGACGCGAAGGACGCGTGCCTCGCGTCGCGAGTGCTCTCCCTCGCGCGCCGCGCCGCTGCGGCGCCGAACCGCGCGCGCGCGGAGACGTTCACGGCCGCGTTTCTCGCCGCGGGCGGCGCCGAGATCGTCCTCGCGCTCGTCCGCGCCGCGGCTCTCGGCGCGACGACAAAGGACGAGACGGACGCCGCGCCTCAAAACGCAAACTTCCGCCGCGCCGAGCTCGTCGCCGCGTGCGCGCGTCTCCTCGGCCACCTCGTCGCCGTCGGCGCGATGAACCCCGACGTCGCTTCGCGCGCGGGGGTGAGATTCGACGCGGTCGCGACGCCGGCGCTGGTCGAGCGCGCGATGCGGCACTGCCTGCGACGCGCGCCGCGCGCGTTGCTCACGGAAGAGACGTACGACGCGGCGTTGAACGCGTCGCTGGACGGCGGCGGCGGCGGCGGCGGCGGCGGCGGCGGCGCGGAGAACCTCGCGAGCATGACCAGCGCGCCCGCGCGGTTGAACCCCGACACGTCGTTTTTCCTCGGCGCCGCGCTGGAGGCTCTGTCGCGCGCGTCGCGCGTCGTGAAGCGCCGCGCCGTGCACGACGTCTTCGCGTTGTGCTGCGTCGACGACGACGCGAGGAATCACGTCGCGCGAATGCCGGAGTGGCCGTCGTGGCTCGTGTCTCTCCTCGTGACCGAGTCTGTCTCCGAGTTGAAGGACGATGACCTCATCTCGCGGTGCGGCGACGTCTTGGACGTCCTGTTGCAACACGCGGTGCGGCAGAGGGAGGGGTGGAGAGTCGTCGAGGGCGTCGTTCGCGCGTTCGAAGAAGCCGCGGAGGCGTCGACCGCGCGCGGCGGCGGTGGCGGCGCCGCCGCCGCCGCGTCGCGCGCGTGCGACGACGCGCTCGCGAAGCTCGCGACGTTCACCGCGAAAGAGCTCGGCGGCCTCGCGCACAGCTCCAGCGGCGCGACCGCGGACGCCGCGCGCGTCTCGCCGCGGCATCGCCGCGCGGGGAGCATCAGCGGCGATTCCCTCGGCGGCGACGGCGACGGCGACGACGCGGCGGCCGCCGCGACGGATTCCCCGCTCGCGGTCATGCGCGAGAACGCCGCGGCGACGCTGCGGTTCGCCGTCGAGCACATGCGGGGGGCGAGGCACGCGAGATGGTTCCGCGGCGGCGGCGAGGAGCCACCGCGCGGCAACGGTCTTCCCGTGGACGCGGCGCCGTACGGAGACGTCTCGTCGTCGTTGGCGCACTTCGGCGCCAACGCGCCGCGAGACCCGGAGCTTCAGTGGCGGCGGCGATGCTGGCTCGCGACCGCGGGCGAGGGCGACGATTTGGACGCGTGGATGGACGCGGCGGGGCCGTCCGTCATGAGTCGCGGCGGCGAAGGCGGCGGCGAAGGCGGCGGCGAAGGCGGAAGCGGTCTCGCGCTCTTGCGCGCCGCCGCGGGTCTCGTCGAGACGCTCGCGCACGCGTCCGACGATCTCCTCGACGACGTCGACGACGAGCTCCTGCGCGCGCGAGAGACGAAGCAGCTCATGCTGTGCGTCGCGCTCGCGTGCGCGCGCGAGGAAGCGTTCGCCGCCGCGTCCGCGTCCGGCAGTGACGGTTCATATTCCGCGAGCGACGACGGCGACGGTTCAGACGACGCGGTGACGCCGCCGTCGGTGACGGACGCGCTCGCGCCGAGAGACGGCTCGTGCAGCGTCTCCGTCTCGCCGTCGTCGTCCATCGCGTTCGACTCCGGGGCGGTGTGGGGCGTGGAGCCGGGCGGCGGGATCGGCCGAGCGCTCGCGCTGCTGCATCACCTGCTGTCGCCGTGGCTCGGCGCGGGGCCGCCCGCGCGAGGAAGCGACCCGCCGCTCGCGGAGATTGGCGCCTTGTTCGACGAGGTTTGGTCCGCCGCGCGGCGGCGAGACGACGACGACGACGACGGAGGTGGTGGTGGTGATGGTGGAAAGACTCTCCCCGCGCACGCAAAAGCGACGTGCGCGTACCTTCTCGCGCTGCTCGGGAGGTGGCGCACCGCCGTCGCGAGCGCGTGTTCGGACGACGTCGACGACGGGTCCGGGACGATGGCCGCCGCCGCCGCGGCGGGCGCGGCGCTGCGAGACGCGTCCGCGATTCGCGCGGCGTTGTCGTCGCCGCCCGCGGCCGCCGTCGCCGCGCTCACGACGCCACCGTGGATCGGTGTCCTCGGGAGCGCGTCCGTCGCCGCGGCGCTCGCGTCCGCGACCGCGGGGGACGCGTCCGTCGCGGCGGCGGTCGCCGCCGCCGCCGTCGGCGGCGGCGATTGCGGCGTCCGGACGGCGCGTCAACTCGGACGCGACGCGACGCGCGCGCGATGGTCGTCGCAACGCGTCGTCGTCCGCGCGCGCGAGGACGCGCGCGCGGCTTTCGCGGTGGCGTGGGAGAGATGCGGGCCGCCGGGCGACGTCCCGATCGCCGCGAAGTGGCGGCGCGTGCTGTACGCGTCGTCGTCTCGGCGAGGGATGGCGGCGGCGGCGGCGGCGGCGAGCGACGCGCGCGGGGAGAAACGATGGAAAGATTTCGCCGCCGCCGCGCGCGCCAGCGGGGCTTTATACGCGCGCGTCGCGCCGTCGGAGGGGGACGAGGGGTACTCTCTCAGCGTCGCGTCGACGGAGACCGCGCGGCGGCGGCGGTATCAGCTCAAGTCGTCGTACGCCGCGCAGTCGTGGCGGGGGAAGTCGGCGAACGACGGCGGCGGCGACGTCGCGAACGCGACAACGGAGAAGCCTCGTCTTCCGTACGCCGGCGCGCAGGCGGCCGCGGCGGAGGCTGCGGAGGCCGCGGAGGCCGTGGAAGCGGCCGAGGCGGCGGAGAAGCGGCGCGAGGAGGAAGAGCGCGAGCGCCAGGAGCAGATGATGATCGCGGCCGCGACCGCCGCCGCCGCCGCCGCCGCGAGCGGCAACGGCGACGAGAGCTCGCTCATCCTTCAGTGCGACGCGGACATCGTCACGCCGACGGGCGTCGCGCCCGGGCGTTTACAGATCACCACTCGGGCGATCATCTTCCAGTGCAACGCGCCGCAGCCGCAAGAAGGTAACGCAACCGATTCGAACGTTACGTTCCAACCCGCGGACGACGACGCGCATCTGTTGGACGCGTTCGGCGACGGCGTCAGCGTCACCGCCGCCGCGGGCGGGCACGAGTGGCGCTGGCCGTTAGACATCGTCCACTCCGTGCAGACGCGGCGGTACTTACTCAAACGCAGCGCGTTGGAGATCTTTCTTATGGACAGATCCGCGTACTTCATAGACGTGCGGACGCGCGAGCAGCGCGCGCGGGTGTACTCGACGATCGCTGGGTTGGAGAAGAAGCACTGCGCGCGGATGGAACCGTACGCGGGAAACGGCGGCCCCGAAGCATTATTCCGGAAGTCGAACCTCACGCAGCGGTGGTGCCGGAGGGAGATTAGCAACTTCGACTACCTCATGGCGCTGAACACGATGTCTGGGCGGACGTACAACGACATCACGCAGTATCCGGTGTTTCCGTGGGTCATCGCGGATTACGAATCCGAGACGCTCGATTTTAACGACCCGAAGACGTTTCGCGACTTGTCCAAGCCCGTCGGCGCGCTGAACGAGAAGCGTTTAGAGCGGTTCGAGGAGCGCTACGACGCGTTCGACGACCCGGACATCCCCAAGTTTCACTACGGATCGCACTACAGCAGCGCCGGGATCGTTTTGTTCTACCTGCGGTGTTTAGAGCCGTTCACGACGCTGTCTCGGCAACTCGCGGGGAACAAATTCGACCACGCGGACCGGCTGTTTCACGACATCCCGACCGCGTGGAAAGGCGTGAACTCGGACATGTCCGACGTGAAAGAGCTGATTCCCGAATTTTTCTACCTCCCGGAGATGTTCCAGAACGTGAACAAAGTCGATTTTGGCAAAACGCAAACGGGCGAGGCGTTAGGGGACGTCAAGCTCCCGAAATGGGCGTCGAGTCCGTTTGATTTCGTCGCGAAAAACCGCGCCGCGCTCGAGAGCGAACACGTCAGCAACACCCTCCACCTGTGGATCGATCTCGTGTTCGGGTGTAAACAGCGAGGAAAGGCTGCGGAGAAGGCCAAGAACGTTTTTTACTACCTCACGTACGAAGGGAACGTGGACATGGAGTCGATCACGGACCCGGTTTTGCTGTCGTCGACGCGCGATCAGATTGCAAACTTTGGGCAGACGCCGTCGCGGCTCACGACGCGTCCGCACCCGCCGCGTCTGTCCAAGGACGAAACGTTCGGCGGCTCGCACTGGTTACTCTCGAACCCTAAGACCGCGTGCAAGTACCCGATCTCCATCCCGGTCGCCTCCGGCGGCGGCGTGCCGCTCGTGAAGGTGGCCGCGACGCCGGGGCGGATCGTCGCCGTCACCGCGGATTTGAACGCGCTGACGCATAAATTCTCGCCCAACACCCCGGACGACGCGTCGCTGCCGTTCACGTTCCAGCCCGCGCGAGAGAGCGGCGCGTTCGCTGGGTTCATGCGCGCGTTCGGTCGCGCGGGCGGGAAGACCTCGAGCGCGAGCGTCGGCGGCGACAGCGCGCGAGGCCCGGCGCCGCTGCGCGCGACGCTTGACCCGGCGCTCGCGGCGACGTTGAAGGACGCGAAGAAACGCGCGTCCGCCGGCGGCGTCCGCGACATCGACGCCGCCGCGGTGACGGAAACGCCGCTCGGCGCGACAACCTTCCCGTGCGAGGTCACGCCGGACGGGAAGTACATCCTCACAGGCGGCCACGTCGACGGCGGCGTGAAGGTGTACCGCTCGGACGTCGCCGGCGCGCCCGTCGCCGCCGCGAAATGCGGCGCGCACGCGGGACGCGTCACCGCGCTCGCGCTCTCCAGCGACGGCCGCGTTTTAATCACCGGGTCCGAGGACTCGTCCATCGCGGTGTGGACGTTACGAAGCGGCGGATCAGACGCGTTTAGATCGCAAACACGCGGCGGCGGCAGAGAAGGCGGCGGGTCGCTCGGCGGCGGGATGGGCATCGCCGGCGTCGGCGGCGGCGGATACGGGTACTCCGGCGCGTCGTTCGCGGGGGGGGATATTTCGTCGCACCATCCCGCGCTCGCGCCCGGCGGCGCGCGCGGGCACGCGCCGGACGATTACTTCGCTGGGGAGCAGAGCGCGGCCGCGACCGCGGTCGCGGCCGGGCTCGTCGGCGCGCCTTGCGGCGCGGCGAACGCCGGTCGGTCGTTCACGCGCGAGGCGCGCGCGCTCGCGGGGATCACCGGCGGCGACGCACAGCTGGCGCGCGGCGGCGGCGAAAAGGTCTCCAGCACGGAGCGCACGTCCGGGGCGCCGTCGCACGGAGACGGCGTCTTGACCGGCCCGCACTTCGTGTTGAAAGGCCACCGAGACGCGATCGCCGCGGTCGCGGTGAACACGGACCTGGGGGTCGCTGTCGCGGCGTCCCCGCGCGGGGGGTGCACGACGCACTGTCTGCTCCGCGGCGTGTTTTTACGCGCGTCGCCGGAGCTGAAGGGCGAGCTCCTCGCGATCTCTCCCGAGGGCGTCCTCATCGCGTGGGAGCGCAAGCGGCACAAGCTGCGCGTCGGCGCGCTCACGAGCGGGGAGGTGGTCGCGGAGGCGCGTTTAGAGCACGCGCTGCCGCCGCTGTCGGCGATGACGACGACCGCGGATGGAAAATTTTGCGTCGTCGGCACGGAAGCCGGCGGCGGCGCGAGCGCGACGCCGGGCGGGCCGAAGTCTCCCGCGAGAACCCTCCCCGCGGGCGTCGCCGTGTTCACGCTCCCGGACCTCAGATTGGTTCACGTGTGGGAGCTCCACGGGCTGTCCGGCGTCGGCGTCGCGTCGATGGCGTTGACGGGGGATAACACGAACCTCGTCGTCTCCGGCACCGACGGCGGTTTCACCGTGATCGCGGACCCGAAGCTCAGCATGCGTTTGGTGCAGCAAATGTTCAGCATGGGCTGGGAGTCCATGGCGTGAACGCGACGAGTCGTGCGCGCGGCGAACGAACGAAGTTTGGACGTCGCGTTTTTTGCGTCGATTGATGATGCTTAGGAGACGTCTTCTCGCGCGAGGGGGGACGAGAACCGCCGGCCGGTGACCGAGAGCGTCGACGTCGACGACGTGATCGAGCGCGCGAAGGCGAGGATCGCCGCGCAGCGGTGACGGCGACGGGACGCGACGATCGATCGTAATATACATACAACAAGCGTCAGTATATACAGTATTCAGTTAGTCATCGCCCTATTCGTTTTGCACAAGTAAGTTGGGAATTTTTAGGAGCTTCGGGGTGAAATTGAGGGATGTGGGTCGGTGGAGCGAGTAGCTCGTCATACCGTCGTTTTCAACGAGGGGCTTTTTTTTCTTTTGACCCCGCCACCGCTTTCGTCGCCGCTTTCGTCGCCGCTTTCGCCCCCGTTTTCACCGCTTTCGCCCCCGCTTTCACCGCTTTCGCCCCCTTATCCACCGTTTTCTCAATGGATGGAGCCGTGATAAAATCCACAGTAGCTTCGGCGTAAGTTTCGGCGTAATCCAACACTTTTGATTTCGAAGTCCCCTCCAAGGGATATTTTTCCATCAGCTCCTTGTCTTGGAGCAAGAGGTTGCCAATAGTCTGCACTGAAATTTCGCACGGCAGCGTGAAGAAGTTGGGGCCGAATTTTGCTTTGTGAGAGCTGACCGTCGATGTAGTCATCGTGATCACTGTGTCTGCCGCAAAGTAGTTGAAGAGCTTTTCGGTGAACGTTTCAGCCGCATATTTCCCGGCGGTGGGAATAAATGGAGTAGGCACGAGTGATCCCTCTAGTTTATCGACGAACCATCCTGCAACATCATTTACGTTGAGCGTGGGCGGCATCTCGGGGACGGGCGCAAGTACGTGTGCGATTCCTTGAACATACGCCTTCAAGATTTCCTCGCCGACCGGCGTACCCGGCTCTCTGAAGGTGACAGTGAAACTTTTGTCTGGTTGCCATCTTTTGCCTTTGTCGTCCTTGCCGACTGGGCACACCGCTATCGCATCCTTAAACTCTGGACCGGCCAAGTATTGCCCGATAAGTCGTTGCTTTCCGGTGAACTTAGGATTAGCGCCAATCGGAAATTTTTGTTTCAGCAAAAACAACGGATTAACATGATTCTTTGCTGTTAGCTTCACGGATCTTCCATTGACCGGCAACCCGTGGGAATCTCCCCACTCGAAAATCCATTCTGGCGGTTTCAGCAACCAACCGGCTTTTCTGTTGACAAACGACGCCCCGTCGGACACCTTCTTCGCCCCCTTCTTCGCCGCTTTCGACGCCCCGTCGGACACCTTCTTCGCCCCGTCGGACACCT
>Ga0181559_10005901_pt1 | contig 11628 bp, 10 predicted proteins | sample 011ome_21_FD_133752 | JGI IMG/M metagenome (GOLD analysis project Ga0181559, IMG submission 133752) | Coastal salt marsh microbial communities from the Groves Creek Marsh, Skidaway Island, Georgia - 011508AT metaG (megahit assembly) | ecosystem: Environmental > Aquatic > Marine > Intertidal... | reverse complement strand
TGCTCCTGCTCCGGGGGTGTTCGCTTCGCCTCGCATCCTCTCGCTGACGTGCGTGTAGCCCAACGCACGTCTCACGACCCATATACGGTGTAGAATTTGGATGCGCGCGATGTTGTACCTTTTATCTTCGCGACGTACGCGGCAGCGTCCTTCTCGCTCAAACCCCCGACGTAGTAGCTGTCATAACGCCGGGTTTGCTTCATCGCGACCTGCTTCTGGATCGTCGTGATTTTCAACGCGATTTTTTTTCCACGGTGGCGTATTCCGACTCGGGACTCGACGCGTGATTTCCGTGTATTCCGTGTATTCGCGCACTTCTAACTTACTCCTAAACGCCAAACTAGCTAACTATCGCGCAAGCCGCGCGCTCTCCTCGCTCTCTCTCCCCCTCTCTCGCGAGCTTCGCGCGTCGATTCAAAACTTGAACGTCTTCGTCGACAACGGGTTCCGCGTCTGCGCCGTCTGGCACAGCTTGCGCACGGTGACGTAAGACACCAGCCCGAGCGGGCCGAAGAACATGCACGCGAGAATGCACGGCACGACCAACAGGTGCGGTATCCCCGCACTCGCGGAGTCCATGACGAAGAAGCGCGCGGTCCACAGGTCGAAGACGATGAAGTGCGCCCACCCCGCGAGCACCGCCGTCGCGTCCGAGAACATCCGACCGATCCCGGCGGTCGTGCTGAACGAGGCGATGTCTAGGGAGAATATCGCCTTCGAGAAGAGAACGTACGCAAGGGTGACGTACAACAGCGAGTACGCCACCGCGGTGAAGAGCGTGATCGTCTTCGTGTGCCTCCACCGCGGGAGGAACACGAGGGAGAACCACGCGGGCAACGACCCGAGGTTCACCGCGTGGAGGATCTGGTTGTGCGTGTACGGCAGGAAGGGGATCGGCCCAGCGGCCACGACGGCGCCGCCCTTCGCTTTCGCCGCGGCGAGCGATGCGCCTGTTAGAGGATGCGAGATGGCGAGGGTGAGAACGCGGATCGAACGGCGAGAGCGCTCGCGCGCGGCGGTGGCGGCGGCGTTTTGAAACGCGACGATGAAAAACGATCGACGCGACGCGACGCGACGCACATGGAAACGCGAGCGCCAGCGTGGCGACGGCGACGGCGATGACGATCTTGACGTACATCTGCGAGAGAATAGGATGGTGGCAGGGAAGACGGTGTCAGGACGTCGCGTCGCTCGCGCGCGTACCGGGGTCGTTTCAATCCTTCGAGGCCGTAGTCTGACGCCGGCGGAATATCGAACGCACGAACGAGCACGAGAAGATATTTTTCAGCGACGAGACCGGCGCGCGCACCTGCTTCTTCGCGTCCTCCTCGCCGTCCACGGGCGCGGCGACTTCCAGAGCGGCCGCGCTCGTCCTCGTCGCATCGCCGCGCGCGGCGTGCGTGACGAAAGGGGCGGACGTCCCTCGAAGCGAGCGCTTCGCGACGACCGCGCTCGTCTTTCCGCAAAGTCGAGCCGACGGCGGCGACGCGCCGGCACCGCGCGTCGCGACGACGACGGTCGTCGATCTCGCGGACGCCGCGGTCCCGGCCGTGCGACGCGCGGCGAGCGCGCGTGTCGCGACGGGGACGCCGATGCACGCGATGGCGGACATGTTATCCGGGCTGGCGAGGGCGAGGCCCCAGCTGCCGACTGATGCGCGACGGTTGTGGCTTGGCGTTTCTTCCGCCTTTCGTTTGATGAACGAGCAACCTCCATCTCCATCGGGCAAGCAGAGCCTCCAGATTCTCGTCATCGGCGATCAAGAAAAAAAACCTTTCAACGAAAAAACATCGCGGTGAAAATTGACCGACTCGGTGGGTCGGTGATCGCGAGCGCGAGCGCATCCAGCGAGGGAAAAAAGTTCTACAGCGCCGCTTATCTGTTCACTCTTCCTGTCCAGCAACCCGACACCACCATGGCGACGACCGCGCGTCTCGCTCACGCGAGCTCGTTCCATCGCGCGAACCCCGCGTCGCATCGCCGCCGATCGACGCACGATCGCGACATCGCGACGCGCGCGGCGGACGCGGACGCGTCCACGACGGAGAACGCGCGCGGCGCGACCGCGGACGATTCCGGCGCTTCTCGGAGGCGGACGCCTCTGGAGCGCGTTGCGAACGATCCGCTGACCGCGTTCGTCATGGCCCCGCGCGTCGCGCTCGGTGGTGCCACCGAGGCGCTCGATCTCCTGCAGAGCGGCGAGCTCTTCGGCGTCGCGGCGCGGTTCCCCGCGGAGTTGAACACGCTGATGCAAGATCCTCGTCCGCCCCAGGACAAAGCCGCGGAGCTCCTCCGCCGAGCGCAGGAGATTACGGAGATGCTCGAAGAGCGAGGCATCGTCGCGGAAGCCCCCGGACGCGAGCTTTTGAAGCCCATGGTTCCTGCGGAGCTCTTCGACAGGTACTTGGACCCCGAAGTCGTGCGCGCGTCGACGTCGAGCCCGACGGAGACGGAGACGGCGGCGGCGGCGGGAACGACGGCGACGACGTACGCGGCGGAGCCCCCGACGGCGGAGACGTCGACCGACACTGCGGCGCCGCCTGCGAAGGACGACGCCGCCGGCGGCGACGCGAACGTCGATTCCATCGAGGACGCGTACGCGTTCATGAGAGACCAGCGGAAAGTGGGTGACGTCGAGGACGAGGACGACCCCGCGGTGTTGGCCGCCGCCGCCGACGTCGCCGCGGCGCTGAAGCGCGAGGCGGGGGCGGGGAAGATGCCGAATGAGAATGTCGCGTCAGAAGAGGTTGGCGAAGCTGCCGCGCCTCCGCCGACGCCGAGTCCTCCTCCTCCGCCGCCGACGCCTACGACGACCGCGCCCTTCGACGTGCCTCAGGAGCTGGACGTGTGGGGCATCGTGAAGTCCGCGGAGGAACTCACCGCGGACATCGTGATGTCTCAGAGTAAGGCGACGGCGACCGCGACGAAGCGGTAGGGCTAGTTAAGCGGTAGTTAGACGCCGTGAGTTATGTAAGAAGATCTCACTGCCACTTCCTTCATCCATCACAAAAAACCAAAAAACCAAAACCAAAACCAAAACCAAAACCAAAACCAAAAAAACCGAGGCCTCGCCCACATCAGCGCGAAACCAAAACCAAAACCAAAACCAAAAAAACCGAGGCCTCGCCCACATCAGCGCGCGAGCAACACAAAATGCTTTATCCACGAAGCATCGACCTCTGTTCTTCTACTCAAAGAGCAAAAGGAAGTGTTCCCCCGCCGGGATTCGAACCCGGGTCGCCAACGTGAGAGGCTGGCGTGATAACCGAACTACACTACGGGGGATTCGTATGAGATACAAGTTTCACGGCAAATTTCGCCGGAGTAGTCGTTCAGTCGGAACAATGGTAGATTGTCGGATTTCTAAAAATAAGAATTTCAGTAAATGCTGGTTCCGGAAATCGGAAATCGAACACGTTCAATCAGCACGGCCATTCTTCATCGTGGATCCACCGGTCAAAAATGAGTCTTGACCGGTCAGTCGCGTGAGATGAAGGCGAAGAATGACCGCGGTGCTGCATCCGGGTTTTCATGGAATAGGGATTTTTTTCTAGACCAGCAGTGCTCTCTCATCTCACTCTCTCACGCCTCCTAACTCCATGTGTTCTTCTTCTTCGGAGGATAGAACGAGTCTTTAGCGCCCGCAGCGACGAACTCGACGAAGCTCGGATACACCGGCTCCCAGCCGAGCTTCTCGCGCGTTTGCGGATTCGTCATGCTCTTCCCGAGCGGCCCGTCGCTCACGCTAAACTCCGGCATCGCTCCATCGTCATACGCGTCGGGGCACGCCAGACACGCCTCGACCATCTTCTCTCGCGTGACGGGCACGCCGTCCGTGGCGAGGAATATCTCGCCACCCTCCGAGCTGCCCTCGAGCTGCGCGGATAACGCGCGCACGCAAGCGGCCGCGGCGTCTTCGTAGTGCACGAGGTTCACCTGCGGTTTCGTCGAGGGCGAAAAAGGATGCGCGTTCGTTCACTGTTCGTTCAACCGAAGACGCGAACCACCGCGAGACGTTCGTTCCACGAGAGAGCGTGAGTGGGGGTCACGAGAACAAACACTACGAGGACGCACCAGCGCGTCGGGTCTGGACGCCAACGTCGGGGTCTTCAAAAAGTACATGTGTGCCCCGCGTTGGGAGTGATACAGACCGGACAGGCGCACGACGCACCCGCCGGCGCCCAGAACCGCGGCTTCCGCGTTCAACAACTTGTCCGCCCTCGGGGACTCACCGATTTGGAACTGCGCCGTGGTCTCGTCGCAGTCCTCGCCGTCTTTACCCGCGTACACCGCGGTGCTGCTCGTGAACACGAATCCACCGGTGCCGTCCCACAGCTTCAGCGCGGCTTCGACCTCGGCGGTGTAGTCGTCGCTTCCGGACGGCGGCGCGCTGAAGACGACGAACGGGAATCGGCGAGACTCCCCCGCGTCCGCTTTCAAACGCGGCGAGATTCCGAGGGCGACCAACCGCTCGTGCGACGCGTCCGTGTTCGTCTGGCCGATCACCGTCGCCGCGGGGAACGTCTGCGCGTGACCGTTCGAGCGGCGCGTGAGCGAGAGGGAGACGAATTCGCTCGCGTTCTGTTGGGAAACAACGGAAAAAAAGCGACGAGGGTCGAGATCGGTCGTCGAGCGCGCGCGTCGAACGCGCGATCGACGAGAGGAGGCGAGCGCTCGCACCTTGAGCCATCGTTGGCACACGAGACTGCCGAGAACTCCGGGGCCTACGACGAGGAGATCGCGACAGCAGCTCTCGGATACCGCCGCCATGACGACGGACGAGCGATGGAGAGGACGACGACGACGACGACGAACGTCCGCGCCGCACGTCTTGACTCGCGGCCTCGAGCGCGAGGACAGCCGCTCGGCGAGGACGAGGTTACCGGGAGAACAACGCGCTTCGCAGGGCATCGATGATCCGCGGGCGAGCATGACGCTCGTGGAGTGCGCGGGCGAAGTCTGGCGAAAGTCCCGTGTCAGCTGGCTGGGTGGTGGTGTAGCCGGCACGCGACGACGAGATCTGATCGCGGCACCAGCTGAGCGCGCCAGCGCCAGCTCCTGTCTTGGACTGCGAGCGCGACCGACCAGGTCCTGTCCGTCAAGCAGAGAAAACACGTGTTCAGTTCCACCGAGGACCGGCGCGACAGACCACCGCACGCCGCGCGAACGGCAGCGCGCGTGTGTTAGATAAACTCGCGAGAACGAAACACAGTGCCCGCGAGAGATCAAGGCGCGCGACGGCGACGCGCAGCGACCGAGCGATGGCTTTTGGCGACGAGGACGAACGGGAGTAACGAACTCTGATGACCGTCCACGGCGAAGAAGAGGAGCCCGCGGGGGGGTCTGGCGAACACGATAGACACGATAGCGAAGTAGCGGAAGCGACGACTTCACGGAGTCCGATGCCGAAGGGCATCCTGAGCGAAACAAGGCGCGGAGCCGGTAGCGCGGCGAGTCCGTACAAGGAGGTCAAGTGGCCAAACCAACTGCCAGAAGGATTTCCAGTCCGTGAAGAGAATAACACGAACCGCGCGCGTCCGCGGCGCCGCGGCGACGAGTTGAGCGGCGTAAACGTGATCATCCTGCTCCTCGCGTGCACGTGGATGTATCGCGTCCTACGTTTATTAACGAAAACCGCGTTGAGCGGGCTGACGAATCTTAGCTCAGAAGATTTCGTGGACTACGACGACGGGCTCTGACGCGTTCGTTCTTGAGCCGCGGAGAACTGACGCCTTGTATTTTAGCTGCTTTGATAATAGAACAAACGCATAATACGCCGCCTAAGGTCAAATTATTCTATCTCTATGGGTGCTTCGTCGAAATCAGGCCGCGGGGGCTTCTTCTGCAGCTGGCGCACTCGCCTCCGCCTCTGCCTCCGCCTCCTCGGGTTCCTCCTCCTCCGGCGGCGTGTACTCCGCCAGGGCTTTCGCGATTTGCTCCTCGGTGACCGCCCCGTTGTCCAAGAAATAGGTGAGTATCTCCACAGCCGTGGGTTCTGGGGGTGGTTCAGGCGCGGCCGCGGGCTCTTCGTCATCCGCGGGTTCACCCTCCTTCGCCTCTTCGCCCTCCGCGGGCTCTGCAGGTTCCTCGCCCTCCGCGGGTTCCTCACCCTCCTCCGGCGGAGGCATGAGCGCGGCTTTCGCTTCCGCGAGAGATTCCTCCGTGATCAGAGGCGGATCCTGTTCCGAGAACAACTTCAACGTGAGCTCCGCTGCTTCTTCCTTTTCCTTTTCCAGGGCGAGCGCCTTCGCCTCCTCCGCCGCGACCGCCGCCGCGGCGGCCGCCGCGGCTTCCTCGGCTTCCTTCTTCAAGCGCGCCACGCCCGCTTCCCTGGCCGCGATCCCATCCTTGATCGCCTTCGCGATGATGTCGCTGACGCACCGCCTGGAAATTGCCGCGGTGGAACACTCCGCGACGACGGTGTCCGTGAGCCAGGGCATGAACTCGTTCTCGATCTCTCTCTGCACGGGGTCGTAGAAGAACCCAGAGTCGTGCAGGCGGTCGAAGACGCTCCCCAGTAATCCGGAGACGTACCCGCGCGCGAACGTCGCCGCGGCAACCTTCTCTTTCGTGGCTCGCTCTCTCTCGAGACGCTCTCGTTCCTGCGCGATGCGGCGTTCCTTCTCCTCGAACTTCCTCTTCTCCGCCGCCTCCATGCGTTGCGTCGCGACGAGCTCCGCGTTTCTGAGCTGCTCAAAGTGCTCCTGGTGCGCTCGCATCGCCGCGAGCTCCTCCTCCTGCATCACCTCCATGAGACCTTGTTCGAGCGTCTTACCGACGAGCACCTCGAGTATCGGTTCGACTTCAAAGTTAAAGTCGAACAGCTCCCCCGCCTCGATCTGGGTCTCCACGTCCACGCCGATCTTCATCGGGACGAAGAGCGGAGTGGGCGGGCGATCCATGAACGCGTCCGTCTGCGTCATCACCTCAGCCTCGGGCACGGTGTCCATGAGCTCCTCGAGGTACGCGTCCGTCTGGATGTCCATGTGTCTGCGCCCTTCCACGGGTTCGGGCGTTCGCGGGGGTTTCATCCGCGGTCGCGCCGGTCGTCGATTCATCGTCACGCTCTCCTCGGGCGCCGGCGCGGAGACGACGTGCGTGGCGTACGTGCTCCCGCGAACGACGCGTCTGTCGAACATGATGTTCGCGGGGTAGCTCGCTTGCTCCGGTTCAGGAGGTTGGGGGCGAAACTTCGGCTGCGGGAGCGAGAGGCAGAGCGCGGGGATGGTCAGGGACGCGTTCGTCGTTCGACCTAATATGGATGGAAACGGGGGCCCGAACGAGCCGAAGTCCTCGTTCGGCGCCGGGATGCACGGCGGTGGGGGACTTACCCGCTTCAGCGACCCGCTCGCCGCGGGCTCAGCCACCGTGTAGGACTCATCACGCTTCTTCTGCGCGGCGACGGCCGCGCCGCCTTTCCCCATGACGTCCGCGGCGTCGCTTCTCCGGACGATAGGACGACGGAATTGCCGAATTCCTTTCGCGCGGGTGAAATTACAACAGACGCCGCGAACGTGACTCCGGGTTTACGTCCAAACGACGACGATCGACGCGTCCGAGGTCCGATCCGGTCGCTCAGCAAGCGATGACGGTATCGCTCGCGACTCTGACCCGCGCCTTCGGCGAGGCGACTTGTGCACGCGCGTCGCGAGTGCTCGACGTTGACCTCGTCCCGTTCTCGCTCGTTTGGTCGCGGTCGTTTTGGGAACGACCTGAATTTGCGGCCTGCGATGAAAAGGATTTTTCGACCCCATACCTGCGATCAGATTTTACCTTTCAACGGTGTGCTTGAACCTTCAGATGTCGCGGTCGCCTCGCTTTCATCACTCTATCTTGCAGTGTCGCATCGCATCGGACGGGACGACGAAGTCGAAGCGTTACTCTCGTCGTATCGACGCGCACTCTGGTGTCGCACGCGCACGCGCGTCACGTATCGCCGCCGCCACCGCCATCCAACGAGAGAAAATGTCAATCAAGAACTTCGAGGACGAATGCCCGTCCGTGCGCGGGCCTACCAATTTCCTCGACGGCCTTCTCACGCGCGACCGCGTCGCGAGTGCGATGACCCGTCACTTTTTCGAGGGCAGGTCCGACTTGTTCGAGAAGTACTGGGACACGATCAAGGAGCACGAGCTGAGGCACTTCTTCCGTAAGTACTTCGGAAAGACAGTGGAGAAGAAAGATCGTCCGTACGCCTTCGTCGTCTACGGCGCGAGCGGGTACACAGGTTCGCTCATCCTCGAATACATCTACTCGAACGCCGACAAGATCAACCTCGGAACCGACTTGACGTTCGCGCTCGCCGGTCGGACCCCCGAGAAGCTGCAGGCGCGCCTCGACGAGGTCCTCGAGAAATTCCCGGACGTGAAGTACAGACCCGACATCTTCAAGGTGAACATCGACAGCACCGCGCACATTCGCGAGATGATCCTGAAGTGCCGTTGCGTCCTGAACGTCGCCGGTCCGTTCCTGAACACGAAGGCTGATCTCCTGGTCGAGGGATGCATCGAGTACGATTGTGACTACGTGGACGTTAACGGAGAGGTGCCGTTCACGCACAAGCTCATCGGCATGCACGACTGGGCGAAGAAGAAGAACGTCCTGATCGTGCCAAACTCCGCGGGCGCGGGCGGCTTACCCGACGTCGCCGCGTTTTACACCTCCGAAGAGCTCAAGAAGAAGGCGAAGAAGGACGCGGACGTCGAAAAGATGCACTGCTTCATGTTCTCCAACGGCGGCGCGCCGTCGGGTGGAACGCTCGCGACGAGGGCCGCGATGACGGCGTCGATTAAACACGTCGCGAAGATAATGGGAAACCCGTTCGCCTTGGGTGGGGTCGTCGGCGACGGCAAAAGACCAGAAGATCAGGACCGTGAACTGAACTCCGTGCGCTACTTCAAAGAGTTCGAAGGGTGGTCCGGCGCGTTCACGGTGCGACGCCTCCCTCCTTCCCGACCGACCGCTTCTGTTCCCACGCGACGCGACCCCGCGCGTCTGTCTGTCTCTTCATCGCATCCCGCGCCGCGCCGCGCCGCTTCCTCACGACGAACGCAACGCAACGCGCGCTGAACCGACCGATGAGGCGTTCGACTGACCGACGCGTCGACCCCGCGCGTCGCTCCTCGACGACCCCGTCGAACCCAGTACGCGTTCTTCGACACGAGGCTCGTGCGTCGTTCCAACTGGCTGCTGTCAGACCTCGGCGCGGAGCCGATGGGTCGAAAGATGAACTTCAGCGAGCACCTGCTGTTCCCTTCCGAGCAAGCCGCGAAGTCCATGGCGTCGTCCAACACGAGCTCGAAGAAAGAGGAGGAGAAGCTCAAGGCGGAGGGAAAGCTCTTCAAGCTCGGTCAAGGCCTCGACGAGGAAACCCGCTCCAAGCTGTTCACGGAGTATCATCTCCACGCGAACGCCGGGGACGGCACGACCATCCGCACTAAGGTCACCGCCGGGGACTGATATGACGAGACCGCGCGACTGTCCGTCGAGATGGTGCTCTTGCTCACGACGAAACGAGACTCGCTTCCGTTCGAAGGCGGCGTCTTGACCCCGTCCGTCGCGGGCGGTCGCCCGTTCTTGGACGCGATTCGATCCTCGGGCATCGCCTTCGAGGTCCTGGACGACGACTACAAGGTCGACTTCGAGAAGGTCAAGGAGCGTCTGGTGTGAGGCGTATCGTGCGCGCGCGCTGGCGTCGCCCGCGACGACGAAGACCGCACGACGCGTTCTGTCGCCTCTCCCTCCCACGACAACTTTAGCCGCTCGCTACCCTGTTACCTGCTAGTGTAGGTAGCCTCTGCTCGCGTGGAAAATATCCGTGAAAATCTCTGCGAATTTCGCGCGAAACAAGATCCACGTGGCAGTGCTGTCTTTTTCCTTCTGCGCTTCCCGCACTTCCTTCGGCGCGCGAAGACGGCTTCACACCTCGCGGTCTTCGTAACGCCAGGCATCGAACACGATATCATCTCGAGCGTCGACGACAGCCTGAGGTGCGACGCCGCGCCGCGCACGTCGAGTATTCCGTCTTGTCCATCTCCCGGGGATTTTTAGTTTTTCTGCGACGCTGTCACTTGCTTTTCGCGACGGGATAGAGACCGCCCGGACCCGATACCCGACCGGCGCTTCGCCCTGGCACGCGCAGATAATCGCGCGCTACAAATCAACCCCATCGCATATCGCTCCCGCGTCCGATGCGTCCTATCGTCGCGCGCGCTCGCGTCTCTCGTTCATCTCCGGCTCCGCGCAGCGGAGTTTTTTCCGTCAAGTCTTCGCGCGTTCGTTCGACGTCGTCATGCGTTCCGCCCGCGCGATGGTCGACGTCTTCGCGGGTCTCGCGATGATGATACTCGCCGCGCGTCTTCGCGAGCGCTCACGATGCGCGTCCCCCGCCCTCCCATGTGCAGAAAACACCGCCGCGCGCTCGATACGCGCGCATATCGCGACGAGCCCGCGTTCGCGCGCCCCCGCGAGCGCGACCGAGCAGCAGATAGATATCTTCTCGTCCGGCGTGGATATTTTCACGATGTCCGCGCCGACGCTTCAACCGAGGACCGCGTTGCCGCGAGATAGCGCGTCTCCTCAGAAGGAGCGCAGGGTGGAAAAATGGAACACGTCACCGGGCGGGCCGCTGGAGATGCACGCGCAGGCGTCGAGCGGCGAGAACGGCGGGCAAACGTCGAGCGGCGAGCACGCCGCCGGGTCGAGCGGCGACCGCGCCGCCGGGTCGAGCGGCGACCACGCCGCCGGGTCGAGCGGCGACCGCGGCCCGAACGACGACGAGACGAGAGCGGCGGCGGACGGGAACGTCGTCCACGAGCATGTCGCCGAGGGTAACAGCGACGCGCGCGTGGAAGCGTCGCCGACGAAATCGATCGAGACGACGCCTGCGCAAGAGGCGCTGCGGCAACGTCTGTCCACGAAGCAACTGCAGAAGAAATACGAAGAAGTGTTCGGGGTGCCGACGAAGGTTCACAACAAGGATTGGATACTGAGCAAGATCAGCGACCGCGTCAAAATCGAACTCCCGGACGATCCAGAAGCGACGCAGACGAAAGCGGGGGTGAAAGCTGAGAAGCAGGCTGCCGGCGCCCCTCGAAAATCTTACGGGAAACACGTGGACATCCCCGTGGGACAAGTACGCTGCAGCCGGAACGACGGAAAGAACTGGCGTTGCTCTGAGATGGCGTCGCCGGGTCACAAACACTGCCAGAAACACATGCGGTGGACCGGCAGCGCAAAGGGCGCGTCGAAGTCGCAAGGACGAAATCACCAAGCCATCGGCGCGAAGCGACCGCATTGGATGACCTCGAATGTGTCGCTTCCCTCGGGCGCGGCGCCGTCGGGGATGGCTAAGAATGACCTGCTCGAAGTTGCCGCGTCCGCGCTCGACGAGCTGCACAAAAAAGAGGAAACCGAGGCGCAACAAAACGTGCAAGGCGTCAGTGGCGCGACGAACCCGATGCACATGTTTGGGTTCAACCCGCAGATGTTGCAGCCCTCAAACGTGAACCAGTTCCAAACGTGCTTCCCGATGATGCCGCCGAACGCCATGGTAAACCCGTTCGCCGCGATGTGGTGGGCCGCGGGGATGGGCGCTCAGCCGCCGGCTCCAACTCCCGTCGCCCGAGA
>Ga0181559_10005900_pt1 | contig 11628 bp, 9 predicted proteins | sample 011ome_21_FD_133752 | JGI IMG/M metagenome (GOLD analysis project Ga0181559, IMG submission 133752) | Coastal salt marsh microbial communities from the Groves Creek Marsh, Skidaway Island, Georgia - 011508AT metaG (megahit assembly) | ecosystem: Environmental > Aquatic > Marine > Intertidal zone... | reverse complement strand
TCAATCGATCATTCTCCAGTTCTACATACTTGTCCTTGAATAAATAGCTGACTTGTCGTTCTATACACAGGTTTTCAATCATCCCCGTGGACTGTGCATTAAATTCTGCATTGGCATCTTTTTCCCGTAATACCAGCAGTTGATTATTGGCAGCTTGAACATCCGGGAAAGGACTGGTGTCAACAACAAAAAGACGGTTGGTAGAACCGCCGAAGCGCCTGAACCACTCAAGTAAATAACGCCAGCTTTTACCAGCTTCCTCCTGGGCAGTAAAAAATACTGTACCCTCAAAGCCCAGGCTGAACAGATGGACAAGAGTAGCGGCAGAGATGACATTGTCTAACTGCCCTACCAAACGCCCATCTTTAATTCTGAGCTTGTCTTTGAAGGCAATTGGCGTTCCGGCAACAACATCCTCGAGACCGTCAATTTCAAAAATCAGGTTATTTCTATATTCACAGATATACGAATTTTTTATTACACCACTACCCCGGTAAGCGCCTGACCAGGGTTCATAGGCAAAAACCGGTGCAGCTTCAAAGCGTTGGGTTACCTTGGTCATTAATTCTTCAGAAACAGAATTGTTGAGAAGATCAGTTCTGTTTCCTGAAATAAATGCGGCAAATTGAAATTCATTGGGGCCCGTGCAGATAAGGCCGTGCCGGTCTATATGGGCAGAGTACATAACACTAAAAGGGTTTTTTCCCTGTGCTACGAGCAGGCCTTCATACCAGTAAACATGAGCGCCCCGCTCTTCCAATTCACGTTGCAAGGCACGGAAAAAAGAATGTTCTGCACCAACAACACTGGGTTGACGAATCAGTATTTTTAGTAAATCAATAAAATCATTACTTAACATAGGTATTACTTCGTCTATTGGTTTTCACTGATGGGCAATGTGTTCATAGTAGAACACCAGGCATACTTCGAAGCTATTGAATTTCCGTGTAACAAGAAAAAATAAACAGATTTAATAAAAGGGCCGGCTTACTATGACATGAGGCCCAACCCCTTCCACTATAAATTCCTTGTCATCAATTGTGTATCCGGCCTTGCGATAGAACTCTACTGCTGTCATGCGCGCATTGGCCCACAAATAGTCAGCAGCATTTTCCCGGGCAAATTTTTCAACAGCATGCAGCAATGCTAATCCATAACCCTGGGAACGAAAGGCTTCAACAACAGCCAATGCGCGAAACTGGTAACCGCGTTTATTCTGTTCTCCTGGCAAGTTTCTTTGATAAATTGACACGATACTTACCATACTATCGTCAATGAATCCCCCCAGATGGCAAGTTGCCGATTCATCATCGCCAGGGTAAATGCACTGCTCCGGGGTAAGATGAGGACGTAGCAAGTCTTTGCGCAGAGGCAAGGTTTCAAGAGCTTGTATTTCCCGAATATTCAAAGAACTGCTCAAACTTTTTTAACAAACTCGGATTTCAGTTTCATTGCGCCGATGCCATCAATCTTGCAATCAATATTATGATCTCCAGCCACCAGGCGGATATTCTTCACCTTGGTACCTACCTTGACCACAGAGGATGAACCTTTCACTTTCAGATCTTTTAATACTGAAACTGAATCACCATCCATCAGTTCTGTGCCATGGGCATCCTTTACAGAATTATTATCTTCCTGCAGATTCTGTTGTGTGTCGTTTGTTAAACTCGCATCCCATTCATAGGCGCATTCAGGACAAACCAGCAAGGCAGCATCCTGATAAACGAATTCAGAATGGCACTTGGGACAGGGAGGAATGGTGCTCATGAACAAATCTCTTTGAAAAAATGTTACCTAAATGGAACTACTGTATTGTAAAAGATAAAGCAGGACATTACCGAATTTATTTGCAGCAAGCTCTCTGGCGATCAAGTTCTCCAGCGCTGTGATGAACCCATGTAATTTAGAATTCCCCTGGTTGGTATGAAGCCAAACCAGGAGAGCGCTATTGGTAAGCATGACAAACCAGAAAGTAATTTGAAAACTGATTTTTCTGTTTTTGTGATGCAAGCTTTGTTGGGCAATAATTGCTTCTGGCCAGCCACCAAACAAAGAGAAAGCATGTAAGGTATTTTCAGAAATTCTCCATTCATCATGGATAGCAGCATATTTATCCCTGGCATAAACAAGAAAAGTGATAATACTTACAAGAAATAAAGTCAGCGGAATTATCAGCGGGACATAAGCGAGAAAATACGATGAGATCAAGGAAAGGACAAGCAGACAGAAAAGCATGTATTTAATAACAGCCATTTTAAGATTCTTTAATTATTGAACGTTATTTCAGAAGTTTGCTCATTGCTTGTAAGCATTCGTTTTTTACCGGAGTAATTGTTAAACAGCGCTTGATGAGAAGCGAATGAGAATGTGTCATCTCGTTCCTCATATTTTGCTATCCAGTCTATTAACATTGCCAGGTTTTTATCCTGCTCTTGTTTGGAGGAGTATTTATGTGGTTCCCAGGGTCGGAATCTGGCATTGGAAATACATGCTTCAACAGGCAGGTTCATAAAAATAATTTCTGTTGCCTGTGATATGACCAGGTTCAGTAAATCCGAGTAGCAACCTTCAATGACCCAACTCTCATTAGAACTGATAAAACACCGAATTTCTTTTTCTGACTCGGCGAGTCTCTTTCGCCTGGGTGTAGAGCCGGTTTCCCATGCAAGTGAATCGAGGTCCAGATGAGCTAATTCACCTGGGGCGCATAATTACTTTGCAAGAGTCGATTTACCAGATCCTGAGTTACCGAAGATTATAATTTTTCTCAATATTCTTTTTTCCGGTGGGCTACAAAGCAGCTACCAAGTTTACGACCCCTACACATGACCATACTGTTCCGATCCTGCCAGCCAGCGCTTTATTAGCGGAACAATTAATTCAGGATGTGATGTCCTGATCTTCCCGGACCAGAGTTTAACTTTGGGCTGCAGGTGTGAATCACGCATCAGGTCTGCCATCTTGAATTCCATCAGGCCGGTTTGTCGTGTACCGAGCACTTCCCCTGGTCCCCTTATTTCAAGATCTTTTTCCGCAATAAAAAACCCATCATTGCTTTGCCGCATGATGGAAAGTCTTTCCTTGGCGATATCCGACAGGGGTGATTTATATAAAAGCACGCAATGGCTTTCCTGCTTGCCTCGTCCTACTCGCCCTCGAAGTTGATGTAGCTGAGCCAGTCCCAGACGTTCCGGGTTTTCAATAACCATCAGGCTGGCATTGGGAACATCCACACCCACTTCAATTACTGTAGTGGCAATTAACAGCTGAATTTTGCCGGCCTTGAACGCCTGCATGATTTCAGCTTTTTCTTTGGCCTTCAGGCGGCCATGAATGAGCCCAATATTGATGTCGCCCAGCAGCTGCTGCATTTCCGCATAGGTTGCCTCTGCAGCCTGGCACTGCAAGGTTTCTGATTCCTCTATTAATGTACATACCCAGTAAGCTTGTTTGCCGTCTCTGCAGGCATTGCTGATACGTTCAATAATTTCATGGCGGCGTGCGTCCGGGGTTAAAATGGTATTGACTGGTGTCCTGCCTGGAGGAAGTTCGTCTATGATGGAGCAGTCAAGGTCGGCATAGGCGCTCATGGTAAGTGTGCGGGGAATGGGGGTAGCAGTCATGATGAGCTGGTGGGGATAAGTCCCATCATGATTGCCTTTCTCCCTGAGGGCGAGTCTTTGGTGTACGCCAAACCGATGCTGTTCATCTACGACGATTAATCCCAGTTTTGAAAAATTCACCCCATCCTGAAACAGTGCGTGGGTTCCTACCACCAGCTGTGCCTGCCCGCTTTCCATTGACTGAAGTACGCTTGTGCGTTGTTTCCCCTTGATCTTGCCGCTGAGATAGACGGTGGAAATCCCCATTGCCAATAACATTGGCTCCAGATTCAGATAATGTTGTTCCGCCAGGATTTCCGTAGGCGCCATAATCGCAGCCTGATAATCGTTATCAATGGCATGCAATGCCGCCATTACTGCCACCAGGGTTTTCCCTGAACCTACATCTCCCTGCACCAGGCGTAGCATTGGCGTTTGCTTTGCAATGTCGCTGGCAATTTCCTGACTGACTCTTTGCTGGGCCGTGGTCAGGGAAAAAGGCAAAGACGCCTGTAACTTATTGGTCAGGCTATTTTTGTTCTGCAGGGATGGAGCAGCATGCCTGTCGGCCACCTCCCGCAAGCGACGCAGGCATAGGTAGTTGGCCAGCAGCTCCTCGAATGCCAGTCGGCTTTGCGCAGGATGAGTCCCTGCCTCCAGTTCTGACAGTACGGCGTCCACCGGGGGACGGTGCAGATAATTCAGTGCATTTTCCAGTGAAATAAACCCCAGCTCCTGGCTCAGCTCTCTGGGTAACAGGTCTGGAAGTGCTTTTGACTTTGCCAGCATTACCAGGGCCTGCTCTGCCATGGCACGCAACCGGGCCTGGTGCAGACCTTCGGTGGTCGGATAGATTGGTGTCAGGTGATCTTCAAGAGATTTGCCGGTAGCACCTACAATTTCATATTCGGGATGATAGAGCTCCACTCCGCTTTTACCCCAGCGCCCTTCCCCGAAACAACGGATTCGCGCACCCGGGTTTAAGCTATTTTTCTGTGCAGCACTGAAATGATAAAAACGCAGACTGGTAATGCCGGTGCCATCCTGAATTTTCACCAGCAAACTGCGACGACGGCCAAATACAATGGCGCTACCCATAACCTCTCCCTCAATCACGGCCTCCACGCCATGGTGCAAGGAGCCTATAGGTGTTATTCGCGTACGGTCCTGGTAGCGAAAGGGCAAGTGAAACAATAGATCAAGAACGGTTTCGATATGGATGGCTGCCAGTTTCTCCGCCAATTTTGGACCGACGCCTTTGAGTTCAGAGACTGGTACCTTTTGCAGATCAAGGGTCGGCGCACAAGGCGTATTGGAGGAGCATGCTGTCATAACAGCATTCTAGGAGGAAAACGGACTGCTCGCCATATACAGATCATCAATCAATAATTCGCTGAGTGATAATTTCAGTAAATGGCTGAAGAGTTAAAAAGCGTTTGACGCGGATGAAAAACAGTAATGGGTGTTCAAGGTGCAATAGTAATTAAGGGGCAGGACGCGTTATCCGGCCAACTGAACTTCCTGCTAAGCAAAACGTGTTACAACTGCCAGGTTCAGTGCGTTTTGTGCCAGTAGAAAGGCTTCTTCATATTTACTGATGGCAGTTCTGTCAAGTTTGACCAGCAACTCTGCCAGTTTATAGGCCCCCGCGATCTGGGCAATGCTTCTTGGAGTAGCGGCTTCAGCCGCCAGAAAATCGAAATGACGCTCTTCAATGGCCAGGCTAATATTGCTGATACGCTTTTCCCATTCATTATTCATGGAATCCATCAACTCGATGGTCTCATACAGACCAATATCCTGAACCAGAAGCTGAAAAACCTTCTTTTCCACTAATGCGTCTGAGGATATTTCCATGGAGCTCATGATCTGGCCTGTGATTTTATTGTTAATAAGTACTTACTTAGCATCTGGTTCATAAAGGGCCAATATGGCCCTTTATTTCAGACTTGTTTTAGATAGGGCTGACCAGCAGGATCAATGTGTCAGAGTAAGTGTCTGTAGACGCCGCGCGTATTTCGCTTTCGGCAACACTGATGTCTACAGAGGTATTGTTGGCTGAACCATAATCTGTTGCTGCGCTACCGGTAAAGGTACTTGAGGCATCGTTGTAGTCAACGGCCGCGGCAGACGCTGCGCCAGTGGCGGCACCAGCCAGTTTAACGGTGTAGTCAATCTCGTCACCCAACACACCTACCAGGGAGAATTTACCGTTACTGGACGTCGGGGTAATGGTGTAGCCATCGCCACCGTTCCTGTAAACACAGTATGCATCGCCAGCATTGATGCCACCCGTGTCAGTACCACCGTAGGTACCAAAATCCACATCGTCCAGCGCAGTGATTTGAACGCTGTCCAGTACTTCCAGGTCCAGATCAATGCGACTTTCTGAAGTAGAATCCAGAGAGCCGTCCAGGGCTGCCATGGCAGAGGTGCTTAGCAGGCCGGCGATAACAGTAGCGAGTAATTTGTGTGATGCTTTCATGATGTTTCTCCTGAAAATTAATTCTGGTTAAAAGTCTTGCTTGTAACTGGTTTTACAAGTCGCGTGCCAGAATGGAGAAAATCCGGGAGAAACCGCCAAAAAGAAGCGTATCGTATTGTTTTTATTGAACTATATATTTTCTGATCAGGCAGGAACTGCCCTGAAACAGCGCGATAACAGGGGTGGTGATTTGCAAAATGAGTTCCATAATGCAAATGAATCGCAAAATGCACAGGGGTTTATGCGCAAATTGTGAATAAAATAGCCGGCAAAGGGAGCGCAGACCTGAATAATGAAGGCGTACCAAAATTCATAAATATTCCGGGCACCAGCCTCTTCAACAGGTTGATTGAATCAGGGCTATCTGGCCAGCAAGCCATCAATGATATAGGTGGCTACATCATGCAGTTGGTCACGAGAGTAGGCATAACTGAAAGCAGGCATGGTATTTCGACCAAAGGTGGCAAGCGTCATAATGTCTGAAGTGGTGAACGTTTTACCTCTCAGTTCGACGCCAGCTTCTCCTCCCTCACCGTTGGGGCCATGACAGGCTGCACAGATCTGGTTAAAGATAGCCTGACCAGCCTCGATATTGGGAGATCTTTCTGCAAGCGGCTCAATGCGGGTAATAGTCGGCGTATCTGCAGAGGGCCTGAGATTACTGGAGTCTTGCACAACCTCTTCGTTGATCTGCTGTTCGATGTCTCCTTCCAGGGAAAACAGCCAGACACTGTCACCATGCTTGCCCGGGGAATAAATAGAACCGGCAGAAATGATGGCAACCATCTGGGTCCCTTTATGGATGAAGGTTGTGGCAGTACCATTTACCCCCGCATCAGTCTGGTATTCCCATAACTTGGTGCCATTGCCTTTGTCCAGAGCAACCACGCGGCCATCATTGCGACCATGAATAATAAGACCGCCGGCGGTTACCAGCGACCCCTGGGAACAACTGTAATTCCATTGCTGTTTCCAGGCGATAGTATTGGTTCTGACATCAATCGCGACATAGATACCTCGGGTTGGCATGTTGGTAAGACGAAAGCCGCCCCCCAGCCAGGTCTGATCGTGGGTGGGGGGCGAAGTTTCGCGCTCCCTGGCGGCTCCGCCAATACGGTCATTGGCACAGATATAGAGCAGGCCCGTCTCAGGATCATAGGCTTTTGGTGGCCAGTTGACGCCAGCCAGCGGTTTATAAAGCGCACCCTCGGTACCGAAAGGCGTGTAGGTTTTCCCTTCATTCACCAGCGTATAGCCTTCCGGGGCCGCATCAATAAAGTGAGGTACCAGCTCATCGCCCACGGGGATGGGCTGCGTGGCAGCGGTAGCCTGCGAAGCCATTTGCGGTACCGCAACTTCATCGATTCCCACCAATGGCTCGCCGGTAATGCGATCCAGAATATAGAGGTAGCCGGACTTACTGGCCTCGGCAAGGCCTTTGCGCATGACGCCATCAATTTCCACATCAAAAAGGACTACCGGGCTGGGGGAGTCGTAATCCCATATATCATGATGTACCTGCTGAAAGTGCCAGCGGTATTCTCCGCTTGCTGTATCCAGAGCAACGATGGATACCGTAAACAGGTTATCTCCGGCACGCTGGGAGCCATTCAGGTCAGGCCCTGCGTTGCCGGTAGAAAAATATAGCATGCCAAGATCCGGATCCACGGCCGGAGTCTGCCAGATTGGCGCTCCGCCATACTTCCAGCTGTCATTGTCCATGGGCCAGGTGTCGAAACCGAATTCACCGGGTCCGGGGATGGTGAAGAAATTCCATAGCAGGGACCCATCGTTGGCATCATAGGCCTTGATGCGACCGCGAATGGCGCGTTCACCACCGGCAAAACCGGTAATCACCATGCCGTTGTAATACAGGGGCGCTACGGTAATGGCATAACCCATTGTTGGGTCTTCAGCCTGAATTTCCCAGTTCACTGCCCCGGTGCGTTGGTCCAGTGCAACCAGCTTGGCATCCAGTTGGCCAACATAAATCTGGCCGTTACCCATTCCCAGCCCACGGCTTACCCAGCCACAACAGACATTGACACGATTGGGGTCCAGATTTGCCTGGTAGGTCCAGAGGAATTCTCCGCTGTCCACATCAATGGCAAACACATCATTTTCGCCGGAAACCACATAAAGAACGCCATTATAATAGAGCGGCTGTGCCTGACCGCTGTGATTAGGTGCACTGCCGGAGCCATTCATGTGCACCCGCCATTCGGCTTTCAGCTCTGCCACGTTGCCGCGATTAATCTGGTTTAGCGGCGAGTAACGTTGATTGGCAAGATTGCCGCCATTGGTTACCCAGTTCAGGCTTGGCGGCGCAATCAAATCGTCGGCACTAAAAGCCGGTGATATTACTGCCTGCGCGTACCCGTGGAATGGGAGCAAACAGAAGAAAAGGACGGCAAACAGATTAATTGTGCGACAGGAATTCATAACAGGCTCTCACAACGCGGCTGACTTAAGGGATTGGCAAATAGTACAGCGTGATTTACAGACTGTACAAGGGCGACCGGAATGACTCAAAATGTTTAGGTGTCAAGAAACCCGGACAATCCTCTAGAATGGGATGTTTTTTTCCAAACCCTGGTATAGCCTTGGGTAAAAAACGGATAATAACTATAAGTGTCTGACATGGCACAAAATAATCTTTCTCAAGCAAGCCTGGTCCGGTTGTCCTCACTGCCGAAATTGCTGCTGTGTGAACTGGAAAAGTTCCAGCATGACAATACACCTGCAAATACGCGGAGTGCTGATCTGGAAAGTCTGGTTGCAGGTGATCTGTTTTTGTATGGGCGATTACTGGCGGGGCGGGCCGGGCTTGATAAAGATACCTATTACTCACCTGCTCGGCTGGCTCAACAGCAGGGTTATAACAATCTTCAAATGATGTTGCGGCAAGCGGCAGCCGCAATGAGTTTCAGTCGACCTTCCAGCGAACAGTTAAGATTCATGAAGCAGCTCTACCTGTAGAGCCTGCTGACCCGCTCGCTTGCGCAACACATTGCCCAGGATGTGTTACCTGAATCAGGAGACAAGCAACGCCAGGTTCAACAGGCAGCGTTTTGTGGTCTGTTTCTTAATATTGGTGCGTTGATTCTTGAGCAGGAGTTTCAGCTCAGGTATCTGCAGAACCTTGACTGTCCGGTGATACAGGGATTCTATTACAGTCAGGCCGTTCCCGGTGAGCAAGCCCGTCAATTGATCGTGGATGGAGCTTCAATCAGTGGCGCTGAACCACTGCAGAAAAGTGAGTCCCACAAGCAGTCTCTAGCTGGCAAAAACAAGTTAAAGGCATCAGCTGGCTAGTTGCTCATTCGGCCAACTTTTGATACCGACTTCATCATTCTCACTTTCTTCATCACCCTGGCCAGATGTACACGGTTTCTTACTGTCAGTGTCAGGTTGACGATACTGAACTGGGCGTCCCGATCAGAGGTACTAATCTTTTCAACATTGGCTTCAGCAGAAGTAATGGCATTTGCCAGAGTGGCAATAATGCCCCGTTGGTGCTCCAGTTCAACCCGCAACTCTACGGTAAATTCACCGCCCACAGTGGGATCCCAACGCAGGTTGATATACTTTTTCGGATCATTGCGGATTTCTGTCATGTTGTTGCAGGTTTCGCGGTGGACGATCATGCCGCGGCCTGAGCTGATATAACCCACAATGGAGTCGCCGGGAATTGGGTGACAACATTTGGCAAAGGTCATCAGCATGCCTTCCGCACCCCGGATTGCCATCGAGGATTCATCCTGATTAACAGGGAGTTCCTCTCCTTCTGTGGAAGGAATCAATCGACGTGCGACAATATAGGCCATGCGGTTGCCCAGGCCAATATCCTCAAGCAGGTCATCAAGCACATCAAAATCTGTTTGCTCCAGCAGGCCGCCAATCTTTTCCTTGGGTATATTCGACAGGTGGTAACCGAAACTGGACAGGGTTTTATTGAGAAGACGCCTGCCCAGGGCAATGGCTTCGGAGCGACGCTGATTTTTCAGGAAGTGACGAATATTACTGCGTGCCTTGCCTGTCACGGCAAAACCCAGCCAGGCCGGGTTGGGATGACTGCCGGAGGCAATGATTTCAATCGTCTGCCCGCTTTGCAGGCGTTGGCTTAACGGAGCCAGACGCCGGTTTATTCGACAGGCGACACAGGAATTACCAACATCGGTATGGACCGCATAGGCAAAATCTACCGGGGTGGAGCCTTCGGGCAATTCGAGGATCGCGCCCTTGGGGGTGAATACATAAATTTCGTCGGGGAACAGATCGGTTTTTACGTGCTCGATAAATTCAAGGGAATTACCGGCGTGTTTTTGCATTTCCAGCAAGTCCTGTACCCATTGCCTGGCCCGTATATGACTCTGATTGGGAGTGTCATCGGAAGACTTGTAGAGCCAATGCGCGGCAATACCATTGCTCGCCATCTTGTCCATTTCTTCAGTGCGAATCTGGATCTCAATAGGGACACCGTGCATGCCGAACAGGGTGGTGTGCAATGACTGATAACCATTGACCTTGGGAATGGCAATGTAGTCCTTGAATTTTCCTGGCACCGGTTTGTAGAGACTGTGAACGGCACCCAACACCCGATAACAGGTATCTACCTCATCGGTAATTATTCTGAATGCAAAAACGTCTGTAATCTCGCGAAAAGAGAGCCTTTTTTCTTTCATCTTTCGGTAAATACTATAAAGATGCTTTTCCCGACCAAGCACCCTGCCGGGCAGACCTTCACGAACCAGACAGGCTTCGAGGGCTGTCTGTACCTGGCTGACCAGTTCTTTGCGGTAACCACTGACACTTTTTACGGCGGCATCTATGCGTGGCGCACGTAGGGGGTAAAGAGCCTTGAATCCCCTTTCTTCAAATTCCATGCGGATAGTGTGCATACCCAGACGGTTGGCAATCGGAGCATAGATTTCCAGAGTTTCCCGCGCTATACGTTTTTGCTGTTCCGGACTCATGACGTTGAGGGTGCGCATGTTATGCAGACGATCTGCCATTTTGACGAGAATCACCCGAATATCCTTGGCCATTGCCAAGGCCATTTTCTGAAAATTTTCAGCCTGGGCTTCGGCGCGGGTGCTGAACTCAATCTTGTTGAGTTTGCTGACCCCATCAACCAGATTGGCGACGGTTTCGCCGAACTGGCCTTCAATGTCATTTTTGGTAATGCCGGTATCTTCGATGACATCGTGCAACATGGCGGCCACCAGACTTTGGTGATCCATATGCATGGCTCGAAGAATTTCAGCTACTGCCAGAGGGTGGGATACATAGTCTTCGCCAGAGCGACGGAATTGTCCATCATGGGCCTGTTCTGCATAGAAAAAGGCACGACGTACAAGATCTACCTGGGCATTACCCATGTATTCATTCAATTCTTTGGTGAAATTGCTGATTGTCATCATGGCCTGCAAACCCTGTTTATTCTAATTTGAGGTCATGAAAGTGCATTTACAAGGATGTTGTAGAACAATATTGTAAACGCTTGCTGTGAATACTGAAGTGAAGCGGGCAAGGGTA
>Ga0181559_10005892_pt1 | contig 11647 bp, 8 predicted proteins | sample 011ome_21_FD_133752 | JGI IMG/M metagenome (GOLD analysis project Ga0181559, IMG submission 133752) | Coastal salt marsh microbial communities from the Groves Creek Marsh, Skidaway Island, Georgia - 011508AT metaG (megahit assembly) | ecosystem: Environmental > Aquatic > Marine > Intertidal zone... | reverse complement strand
TTGCGATATGAGTTCACGTAAACCCGGCGGCGATGAGCAAAAGAAACGCAAGTGCTCCGACGAGAATGCTCGCGTTGACCGCCGTCTGCGGCTCGCCAATCTCTCTCGCCCGTTCGCGCTTCACCTCAACCGTGGTCTTCTCCCCTAATCCACGAAATTCAATCTCGCGTTCTTCACGCGCCCAAGACTCTCGTTCGGTGGCGTCCGCGTCTGCCAGTCGTTCGAGTACGAGTGTCACCGGCCCGTCGGCGACGCGCCCATTCGTCAACGCCGCCGTCGCGCGCTCCCAACTCTCGCCATCGCACCCATATAGCGTCCTTACGCGTTTAGTACCACTTAAATCACCCAATAACGCCCCAGTCGTGGTAAACGATACCTGCGTTGCGGTAAACGCGCGCAATACGTCGCCTCGTCTCGCGCAGTCGGCGCCAACTGGCGAGAGTCGCGCCACGCTCGCCGCTTTATCCGCATCGCTCCCGCGCACAAAATCCGCCACACGAATCCGCCCTCGCGCATCCGGCTCGAAAATAATCCCCAACGGCCTCGTGCTTGTGACCGACACGATCCGCGTCGTTGAAGGCGCGCCGTCCGACGCGTCCAACGCGCTCGAGTCAAAGACGTACGCGCGCTCCTTTTGCCCGCGCCGTTCCGTCGCCGGCGTCGTCGCCGTCGACGCCCACGGCGCCGCCACCTTCTGACCGTCGTATCGTCCACCCGTGTACGCCGTCACTGGACCCACGTCCACCTTGACCACGGTGTACGACGCGTCGCCGTCTTGAAGCTGGGTGCGTTCGACGTCACTCAACTTTGTCGTGCGGTAGCCCGACGCTCGGTACCACGTCGCGTCGTCGCGCCGCGCCCTGGCGTTCGAGTTCGAGTTCGCGCTCGCGCTCGCGCTCGACGACGCACGCGCGATGACGCGCGGTGCGAAAGACGGGCGGGACATGGCGCGGTCGCGATGTGAGGGTGGCTCTGCGTTGTTTCATTCATTCTTTCACGGCGTCGTGTAATGTTACAACATTCGGCCGACGCACCGTAAGAGTGCGCCGACCACTTTTTCCTATCTCTGTATTGTTCAAAATTGGTACACGAGTACAAAGTCGTAGTATAGTACAGAACGCTCGCTCACGCGAACGCCACGCGCCCATCCGCGTCCCACGCATCCGCCACGGCGTCAATCACGTGCTGAATGCATCCCACGAGCGCAATCACACTCGTCGTTTGCCACGCGAATAACGCGTGCGCGTCGAGCTCGGTTAATATCCTCTCTTCGCTCGTCGTCGTCAACAGCGTTTCAAACGCCTCGCGCGACCAGAATTCATCCTCGTCGTCGTCTTCCCGACGGTCCTCGTCGTCGTTATTATTATCTCCGCCACCGCCACCACCGCCGCCATTGTTGAATCGCCCACCATCATCATCACCACCACCGCCGCAGTCCGCCTCGTCGAACGACCCTTTCCGCCCGCGGCGTCGTCGCTGCGCGGCGTTCACCTTGCACGGCCCGAACACCACGCGGTCGACGTTCGCGCTCGCCCGCGCGCGCGGTCGCGCGATCGTCGGCGGCGGACCGGCGACGATGGATGGCGAAAAAATCGTCGCACCGATTGTTGGCGTCATCGCGCGTCCAATCGCGTCGCGCGCGCGAGAATGGACGCGTGTCGTTTAAATCTATGCGATCGTTCGGTCGCGGGCACCGTTGACGAATGAATGAATGTCCCCGGTCGTTCGGCGTCTGCGCGACGCGTCGCGGCGTCGGTGGCGTCGAGTGAGGCGCGAGGCGAGTGCGAGGGTATTCGTGCGCGCCGCGCGTGCGTGCGGTGGCGCTCGGACGACGTCGCGCGTCGCGGACTGGCGCGCATCTTGGGGAATTTTAAACCGCGCACAAAGGCACCGCGGCCACAAATCATCAGAGATATTTACCCACTCGAGGCACCGTTGACTGACATTGACACATGTTTTGCTGCGTTTCTACGCGTCACACGGCGTCGTCGCCGCGGCGATTGCCAAGAAGAGGTTCTGCGATGACGTCGATGAGCGGAGCGTCGGCGCGCGCGGTGAAGAACTCGCGGAGGTTTTCGACGTATCCCTTGTCGAAGGGGTTGACAAAGGCGCCGTCGGACGCCTGGAGGTAGGCGTACCGGTGCGCGTTTGAAATTTCGTTGATGGTGATGTTCTGAGCGACTTGGAAGAGCTGTGAGACGCAGAGCATGGCGACTGGAAGGAGAGTGAAGACGTCTAGGATGGCAAAGATGACGACACCGAAACGAGAGGAGTCGCGTTCGGTGGGGCTCTCTTCGTTGTAGCGCGTCACGGCGACGGCAAAGGCGATAGCCATGGCGACGGTTTCCAGGATGAGGAAGATGACAAAGTCGCGATGGTTGCGCTTGCCGATGGCGTTACCCATCCAAGGACAGTAGTGGTCGAATCTTGCCACGCACTTGTCCGTCATGGAGCAATGCTTGGTGCCAAATGGCTTGACGAGTTTACACGACACGCACAACGACTGCCAATTTCCAGCCCACAACTCGGAGTGATTTAATCGCTCCTCCACATCTGCGTCGTCCGCGGTGTTGGCCGCCGCCTTGGATGCACGTGTGGACACTTCGGGTTTCCGACCGCGCCGGATGGCGCGTAATACCGCCTCGCTAACGAAACCAGGGTCGTTGTAACTTACGCGTTTCATGTAATAAATACCAAGGCTCGCGCACGCCACCGTGGCGAGCGACCAAAACGCCACGCTCACATCCATCACCGGTGCACCCGGGCAAAACATGACATTTCTGGCAAACATGAGCATTAGACCGACAATCAGGCCCAGACACGCGGCAGCCATGCCTTTCTGAGTCATAAAATGGTCCCGCTTCATGAGCGTTCGGTATTGCTTTGCGAGGAAGTGACTCAACGTGTGATGGCCCTTCTGTTCCGCAAGTGCCGCTGGGCTACTCCCATCGCAATCGACCGCAGTCAACGCGTTAATCCCACCGGATTGAATCAAGCAATGCGCCGCTTCGCTCTTACCTTTAATCGAAGCCCAATGTAGAGGCGTACACCCTTCCTTGTCGGCGCGGTGCACATCCGCCTCCATGCAAATCAACAATTTGACTGGATCAGCGAAGCCTTTATACGCCGCCCAATGCAGCGCCGTTCGTCCGTCAAGATCGGTCAAGTCGATGTTCGTATTCCATCGCATCTTGAAATGATAAATCATCCCCGTGTGACCATATTGCGCGGCGACGTGCAACGGGACGTACCCGCGCGCGTCGGGCGCGTTTAAATCCGCTCCCTTGCGCAATAGCAGTTCCGCACACGGTAAAGACCCTCTCACGCACGCCCAGTGCAACGCAGTCTGTCCATCATTATCGCCAGCCCCAATCGCCGCGCCGTGGTCGAGTAAATACGTCGCTGCCGCTACTCTATTATTCAACGCCGCCCACTGCAGCGGCCGATATCCGGCGCCGTCCGTCGAGTTCACCGACCCAGGATCTTCTGCAATCATGCGCTTTAACGCCTCCATGTTCCCATACGCGGCGGCGCGCCAAATATCTTCCTCCCCCTGCGCGTCCTCGACCACATCGTTCGTCGCCACCGCCGCTGGCGCAGAATTCACATCCGCGTTCGACGACGTCGTCGCTCGAGCGTCCCGCCGCTCGTCGATCGCCGTCTCATCGCGCGCAGCACGTTGCGCCGAAGTCACCACCTCCGTCGTCGACGACATCGTCACGCGCACGCACGCACGCACCTACACCACCACCACCACCCCGTCGCCCTTCGAACGCACCACACGCGACGAATGCGCGCGCAAGATGCCCGCGTAATCAATCGACAGTGTCTGTTCAAACGACGTGCACCGCGCGGCTCACGCGGCTCACGCACGCGCACGCCTTGACGTACGCACGCCGCCGAGGACGACGCGATGGAGACTGTTTAAATCTAGCGCACACCGCGCGAAAACGACGACCGTCGACGACGCGCGCGCGATGATGCAGACGCGGAACTGCGCGCGCGCGCGAGGACGTGGTGCGGGCGAGTGACGCCACCAATGTAAACGTTTTCGCACGTCACACGTCACACGTCGACGACGACGACGACGACGGCGTCCGCCGCAGTCGTCGCCGACGTCGCCGCGTCGAATGTTCGCGGTCTCGCGCGCGGCGCATCTCGCGCCGCCGGGCGCGCGAACGGCGCCGAAACGCACGACTTCGACGACGACGACGACGACGACGACGGGCGCAGGGCGTAGGGTCGCGACGCTCGCCCTGCGCGCGGGAAAACGCGCCGTGGCGCGCGCGGCGGCGGCGGATGCGGTCGACGCAGACGATGGGTCGACAAAGGTGGATGTCCGCGCGTGGTTGGATGCGCGCGAAGGGCGACGGGAGGCTGTGGCGGGGGTGTTTGCGATTTACGACGTGGATGGGGTGTGTCAGTACGTGGACTACGCGAGGAACGTCGAGCAGGCGGTGCGTGCGGTGCGTGGGCGTGTGGGCGCGCAGCGCGCGGCGTGGACGAGGGTGATGGCGTTTAGGAACGCTGCGATGGCGACCAAGGATGTTCTGGCGAGTGAGGCGAGACGGTGGAGGGAAGCGTTGGGGACGACGCCGGCGTTGAACGCCGAGTGGGACGCCGAAGACGAGGATGATACAAAGAGCGCACGGGCGTCGGTAGAGACGACTGAGCCATCAAAGGATCCCGTGGTGAGTCCTTTTGCGGCAAACGTCGGTGCTGACGGCGAATCAAAGGTGACTGAAGGGGATGGCGTGGGATCAGAGGACGCCGACGCGCCCAAGCTCGAGCTCACCATGGAAAATGTCGATAAAGCGCTGGACGAGGTACGTCCGTATTTAATCGCCGATGGAGGGAATGTGGAATTGATGAGCATTGAAAATGGTATCGTCGTCGTGCGACTGAATGGCGCGTGTGGGTCGTGCGCGTCGTCTTCAGCCACGATGAAGGGTGGCATTGAAAAGTTGCTCAAGCAAAAGTTTGGCGACGCCGTGGAAGAGGTGTGCAATGTCAGCGGCGAACTCGAAGAAATGTCTGTTGAAACGATTGAAGAGTACCTAGGGAAACTACGCAATTCGATAAAATCATACGGTGGCGAGTGCAAGGTGCTCACGCTTGAACGTGGCGTACTTTTATTAGAGTTTAAAGGTCCGCAAGCGCTCGCGTTTTCCATCGCAGAGTCAATCAAGAAGAAATTTCCTCTCGTTCGCGAGTGTAAAATCAAACAAATCGCATAGTCATAGACGCATTCTTTCTCACAGCACCATTAAATAAATACTTAGTTGTTGGCTATTACAATTCTGTCGAAAGATACGTCAGAGATATTGTCTCTGTCAAAGGATGGTATTAGACGGTGAAGTTTTCGCACACGAACGCCTTGTCGACGCGCTTCATGATACCGCTAATAACCTTGCCTGGCCCAACCTCAGTGGCGGTTTCCAAGCCCTTCTCGAGGAAGGTGACCATAGTCTTTTCCCATTGGACCGGGTTGGTGAGCTGCGTCGCCAAGGTGGCGCGGATGCTCGCCGCATCGGAGTGCGGTTCAACGTTGACATTGGACACGACCGGGATGCGAGTCGCTTGGATGGGCGTCGCTTCAAGGGCAGCCTTGAGCTTGTCCGCAGCCGGAGCCATGAAGTTGGTGTGGAACGCACCGGCGACGGCGAGGCGGACAACCATGCGCGCCTTAAATTCCGGCTTGGCGATTTCCTCAACCTTGTCGATGGCCGGGATGGCGCCAGACACGGCGTAGTTGCCGTTGCACAAGTAGTTTGCCACGCTCACCGGGGCACCAGATTCGGCCGCCGCGCGCGCGCAAAGCTCTTCAGTCTTTTCGGCGGACAAACCAATGACGGACGCCATGCCAGAAGGCGTCGCATCAGCGGCTTCTTGCATGGATTCGCCGCGAATCTTCACGAGCTTCAAGCCGTCCTCAAACGTCAACGCGCCGGCAAACGTCAACGCGGTGTATTCGCCGAGAGACAAACCCGCAGCAACGTCAACGGCGTCGATCGCAGCTTGACCTTCCGGGGTCATCTTCATCTTTTCGAGCGCCGCCAAGGAGGCGACGTAAATCGCTGGCTGGCTCACGGCCGTAGAGTTCAAGCGCTCCGCCGGACCGTTCACGCAGACGTCGAGCAAATCATACCCGAGCACTTCGCTCGCCTTGTCGAACATCGCCTTCGCCGCCGGGCACTCTTCGCACAGCTCTTTAGCCATACCAACGGATTGCGCACCTTGGCCCGGGAAGAAAAACGCCTTTCTCGGCGTGTAGTCGGCGGCGGCACGAACCGCAGTCGCGCGTCTCGCGCGCGTCGTCGTCGACGAACGGCGCGCCCTGTGTGCGATACATCGCTCTCACGAGCGCACATACGGTCAGAATACGGTTGCATAATCGGTATCACTCGCGATCGACGCCATCGCGTGAGTCGTGCACGGCGCACGCGAGAGTAATCCACGTGGATAAGACTTTGTGCGCTTTTTCGAGGTCAATCGGCGTTCGACGTCGCCAGCGACACTGGCGACGATGTCGCGCGCGCGCGATTGCGCGCCGCGCATAGAGTACGTACGTTTGCACGCGGAGCGCTTGGTTGGAAGACACGGAGGTGGACATAGCGAGCGCCATGGTTGTACGAAAGAGTGCGGAAATGCGGATATCCACACTGAAAACCCCCGAGTCGGTTGCTCGTGCGCGACGTCGCGATGAATAAATGAAACACGCTGATTGCTAAGATATGAATTACATGTGAGAGACTATACGAAGTTAAATTCAATACGTGGATTAATTCACCGCGGCGGCGGATGGCGCGGCGGCGATGGCGTTGTCGAGAATCAACGCCGGCCGCGTCTCAAGAGCGACGAGGATCGGAGCTGGAAGCGCTTCTCGCTTGACTGAGGATCGAGCAATCATTTCCGCGGCACTTTTTCTCGCAGCTTCGAGCAAGTATAAGTCAGTGGACATGGATGCATGGAATAGGTTGACTTGTTGTCCGCTTTGCTTGGTGCCAAAGAGCTCGCCGGCGCCGCGAAGTTGTAAATCGCTTTCAGCAATTCTAAAGCCATTGTTTGATTGCTCCAAGACGCGTAGACGATCACGCGCGCGATCTTCCTTGAGTTCTTTGTTTTCTCCCGCGCCTGGGGAGTGCAACAAGTAACATTTAGATTGGCGCGCACCGCGTCCGACGCGACCTCTGAGCTGGTGAAGCGCCGCGAGGCCGAATCCATCGGCATCCTCGATGATGATAACCGAAGCATTCGGCACATCGACACCGACTTCGACGACGGACGTCGCTACGAGCGCTTGTGTTTCGCCGTTGGTGAACTTATCTAGCGCTGCTGCTTTTTCTTCAGCTCCGAGTTGGCCGTGAAGCAAGCCAAAGCGCACATCGGGGTACGCGCTGACGAGACGCGCGTACTCCTCTTCGGCGCCCTTTACTTCAGACATGCGAGACGACCCAGATTCGTTGACAAGACGTAAGATGATGTATGCCTGACCTCCTTGCGCGATTTCCGAACACATCGCCGAGTACGCCTCCTCGTGCTGGTCCACGCCGCACACAGTGGTAATGATAGGTAAACGACCCGCGGGTTTTTCATCGATGACGCTCAACGCCATTTCACCAAACTTTGTCATAGCCAACGTACGAGGAATCGGCGTTGCGCTCATGGTGAGCATGTGTGGCGGGAGCCTACCTTTTGCTAACAACGCCGCGCGTTGTTCAACACCGAAACGATGTTGTTCGTCAACGACTGCAATGCCAAGCGAGTGGAACACAACTTTGTCTTGAATCAACGTCTGCGTGCCGACGAGCATTCCAATCTTGCCATGCTTCAGCTCTTCAAGGATTTGCGCGCGCTCAGCCGCTTTCGTGGATCCCGTGAGCAGGGCTACTTTTGGTGGATTACGCATTGCAGAAAGTAACTCGGTGAGCACGCGATGATGTTGCGTGGCGAGCACCTCCGTCGGCGCCATAAACGCTCCTTGGTGGCCGGCGCCGCACGCCGCGAGAAGCGCCATAGCAGCAACGACAGTCTTGCCGCAACCAACATCTCCCTGTAGAAGACGTAGCATAGGAGCTGGCCCTGCCATATCGCTCAAAATCTCCTCAAGTGAAGACTCTTGCGATCGCGTCAGTGCAAACGGCAATTCACTGCGAAGTTCATCCGTGAGTGCGGTACCGACGATGCAGATGCCTTCTTCAGAACCTGTATTCGGCAAGGATTGCAATCGACTTCGCTCTTGGAGAAGTGCAACTTGCAGAAGCACTAATTCTTCGAACGCTAAACGCTCGCGCGCCTGTGCAACGGATTCAACACTCTGCGGTCTATGAATGCTACGCACGGCGTCAACGTGTGAAAGCAACCCGAGCTCGGTGAGCAAAGGATTGTCGTTCCCCATGGCGACCTCCATGGGATCCGCTGGGATTTTCTGCATGAAAACTTCCAACGATGCGTTAACCGCACGATGCCAATCCATATTCGACATCGCACCTCGCTTGGCGTACGTCGGGACGATTTCAGATCCGTTGGATGGCATTATTGGCGCGTCTGGGGAGATGCCGACGATGCGCCCAGTATCGACAACAAAGTCACAATTGCGGTCGCCATTCGCCAGCGTACCGCGGACATTTACTCGCGAGCCAATTGCCATGTCAACTCGAAGATCTTTAGAGATGTAATCCCAAACCTTTACCTTGCATCGCGGAGCGTCGCCTCCCCACGGTTGATCCGGCGTCGCCGACGCTTCTCGAGTGGCGTCGTCAACGTCGACTTCGATCAATATGGTGTTTGGAATCGCACGTCCACGAGAGTAATCACGTAGTTGCATCGAGCGGACAGTACCCGTGAGCGTCACTGCCGTACCTGGGGCATGTTGTCTGTTCCATACGCTATATTCCTGGTACTTGCGCGGACAGTTGCGCAACACTGCTTCAATTGTGGTAATGCCCTCGGCTTGTAGCGCCTTCATCGTCGCCTTGGGGACCTTATCAGCTAGGACATCAATAGATGTTTCAGTCCACCGCGCCACGTCTAGGCGAAGTTCGGGATTGGGCGTCGCCGGAGCGACTTCGACGAGCTTTTGAAAGTCGATGGTTTCGGGAATAATGCCGTTGATTGGATCCTCGGCGGCCCAGAACGGTTTTTGTAACCCACGCAGAGGCACCGTGTTGGATGAACTCGCGCTATCTTCATCCCCGCGGGAGTTTTCCAAATTTTCTTCCTCTTCAAACCCGTCGACGGCGGCCCAGCCTCCGCCGTATTCAGCTTCTTCGCCGTCGCTCAGATTCACCGTGCCACCGCCACCCCATCCAGGAGCGCCGCCCGAGTACGAATACGATGACTTTTCGCTCTCCGCCTTGGACTCCGCCATGGCGCGCTTGAGACTTCCCGCACCTGGATCACCCAACGAAAACGAAAACTTTTCCAACGAGCCGAGCTCATCCGATTTGGCGCTCGGGTGCTCCAACAGGTGATTTAAAATTTCAGCCAGTACGCGAGCGTCTGTCAACGCGCGGTGCATACCTTCATCGCCATCCGGCATGTCTATTTCATAGTGCTGTCGCAAAAAGTCAAGGTTGAACTTTGTCAACCCTGCTGGACGCAACATCGCGCGCGCCAAGGGAAGAGTATCACAAAATCTCCAACTTGTCGGCAACTCTCGTCCGAGCCGGCGATATTCATGCTGCAAAAACGCCGCATCAAATTGACGCGCGTTGTGTGCGACGAGCAATACTGGCGCACCAGGGCGAGCCTCGCGCGCTCGGTCGATGAACGCCTCCAGTTGCTCAGCAGCCATGGCGAATGAAGGAATATCCGCCGCGCTCACCATACTATTCGTAATTCCAGTGAGCGCCGTCACCGCGGATGGAATAGTAAATCTCCCCGGGTTCACGAGCGTCGTGAACGACGACTTCGGATCACCAAACGTCTGCGCAGCAATTTCCACGATGCGTGACTTTTCCTTGCTCAATCCCGTAGTTTCGAGATCGAACACGATGACGGTTGGAAACTCTGAAGATGCTCGAGTCACCGCCGCTTTCCCAACAGGCGACGTCTTGTCGACCGTCGGCTCCACAGCCTTGCCGCGCGCTGACATCTTCGTCGTCAACACCGATGTTGCAGAACTCGATCGTTCTTTCTTCACCGGCGGTGGCGTCCACCCGCGTGGGGCGCTCGTCGCGTCTGGCGTCGCCGGCGGTTTCGGCACCGTCGATGACGCGCTTGTTGTCGTGGTCGTCGTTGATGACGCCGTTTGCAGCACCGCTGGCAACGCCGCCGCAACATTCTGCAACAAAACTTTCCGCCGTGACGGGTCTAACGACCCATACAACGTCGAATCACTCACCATGCGCGCTAACATTGGCGACGCGTAGCTCGGCTCCAACTCGCGAAGCGACGCCGTAAGAAAGCTCTGAAAGTCATCAAACGCGCGACCCTTGGCGTTCTCGCACCCTTTATTCATCTCATACTCTAACCCAGCTTTAAGTCGATTCTGAAAGCGCGAAAAAACACACGCGCGCTCGTCAGTCGACGTCCGAATGCGACGCTCGCGTTTAAACAAGAAAAACTAACCGCCGAGGATCAGTTGCGCGAAACTGTTCGACCTCAACGCGCACGCGCAAAGACGACGACGTCGCGCGGCGCAATCACGCGCAACAATCACGTACCACCACCTGCTTGCCATCCACAACGCTCATCGGCGCACCATCGCCGCTCAATGCGCGCGACATGACGCGCCAACGAAGATTATGCTGATTACGATGCATCACCAATCCTCGCGGCGCGCCGACGCCGCCGCCGCGCACGGTAGACGACGGCATCATCACTACCGCGCGCATCGCTCTGACCCCGCGCGCGAACCTTCGGAACGCCTTCATGCCCGGCGCCGTTGGTGCGCCGCGTTCAACCGCGCGCATCGCTCTGACGCAACGCCACACTTCGTGTCGCTCGTCCGGTCCGTCGACATGGGCGCCGCGTGCACCAAACGCGGTGCGGCGACGGCGTCGTCATCGGCGCCGTCTGCGACGCCGCACGCGCCGCCCGGGCCCGAAGCCACGCCCGCGCGGTCGATATTAAAGACGAATTCGTACCTCGCGCTCGCGCGCACGAGCGACGGCGGCGCGTCGGTAGCGTCGAGCGCGAGCGCGACGCCGACGAAACGCTCGAGCGAGGACGCGCAAGAGCGAGGTGGGTTTGTTGAGTCGTCGCGCGTGCGGTCGTTCGTCACGTTTGCGGGGGTTGGCGAGGACGAGAGCGATGCGCAGGTGCCGACGGCGGGCGAGGGGTCGTTTAACGAGCGCGTGCGGGGGCTATTATTCGGCGGTGCGTCGTCGCGAGACGCCGCGAATGCGCCGAGAACGATGAATGGGAAGACAACGCACGTGCGGCGCGATAGTTTTACCACGGCGGTGCCTGAGGATGATGAGGAGGAGGATGGGAATTGGTTTTTGAGCATCGGCGTGGACACAAGGTCGGCGATGGCGAGGGTGATGGAGAGCCGGTTACAGGCGGCGCAGGTGGAGGAAGAGCGTTTGCGTGAGCTCGTACACGAAGCGCATTTGGCGACGAAGAAAGCTGAGCGCGAAGCGGAGAAGAAGCGACGCGAGGAGGAAGAGGATGAGGATGAGGATGAGGATGAGGATGAGGA
>Ga0181559_10005879_pt1 | contig 11665 bp, 7 predicted proteins | sample 011ome_21_FD_133752 | JGI IMG/M metagenome (GOLD analysis project Ga0181559, IMG submission 133752) | Coastal salt marsh microbial communities from the Groves Creek Marsh, Skidaway Island, Georgia - 011508AT metaG (megahit assembly) | ecosystem: Environmental > Aquatic > Marine > Intertidal zone... | reverse complement strand
TACGTGCAGGAGAGTGCTTGGGTTCAGTTGCGTCAGGCTGCACATCATTGGACCACCGTGGTGACTCTCCTCATCGGAGACCCGGTTGGCGTTATCCCGCTAGGCAGGACACTTCAAGATGCGTTTAACGACGCTAGAGTTTTAAAGAACGATAGAAATAGAGTAGGGCATCTCTTGGGAAAAGGGAAGCCGTTTTTGTGTCATAGTCGGCTAAGGCGGTTACAGATGAATCTGCCCCCAGCTGGTTCGTGCTGACCGACTCTTCAATTTCTTAAGCTGTGTTCGGTGCTGTATGTCAGATCTTTATAATGTGCGTTTGACCCCTTTTTTGCCCCTTAGAGGATAGTGTTTATCTTGTGAACTTCCCAAACACCTCTTCCCTGTGCCAAGCGAGGGCCTCGGGGTGTGGAAAGTTTGATTCTTCAGCCGGTAATGCTATACGCTTGCCCGCTCGACCTATGAGGGGAAAGAGGCGAGTCTCGGCATCTCTCGCCTTAGGATGAATCATTACTTCATACTGATCAGTGATCGCGAAAATCCCCTGGTCGAATGCCCAATGGGCAGTATGGCTAAGAGACAAGCCGTTGCGTGGGTCATCTGTGCCTCGAACGTCCTTACCGATAATATGGGCGGCTTGGGCTTCAATCACTTTTCCATATACAAATTTCTCGTCAAGGACTGCGCAGGACCGGTCATAGTTTTCGAGGACGATTCTGCGAAATGCATCATCTCGCTTCTGCCTGGAAACCCGATACACCGCTCGGTCCTCAGCTACAAATGGTGACCACTGCTCAAGTGCTTCTAGCTGAAGTGCTGTTTCAATAAGATCATCACTCAAAGTTTCAGCGTCTGGATCAATGCGTGATTGGAATTGCTCGATGGTAAGCTCGCGGATTCGAAATAATCTTTCAGTTACATCAAAACTTTCGATTACTCCCAGTCCAAGTATCTTGTAAGTCGTCCCTCTCTTGGCGGTTTTGTCAGTCAGTTGCTTTAAAACCAAGACGGGTTCGGCATCGGCTTCACAATTAAAAAGGGACTTGTTTACTGCCGAATCTAGCGCCCCCGCTTTAGGTGAATACGAGAAGAACCAGCTTCGATCTGGATTATACGCAATCCTATCCGCGTAGGGGTTCTTCAGCATGCTCGCAATGGCGAATGCGTAACTGGCATCTTTCGGTTTATAAATCCCTTCGATCAGATTATGAATACGTGTCAGCCCCTTGATTTTTTCCTCAGTCTTCTGAATGAAACGAGCCGAAACAACCTTCCCAAAATAGGGCGCCAAGATTCTAAACGCTTTCCAACGCTCCTCGATCTCTATGGCTTTGGTAGGGTGGATCATTGCTTCTGGTATTTCTTAAAATTCTCAGCCTGCTCGAATATCTCTTTGTAGACTTCGTCGCGGTCGACGGGTGGGTAGCCGTTCTCGGCGAGTAAAAGGATCAGTTCGACTTTCAACTCAGCCTTGATGTCAACGCGCTGATTCCATGCCGGAAAACGAGCTTTGTCGTCGACGACTTTTTTCACCTCCTTGGCCAGCTTCACTAGCTTGTCCTCGGGGTAGTCGAAGTCGTAGCGGTGAGCGAGTTCCTTGAGGATGTCATAAAAGGACTTCTCCTCGAAATCGATGCCTAGGTCGTTGAACGATTCCTTCTCGGTGCGCAGGGCGTGATACAGGTCGATGATCTCTCCGGCGAAGTCGTCCAGCACGATGCTGTCCAGCGTGTCCTTCTCGTCGCGCTCGTTGTATTTACTGACCAGCGCTTGAAACTGCTTGGTGAAGTCCACCCCCTTGATCTTGTTGACCTTCTTGAAGTCCTCGATCGCTCGCTGCAGGAGTTGCTGCAGCAGCTTGATCTTGGTGTTCGGCAGTTTGATCTTCTCGATCTTGGCCAGGTAGTCGTCTTCGAAGATGTCGATCTCGGTCGCCCCGTCTTCGCCGAGCTTGAAGATCTCTTCCACGCCATCGCTTTGCAGGGCGTCCGAGATCATCTTGCGCACCTTGGCATTCATCTGCGCGCTGTCAGGTGCTTCGCCCTTGGTGAGCTTGGTAATGATCGAGCGCACCGCCAAATAGAAGTGGATCGTGTCGCGCTCGTGCTGACTGAAGGCATCGCTGCCGCTACAGATGTCGTAGGCCGCCTTCAAGCGCTTCACTAGGAAGATGTAGCGCTTCTCGATCTTATCGGTGATCTGGGCAAACTCCGCCGCCTGATTCAGGCATTGCAATTGCGCCACCGGCGAGCCGCTAAAGTAGGGCACTGTATCAAATTGGTGGAACAGCCGGTTCAGCAGGTCGAGGTGATCCTTGACCACCACGATCGACGCCTGCACCTCCTCGAAGTTCGCACTGTCCGCCTTCGAGTATTGAGCCAGTGCCTGATTCATCTGCTTCTTAATGCCGATGTAGTCCACCACCAGGCCTTTGCCTTTGCCCTCAAATCTTCGGTTCACCCGCGAGATCGTCTGGATCAAGTTGTGCCGCTGGATCGGCTTATCGATGTAGATCGTATCGAGGAAGGGCACGTCAAAGCCCGTCAGCCACATGTCCACCACGATCGCTATTTTGAAATTCGATTTTGCCGTCTTGAACTGGCGGTCCAGCTCATTGCGTTCGTCCTTACTGCCGACCAGATCGTAGAGCGCCTTCTCATCGTCCTTGCCCCGCGTCATCACCATCTTGATGCGCTCCATCGGCTTGATGGTTTTCGCTTCCGCCTCTGTCAGCTCCGCACCGTCCGCGCAGACCTTGATCTCCGCCCATTCCGGACGCAGCGCAGTCACCGCTTGATAAAAGGCAAACGCCACCTGGCGACTACTGCTCACAAACATCGCCTTGCCCGCCACCGTCGAGCCTTCATCCACGCGGCTCTCGTAGTGCTTCACGAAATCCTCTGCCAGCGTCGCGATCCGTTGCGGGTCGCCCAGAATCGCGCCCATATTGGCCATCGTCTTCTTGCTGTCCTCGATTGCGTAGCCACTCGCACCTTTGTCCGCGCATTGGGCGTAGTAGTTCTCGATCTCCTCCAGCTTGCGATTGTCGAGCACCACCTTGGCCGCCCGGCCTTCATACACGATGCGCACCGTGATCTCGTCCGCCACCGACTCGTTCATCGTGTAGGCGTCCACCACATCGCCGAACACATCCAGCGTCGCATCGATCGGCGTGCCGGTAAAGCCCACGTAAGTCGCATTCGGCAGCGAGTCGTGCAGATACTTGGCAAACCCAAAGGTCCGCTTCACACCGTCTTCGGTGATCTTCAGCTTCTGGTCCAGATTCACCTGGCTGCGGTGCGCCTCATCCGAAATACAGATCACATTGGTACGCTCTGTCAGCAGCTCCGTGTCTTCGGTAAACTTATGAATTGTGGTGAGAAAGACCCCGCCGCTGTTGCGCCCCTTCAACAGCTCACGCAGGTGATCGCGGCTCTTCACGCTAAAGACCGACTCATCGCCGAGGTAGCCCTTGCCATTGGTGAACAAGCCCGAGAGCTGATCATCCAGATCCGTGCGGTCGGTAATCAACACGATAGTCGGGCTGGCCAGATCCACGCTCTTCATCAACAGCCGCGCCAGGAACAACATGGTAAAGCTCTTGCCGCAACCCGTCGCCCCAAAGTAGGTGCCGCCCTTACCGTCGCCATGCGGCTTCATGTGCTGCACGATGTTTTGATACAGCTTCGTCGCCGCGTAGTATTGCGGATACCGGCAAAGAATCTTTTCCTCCCGCCGCGAGACATCCGGCAGGTAAACGAAATTACGGATCACATCGATCAAGCGGGTGGGGTGGAACAAGCCCTTAATCATCGAGTAGAGCGAGTCGATCCCGTCCTTCTCAATCAAGTCGCCGCCGTCCGTCTTGCGCCAGGCGTAGTAAAATTCATACGGCGCGAAGAACGAGCCCGCCTTATTGTTTACGCCATCCGAAATTACGCAAAAGGCGTTGAATTTGAATAGCTCCGGAATGTCGCGCTGGTAGCGCACGGTGAGTTGGGTGAACGCATCGTGGATCGTCGCCTCTTCGCGGATCGCACTCTTAAACTCGAACACCACCAGCGGCATACCGTTGATGTAGAGGATGCCGTCGGGGATGCGCTTCTCGGTGCCGAAGATCTCCAGCTGATTCACAATTTTAAAGATGTTGCCCGCATGATTGTAGGGCGCGGGGTCTTCCGCCGCGATCTCAGGCACCTCGCCAGCCTGCGGCTCCCGAAACGCGATCAAGTCCGAGGTGTCGATCAGCTGCACATACAGGTCTTTCTGATCCCGATCCTCCCGCTTCAGCAAGAAGCCATCCGAGACCAGCTTCATGATCGCTTTATTACTCTCGTAGAGATCCGCCGCGGGGAAGGCTTCCAATTGACGAATCACCGCCTCGATTTCCTGCGCCGTAATCCCATCCGCCGCATACTGCTTGGCCAGGAAGGCGCGCAGGTCAGCCTTGATGAGCACCTCCTGCGGTTGGCGCTCAATCGCCTCGCCCAGCACATGCGGGTAGCCTTCGGCTCCGAGGAGTTCGATGATTGCAGCTTCGAGTTGGGCTTCGGTGAATTTCATTCTTTGCCTCCTTCGAGTCGTTTGATTTCACGGTCGAAATCGGAAATGTATTCCTGATCCTGTAGCTGGCGGAATTGCTCGTATTCGGTTTCTGCTTTGAGCTTCGCTTCCAGTGCACTAACTTTGCCTTTGTCCTCCAGAATCGGGTAGTTCGATAACTCTAGGAAACCATTTAGAAACACCGTCCAGTCGGCCATGTTCATCGTAATCTGGCGTTCGGCGCGATTCTCGGCCAAGTCGAGATAGGCGGAGACGATGCGATTCAGCTCCTTCACGTGCGCTTCGTTGAGGTAATTCTTGGCGACCGTCACATCTGATTTAACGACCTTGCCTTTGGGACTGTCTTTCCATGTCGCGAGCCCCATGTGTGGCTTCTGTGAATCCGCTAAGTCGTAGATCGTCTCGGCGGCAGTCCTTCCAGTAATCGCCCAGTGTAGCTTGTTTTGCACGGTGGCAAAAAAGTCGCGTGTGATGGGGGCGTTTTTGTCGTAGTCGGTTGAGAGGGCGTAGATGTCGGTGATTTTCTGGTAGAAGCGACGCTCACTGGCGCGGATTTCGCGAATGCGCTCCAGCAGTTCATCGAAGTAATCTTGGCCAAATTGCTTGCCCTGCTTCAGGCGCTCGTCGTCCATCACGAAGCCCTTAGTCACAAATTCCTTCAAAGTGTTCGTGGCCCAGATCCGAAATTGAGTGGCTTGGTAGCTGTTCACTCGATAGCCGACCGCAATGATGGCATCTAAGTTATAGAAATCAACCATACGCCGCACCTCACGGCTGCCTTCTTGTCGAACTGTTTCCATTTTGGAAACAGTTGCCGCTTGTTCCAATTCCCCAGATTCGAAGATGTTTTTCAGGTGCTTACTGACCGCGGGGATCTTCACACCAAACAACTCCGCAAGCGCACCTTGCGACATCCAGAAGTTTTCATCCTGATAGACCACTTCGATCCGTTGCTCGCCATCCGGCGTTTTGTAGAAAATGAGTTCGTTGGCCATGTTCTAAATCTTTATATTTTACGTTTGACCCCTTTGAGGCCCCCAGTTCCGTTCGCGCCGTAGATGAAACCTACCTTTCTAAGGCCATCAATTTTGACGCCCGAGTGGTCGTAGGTTGCTACTCCGGAAATCGAAATTGATTCAATCATGCAATTGCCTCCTTGGTGAGTTGCTTAGCTTCAGAGACACGCAATTCGCCGGAGATGAGTTTTGGGAGAAGCGTGTCGCGCAGCTGGGTAAGTGCTCTTGACTCCCGAATGTTCTCAACTGTCCGCAGGAACAATGGGGAGACAGTTCTATCGAACTCTGAGATCAACTCTTCATCAGGAAGTGCACATTCGAAGTTTGGAAACGCGTTTTTCGAGAGGTGGAGAACTGTAGTTCCAGATGTATGAGACAACATCCAGTCCTCAAAGAATTTTGTGCGGGCTAGCTGATACAGAAAGTGTCTTAGATTAGGCTTGTTCGGACGAACTACTCCTACATCCAGGGAAATTACGAGCGTCTCGTAGCGCTCATCAGGAATGACCATCGCAGGCTTGCCAATCACATCCGCTGCTTGGGTGACATCAGTGAACGATATGATTAAGTCGCCCGAATCAACAACCTGCTCAGGTTTGTATTTCCCTGAATATTCTTTGAGTCCGTCGAGCCTGTAACCCCCACCTCTATTGAAGGACTTGAGCGTGACGAGGGCAGTTGTCGACGACTGGAGTTCTGAACTCTTGTAAGATTTCCCTTTAGTTACAGTGGCGATTTCTGAGAGTTGTCGCACACTCCATCCCTCTGGGATTGGGCCAAGCTCTTCGATGAATTGGAAGGCGGCGGGGAAGTAGGATTTTGGATCAGATAGAATTGGGTGGTCGACCGAACCCTGTTGGGTGGTCCCGGTCTTCTGGTCGGAGAGGGCTTGGCGGCGGACTTCGGCGCGGGGGGCGAGTTCGTCGGGGATGGGATTGCCGGCGGCGAGGGCATTGTCGATCACCGGGTCAAAGTCCACAAACCAGCTTTTGAAGAGCGCCTGCGCCATCCCTTCCAGCGTCGCATTCATCCGCCGATTCAACTCAATCTTGTCATCCAAGGTGCCCAAGATGTGAGCGATCGCTTTTTGCTCGGGCAGGGGTGGGAGCGGGACTTCTGCCTGTTTGAAGTCTTTCAGAATCACTCTTGGGATTGCCGCCCCAGAAATAAAGTTGTCCTTTAGATAAGTAAGAACAGACGAACTCGAAAAATACTGCTTCAGGTATTCCGGTTCTAACAGAGCTTTGTTTGGCCTGATGATCGCAACTGATGACAGAAGGACATAATCAGGTGTGTCTCGAACTCTGCAAACTGTGTCCAGCGCTGAGTTTCCATCCTTGGCTATGAGAATGTCGTCAATTTCCGGCTGACATCCTTGTCTGACGAGCGTGTCAAAATCGTCTTCGGATATGTGACGTGCTCCGGTGCTGTTCACTCCAAATCTGGTTAAGTCCTTTACGGAAGCCATTGGGCGCCCAGAAACGACTGACTTTGGGCTTTGATGTGCGCCATCAGTTATCAGGTGACATAGATCACCTAGCTTTCGCTTGGCCCACTCACTTCCCATACCCCAGGCCCTCCAAGTTTTTCCGAATCACTTCATCCAGCTTGGCCGACTCCTCCATTTGCGCGTAGAGCGTCTGGCTCAGATCGGTCATCTTGGTTTCGAAGGGAACGCCATCATCCTCCAAGGCGGCCGCACCCACGTAACGCCCCGGAGTGAGCACGTAGTCGTGCTTGCGCATGTCTTCGAGAGTGGCGGATTTGCAGTAGCCAGCTTCGTCTTCGTAGTCGCCGTCTTTCTTTTCACCCCTCCAGGCGTGGTAGGTTTTGGCGATGGCCGCGATGTCGTCCGCTAAGAGTTCCTTCTGCGTCCGGCTGATCATGGAGCCGATCTTGCGGGCATCGATGAAGAGAGTTTCGCCTTCGCGGTTGCGGTAGCCGCGTTTGCTGTCGGCCGTTTTGTTTTTGGTCAGGAACCAGAGGCAGACGGGGATCTGGGTGGTGTAGAAGAGTTGGCCGGGCAGGGCGATCATGCAGTCGACGAGGTCGTTCTCGACCATCTTTTGGCGGATCGCGCCTTCGCCGGTGGTGTTGGTCGACATGGAGCCGTTGGCGAGGACGAAGCCAGCCACGCCGTGCTCGGAGAGCTTGGAGACCATGTGGAGAATCCAGGCGTAGTTGGCATTGCCGGTGGGCGGGGTGTCGTAGCCGTTCCAGCGTCCGTCGTGGACGAGTTCGTCGGCGGCCCGCCAGTCACTCAGGTTGAAGGGGGGATTGGCCATGATGTAGTCGGCCTTGAGGTCGGGGTGTTGATCCTTGAAGAAGGTGTCGGCGGGGACTTCGCCGAGGTTGGCGGAGAGCCCGCGCACGGCGAGGTTCATCTTGGCCAGCTTGTAGGTGGTGCTGGTGAACTCCTGCCCGTAAACCGAGATGTCCTTGGTGTTGCCGTGGTGGCTTTCCACAAACTTGAGCGACTGCACGAACATACCGCCTGAGCCGCAGCAGGGGTCGTAGATCTTGCCCTTGTAGGGCTCGATCATTTCGGCGATCAGGTTGACCACGCACTTCGGGGTGTAGAACTCGCCCCCGAGCTTGCCTTCGGAGGCGGCGAACTTGCCGAGGAAGTATTCATAGACCCGGCCGACGGTGTCCTCCTCCTTGTCCTCGACGGTGTCGATGTTGTTGATCGCATCGATGAGGGCGGCGAGCTTGCTGCCATCCAGCCCGAGGCGGGAAAAGTAGTTGTCCGGCAAGGCACCCTTGAGCGAGGCATTGCTCTTCTCCACCGCAGTGAGGGCGGAGTCGATCTTGACCGCGATATCGTCCTGCTTGGCGTGCTGCTGGATGTAGGACCAGCGGGAGGTCTCCGGAAGGTAGAAGACATTCTGCATGGTGTAGAACTCCACCATATCGACGTAGGCCTCCTGGCCCTCCGCGATCAGCTGAGCGCGGCGCTCCTCGAACTTGTCCGAGACGAACTTGAGGAAGATCAGCGAGAGGACGACATGCTTATATTCCGACGACTCCACCGAGCCCCGCAGCTTAGTAGCCGTTTCCCAAAGGGATTCTTCAAAGGATTTCGAGGGTTTCGGAGCAGATTTTTTCTTAGGCATGTAGTGCGGTCATTTATGGGAAAGGGCGAAAGGCAAAGGAAGCATGTCGCTATCTTTGCAGTCGTGAACAGGCGGCAAGTTTGGTCTGATTGCGGATTAATCGCGGTAGCGATGTGTTTAGCTGAAGCATAAGACCGTAAAGCTGCGTTATTTTAACAGGCATTCAAGTGCAAAGAGGGGCAGTCTTAGGCGTTGCCACCCATAGCGTGCGCTGAGGAATTACTTAAACCGAGTCTGAATATACTCATGCATATGGCTGGCAGGGAGCGCGGGGGAGGAAGCCCCTGCGCGAATGTAGAACTCGTCGCCTTGGCTGTTTCTGAGGAATACGGGTGTCTCACTCGCTCCACATTCTATGGCGAGAAAGCGCTTGCCGCCAAGTTCGCTGATCTCGGGAGTGATGGCGGCAAAAGAACCACCACCAAGTTTGCTTTTAATCAGGTTGTCCAAATGTAGCAGTAACTTGTCCTCATTTAAGAAGCTATCTTGATCGAGGCCGATCACTTCACTATCATCATTTACGCCAATAAACAACGTGCCGCCTTTCGAATTCATAAAGGCCGCAACGGTCTTGAGTACTGCATGCTCCATCTTCGGATCTGGCTTACCAGTGTGCAGATTGACTCGGAGGGTGGACTTAAACTCTACCTGCGTGCCTTCGCCTTTCATAATCCGGGCTTCGTAGGTGTCCTCTGATTCGACGAGCACCTCACCATGGGTGAGCCGATCGAACCCTGCTAAGATTACTGTTGCGATTCCTCTTCGACGAACATCGAGAAACGCCTGATACTCCATCTCTTCCCAACCTTTAGGTAGCGCATGCCAATACGCTTGATCCTGTTGCTCCTTTTCCGTGAAGCGGTCCCAGTACTGAGCAAAATATTCGGAGGGTGGTTGGTCGGAGATCTTAATGTTATCGTTCCACTCTACCAAAGCGTAGTTGGCGATTTGATTGGTGATTCGTGTACCAGTGAAGTTGAGCTGTTTGAGGTAATTTTTCGGGAACAAGTGATGCCGCTCCACTGCCGACTTATTTGCGTGCAAGCTAGGATCGAGCGTGTCACGTACCAACTTCTTTGAAAAAAGTGCTTTGGCATTGAGCAAGTTTAACGAGGCATAATAAGCATACAGTAATGGGCTCGTTGCCGAGGAAGTATCCAGTTTGTTGGGCAGTGTCACCGCCCAGAAGTCATTGGTCAGTTCAGCTTGTATTACACGCTCAACCCAGCTCAAGAAAGCGTCCGAAGTTTGCACCTGACGTAGAGCTGCCAAGTCACGCTCCATTAATGTTTCTGGTGAGCCTCCGGTGTAACGCGAGGTGATTGTGGCCATGAAGAACCAGCGGCCAATCACTTGGCCGAGCGTATGGGCATTCACTTTTAAATCGATGCGTCCAATGAGATAGAGGATATAGCTGTAGTAAACCGTGGTTGCCGAACTAATCATGTTCGATCCGGTAAAGCCGCTCTGTTTGAGAACTCCAAGGAAGTCGTGCCAGTGCTGTAGACTGAGCACATTGCTCTGTGCTTTTTTGAGTAGCTCAAATTGAGCCTCACGGCGCTCCTCGCTAAACTCTTCAGTTTCCATGTCTTTACCGCGTAGCACAGAGTAAGCGGACTTGAGCCGAGCGCGACGGAAGGCGATTCCAATAGCTACGCGGAGTAATTGATCGGGCGATGGATTCACGAAGTGATTAAACGAGCTCGCTTCGCCGACAGTCGGCTTTCGTGCCATGCGGCAGAAATCCTCTAACTCCTTGCGCCCATCTTCCCAGAAAACTGACATCAAAGTGAGGATAAAGTCCGCTTGATTGAGTTTTTTACCCTCGCTGTTGATCCGCACAAAGACTTCAGCCACCTGCTCCTCATCGATATTGGCAGAAAGCTCGAGCGTGGTGAATGGAAAACCAGTCAAAGCGAACAAGCGCTGCAAATTACTTTCACATTTTTTCAGTTCGGTATCGGTTAAGCTAGCCCCTGCTTTAGTGCGATGTTCACGGAGCTTTTCAAGGTATTCCCCAACAATCGCATATTGACTCGCGTCCTTTTTGAAAATCTCCGAGATGTTAGGTAGATATTCGGGATTGTTGCGCGTGGTGGCATCGCAGACAGCAAAACTACCATCGGTGGGACGAAACGCGATTTCGATTTGCTCACTCTCGTAGTTTTCACGTACTACTGGAATTCCCTTGAGAACGGCATAAAGCGAGGTCAAACGCTGCTGGCCATCTACGATCAAAAGATTTGGCACTTTCTGGTGCTGGTTCACGCCTATCTGTTTCGTTTTTTCTCCGACTTTATTCTCCCAGAAGAGGAAATAGCCCACGGGGTAGCCTCGATACATCGAGTCGAATAGGTCACGCACTTTGGCGTTTTTCCATACGAAAGGTCGTTGGATATCAGGGAGACCAATCTGACCCATTTCAATGTCATCAATTAGTTTAGAGAGGGCGTAGCCGACTTCTTTAAATAAGGTAGTACTCATAGTAATTTTTAGGTGATCCGCATTCTCACTCAAAAAAGTCCATGGGTAGGTGGCTGACGAGTTTAAGCATGCGGTAGTTGTGCAGATAGGGTTGGTCGTTGTCGTCGTAGCGCCGCTGGCTGTCTTCGGTGATTGTGACCGCGACGTGGTGGCTCCAAGTGCCAGTGCCCCGGTCACTCCCGCTGTAGCAGCGCAGATAAATCGTGCCATCGGTGGCTTGTTTGTCGGCACGATATTCAAAATAGGTGGTTTCGCCGCTGTCGTGTGTGGTCGTCATGCGCACTGTCGGCGCGCCTAGGCTGGGGTCGGGCTCGCCTTGGTCGTTGGTCAGTGGAATGACTGCAAAATCTCGGCCGCCGGCGATTTGATTGCTGGTTTGCGCCTCATCGAGGTCGAAGGCCATGACGTTGGGGTGGCGGTCGCTGATATCGCCGCCGAACATTTCAATTAGGGCGGGGTGGACGAAGGGCGGCTCAAAAAAGCCGAGTG
>Ga0181559_10005876_pt1 | contig 11669 bp, 13 predicted proteins | sample 011ome_21_FD_133752 | JGI IMG/M metagenome (GOLD analysis project Ga0181559, IMG submission 133752) | Coastal salt marsh microbial communities from the Groves Creek Marsh, Skidaway Island, Georgia - 011508AT metaG (megahit assembly) | ecosystem: Environmental > Aquatic > Marine > Intertidal... | reverse complement strand
ATCGCTGGTTGCAAGCTTGTTGTTCATTTTCATTGGCATTGGCCTGATGAAAAACGATGGGTTCCCCTCACGATTTCAGGTGGATCTCAGCGCGGTAAAAACCGTGAATCAGCAGAAATGCCACACGGCCGTTGAAACACGAGATCTGGACCTGATTAAAAGTCGACAATTTTGTAGGCTCGGCGACCCAACCAGTGGGGTTGATACATTTCTATTGGGCGACAGCCATGCCGGAGCCATTGCCGACCAACTCGGCGCGCGTTTTGCGACCGACAATCGCTCCCTGTACGCCTTCAGTGGAGGGTTCTGTGCACCAGCTATCGGCTTCTCACTTCAGAGATACGGTAGCGATTGCGTCGAAGAAATGCAGGCTCTTTATCAGTTTATCGTCGACAGCAGCGACATAAAGACTGTCGTCCTGTACGCGCAGTGGTCCAATTACACCACTGGCAAACGCGACTATTACAAGGCTCAAGTAGCCTGCGAATTCGGGAATTGTGTTGACAGTGTCGCACTTAATCCGGAACTCTTCGAAAAGTTGCTCGCGTCGACCATCGATCAATTGAAGCTCGCGGGCAAACGGACCATCGTCATAAAATCAACCCCAGAGTTCCCACATCCGGTGATCCCAAACATCTATAAATCAGAGATATCCGGCGATCCTGAGTCTTTCAACACGCTCGACCGAGACAGATATCAAGCTAGAAACCATTCGATCGAGAACATATTTTCTCGCTTAGAGGGAATTGAATATATAAACCCTGAAACGCTCTTCTGTGATGAATCCACTTGTCAACCGATGCGGGGTACAGTGCCCCTGTTTTCTGACACAAACCATGTGACTGGCCAGGGTGCTCAGATCATTGTTGATGAGTTAAGCACCTTACTCACCCAATAAATGGTAGGAGCTCAGCAACCGCGGCAAGCCAGTCATGTAAGTGAGGACCCTCATACAAGATCGGGCAAATTAAACTGAGTGAGAACATTGTCCCGATCTCCCGACCACGGCCGGAACGTTCGTAATCCGCTACCGCCGGTGGCGACCGTCACCCACGAAGCCCAATCTAACCCAGGCAAGACTGATGACGGTCTAACGCGACATGATCGTTACGCCGGATAACCCGGGTGCGCCATAGACGTGGGTGTACCCAACCTTCGGGTCGTTAGGCACCTGCCTTTGACCCGCTTCGCCTCGCAACTGCAGGCAAATTTCGTACACTTGACGCAACCCAGATGCCCCAACTGGCTCGCCATTGGCAAGGCACCCGCCATCAGTGTTCACAGGTAACTTTCCGTCAATCTCTGTGTAGCCCTCGGCCAACCACTTTTCTTGGTCACCATCCGCACAGAAACCGTTTTCCGACATGTGCATGATCTCCGCGCCAGACTCCGTATCCTGGAGCTGGGCCACCTGAATGTCATCTGGCCCAATGCCAGCCATTTCAAATGCGGCTTGTGAGGCCTTCACCGTTGGCGATTCTGCGCGCTCCAGCGCCTGATTTTGAGAAAACACTTCGAAGGAACCAAAATTTCGTGTCTTGACCACAGCCGCATTCAGGTAGATGGGCTTTGACGTGAACTCTTTCGCTTTGTCAGCACGACACAAAATCATTGCGCACCCGCCTTCTGCTGGCGAGCAGAACATGTACTTGCGCAGCGGTGCACAGACCATCGGTGAGTTTGCAACATCGTCAAAACTAAAGGCTTCTCGACGCCAGGCATTTTCGTTCATCGCACCGTATTTGAAGTTCTTAACCGCGACTTTTGTCAGTGTTTCTTCACTGATATCAAATTCATGCATGTAGCGTTGTATCTTCATGCCAAAAAATTGCGGGGTCAGCGCCATGCCGATGTCGCCGTACCACTTGCCTAATCCGCTGCCTTCCGGGTCGATGGTAAACGCACCGCGAGGATGCTTATCAAACCCCACAGCCATGCCGACATCAAACATGCCGGACTTGATTGCCATATAGGCCGACTGCAGCGCACTGCCCCCAGTCGCACAACCGTTAGAGACGTTGATAAATTGCAGCCCCGTGAGGCCGAGCTTCGAAACCATTGTGTCGGGCTTCTCAGCAGCTGAAGTCCCCCCGTAGGCAAACTCCATGTTCGGCCAGTCAAGCCCGGCATCATCTAGCGCTTTACGCGCTGCGACCACGCCCTGTTCAAGCCCCGTCACGCCCTCGGTACGGCCAAATGGGTGTATTCCTATTCCTACTATCGCTACGTCCATGGGGGTCTCCTTTACGTATGTCTATCTATGTCTCTTCAAAAACTGAATATGTTCAAAACCTGATCAGCGACGGCCAGATCTTTAAAGTTCATCAACCGGCGTGAAGAAAAACGCGATGACGTCTTTGCCCTCCCGCTCTATGTATTTCTCCACCACCAGTTCCATTTCCATGCCGACCTTGAGGCGGTCTACATCCGCAGTTTTGATGCGGGCTTCAACACGCGTTTGATCGGCTAACTCTACATAACCCACCGCAAACGGTTTAAAGTTTTCGGGAGTTTCTGGCCCTTCATACGGAGGGCGATTGGGCAAAAAACATTGGACTGTAAATGTCCATAACGTGCCTCGACGCGCCAGTTCTATATTTTCGGTTTCCACGCCAGAGCAAGCCGCGCAGCTGTTTTGTGCCGGAAATGTGACTACCCCGCACTTCTGACACTGACTGCCGATCAATCGTGGGTCATTGGAAGGCCAGGTAAAAAGCCCCGGCGCAATCGGTATTTGATCTGCGACGCTGGTCGCCATTTTGCCCCCTTGGGATACGAATGGAACGTAAAATTTTGCAATGCCGATTTATACATCAATTCATCCTCAATTGCACAAATCTCGCGGCCAAGGCAAGCTGGCCTACCCAATTGAGACAGTGGCTTAACCATGCAATTGATCGGCCCCAGCAAACAAGACATACGAGACGAAATCGACGTCCTCAAAGACAAACTGTCTTTTTCCAACGCTCAGGTACTGGAACTCGGCTGCGGTGCTGCGGACAAAACTCGGCAGATTGCCGAGCAAACCGATGTCGCTCATATCGTTGCAGCCGAGGTAGATACAATCCAACACGAAAAAAACCTGACCATTAATGATCTACCCAAGGTCACATTCACCTCATTTGGCGCTGAAGAAATCAATGCCGCTGATGAGAGCTTTGATATCGTGCTGATGTTTAAGTCGCTCCATCATGTACCTATACCCCACATGGATCAGGCCTTAACTGAGATTTTTCGAGTGCTTAAACCGGGCGGAATGGCTTACTTTTCGGAGCCTGTTTTTGCCGGAGAATTCAATGAAGTCATCCGTCTGTTTCACGATGAATCAGTGGTCAGGGAAGCGGCGTTTCAGGCTGTACAACGGGCAACAGAACAGGGCTTGATGCACCTTCAGGAACAGTACTTCTTTAAAAACGTCTTACGGCTACAGGATTTTGGCCAATTCGAAAAAGGCATTCTCAAGGCGACCTTTGTCGATCACCAAATCAGTACCCATCTCCTGGCGGAAGTTAAGTCCCGCTTCGAGCAACACGCGGGTGCTGAGGGCTATCGATTTGAAATACCCAATCGAGTCGACCTGCTGACGAAAGCAGCGGGACAGGGTTCACCTTCAGGTTAAGGCAAGCCTGGCCTTCGCCTAAGATTTAGTCACCGGCGGTTCAGTGGTCTCAGAGCCAATGCCAAATTCAGCCAGCACGTCAGCATTGTGCTCGCCCAGCCGCGGCGGCTGGCGATAAAAACCGGCGGGCGTTTCGCTAAATTTTATCGGGCTTCCAACAATCGCGACTGGTGGATTATCGCCTGGTGGCTGATAGCGCGTAATCATCTCGCGTGCAGCGACGTGAGGGTCTGCAAAGATGTCCGCGGCGGTATTCACAGGCCCACAAGGCACTTTGCCCCCGATCGCATCCACCACTGCCTGTTTCGTCAGGCGCTGGGTCCATGCACTAATTTCACCTTCCACGAAGCTCTGGTTGCGCTTGCGTAGATAAACATTCTGACACCGTTCATCATCAATCAGGTCGACACGACCCATCGCCTGACACAATGCAGCCCAGTGGCCAGCGCCCGGCGCCGCGATCGCAACACCACCGTCGCGGGTCGGGAAGATACCAAACGGCATTAAATTGGGATGGTGCTGCCCGCGGGGACCAAGCTCGACCTGGCCGTGTCCGTAATTCGCGATAATCGTCTCGCTGAACGCCAACATCGCATCATACATACCCACATCCAGAAACTGGCCTTGCCCGGTGCTGCGTGCGTGATGGATCGCGGAAACCACCCCAAGAGCCATTAAGGTGCCGGGATAAATATCACCGACACTGACCCCACTGGGATATCCGGGCGTGCCAGCGGGACCGGTGATATGCGCATGCCCACTCATGCTTTGCGCCACAATGTCATACGCCGGCCATTCGGCATAGGGACTTTCGCCTGTCCGCGGGTCACCGAACCCCCGGATCGCCGCATAGACCAGCTTAGGGTTACGCTGTTTGACAGTGTCATAACCCACGCCCAACTTGTCCATGACGCCAACACGCATGTTTTCAACCAGAGCATCGGCCTGTTCGCACAGCTGCAGCAACACCTCGACGTCCTTCGCTTGTTTTAAGTCCAAAACGACACTGCGCTTATTGCGATTGATGCTGGCAAAGTAACCGCCATGATCCAAACCTGCGGAGGCCCCAGAGGTAGCATTCGCGTAGTCCGGGGGGAGTGGCGGTACAGAACGGGAAACGTCGCCTTTGGGCGGTTCAATCTTGATCACGTCTGCGCCCAGGTCTGCCAATAGGGCCGTACCAAAAGGCCCAGCGAGCGCCATGGTGCAGTCGATAATGGTGACGTTAGACAGCGGACCATTTCTTGTCGACATGAATCTACAACCCCTCAAGTGTATCGAACGCGTTCAGTTTAACCCACGGCGCAGTAGCATACGATGTGGCTCTAAGCGGACCAGCCCGCACACAAACACCGAGCTTTTGGACTGGGCGTTGCTCTTGAGCGGACCCTATGCTCCCCGCTACACTACCAGTCGTTTCACATTAAGCAGTCGATATGAGCGAGCAACCATCAGAAAGACCTCAGACACCGTATGAAATCCTCGGTGACCAGGGCATCAAGGACCTGGTCAAGGCATTTTATGAGATCATGGACACCGATCCGGAAGCCGCTGAAATACGGGCTATGCATGGGGAAGATCTGCGCCCGGTGACCAGCAAGCTGGTCAGCTATCTGGTGGGATGGATGGGTGGGCCGCCCGTCTACCTTGCGGTAGCGGGAACTGTGTGCCTTACAGATCCACACGCCGCCTTTCATATCGGCCCTCGACAGCGAGACCAGTGGCTGATGTGCATGGAAAAAGCATTACAGCGCATCAATGCCTCCGACGAGCTACAGGAACTGCTGCGCTTGCCCATGCGTCATGTCGCAGATACCGTGCGTAACCAAGACGAATCCGACCCGGCGCCGCGCGACCCTAATATCATTGCAGTCGGGCGCTAACTCGCGCCCGGCGATGGCGAGTTTTCCGCCAGATCACCCACCGCCTGCCAGTAAGTCTCCAGTGCATCGATGTGCGCCTGGGGTGATGCCAACCCATCCCCCTGGCCACGCAGCTTCATCGCCCGCATAGAAATGTAGTCTGCATCTCTGGCCAGCCACTCTTGTGCTTCCGAGCGCCAAAGATCAGGCCCCCCCTGATAATTCACAAAGGCTTCGATGCCAAAATCATCTGCTGTGCGCCCCTGATCCTGCAGCGCCGCTTGCACCGCGTCATAAGCGGCTAAATTCTCTTCACGCCCACTGCCAAACATGAAACCATCCCCCAGGCGCGCAGCCCGCTTGAAGGCCACAGGGGCAAAACCGCCAAACCAAATGGGTATATCTCGTTCGGGTAAAGGTTTAAGGCCCGCCCGGTCGACCTGATGAAACGCTCCGTCGTAGCGTATTACCGGCCGGGACCACAGTTCCCGCAACAACGCGACCTGCTCCTCCTGGCGTTGGCCCCGGTTGTCGAAGTTTTCATTCAGGCTGTCGTATTCCACATAATTCCAGCCGGTCCCAATACCCAGACGCAACCGCCCGCCAGACAAAATATCGACTTCCGCCGCTTGCTTTGCCACCAACACCGTCTGCCGCTGAGGCAGGATCAGAATACCCGTGGCCAAATCAATCGATCGGGTGCAGGCCGCAAAAAAACCAAACAAAACGAAGGGTTCGTGAAAGGCATCTTGCTCGGTATACGGACCCCACAACTTGGGCGTGCGCTTCTCGTGTACGGCACCGATCACATGGTCATAAACCACAATAGTGCCGTAGCCCAGAGCCTCGGCAGCTTGTGCCCAATCACGGATCACCACTGGATCACTGCCAATTTCCTGATGTGGAAATATCGCCCCAATTTTCACCAGCTTAATCCTCAGGCAATGCGATCAGCACAATATTTAATCCCACGGCGCAACAATTCATAAAATTCAGGCTTATCCCAGGCACACCGTTCAATTTGCGGGTAAAACTCCACCATCGGCTGCATGTCATAGTGACCTCGGCAGTGTCCAAGGTTGAGATACAGTACTTCACCCTCACCAACACGATTGATGTAGTAAACCGGATGCGGCACATCTTCATCCCACTGATCATGCACAAAGCCGGTTGCGGCACCGGTAAATCGCGAATGCAACAAATGATGCAGGTCCCCGTGAATGCGGCAAAGGTAGATTTCGTCATCCGTCTCAAAGGGTTCGATACCCTTGACCAATTCATGTTCAGGGTCAGATATCTCGACGGTGAAGGGTTGAATCGGTGGATGGCCCAAAAACTGCGTGCCCAGGGTCTCCATCATCACCGGCGCCGTTTCCGGCGCATCCACGCGACCATCATCCAGAAACTTTAAGATCGCGTTGGTTCCATGCAATGCAAACCAGCGCTTACCGCTCTTCACAAAGTCTCTTAACGCCACCTGCTCGGCCTCGGTCGGCACCAGATTACAGGTATAGGTGACGAGCACATCGGCAGCTTGTATGGCCGCTATATCATGATAATCCGCAGCCACCTGCACACGAATTTTTTGATCTTCCGCCAGCAGTTTCAGAAGCTCCAGGCGCGCAAAGTCAATGTCATGGTAATCACCCGCTGCAACCAGATAAAAATTTAACGTGCGATGTTCGGACATAGGTTTCCCCTCTAGAATATTAACGTCAGACAGTAGGCAAGCTGCTTCAAAAGTTCAACCATGTTGTCATACGGACTGTGCTGAAAAGCACTTCAGCCACGCACGCTGCGAACCCAGCGCCAACTATATAATGCGGATCAGCGCACTGATCCGGGGCGAGAGGACCGCCCAGATGATCGCCAACGTCCTGGACCGTAACAAGGGAGTCGACCTCACTCATGCAGCGGCCACCATGGGCCCCGTCATCTCCTTCGCTAAATGGCCCCCAGATCGCGTAGACGGGAGAATTCTGTCGGATCAATGTCGGCAAATTCAGCCAAAATGGCTTGGGTCGATGCACCTAATTCCGGTGCGTCGGTCAACTCCGGTGGATCGATATCGCGGAACCTGATCGGCGTATGCAACGCGGCAATTTCTCCCAGGCTGGGATGAAGGCGCTTTTCAACCGTGCCGCGGGCAGCAAGATGCGGATCATTCACCACGTCATCAAGATCATTCACCGGCGCGCAAATCACGTCGTGCTGCTGCAAAACTTCGGTAATCTCGGCGCGTGTGTGAAGACGCGTCCAGGCATTGACCAGCGCATCGGTGGCATCCATGTTGTCTGCTCGCGCGGCCATGGTCGCAAACCGTGGATCATCCCTACTGACGGGTAAATCCATGGCCGCACACAATTTTCGCCAATGCCCCTCACGAATACATATGATGGCCACATAGCCATCGCTGGCTGTGTAGACGTTGTACGGTGACAGCGCCTGTCCGGGGTGACGATTGCCGGCTCGAACAGGCTGCTGCCGTCCCGCCACATAGTATGAGCCGAGGGCAGTTGCCAGCGTCGGTACTACACAATCTTGCATCGATATATCCACCGTTGCGCCTTCGCCAGTCTTGGCGCGCGCAAACAGAGCGCTGACTATGCCTGCGTACAAGTGGGTGCCAGCGATAAAATCTGCAAAGGCCGCGGCGGTCTTTAATGGCGGACCACCGTCCTCTCCGGTAATGCTCATCACACCCGCCATGGCTTGCAGGGTGATATCCATTCCAAGGTAATCTCGATAGGGCCCAGGCGCATTGCCGTATCCGGTGCTGGAGGCGTAAATCAACTGCGGATTTTCCGCCCGCAGTGCGTCAGCACCGATACCATATTTGTCCATCGTGCCCGGCGCAAAGTTCTCTAAAACCACGTCAACTCGACGAGCTAAGCGTTTAACGATCCCTTGGCCCTCCGCAGATTTTATGTTCAGCGTGATACTGTGTTTGTTGCTGTTGAGCACAGCAAAAGGAAAAGTTGAAGAGGCTTTATCACCCCGCGCTCGCAAAGTTTCCCCCTGAAGTGACTCCACCTTAATCACCCGAGCACCTGCCTGCGCTAACAAAAATCCACAGTAGGGCCCATTATAAACCTGCCCAAAATCCAGTACGGTAATGGCATCAAGGGGTTGCGTCTGCATGAGTTGAAGTCCATGTTTGTCTTGAACAATGACTGTAGCACAGGGAGAACAGCATGCAGCAACCGTCCGACTGGATCGATCTATCTGGCAAAGTAGCCCACGTGACCGGTGGCGCCAAAGGTATTGGACGGGCGATCGCCGAGGCGCTGTCGGCCGCCGGTGCCCAGGTTATGGTCAGCGATGTCAATGAACAGGGTGCACAGGAAACCGCGTCCCAAATCAACGGCGCCGCGATGGCACTGGACGTCGCAAATCGCAGCGCAGTCGACGACGCCATGGCCGAGACCGTCACCACGCTTGGCCGGCTCGATATCCTGGTCAACAACGCAGGGCTCTATAGCGCATTCGGTGGACCCGTGAGAGATATCACAGATGACATGTGGCGGACACTCTGGTCAGTCAATGTCGATGGTGTCTTCTATTGTTGCCGCGCCGCTGCCGACATCATGATTCGCCAGCAGCAAGGCGGTCGCATCATCAATGTGTCTTCCACCCAAGCGGTTACACCCGGGGTAGGCGTCACTTATGACGGCTCCAAAGCGGCGGTTGCACAGATGACCAAAGCCCTGGCGCTTGAACTTGCTCCCCATAACATCAATGTCAATGCACTGGCCCCGGGACCCACCTGGGTTAATCCCGGCACACCACCTAAGACCGACGGGATCGTGCCTGCCCCTAGCGGCGACCCCTTAAACGACAGTGTCAGAGGCCGCATTGCGCGACTACCAAAAGGCCACTGGGGTGACCCCATGGAACAAGGCAAGGCCGCAGTTTTTTTAGCTTCTTCAATGAGCGATTTTGTGACCGGTATTTACTTACCGGTTGATGGGGGTTGGTTAACTCTGTAAGCCTGTCGAAAAACAGAGCTTGCGGCAGGTTCAGGCGTTACGCTCCGCATCCAGCTGTTCCTGAATGAGCTCTATCACCGCATCGGGGCGTTGCATCGGGATGAAGTGTGAGCAGTCTGGCCAATGCAGGTCGCGGCCAAATTTGAATGCCGCGGCTAAATCAGGCCATGTGGGAGAAGAGGAAAAATCCTGACCACTATCTGGCGCCGGTAATTTTGCCCGCACCACCACCACCGGGATATCCAGCGCCCGCACACTGTCAAATATTCGTCCGTTGGTGCGCGCCGACATGTACACGTGTGCTTCTACTTCAGGCAAGCAGGCCAAGGTGTATTCACCTGTCGGCGTCTGGTCGAGGCCATAATCGCAATAATCTTTTAAAATCTGCCGATGAAACAGCGGAAAAGAACTTTTGTGTGACAAGCGCTCGAACATATCCTCGGGCGACTGAAATAGCCGCCTGCGCTTCGCCGCCGGGTGCAGTTGATCACCAAACATCTGCGCGTATTCTGGCCCGTAGGCTGAGGGCATGGAAACGGTTGGATCCAGCAGCAACAACCGATTAAAACGACCACTGAGCGCCGCACCGTCAATCATACCGTGCGCCCCCATCGAATGACTGACGCCAACTAACCCCTGCAAATCCAGCGCCTCCACAAAAGCCGCCTGATCCTCTCCAAACGTGCGCCAGTCAGTGACCGCCAATTTTTCACTGCGGCCGTGGCCACGTTGCTCCAGCGCAATACTGTGATACTCCGGGAAGGACTGCGCTTGATAATCCCACAAGCGACCGTGAAAACCAGTCGCATGAACAAATAAAAGGGTTGGCCTGTCGGGGTGACGTGAACCCCGCTCAAAATAGGCAAGTTCTGCGCCGTTAACACGGATTTTGTGCAGCTTGGGTTCCATAACGCTCGTTCAGTAGTGCTTCAGCGGTGCATTGTAGGCGCTTGATCAGAATCATTCACGCCCGCCGTTACTCGAAACTCACATCGTCCTCACAGCGCACAGCCAACGACATATCAGCCTCGCAGCGCATCACGATTGGACGACAACATACCTGGCAGTCCTCGATGTAGTCCTGACCCATCTCACTGGGGTCAAGCAATACGCTGAGGCCCTCACCACAGTAAGGGCAATAAGTTCGCGTTTCTGTTAGTGCGGTAAACTCATCCATCACAACTTACCCAAATTTCGTTTTAATCACGGTGCACGGACACGATCACATAGCCACCCGAGCGCTCGTCTGCATCGATCCGCATCAATCCACGCTGTGCTGCTTGTTCCAACAGTTCATTAAAAGACCGAAACCCGTACGCTGACTCGCTGAAGCCTGGACGACGACGTTTCAGTGTTTGCTTGACCATTGACCCAAAGACTCCGTCGCCACGCTCAAGAATTAAAGCCTCTGCAGTATCCAGAACCAGATCAAGACCCTCATCGGTCATGTCACTGGATTCTTTCTTTACGGTTGCGGTTTCAGCAGGCTTACCCGAAGTGGCCTTTTTTCGGGGGGCTCGACGACGCTTTGTCTGACTGGTGTTCGCGGCCACCAAATCATCATAATAGAGAAATTCATCGCAGTTGCTCATCAGCAAATCGGAGGTGCTATTTTTCACCCCCACCCCAATCACGACCTTGGCGTTTTCCCGTAGTTTGCTAACCAACGGTGAAAAATCAGAATCACCACTGATGATCACAAATGTATCAATGTGGTCTTTCGTATAACAAAGGTCCAAAGCATCAACCACCATACGAATATCAGCAGAATTTTTTCCGGACTGCCGTGTATGGGGTATTTCGATCAGTTCGAACGCAGCCTCATGCATGGATGGCTTGTATTCTTTGTAACGCTCCCAGTCACAGTAGGCTTTCTTCACCACAACGTGGCCCTTGAGCAACAGCCGCTCCAGAATCAGCGAAATATCAAACTTGGCGTTTTTTACGTCCCGCACGCCCAAGGCAATGTTCTCAAAATCACAAAACAACGCCAGGTTATTCTCTCTGTTGAGGGTAGACATGAAACAGCTCCGGTTATCGTCTTTGGTTTGGATGCGCTCGGGCGCTTGCAGCGCCTGCCGCAATGATAGCTGATTGCCGTCGAATCACATTAAGGGGAACCACTTGGCGGGATCGCGTGGCGTGCAGTCCAGCCAGTCCGCTGACGCACCAGCTGCCGGCAAAACAGACATCAAAACT
>Ga0181559_10005868_pt1 | contig 11686 bp, 7 predicted proteins | sample 011ome_21_FD_133752 | JGI IMG/M metagenome (GOLD analysis project Ga0181559, IMG submission 133752) | Coastal salt marsh microbial communities from the Groves Creek Marsh, Skidaway Island, Georgia - 011508AT metaG (megahit assembly) | ecosystem: Environmental > Aquatic > Marine > Intertidal zone... | reverse complement strand
GGGGACGACGACGACGACGTCGGCGTCGAGACCGATCGGGACGCGACGCGCGATGCGCGCGCGCGCCGAGGCGACGGTGGACGGCGCGGCGCCGGTGCTGCCGTTCCGCGTCGGGCACGGGTTCGATTTACATCGTCTCGAATCCACGGCGGAGTTCCCGGAGCTGAAACTGATCATCGGTGGGATAGAGATTCCGCACGACCGCGGGTGCGTGGCGCACAGCGACGGCGACGTGTTGATGCACTGCGTCGTGGACGCCATCACGGGTGCGCTCGGATTGCCGGATATCGGACAGCTGTTCCCCGACACCGACCCGAAATGGAAAGGGCAAACGAGCGACGTGTTCGTCAAGGAAGCGGTGCGGTTGATGAAACTGGAAGGGTACTCCATAGGCAACTTGGACTGCACGCTCATCGCGCAGCGACCGAAGATTTCGCCGCACAAGGATAATATTCGAGCCAATGTGGCGAAGGTTTTGGGCGTGCACGAGGCGGTGGTGAACGTCAAGGCGAAGACGCACGAAAAGGTGGATTCTTTGGGGGAGAACCGTAGCATCGCGTGCCACACCGTCATCATGTTGATTAAAGATTAAACACGCGACGTCTCGACGTCGCTCGCGTTGTGATGAATTTTTATCCGTATCTTACAAAACTTACAGCGTGCTCTCTTTGGCGTCGATGGTGCTTACATACCTTTACGTGTTTTGGACATGCGTCTTCGTCTTCGTCGTCGTGCGCGCTCACTCGAGGCCCAAAATGTACGACTCGAGGTGGGAAATCTCCGACCGAGACTCGGCCAGCAAAGCTTTCAAAACTTCGCCGATGCTGACCACGCCCAGAACGCGCGGTTCGATCGGCGATTGATCTTTTGGATTCACGCCTTTAGACGCGATGACGGGGATGTGACGCAGGCGATTGTTCGTCATGCTCTCCATCGCCGCCAGAACAGAATCTTCGGGCGACACCGACACGAGCTTTGCGATTTTCTTTGAAGCGTCGCGAAAAGATGTCATCACCTCGCTCACTTTCGTCGACGCGCAGATGAAACCTCGCGCGACCGCGTTGAGGTAATCACGCTCGGTCAAGATGCCGATGATGGCGTTGTTGCTCGCGGAAAGTTCCAATTCCTCTTGAGTAATCGTGCCCGAACGGTCCGCGTCGAGCGCGCGAGTATCCATGACGACGAGCGCGGACAGGTCGGTGAGATGCATCTGACGCACGGCTTCGGACACGCGCGCGTCGCCATCGATCCAGTGCGATTTCCCAAACGCCTTGTGTTTATCCGACGTCGCGTTCAGTACGTCGCCGATGACGGGCGCCCCGTACGTGCAGAAGTGATTGGCCTCAAAGTGTTGCGTCGATTTGCATCGCTTTGCCGCCGCCGCCAAGATGTCGCGGCACAGGCACGGCGACCCACGCGTCGTCGATTCATCCTTCACCAACGCCGATTCATTCGTCGTCGTCGTCGTCGTCGTCGCCGTCGTCGCGTCGCGCGCGAACGCCGACGCCGTTCCGAGAAGGCCAACCGTCCACGGCGGCACCCGAAACGCCAAATCGCGCGAGCGCGCGAGCGCGCGTTCGATCGTCTTGATTCGCGCCAGACGGCGCATTCCGCGCTACCGTCACGCGCGTTCGCGCTCCACCCGCGTCGTCGTCGGAGAGGCGCGATCGATCGATCGTCGTCGTCGTCGTCGTCGTCGTCGTCGAGTGTCGCGAGTCCGCATCCACGTCAGCCTCCGAGACGGGCGCGTCGGGCGTCGCCTGCGGGGGGCGAACTTGGACGAATGCGGGCGTCGCGCGCGGGGCGGGGGGGGCGATTAGGGTATAGAGCTACGATTTCACGCCGTATCGTGGTATCTCAGAGTGCCATCTGAGTATTTATCACGTCGACACGGCCTCGCCCGCGTCGCGCCGTCGCCAGACCGCGGCCGCGCGCGCGATGGCCGGGGCGACGGCGATGGCGCTTCGGTCGTCCCCGACGACGACGACGACGACGACGACGACGACGACGACGGCGGCGGCGCGGTCGTCGAGTGGACGAGGACGAAGAACGATGCGATCCGTGATGGCGCGCGCGGTGCCTTCGATCGACGCGCGCGCGCGCGCGCACGCGACGCAGACGCGACGTCGTCCACGACGCGCGCATCTTTATCATCCATCGACGCGCGCGCGATCGTCGACGGCGCCGAGGGCGTTCTTGGACCGCCTGAGCGGGAACGCGACGGCGACGGGTGATAAGCAACAGCGCGATCTGTTCGCGCAGACGAAACGGGCCGAGGTGCGGATTCCGGGATTCTTGGCGTACGTGGACGTGGACGAGGCGACGTCGACGCGAGGCGCGGAGGTCGTCGACGCGGTTTTACACGCGGGAGCGACGTGCGTGGCGCTGCGAGAGTACGGCGTCGACGGTACGGGCGGAGGAAATTCCGGGAAGAAATTGTACGAAGCCGCGACGACGCTCAAGACGCTCGTGCGTGGACGAGCGTGCGTGTTGATTGTGGACAGAACGGATATCGCCGCGAGCGCCGAGTTGGACGGCGTCGTGCTCACGGATGACGGCGTGCCGACGGTCGTGGCCAGAAAAGCGCTCCCTGAAACAGCTGTCGTGGCGCACGAGAGCGAAAGCGCCGAAGAAGCGGAGAAGGCGAGCAAAGAAGGCGCCGACTTGCTCCTCGTGCGCGACGTCGCGATGTTGGAGGCGATTCGCCAGTCGGTGAGCGTGCCGATTTTCGTGGACGCCGCGGACGGTCTCGGCGCCCTGGCGAGCGAGAATTCGTCCACACTGCAAGATCTCGCGGCAAAAGGTGCGAATGGGGTCACGATACGCAATCTCACTAAAGATCCAGCGAGCGGTGATGAGGCTTTACTACAGTCCGCCGTGCGCGCGGTGGCGAACGCGTTGGAACAAAGTTACGAGGCGTTGGGCGATTCGAAGGGCGCGAACGGGTCAGCGCCGCAAGTCACGCCGAAAAAGTTCAGTCTCGTTAGTGCGGACGGCGAAGAAATGATCGAACGCGAACGACAATTGGTGGAGGAAATCTTGAAATTTTTGCGCGAAAACTGCACGGATTTGGACGAGATCAAGTTGCTCGCCGAAGCGCGCAAAGGTTTGGAAGACTTGTTTCTCGTCGTCATTTGCGGCGAATTCAACGCGGGTAAGTCTTCTGTCATCAACGCTATGCTCGGCGACAAATTCGTCGCGGAAGGCATTCTTCCGACGACAAACGAAATCGCGGTGTTGCGATACTCTTCGAAAAAGTCGCGAGAGCAAACCGAAGACGGCTTCTTCAACGTCGGCATTCCCGCCGAGCTCTTACAGCAGATGAGAATCGTGGACACGCCCGGCACGAATGTGATTCTGCAACGCCAGCAGCGCTTGACGGAAGAATTTGTGCCGCGCGCCGATTTAGTGCTCTTCGTCTTGTCCGCCGATCGACCCATGACAGAGAGCGAGGTCAAGTTTTTGACGTACATTCGCAAGTGGGGGAAAAAGGTCGTCTTCGTGGTGAACAAGACGGATTTACTCTCCGATCTTGGAGACGTGGACGAAGTGGTGGCGTTTGTCAAAGAGAACGCGACGCGGTTGCTCAGTGTGAGCGATCCCGCGGTGCTTCCCGTGAGCTCGAGAAACGCTCTCAAGGCGAAGAAGGCGGATTCGTCAAACTACGCCAACTCGCGCGCGTTCGTCGAAAGCGGCTTCGGAAAGTTTGAAGATTACGTTATGTCATTCTTGGGGGGATCGGGCGAGCGTGCTGGGGAAGCACTGCGGCTTAAACTCTCGACGCCACTCAACGTGAGCGAGCTCTTGCTCAATGCCGCTGAACAAATTCTAGAAGGAGAAGACGAGGAAGCAAAGTCTGAAGTCGCGATGGCGACGGGGGTCACGTCACAAATGGAGAGCTACCGACAAGAAATGATTACCGACGCGGCGGCGCAGCGAGCGGCCGCGCGCGAGGTCGTGCAAGCGGCGGCAAAGCGCGCAGAGAAGATCGTAGACGAGTCTCTTCGATTGTCCAACGCCGCATCTCTGTTCAGCACGTACATCTTAGGTTCGGGCCCGAGCTCGGTCGAGTCGCGATACAAGTCCACCGTGTTGGGCGATTCCGAGGAAAAGCTCAGCGCCTCAGTTCGAGAGTTTTCGGCGTGGTTGAAACGAAACAATGAGACGCAACTCAAAGCGTACGCTGATGCCGTCGAGGCGCGCGGGTTCGACACTTCCCTCGCCCGTCTCTCCGCGCAATGGGACGCTGACGACGCCGGCGAAAATATCGCCGCATCTAGCAAGGCAAGCATGGACGTGGTGACGAGTTTCGATCACGATTCTGCGGCGAGAATGCTCGACGAATCGATTCGAGGTGCGGTGAATTCAACGATTGGCTCTGCTGGAGCGGCTTTCGTTGTCGCGTTCTTCGCCACCGGGTACATGAACTCTTTCTCGGAAGACGTGTTGGTGTACGCGCTCGCGCTCGCTGGCGCATACATATCCGTCTTGTCACTTCCGCTCAAGCGAGGCGAGACCAAGGCGAAAATTCGCCGCACCGCTGAAACGTTCCTGAACGAGCTGGAGGGGTCGATGGAGACCGAGTGCACAAAGGAAGTGGGTCAAGTGACTCAAAACATCGCTGCGATTTGCGCTCCGTGGGAAGCCGCCGCGCGCGCAGAAGCGTCTCGCGTCGCTGAATGTCTCGACGCGCGTCGCTCGCTAAAAAAATCTTTAGATGACATCATGCGCGATGTCGCCAATTTGTAAGCCATATTTCGGCCGACAGATAGCAGTTCGTCGATCCGTGCCGAGTTCGCCATCGCCAGGGACGGCGACGGCGCGAACGGAGCACGCGGGCGTCGTCTAACTTTATTGTTATTACACGGTATCGCCGCTGTAGAGCCACGCTCGCGACGCGCGACGTGTCTTCGAATTCAATTCGTCGTCGCCGCGCCGCCGCCAGCCGTCTCGCGTTCCTTCAGTCGTTCGCACACCGCTCTAAACTCGTCCAGTTCGCTCACGTACTGCTTCAGCGCGCCTTCCAACAACGCGTTCGTTCGTTTTCGCTCGCCATCACCGCGCGCTTCAGCCGCGAGCGCCAACGCGCGCGCGACCACGTCGGCCGAGTGCGCACCAGCCATGCTCGCGCGATCCCCTCCGTTTCGAGTCGACGCCGCGCCGCGGACGTCTTCCTGGCGCGTCGACACGCCGCTTTCGCCGTCCATACTCTCGCACGGCGATGACGTCGCCGCGCGCGGCGGTGAGCGGCGGTGTGACCGCGGCGTCAGATGCGCGCGCGAGATGGCGCGATGCCGATGACGACGAGAGAAATACTCGATAGCGGTCGTGAACGCGACGCTCGATCGACGGCGAACGCGACGATAACGACGCGCCGAACAAACTGCGATCGCGCGACGGCCGTCGTTCGATCGATCGATCGCGTCGAAGCGACCGGTTGACTTCGGTTCGGTTCCACCTCGCGAATGTTTCCTCTTCAACGTCGACACCCCGCGGGCGACGCGCATCGTTTTCGACGGAGCGATCGAAGGGCGAAGACGACATTGTCTCGCGGCGATCGAGGATCGAGATGGCTCACGCTCGCGCGCACGATCGTCGCGTGCATCTTGCTGGTGATATTCTCGAGGCGGCGCTGGCGGCGTCTCAACGACGCCAGTCTCGAGGTCGGGGCGAAGCCTTCGTTCACACCTCGTAAGATGCGCGGACGCGAAATGCATGAGTGCGACAAGCTCGCTACGTCATGGATCGATGAGCAGAGGGGTGCGCACGAGCGCAGAGTGCGAGCTCGCGACGACGACGCGCAACGACGATTTTTATACTTTCTTCACATTCCGAGGACGGCGGGACGGAGCTTTCATTGGTGCTTCTTGAAACCGTCTTTTAAGGATCACGAACTCTGCGGAAATCAGTACACAGGACTCAGAATCGATCCCCGCGAGCCAACGTGCGAGTTTTTAGCGACGCACGATGACTACAGCTTGATTGAACGGTTTACGGAACAACCGCGCGTCGTGACCATGCTACGGAAGCCGTCAGCACGCGCGCTATCGTCGTACGAATTTTCGATCGAAGTCGCGGCGAGAAGTTTCGGGAAAGAGCCAGTGAACACGACGCGTGTGCAGACGCGAGATGTTTGGCCTTGGAGCGTGTTGACGCGCTTCATGGACGACGAGCTGCGATCTTACGACGACGCCGTGAATGCGGATGGGCGAAACAAACTCTCGATTTCAAACGTATACGATAATGCATTGTATACGCCGTTCGAAGATTGGGCGGAAATGAAGATGGTTCACGACGACATTCACAATGGACAGTTCTTCCAATTGCTCGGGTTGACGAATAACACCGACGACGCGGTGGAACCTCGAGCGGCTGAATTGCGGGAGTGCGCGCTTTGGCGAGGTACAAAAGCATCCAAAATGATGATGGATTACGCGAAAGAACGTCTAGAGCACGAGGTGGACGTACTGGCTCTGCACGAGCGACTTGACGAGTCCATAGAATTAGCCGCGCGACAGCTCGATTTGCCGCTCAGCGCAAACGCAAACTTTGCCGATCCGACTCAAATCGACGCTCAAAACGTTAAAAGTCGAATTTCCAAGGTTGCGACCTCGTTCAAAAGCGATGACGCGAGCGATTGCGTGGATGTGGTGGGGTTTTCATTTAGATTTAGCAAGCTCAAAAGTGAAGCGCTGAAAGAAGCGTCGTTTCGGGAGCGCTACGCGTCGGTGCTCGAAGAAGGAGTGTCCATGAGATGTGGCGTGGACAAGTCAAACGTGCAGATTTGGCCCATGGATAGCGATGACGACTGGACAAAGAATTTTGAAGGGTTTCACATCATGACCGTCGCGTTCACGCGACGCGTAGATAGTCAAGGTGGGGAGGATTCTGCAGAGGCGTCTTACGACGACGTACCAGAATCCGCTCGAGCGTTGTTCGCAGTCCTGGAACGTCATAAAGCCTTCGAGACGCTCATCGCACCAAACGTTAATACGGATGAGACCTACGGATCGTTCGAGGTCAGTGCTTTCGGGGTGTTTATCGACTGCAAACCCGATTCCGGGACGACGGTGAAACGATCGAAGAACGTGCGACGAAACGTCGGCGAGCAGTATCGCGTGTGCGAGGCGAATCAGTTCGCCAAGTACAAGCGACTGCGTAAAAACGCTCTCAAACACATCACTGATCGCATCGACGGTACGTACGAGACTTTCAGTTCAAGCGGACGGAAGAGAATTTCTCAGCGCGTCATCGCTCGCGTCGACGAGTTGAATTTTCTCGATTACGAATTGTGGGCGTTCGCGAATCGCCTATTTGACGCGCGCGTGCGCGCGTTCGCGCGCGACGACGCGACCGAGCCGCTCGAGCGCTTGCCTAGAAAAGATTTCGACACTTCGAGCGCCGAATCTGGCGCGAATGAGGCCCGAAACGAGGCCGAAGTAGATGACACGGCGAGTTGAGTTGTAGCAAAGCGCGAAAACAGCAAAACAGCACCGACTACACAACTACCTAGACTTTGAGCGACGCTGAAATGGATTCGATTTTCGAGGCATAGGCGGCGCTTTTACGCCTTTAGCTTTTCTACGTTTGTGTTTGGGTAGCTTACCGCGGTCGTATTCCTCGTCGAACTGATCGTATTCGCGACGCAAGCGTTTCGCCGTCGCCGCCTTCTTGAAGCCACCTTGATCACTCTCGCGCTCGTCATCGTCGTCGTCGCAATCTTCCCACTTCGTAGAAGGCATATTTTCGATCCACTCCTTCACTTTGAAACCGCCACTCACATACTTCTTCGCGTTCCGAGTTCTCACGGGAGAATCGAGCGATACGCTCGGAATATCTTCGAGGGTAACGCCGACGCTCAATCGTTTCAATCGACGATGCAATAACGCGCGCTTGGCTGAATCGAACGCACTGCGCACCGAAGGCGACTTACTGCGCCCCGCTCGAATAGATTTTCCGATCGGTGACGCAGATGCGCGCAGCCTCTTCTTTTCTCTACCCTTTTCGTGTAGTTTTCGCACTTCCGATTGACGAGGCAGTGGCGGAGGCTCAACCTTTCGCTTCGGCTCAACCTTTCGCTTCGGCACAACTTCGGCTTCGATGGACTTCTTTTTCATCTTCTGCTTCGCCTTTTGTTCCTTTTGCGCCGCCGCAGCTTTCTTCGTTAAGTCTGGAATATTTTGATGAATCGCCGTCGTTGATTCTTCCTCAAACGTTCCAGGCGCGTCGCGGCGAGCATAAAAGAGTAAATACGCTTGCTGCTTGAGCACCACTTTTTCACTCACTGAGGTAATTTCATCGTCATCCATCAAGCACCAAGTTCCCGTTGCCACCTTGACAAAACAGTAATAATGACCGCTATTTGAGCTGTTACCCGCGTGCACGAGCACGCCGTACAAATCGTAAACTGCCTTTCCTCTCGACGTAAGCCCTTCGTCTGAAGTGTATGGCGTGATATCGAGCTCCAGAGGGTACTCAACGAAATGATTCAGCTTTCCTCTCCCGAAAGGCACGTATGCAAACCTCTTCAACTGTAACGCGAGCACGTTTGGTGCCTGATTCACCGTGAACTGCTTCGAAGCCTTCGTCAAGTGACTCTTTGAATTTGCGCTTTTGCCTTCGCACCTATACTTGTTGTCACCGTCGAGCACTTCAGTGTGCGTGAACATCTTGAAAGCACCTAATACACTTTTCGCCCGGCCAACTTCCAAGGATAAGTCAAGAAATGGATCGAACGTCTCCGAGTTGCGACCGCACGTCTTACAATTCACCTGTGAGCGCAGCCGACCTCCAAAAACCTTCCAAACAAAGCTCGTCTCCGCACGCGCCGAATTCGGCGATATCTTTGGCTTAACTACTTCGACACACTTCTTATGCATCGCATCTAACAAACAACGCGCCAACTCGTGAGCATCTTCCTGTCGACCTTTACGAAAGGTCTTTGAAAGCGCTCTTAAATTCTTCACCAACGCCGTCGGCGCAATCGTTCTCCCACTCGAGTTCAACGCCCGAGCCACGTGCTCACCGATTTCATACAAAGCGTTGAATGAACCGCCCGTTTTATATTTCTTGTGCTCTCCGCGCAGCGCGAAGTTCGCCAACGCCGGTGTATGTGTCAAGCACTGGAGGACCGAATTGAGAAAGCACGTGTTTCCGAGGTTGGCCAGCCCCGCGCCCGCTCGTCGCGCGCCGGCCCATTTCATACGCACATCGCACAACGCGTACAAGTCGTCACCTCTGTCGTTACCTCTCGTGCTCATCCCACGTCGATGCTCATGCGTTTCTGCGATCATGGTCGCTCCGGCGTCTTCAAACGCGGCGACGTCGCCGTTCAGAACGATGACGTTTCGCAGCAAGTCGACGTCAACAAGCGGGCGATCGGGTCTTCTGGCTCGAACGAAGCGCACGCGCCGTTCTTTCGCCGCTGTTGTACCGCCGACGAAGCCTTTCACACCGTTATTCGAAGACGCTGGCTGTCGCAGCCGCGATTGAAAGGCGGCTCCCGAATGCTTCTTCCCCATGCACGCGCGAACGGACGCGACGGAAGGCGACGCGCGCGATCGCGGTTGCGTTGTCGCACACGAATCAACCTTTATCGATTTCTTTCGCTCGAGGCGAACGTATGACTGACTACGCACGCGCAGGTCACGACGCGTTGTGCGGCGCTTGCGCGTATGTACTGTAGCGAGCGAGACCAAGAACCTTGAGAGAACGCCAGAACGCGCGTCCGCTCCTCCGTCGCCGCGGGCGCGCGGCGCAGGTCATGAATCGCCGAAGACGCGCCGAATACGGTGATGATATCGAAGCTGTCGTCGAACGCCGCGTGTCGAGTAAAAAAGCACGTCCACCGGCGAGGACGACATTCCTTCGACGGATTACTTTTGCGTTGACGACGGCGTTGGTGACGTTCGCGTGCGTGAAGAATGACCTATACGCGAACATGAGGACGCCAGAAGTTTACAAGGTGGTTGATGCCGCTCGCGGCACCGTGCGTTGGGCCATCGAAGAACGCGTGAGCGCGTGGAACGGCGTCGGCGCGCACGCGGCGAAGTTTCCCGATGAGTTTGGTTTGAGGCGAGTGCAAAGTATGTGCGATGAAATCGCGGTAGGCTCGCTCAGCGCCACGTATTGGCCTTTGAACGTGAACTCATCTGGATTTTCGGATTCGCGCGCGCTTTGCGAAGCGCTCAACGATTTGCCTGGTACTTTGCGGTTGTACACGTTGAAAACGCCGCGCGTCACGCGCTTGAAGTACGCCTTCGCAGAAAAAATACCAACGTTTAATCGCGGTTACGGCGTCGAGACTTACATAGCTCGAGAGATTGAACGAGGTCCATTCGCGACGCGGTCGTTCAAGGACGCGACGGCGATCTTCATCCCCGTCAGACCGTACCTCCAGCGACTGCTCACGGCTGAAGCGTACGTCATGGCAGGCCCGGCTAAAGGGTCGAACAACAACGCTGCGATTCGTCAAGCGATTCGCGATAGACTATCTCGCGACATTGAGCGCGTGAAAGCGATCAACGCCGAGGCGTGGACGTCCAAACAAAAGTGCGCGCGCGTCGTCATGACGAATATAGATGTCGGACTCTCGGCGTTCGATTCCTCCGATGACGAAGTCCGACACGGTGCTGTGGTGATAACTGGCAACTCTGAATTGCCGATACAAAATCCAGAAGACGCCAAAGACGACGAGGCGAGAGCGAGAAGAGCGAACGCAGTGCAAGCTGGTTTTGATCCGGCTCGCCACGTCGCTATCTGGTTCGGAATTTCGAGTCATCTACCTCGCGAAGTCGTGCGCATGGGCGCGCTCAAATCGACGAACGTAAGAACCATTGAAGTTTCGTTCCGAGGATCCATGCATCGGGGTGGCGTGCGACGAGTCGTGTTTCCAACTTTAAAGCAAGCGGAGGCGGGACGGGGGTGGGACTTGAGTACGAGCGGACAAGACAAGCCGCGAGACTACATGACGATGCTGTCCAAGAGCAAATATTGCCTGTACGTCTACGGCGATCGCGCGCACACCGCGCGGTTGTACGACATCATCACATTTGGGTGCGTGCCCGTGATCGTCGCGGACGGCTATGATCTACCGTTCAGTTGGCTCTTCGATTGGTCGAAATTCAGCGTGAGAGTGCTCGAAGACGACGTAGCGACTTTGCCAAGCATTCTCGACCGCGCTGATTATGATTCTTTGCGCAGAGAGCTCGTGAAAGTTCATTCATTTTTTCAATACCACAATCGTGGTAGTATTTTCGGCGACGCTTTCTGGATCACCATGTTAGGCGTGCGGCGGCAGCTCGCGAAGTGCACGTAGACATCCAGCATAGAAACCTAGAATGGTTGAATCGTCGCACCGCACGAGCGTCAATGGTGAAAGCACCGAACGACTTCTTGAACGAAAGCGTAGAAACTTAGAAATTGATTTGCACATTTGCACAGAAAACGATAAACGAACGTAACGAGTGTTCGCGCTACTCGCACGTCGCCGTCGTCGCCCCCGCGTCATTCTCGAGCGAGCGCGCGTGAAGATACACATGTGTGAACCACACGGGGATCGCAAACGAACGATTTAGGGTTTAGGAAAAAATACTGAGGGCGGACCCAAGATAGCACTATAACGGATCCAAACACTACTAAAGCGGACCCAAACTACTTAAAGCGGACCCAAACGATGTTACATATT
>Ga0181559_10005859_pt1 | contig 11692 bp, 8 predicted proteins | sample 011ome_21_FD_133752 | JGI IMG/M metagenome (GOLD analysis project Ga0181559, IMG submission 133752) | Coastal salt marsh microbial communities from the Groves Creek Marsh, Skidaway Island, Georgia - 011508AT metaG (megahit assembly) | ecosystem: Environmental > Aquatic > Marine > Intertidal zone... | reverse complement strand
GGGGATTGAAAGCGAGGGGTGGGCGGAGAGAGACGCCGGGCAAAGTCCTTAAGGAACGGCGTTCACCACGCCGACGCGGTCGTATGGGAACCAGTGTGAAATAGAACGCGCCTGAAACTCGCAATCCGCGAGCGGCGCCAAAAACCGGCTCTGGTGCCCGGCCGCGTGCGCGCCGTTCGCGCCGCCGCCGTGCATCGCCGCCGGGTGCGGGTTATTCGCCGTCATCCCCGCGCCGACGCGGTTATTCGCCCCGGACGCGCTCCTCGCGCCGGCGAACAGCTGGTCTTGGATCTGCCCCGAGGAAAACTCTTTTCCGCCTCTGAGGGTCGTTCCATACGAGCGAATGACGGGGTGGAGTTCAAAGGCGTCAGGTGGAGTTGAAAGGCGCCGAGGGCGGGGATTGAGGATTGATAGCGAGGGATGAGCGGAGAGATGCGCCGGGAAGAAAAGTCCTTAAGGATCGGCGTTCACCACCCCCACGCGGTCGTATGGGGACCAGTGTATAGAACGCGCCTGAAGACGTAACTCTTCGCGCAGTCTCCGAACCCGAGCTCGTGGACGTGTACGTGCGTGCCGTACGTGATCAACCCCACGAGCGCGTTCTCCGGAAGCAGCGACAGCGCCCTCGTGAGCGACTGCTTCAGCGCGCTCAGTTCCTCCTCGATGAGGCACACGTCCACGACGAGGAGATACGCGGGCGGCGGCGCCGCCGGTCGCTGCAACGCGTACTCGATGGTCGTGTACGTGGGAAACAGCTCCGCGGGAAGGTTCGTCTCGCTTATCGACGCGTAGTGCGGCGGGAAGTGGTTCCGCGCGTAACAGAACGGGCATATCCACAGCTTGCCGTTGAAGTCCACGCGCGCGTACGGGTTCAGACACGCGGCGCAGCCTTTGCATCGCACCGGGTCGTAGGGCACGACGGGCATGTCCGGGAGGGGTTTTCGCGGGGTCACCACCGCGCCGAGGGGGACGACGCACTTCGCCGCCTCCGCCTTGCTGTTCGGCCAGACGTTCCTGGAGGGACGCGACGCGGTTAGAGGGGGAAGAGGAGGGAAGGACGAGGGACGATCGCGCGGGGGACGTCAGCGAGCGCGCGACGGGGGAGGAGGCGGTCGTTCGATCGATCGGTAAGATCTGAGGCGCTGTCCGTTGGGGCGAGCGCGCAACGGGCGAGTGCGGGGGGGGCGACGCGTCGCGTCGCGCACCACGACAGCCGGACGCCGTCGACGGCCTCGAGCGCGCCCCAGTCCGGGGTCTGCATCGCGCGCGTCTGGTCGTCTCCTCCTTCTCTTCTCGATCCGTCGAGGCGCCGCGGCGACGCGCCGCGGCGACGCGCGGGCGCCTCGTGGATGCCGCCGCGCGACCCGCGGCCTACTTTCGTCGCCCGCCTCGCGCGCGCGAACCGAACGCGCGACGCTCTCCTCGCGACGCCTCCGTCGACGCGCTCGCGCGTGCTCGCGCTCGCGAAAGACGCGCGCGCGGCGGTTCGGTGCGATCCCCGAACGGCGAACGCGACGTCGCGCGGTGCTCACTGCGCGCGTCGGCGAGGACTCGGTTTAGACGGAGACGACGGATGTTTGATGACGAGCGCTCGGACCTCGGAGGGAGACGTGCTTGATGATGAGACGCGCCGTGCCCCGGCGAAACCGCAGTTGATCGTGGATCGAGCAAGGTCGGTTTCAAGTTAGTCGGGTAAAAAAAAAGTGAACCCGCGTCTTCCCGGTGAGAAAATTTTCATCGGTGCCGCCAGTTCATCGCATTCGTTATCCTCCACGTCGCCCGCGCGTCGAGCGGCGCGCACACCCCGACGCGCGACCATGGCCGCCACGATCGTCTCCTCCGTTTCCCTGACCGCTCGCCCGAGGGCGGCGACGCGCGAGCTCCGCGCGCGCGCCGCGCCCGCGAAGGCGACGCGCGTCGTCGCGCTCCGCGCGTCCTCCGAGAAGGCGCGTCCACCGCGACGACGTCTTCATCAACTTCACATCACATCAGCATCACCTTTCGCGTCGCGTCGCGTTTCCGTCCCCGAGCGCCGGCCGCGCTTCGACGCCACGCTTCGACCCGACGTCTCCCGACTGACCTCGACTCCGCCCTACCCTATATCGAATCCGATCCGCGGCAGGTCGAAGCGACGACCTCCAGGCGCGAGGTCGCGGTCAAGGCGCTCGCGGCGCTCACCGCGGCGGCCGCGATCCGCCCCGCCCCGGTGCGTCCGCGATAACGCGACACGACGATCGGTCGCGCGGTCGCGCGCGTCGAACCCTAACCCTAACCCTAATAACCAACCCTAACGCATCAAACAAACCCCGCGCCCCTCCGCCCCAACCCCCAGGCCCTCGCGCTCTTCGGCTTCGGCGCGGACAAGGAGACGGTGTACGCGGAGCAGACGACGGCGGTGATCAACCAAGTCAAGCTCACCCTGGAGCTCCCGGGGGACTCCCCCGAGAAGGCGGCGGCGATCGAAAAGACGCGGCAGCTGACGAACGCGTGGGTCGCGAAGTACCGCCGCGATAAGGGCATCACCGGCCGGCCGTCGTACGGGAACGTGTACAGCGCGCTCAACGCCGTGAGCGGTCACTACAACAACTTTGGGACGAAGTACCCGCTCCCCGCCAAGAGGAAAGATCGCGTGATGCAAGAGTTTGGCACCGCCGAGATCGCGCTCTCTCGCGGACGCTAAGTAACGACGCGCCAGGGCGAGGCGTTATTACAGTACGTATTAAGGGCGAGCGATGGTGAACGGAAGAAAAGATCCGAGATCTATCCGGGGGAAGAGAAGAGAATAAACGTGGAACGTGTAATACACAATAGGTGCGTTCGTCGTCGCGGCTCGCGCGCGCGTTCCCTCGAAAAAATAAACCAATTCTCGCGGATCTTCGCGCCGCCGCCGCGGCTACAGGTTCGCGCGCGCGAGCAGCTCCTTATCGATCGTCGCGAACGTATCGTGGTAAAACGCCCGCAACGCAGGCGTTTTCAGCGCCGCGTACGCCGCGTCCTCCAAGCTCCTGTGCTCCGTCTTGCGATCCTTCACCTTGACCTCGTACTCTACCTCGTCGTCCTCCACGGTGTCCCGGCTCGCCTCCGGGACGCGCATCGTCCCCTTCACGACGATCGGCGCCGGCTCCTCCTCCTCCTCCTCCTCCTCCTCCTCCTCTTCATCCTTCTTCTTCTCTTCCTCTTCCTCCGCGTCCAGCGGCGGCGGCTTCGGCTTCTTCGTCTTCTTCTTCTTCGCCGAGGGTACTCCCGGGAACGTCGCCTCCCATTCGAACGTCGCGTCGAAGTCGAACCCGTGGCGGTTCTTCCCGCGGACGAGCACCACCGTGGCGTCGCCGTCGAACGTCTTCACTTTGGTGATAACGCACTCTCCGCCGCCGTTACACTTCACCATCTTCCCGAGCACGAGCTCTTCCACGCGCGCTCTCGCCCAGTCCGTGTGCCCGCGCTCCTCCCACGTCGTCCCGTCTCTGTTCCACGACGAGACGCCGCCGCCGACGCTTCCCTGAGGGCCGTTCCGTACGAGCGAACGAACGTCGGGGTGGAATTGAAAGGCGTCAGAAACGGAGTTGAAAGGCGACGAGCTCGGGGATTGAACGCGAGGGGTGGGCGGAGAGATACGCCGGGAAGAAAAGTCCTCAAGGAACGGCGTGCACCGCGCCGACGCGGTCGTACGGGGACCGGTGTAATAACAGAACGCGCCTGAGACTCGAGCTTCTTCGCTTCCTCCTCGGAGAGCTTCACGGGCTGCGCCCTCGGCGCGGTCCCCTGGTTCGCCTGCTCGTGCCAGTAGTGGTACCCCCCCGCGGCTTTGTCCTTCTCCTTCTCATGCGCCGGCGGCGGCGTCGTCGTCGCGTCGGCGGCCGACGTCTTCTTTATACCCATCGACGCGGCGGCGGCGGCGGCGGCGGACGACGACGAAGAAACGATCTTCTTTGTTTTTTTCTTCTTCTTCGAAGCCAACGTCGAAGACGCGGTCGGCGACGATGACGGCTTCCCGGCGCGCGCGAGCGGACGCGCTCTGATGAACGCGGAGAGCGCGGCGACGAACCCGGACGCGACAGTCCGGGCGGCGGACGAGAGCGCGTTCCCGATGCCGGCGTGCGGGACCGCGCGGCGGCGAAGTGGCGCGGGGAGACGAAAGATCCAGCCACGCGGCTCAGACCTCGTCTGACTGAGAGAAAACGGACCGTCGCGTCGCGCGCGCGCGGGAATCGACGATTTCGTCGCGGCCGTCGAGAGGCTCTACTCTGCTCTACGCGTTCAATGTCGTTAATACAATCGCGCGTCGCCGTCTACACCGCGCCTCGCTTCCTCCCCCGGGCGGGGCGTCGTTCGCCCTCCGTCGCGCGCGTCGCTCGTCGTCCGTCGCCTCGTCGCATCATCGATCCTCACCGCGGGATGATGGGCTTTTTTTTCTTGCGCGGATACGTGCAGTAGCAGTACGCGGCTAAGCAAGCCGTGACCATCATGAGCGGGCCGCCCGCCCACATCATGATCAGGCTCTTCCAGCTTATGAACCACGCCATCGTCGCGAAGCGGCGCGCGGCGTGTTTCGGCGACGGGGGCGGCGCGCGCCGCGAGTTGTGCGCGACGGACGAGCGCGCCCTCGTTGAACTCCTCAATGTAGTTGTACTCACTCGCGGCCCGGTCATCATTTTTCGCGCGCGATCGATCGGTCGCGTCGGCAGTGATCGCCCGCGCGCCCCGCGCCGACGAGCGAGGTCGTCGCGATGAACGGGCAGCAGGAGACGCTGGGCGCGAACGCGCCGCCGAAACCGAAGACGTCCAAGGCGCGTCTCGACGCCGCGAACGATCGCGCGCGCGCGCGCCGGTCGATCGTCGCCGTGCGTCGTAGTACGAATTCCCCGCTCACCGCCCCCCGTCCTCCTCCTCCTCCTCCTCCTCCTCCTTCTCCTCTCTCTCTCTCTCTCTCTCTCTCTCTGCAGGGCGGCAAAGGCAAGAAAGCCGCCGCCGCGTCCGCGACGCCCGCGGTGCAGCCCGTCGCGGTGAAGACGAAGAAGGGCACGGTCAAGCTCAACGCGGCCGCGCTGAAAGTGAATAACGCGAAGGCCCCGAGCGCGGAGATCCTCGAGGAGCTCGCCGCGCGATTCGTCCTCAACTGCCCCGCCGAGGAGCTCAACTCGTTCGAGCGCATCTTGTTTCTCGTCGAGCAAGCGCACTGGTACTACGAAGACTTCGTCAGGGAGGAGGAGGAGCACAAACACCGGCTGAAGTCGATGTCGCTGAAGCAGTTCGCGGGGCTCATGTTCAACAAGTGCGCGCCTCTGCGGCGGTACAAGGACAAAGTCGACGACATCTACAAGGCGTTTACGAATTACAAGCTCTCCGTCCCGGTCGGCGGCATCATCATCCTGAACCCGGACATGAGCAAAGTTCTGATGGTGAAGACGTGGAAGGGCTCGTCGTGGGGGTTCCCGAAGGGGAAGATCAACAAGGACGAGCCGGAGAGCGTCTGCGCGGCGCGAGAGGTGTTGGAAGAGGTTGGCGTCGACTTTTCCGCCTACGTCCGCGACGAAGACTCGATCGTGATGAACCGGGTCGTGGACCACGAGACCGGTCTGAAGCAGCGGAGCCGGCTGTTCATCGTCGCCGGCGTCAGCGAAGAGACCGGGTTCGCGACGCAGACGAGGAAAGAGATCGGCGCGATCGCGTGGCACCCGATATCGACGCTCGCGGGCGGCGTAGTAGCGGGCGGGAAGTACTTCTTCGTGAAGCCGTACGTCCAGCCGTTGCTTAAGTGGATCAAGGCGTCGAAGAAGAAGCGGAAGCGCGGCGGCGCGGGGGGTGGGGGGAAATGCGCACCAGGGGGGGGGCTGGGCGCGCCCGCGTCGCCGGCGGGACAGACCGGCGGCGGCGCGGCGTTCGAGCCCGCGGCGCAGTACACGCCGAAGGGCGCAAAGGCGCCCGCCGCGCGGTTTCCGAGCTTCCTCGGCTTCGTCTTCGACCGCGTCAGGCGCGTTCTATCTCACACTGGTCCCCATACGACCCCGTCGGCGTGGTGAACGCCGTTCCTTAAGGACTTTACTTCCCGTCGTCTCTCTCCGCCCAGGGTCCCTCGCTTTCAATCCCGACACACCTCGGCGCCTTTCAACTTCAACTGACGCCTTTCAACTCCACCCCGACGTTCGCTCGTATGGAACGGCCCTCAGGGTGTCGCGAGCGCTCGAGGGGTGAGCGCGACGCGTCGAGTCAGGTAGACCGCGTTTGAACGCGTCGCTCGCCAGCCTTTCAACGCGTCGTATCATATCGTATCGTATCGTATCGTTCGTTCGCACGTCGTCGTCGTCGTCGTCGCGCGCGCCGCCGCCGTTCCCAGCTTTCGTTCTCGGTCACTCGCGCGCGACACGTCACGCTCACTCGAAAACTTCTAGAAGGATTTTTTTCCCTTTACGCGCGGGGGGGGATCGTCACACGCGACGCGCGCCTCCGCCTTCCTCGCGCGCGCGTCCCCCCCCTCGCGGCGCGCGGCGGGAGGGAGAGCGCGGGTTCGCGGCGCGTCATGACCGACGGCGGCGACCGCGACGACGCGCGAGGGACGCCGCGCGACGGTCGCGGCGCGACGATCCCCGAGGGCGACGATTCCGCGGGGCGCTCGCCCGAGGGCGACGACGACATGTCTTTACACGCGGAGGGCGCGACCGCCGCGGATCAGCTCGCGCGCGCGGAGCTGAAGAAGCGGACGCTCGAAATGTGGCTCGCGCTGAAGGACACGAGGGTGAAGCTCGATCTCTACGGCGGGTGCGCATTCGCGCGCGTTCTTCCCGTCCGTCCGCGCGACGCGTCGCGCGCCCTTCGTCCCCGCCCCCCCGCGATTCTTTCTTCCGAACCACAGTGCACAGCTGAAAAAGCGACGCGTCACCGAACGAATCGATTTTTACTCATCCCTCGTCGTCGTCCTCCTCCCACTCCTCGTCGCAGCGTGGAAGTATCCGGGGTGTTCCAGGCCGTGGACGCCACGAGCGAGACGTTACTCGTGAGCGAGCTCGACAGCGGCGTCGGCGTCGTCCCGGTCGCGCGCGTGCGATGGTCCGACGTCCTGTCGGTGACGACTTTGCCGCGACTGGAGCGCGAGAGCGAGAGCGCGCGATGGGGTCGGGAACACTCGCGCGGGGGTTGACCGAGGCGCGCGATCGGATCGATCGATCGATCGATCGACCGACGTCGTCGCGCCTTCCCGTGTTGTACTGTGTGTTTGTTTGGGAGGCGCGAGCGCCGCGGTAGGGGAGGGGGCTGTGTTGTAGACGACCGGGTGAGTGAGAACCTGGTGTTGTTTGGTTGTAGACTTGAGCTTCAGTTGTAAACGCGAGAAAGCTTCGCGATCGGTGTCGACGTTCGCTCCCCACTCGACGCGCGCGCGTCCCCGCGGGCGACGGTCCGTCCGTCGGGGATGCCTCGCGACCGCGGCGGCGGCGGCCTCGCGCCGCGCCGCCGCCGCGCGACGGAGTTCGGAGCCCCCGCCGCCGGCGCCAAGGGCGACGGCGTCGTCGCGTCGCGATCGCGCTACGAGAGCCTCGCGATCTCGAGAGGACTCGCGCGACACGCCACCGACGACCCGCACCGCGTGGAGGCCTTCACGCGCGCCGCGCTCGAGCTCGCGCACGTCCTCCGCGCGTGTTACGCGTCCTCGAGCAAGGACGCGAGGGAGGCGATGACGCGAGACGCGATCGCGGGCGCCTCGCGCGCGGCGCATCTCGCGACGTCGAGACAGCTCGCGGCGTCGCACGCGCTGCGACGCGCGGCGGTCGCGACGCTGCCGAGCAAGCGACGCGAGGCGTTCGAGCGCGCGCACGCCGCGGCGGCGGTGACGCGCGCGCGGGACGCGAAGAAGCGTCGCGCGCGCGCGGCGGAGGCGGAGGCGGAGGCGGAGGCGGAGGAGGAGGAGCTCGACGACGACGCTCCGGACGACGCCGCGTCGCCGACGACGACGACGCGCGCGCGCGACCTCCCGGACGACGTCCTGCGCGCCGTGTTCGACCGTCTCAACCCGTGGGACCTCGGACGTTGCGCGGCGACGTGCGCGCGCTGGCGCGCGCTCGTCGCGGGCGCGGAGCGCGCGTGGAAGAGAGGATGCGAAGACGCCGCGACGACGGCGGCGGCGGCGGAGCGAACGAGGAGCGCTCTCGGCGACGCCGCGTCGTGGCGCGACGCGTTCGTCGCGCTCGTCGCGACGTCGACGTCGACATCGCGCGCGGGGGCCCGCGATGGAGGAAGAAGAACAGCGCCCGCGATCTCTGAACCGTCCGGACGCGCGTGGTGCGAGCGGTGCGAGACGTATCGATGGACGTGGGACGACGGCGGCGACGGGGGCGTCGCGTGGCCGGCGGGGCACCGCGATTCGCACCGCGTCCGGACGGGCGCGATGGGCGCGGCGTTCGTCGTCGACCGGGTCCTCGGAGGGGGCGGGGATGGCGACAGCGACAGCGACAGCGACAGCGATGGCGGCGGCGGCGGCGGCGGCGAGGCGACGGACGTCGCGCGGCGGATGCGGTTGTGGAGGATACGCGGGCAGTAGCGAGCGAGAGCGCGAGACGGGAACGATTTAGGATAGCCGACGAGTACGTACTGTATTAACAAAATAATAAAACACGAGAGCGCGCCGTCGAAACACGACACGCCCCCTCGACTGGATTTCTTCCTTTCGCGCCGGCGACGCGCGTCAGAATCCGTCGATGACGTCGTAGGCCTCCATCACGACGAGCGCGAGAAACACGGCGTATAAGAACACCATGGACGCGCCCAAAAATTTCGTCATCCGCCACTTGCAAAACGCGATGATCGAAATGATGCAGACGATCATGATGATGAGAAGCGTCAGCGCGAACCCCAGGGATTCGCTGCTCACGGTCATCGCTTTCGCGCTGTGCGCGGCGGACCACAGCAGCCACGGAAGCGGGAGACCGAACGTGATGTCGAAGATGTTTGAGCCGATGGACGACGACACCGCCATGTCTCCGAGGCCTTGACGCGCGACGATCACAGAGGACAAAAGGTCCGGCACGGACGTCCCCGCGGCGAGGATCGTGTACCCCATGACGACGTCGTCGATGCCGAGAACGTCGCCGACGACGGTCGCCCACCACACCATGAAGTACGAGAAGAAGCCGATGTAAAAGATGCTCTCGAAAAACACGACCATGAACAGATGCGTCTTCTTCTTGCAGTTCGGGACCGTGTAATAGAAGAGGTACATTAGCGGCGCGGCGATGACGTAGTAGATCTGCGCGGCTTTGCCCTCCGGCCACGAGAGGTCGATCCCCTCGTCGTCGTCGTCGGCGTCCGCCGCGACGGCGGCGGCGGGCTTCGCGATGTTCTTCGAGAACTGCCGCGAGATTTTCCGCTTCATCTGCGGCGCCGCGGCATCCGCCGACTCCGTCACCGGTCCGGGGGGAACGCGCGCGCGCGTCGTCTCCGCGGACTCGTTCACCGGGCCTTTGCCCTTCGGCAGCGGCGACACTTGGTTACCCTTCGGTTTGCCTCCGTCTCCGTGCTTCGCGTTCTCGTTGTGCCCCAAGTTCCTCGACACTTCCTTCACGAAATCCGTCTGCTTCAGAACCTTCACCTTTACCCACGTCTCCACGCGCGCGTTGAACTTCATGAAGATCACGTACATGACGTAAAAGAAAAGCATCAGACCAGACTCCCACATCGCGATCTTCTCGTCCTGGAAGAACACGTACAGCATGCAAAGGTCGAAGACGTAGAACGTGCAATCTCTCGCGAGCGGCCACCACGTGAGCTCCAAGACTTCGTACGAGAAAAACGCGCACGCGCCGATGACGAAGAGCACGTTGAACACGGCGCTTCCGATGATGGTGCCGAAACCGACGTTGCTCTTCGCGATGAAGACGCCGATGAGGGACGTGAAGAGCTCCGGGGCGGACCCGCCCGCGGCCATGAACGTCGCGCCCGCGACGTCGTCTTCGATCTCGTACCTGTCGCACAAGACCTCGAGCGCCGGGACGAAGAAATCGTCGCAGATTATCGCGATCGCGATGAACGTGTACAGGACGCCGACGACGTGGAGCATGAAGAAGCCGCTCTTGTTTTGGCTGTCGCTGAACAGGTCGGGGGGGTAGAGCTCGCCGAGGAGGCTCCTGCCCGCGCCGCCGCCGTCGCGCTCGTGCGGGTGGACGATACCGAGCGCGTCTCTCGCCGCGGACGCGAGCGCGGACGTGTGCGCGCTCACGAGTCCCATCGTCGCGGCGGCGACGAGGAACACCGTCGCGCGCATGATGCGGACCTGCTTGCGCCCGGCCCTCGTGCGCCGCATGCGCGCGAGGGAGCCTAACATCGCGCCCGCGCGCGTGACTCGCGGCGTTGACGAGCCCGCGGGAGGGCGACCGTCGGGGGGGCGATTCAACAACGATGCGCGTAACACGTGCGCGCCTCCTTGCCGTTGCGAGTCTCAACCCAAATGCAGCGACGATTGTTGATTACGGGGATCGCGCGTCCCGTCCCCGCGCGCGCCGTCTCTCCTCGCGACGACGGCGCCTCGCGCGGGCGACGTTCCGTTCGTACGACGCTTCGAGCGCGCGCGCGAAATTAGCAGCGCGGAGTGGTTCGCGCGCGCGGCGAGCCGCGGTGTGACGCGGGCGCGTGAAACGTGACGCACGATCGTAATTTCCCACGCGGCGCGGTTCGGATCATCATCAATCAACTTTTATCGGACAGGACACCCCGCGACCATTCAGCGCCCATTTTTGAAAGCACAACACGGCGAATGTTTGAAAGCAAAACACGGTGAATGTTTGAAAGCAAAACACGGTGAATTCGAAAGCGCGGGGATCTCCCGGCGAAAAAACGCGTGAACGTGGATTGGAGCGCCGCTTTTTTGGGCACGTGGAATGTAGGCAGAGATGTAGGCAGCCTCAGATCCCAGAACGCGGCGCCTCGAACGGACGACGTGATGTCGTCGGCACCGGACGCGCCGAAGCGGAAGCTCGAAGACGTCGTCGACGATCCGTCGGCGGGAGCGTCGGAGGGACGAGCCGCGGACGACGCGTCGACCGAGCGCGAGGTCCCCGCGTCGGAAGCGGAAAATCCAGGTGAAAAGATCTCGTCAGCAGCGGACGCGTCTCCCGACGCTCCGCACGTCGTGCCGACGGAGGGCGCGCGCGCGTCCGTCTCCGTGGAGGAGCTCCTGGAGTCGCACCTGGAGTCCACGCGCGTGCACCGCCGCGGCGCGCTCGCGTGGGCGTTCTTCCCGTCCGCGCTGTTCCACCCCGCGCTGCCCGAGCCGAGCGGCGATTCCGTCGTCGTCGCGGCAGAAAAGAACGGCGACGACGACGTCGCGGAGCTCAAGCCCGGAGTCTTCGGCGCGACCGCGACGAAAGAGGGCGCAAAGTACGTCACGTGCGTCGCGTGCCACCCGAACGGCATCGCCACGGAGGACGCCGCGAGGCTGTGGCGCGGGAAGCAGACGGGCGTGTTCAAGTACCACTGGAGAACGGGTCAACGGAGCATCACCGAGCACGTGGCGAACAACCACGCGACGCTCGTGGCGGAGTTGGAGGACGCCAAGCGCGTTTACCTCGCGAAGAACGGCGGTTCCGAGATGGGGGGGCTGGGGGGCGGATCAGCGGCGAAGTTCGGAGTGGGCACGGGCGCGGCGCACCACGCGAACGGCGGCGGCGGTTTCAGCGGCGGGAGCAGCAGCGGCAGCGGCGGCGGCGGC
>Ga0181559_10005858_pt1 | contig 11693 bp, 16 predicted proteins | sample 011ome_21_FD_133752 | JGI IMG/M metagenome (GOLD analysis project Ga0181559, IMG submission 133752) | Coastal salt marsh microbial communities from the Groves Creek Marsh, Skidaway Island, Georgia - 011508AT metaG (megahit assembly) | ecosystem: Environmental > Aquatic > Marine > Intertidal... | reverse complement strand
GTATAGAACGACCCTGACGCCGGACGGATGGTCGAGAACCGACTCGCTGCGGTACACGTCCGTGAAGGACATGCAAGTGTCGTACAGCAGCGACGAGGACGAGAATTTGTTCGCGTAGACGACGCCACCCTAGCTGCAGTAGATGAACATATTATGTAGACGTTCGACGTACTGTATTACATGCTGCGCCGCGCAAACGGATGAAACGCGAACGCGGCGGCCGGGACAACTTTTTTTTTTCCGTGCTCGTATCGCACCTGTGCTCGCACCTGGACGGGTCTCGGACGCCGCGAGGGCGTTATCATAACCTTACGAACGAACCACGACGAAAACGAAACTTTAAGAAAGCAACAACGACGCGTCGGTTCTATCGCGCCGTCGTCCTCGCCGCGGCATATCGCCGCGCACACGCCGCACGCGTCCACTCGCCCATCGAGCGCTCTCGCGCCCGCCCATCCCTTCGCCTCTCTCTCTCTCTCTCACTCTCCACTCTCTTCGAACACGATGCTCTCCGCCGTGTCCTCCGTGTCCTCCGCGCGCGCGCGCTTCCCCGCGGTCGCGAGGACGTTCCGCTCCGCGCGAGCGAGGCAGGTCGCGCTGCACACGCGCGCGTCGTCCGCGGAACAGGCGCGCGCCCGTCCCCGCGCTCCTCCTCCGAGCTCGCGCGCGTCGTTTCCGTTCCGTTCGCGCGTCGCGTGGCGTCGCGCGCGATACGACGACGCGTCCCCGGAAGACGCGCGGCGGGACGCGCCGCGGTCGTTGTTCTTTTTCCCCGCGAGCGCCGCGTACGTGTACGTGTACGCTTTAGGTCTCGCCGACGCCGTCTCCTCCCCCTTCCCGGCGTCGTCGTCGTCGGCGTCGTCGTCGTCGTCGTCGTCGTCGTCGCAGCAGAAGTCCGAACAGAAGGTGCAAGAACAACAGCAGCCGCAGCAGAAGCCGCCGCAGCAGACGCCGCGCTATTCGCGAGAGTACGCGCGGAACCCCTACGCGCGGTTCTCGATGTCGCCGGATCCGTGGAACGAGCTCGCGCAGCTCATGGGTGCGTCGACGGGTTTGGCTTTTTTTTTAAAGTTTGGTTTTACGTCGTCGGTCGCGCGTCGTCCGTCGACGACTCACGCCGCGTCGACTGATCGATCGCGCACGCGTCTGCATCGAACGCAGAGATGAGAATCCCCCGCCGCTTCCTCACCCCAGGGTTGCTCGGGGGGGACATGGGGACGGGTTCCTCGCTCGGCGCCGGTCCGATCCCGCACCGCGACAGCGTCGGCCGTCTGCCGAATAACTTTGACTTCAACATGAACATCATCGAGACGAAGAAAGGGTACGAGTTCACGGCGGACCTCCCGGGGCTGTCCAAGGACATGGTGAACGTGGAGCTGGACACGGACAACGACATGCTCATGATCAGCGCGGAGCGCGCGGAGCGACACGAGGAGGTGCGTCCCCCGGAGGATTTCCGCGACGTCACGGAGAGCAGAGGGACGTTTTTGGTGCACGAGATTCACCCGGACGTTCCGGTGTGTGTCGCGTCCGCTCACGTCGCGCGAACCGACGCGACGGTTCACATCCCTCCCTCCCTCCCTCCCTCCCTCCCTCCCTCACGCTCACACTCACGCTGACCTCTACCCGTACCGTATCAGGAGGACGAGGACAAGGACAGCGGATTCAAATTCCACGTCTACGAGCGTTCGTACGGAAAGTTTCAGAGGCAGTTCAGGATGCCGGAGAACTCAATCTCGGACCCTGGGAAGCTCGACGTCACGCTGAAGAACGGCGTGTTGACCGTGAAAGTCCCGAAGAAGCCGGACGCGATCGACAAGGCGGATAAGAAGAACCTGAAGAAGATCGCGATCAAGGGATGAACGACGCGATGAGTCGAGGACGACACGACGAAGAACATTCAGCCACCCGCGACTCGGTCGCGCGACGAACGAACGAACGAACGAACGAACGACAGTCAGAAGCACGCGCGCGCGCACGACACGCCCGCGAACGAAAAGAACGAAGAAAAGAATGATACAGCACAGAAGTACATCGAACGCGTCGCGTTTCATCATAACGATCGATCGACGCGCCGCGCTCGCTACGCGCGACTAAAAAATACCTCCGCGCAAATCCAAAAATCCCGTCCCCCCCCGCTCGCGGCGCCTTTCCTCTCGCTCCTCCTCACTCCCACTCCACCGTGGACGGCGGCTTGGACGTGATGTCGTACACGACCCTGTTCACGTTACGCACCTGGTTGCAAATCTTCGCGCTGACTTCCTGGAGAAACTTCGGCTCGAACTGGAACCAGTCGGCGGTCATGCCGTCGCTCGAGGTGATCGCCCGCAACCCGACGACGTGCGAGTGCGTCCTCTGATCGCCCTGCACGCCGACGGACTTGATCGGCAGGAACACCGCGAACGCTTGCCAGATTTGATCGTACAGCCCCGCGTCTTTGATCGCGTTGATGTAAATCTCATCCACCGCGCGGATCGTCTCGAGCGCCCCCTCCGCGCAGACGTCGCCGAGGACGCGCACCGCGAGTCCCGGGCCTGGGAACGGGTGCCGAGAGATGAACGCCTTCGGGACGTCCATGATCAGACCGAGCTTCCGCACTTCGTCCTTGAAGAGCATCCGCAGCGGCTCCACGAGCTCGAATCCGAGCTCTTTCGGGAGCCCGCCGACGTTGTGGTGCGATTTGATCGTGTGCGAGTGCTTCTGGTCGCTTCCCGGCGGCGGGCACGACTCGATGACGTCCGGGTACAGGGTCCCTTGCACGAGAAACGTCGGCCGGACGCCCGTCTTGTTCTCCACCGTCTGCTTGTACTCCTTAAACACCTCGATGAACGCCGCGCCGATCGTCTTGCGCTTCTTCTCCGGGTCCGTCACGCCCTTGAGCTTCCCCAGAAGCCGTTCGCTGTCGTCGATGCACGTCACCGGAAGATGCAGGTGCTCTCTGAGGGTCGTTCCAACAAAAAATATTCATCGGTCAGTTGAAAGGAGACGCGATCAAATGTTGAAATCGGGCGGTGGGTGAAAAACTTTTGTACAGAACGCACTTGAACATCGTCATCACGCGCTCTTGCTCCTTGTACCGCAACAGACCGTTATCGACGAAGCAGCAGTGCAGCCGGTCGCCGATCGCCTTGTGCACGAGCGTCGCCGCGACCGCGGAGTCGACCCCACCGGACAGCGCGCAGATCACGTGCGCGTCCGGGCCAACCTTTCGTCGGACGATCTCGAGCTGTTCGTCCAAAACGTTTTGCATGCTCCACCCCGCGGTCACCCCGGCGACGGTAAACAAAAAGTGCGACAGCGTCTCCTTCCCGCGCTCCGAGTGCGTCACCTCCGGGTGATACTGCAGCCCAAAGATCTTGCGCTTCGCGTCCTCGATCGCGACGACCGCGCCGGCGTCGGACTTGCCGACGCACTCGAAACCCTCGGGCAGCTTCGGGTCGTTCCATCGCGCGAAGCGACGAATGGACGTCGGGGTGGAGTTCAAAGGCGTCAGAAGCGGAGTGGAAAGGCGTCGAGGCGTGTCGGGATCGAAAGCGAGGGACCCTGGGCGGAAAGAAACACGCGCGCGCGGGACCCGAAAGTCCTCAAGGATCGGCGTGCACCACGCCGACGCGGTCGTATGGGGACCGGTGTGATAACAGAACGCGCCTTCGTCGCCTCGTCGCCGTGGCTCATCCACACCATCTGCGACGTGCTGTCGCCCTCGTTGCCGTACAGGCTCGACGCGTTCACCGTGTGCACGGGCATGCGGCCGTACTCCGCCTTGTCCGCGGACTTGACCTCGCCGCCGAGCTTCTGCACGATGAGCTGCATGCCGTAGCAGATGCCGAGGACGGGTATGGAGTGCGATTCGCAGTGGTCGAAAAAGGTGTCGGGGACGGTGGGCGCGCCCTCGACGTGCACGGAGTTGGGGCCGCCGCTGAGGATGATCACCTTGGGGTTCAAGTCCGTGATGCGTTTCTGTGGGGCGCGAGGAGGGAGGGAGGGAGGATGGTGAGCGGCGGCGGCGGCGACTCGATCTCGGCGAGAGCTAGGGAACATAAAAAAGATTTGAAAAAGCGTTCGATCGGATCGATCGGATCGGTCGATCGATCGCGCGCGTCGGCGGGCTTTCACACTGGTCCCCGTACGACCGCGTTCGCGTGGTGAACGCCGATCCTTAAGGACTTTTCCGCCGCCGCCGCCGCCTCTCGTCGCGGCGCCCGCCGCGCAACGGACGCGCCGCGTGAACAGCGTGCGATCGTCCGACGGCGCGAGCCCCCCGGCGATGGAGACGAAGTCGTCCGGCGCGGCGGCGGCGGACCGGCGCCGTCCTCCGAGAGATCCGCGACGGAGGACGGATCCGCGCGCGTCGGGAGGCTATCGACGAGGAAGAAGACGGTGAGGAGGACGAGCGCGAGAGGCGAGCGACGACCGGCCGAAGATGCCCCCCCGCGCGCGCGCGGACGCACCATGTCGACGTCTCCCGGCAGGAGGACCGCGTAGACGCCGAGCTCGCGCACGCGACGCGTGATGAGCTGCGTGTACTGCGAGCCGTAGTCGAGGACGACGACGGTGTCGACGCCGCCGAGGCTCAGGCGCGCTTTCTTCGCGGGGGATGGGTCGGCCATTGCGTGGGCGTTCGGCGTGGCGGCGCGAGATCGGGCGGCCGACGGAGTGCGCGCGGAGGGAGGAGAACTGCGTTCTGTTTGAAAAAAACCGATCTCGACGACTCGGGTTTTCACCCATCCCTCATCAGTTTCAACATTTGATCGCTTCCCCTTTCAACTGACCGATGAACTTTTACATCTGTGACCCTCAGCTGCCGAGCCGAGCGCGCGAGACCGGCGCTGCAGATGCAGATCTAGCAGACGCCGTGATCGCTGTCGCCGCATCACATCGCGCTTCGCGACCGCGCGCACACCATGTCGACGGTCGCGCGCGTCGGTTCGCTCGCGGCGACGAGGGGCGGCATCGCCCTGCCGTCCTCGCGCGCGCGCGCGAGGACGCGTCGCGGCGGCGTCCGCGTCCGCGCCCCCGTCCCCCGCGCGGCATCGCGCGGGGGCGACGACGGCGAGGAGAACTCGGGGAAGAAGCGAGAGCGAGAGCGCGGAGAGCGCGGCGACGGCGACGCGGAGACAGACGGCGTCGACTGGAAGGGCGTCTTCGGCGACTCCATCGACGAGGCGAAGCGGCAGTTCATGGAACCGTTGGGCTCGCCGAGCGATTACGTCGACATGATGGACGTCCCGCGGCGGAGGAAGGACGAGCGATCGAAGAAGAACGCGGAGGAGTACGGCGCTCTCGATCCGTGGTCGTCGAACGCCTTCACGACGTACGGGTTGATATCCGTCGCGGTGCTTCTGTTCGTGTTCGTGGTGATCATCGGGCCGCCGCCGGACACCAACGGACGGTGCTCGCTGCCGTGGTGCTGACGATCGTGCTGACGCGCGGGGGCGGACGCGAGGGCGGACGACGACGACCTCGAGCGATTTTGACGCGACGATGATGATAAATAAGTTACCTCATCAGCGCGGCTATCCACTTCGATCGATCGATCGCTCCTCGCTCGTCACTCGAACAGAGGCTTCGCGACGCGATCCCAGTTCTCGTCCCATCGCTCCGCGCGCATCGCCGCGAGCGCGCCGCGTCGCAGTCTCTTTAACCCCGTCGCGCCGTGGTCGCCCTCGCGGTCGTCGTCGTCGTCGCCGCCGTCGTCGTCGCCGCCGCCGTCGCCGTTATCGTCGTCGCCTCCGTCCCACCACCCTCTCAACGTCTCTGTCAACCGCGCGCACAGCTCCTCCGCGTCCTCGAACGTCACCCCGTTGGGCTCGACGCCCTCGATCACGGCCTCGACGCTGTCCTCCTCCACGACGAGCTCGGACAGCGCGTCGTAGCGCGCGGCGACGACGGGGAGCCCGCACCCGAACGCGTCGACGACTTTCAAAGCGACGAACGTGTGTCGGGGTGGAGTTGAAAGGCGTCAGTTGGAGTTATAAGGCGTCGAGGGCGGGGATCGAAAGCAGCGAGGGGTGGGCGGAGAGAGATGACGGCAAAAGTCCTTAAGGATCGGCGTTCACTACGCGAACGCGGTCGTATGGGGACTAGTGTATGGGACGCACCTTTCATCGGCAGGTCCACGCCGCCGCTGCTCGCGTGGAGGCACACGCCCAAGTCGGCGGCGCCGAGCAGCGTCGGGTAGTCCTCGATCGGGAGCCACGCGGTTCGGATCGCGACGTGCGTCAGTCGAAGCGACGCCATCCGACGTTCGTACGCGTCGCGCCCGGGGCCTTTCCCGGTGACGATCGCGACCACGTCCGGGTAGAGACGGCGTTTGCGGCGGGTTTCGTTTTCGTCTTTTTGGTTTCCTCCGCGGGGTGCCGACTTTCCGCGTCCCCGGTCCCCCCCTTCCCGTCCCCGCGACAAAAGCTCCCCTCCGCGCCCTCCCGCCAAAAGCTCCTCCGCGTCTGCGCGCGCGATCTCGTCGTACATCGCGAGCGCGTCGAGCAACACCCCGAAGTCCTCGTCCTTCGTCCACGACGTCCCGCTCACGAGCAACGCCGGCCGACCTGAGGCGCGTTCTATTTTCACACTGGTCCCCGTACGACCGCGTTCGCGTGGTGAACGCCGATCCTTAAGGACTTTTCCGCCGCCGCCGCCGCCTCTCGTCGCGGCGCCCGCCGCGCAACAGACGCGCCGCGTGAACAGCGTGCGATCGTCCGACGGCGCGAGCCCCCCGGCGATGGAGACGAAGTCGTCCGGCGCGGCGGCGGCGGACGCGTCGATCGCTCGCGCCGCCCTGAGGGTCGAGGGTCCATTCAAAGCGATGATATCGGGGTGGAGTTGAAAGGCGTCAGAAGCGGAGTTGAAAGGCGTCGCGCGCGGTGTGTCCGGATTGAAAGCGATGGGTGGACGGAGAGAGACGAACGCCGGGAGAGAAAGTCCTTAAGGATCGGCGTTCACCACGCGAACGCGGTCGTATGGGGACCAGTGTGAAGAAGAACGCGCCTGACGAACAGCGCGTGCGCGTCCTCGACGGACGTCCTCTTGAAGAACGCCGGCGCGCGGTCGTAGAGCACGACCGCGCCGCGGATCCCGAACTCGCTCTCGAGGTGAACGCGAAACGCGTCGGAGACGCACAGGTGCGCGCGCGGCAGCGTCGACCCCGCGACGCGCTCGTACCACCGCGCGATTCGAACGAGCGGATGCGTCGTCCCAAACTCCAGCGCCATGAGCGAGTGCGCGGTGTTGTGCCAGTCCACGACGAAGACGGCGCGTCGCAGGAACGCGACGAGCGCGCACACCGCGAACGACGGCACGCACGGCGGCGTCTGAAGGAGCACGTAATCGGGCGACGGCGCGCGCCATAGCATCGTAATCAGCAGCTGCGCGATCTGAGGGTCGTTCCATACAAAGCGATGGCGGGGTGGTGTTCATAGGCGTCAGGTGGAGTTGAAAGGCGTCGAGGGCGGGGATTGAAAGCGAGGCGTGGGCGGAGAGAGACGACGGCAAAAGTCCTTAAGGATCGGCGTTCACCACGCCAACGCGGTCGTATGGGGACCAGTGTATAGAACGCACCTGAAACGCGACGCGCATCGCGAGCGCGACGACTCGGAGTGGGACGAGGCGCGACCGCGTCCGCGTCCACGCCGGCGGCGGCGCGATGAGGCGCATCGTGACGTTCGGGTGCGACGTCACCTCAATGCGCGCGGCGGTGCCCGCGTACGCGACGACGTCCACGGAGAGGTTCGCGCTCGACGCGAGCGAGATCGCGTGGTACTGCATGCGCGGCGAGCGGCCGAAGTCGCCCAGGACGACGACCTGGACGCGGCGCCGCGGGGGGGGTTCCGGAGCGTCGCCGTCGCGGCGGCGCGCGACGCGCGGCATGTGGAGGACGTCGACGCGCGCGGAGGATGATGAGGAGCGACGAGACGAGACGAGACGAGACGCGCGCGACGGTCGAGTGATCGCAGACGAGTCTGGTAGTCTCTGCTGGACGTACGAAGCGAAGAATCATATTTTTCAATAACTTTTTAACAACAGAACGCCGTCACCCTCAGCTTCATCACGTCTGCTGCGCGCCCTCCGCCCTGGACGCGGGCTTGTGCGCGATGCGCATCATCCGTTTTGCGCGGCTGAGCATCACCGCGCTCGGACTCGCGTTCGCGTGCTCGCCCGCGGGGAACATGACGCGCTTCATCTCCGCGACGACGCCGAACGGCGAGACGTTCGCGTCCTCCTCCGCCGCCGCCGCCGTCGCCGCGTCCGCGTCCAGCGCGTCCACAGCCTCGACCGCGTTCATCTTCGCGAGCACCGTCTCGATCGCGCTCACGCACGCGTCGCATCGGTCTCGAAGACGCGTCGCCGTCGCCGTCGTCGCCGCCGCCGCGCCGACGGCGACGAACCCGAACAGAATCGCCAAGCCCGCCGGGGATACGCCGTCATCCGCCGCCGGCGCCGCCGGCGCCGCGCCGTATCCGAGGACGACGCGCGCGAGGACGCGCGCGAGCGCGCACACGACGCGCACGACGTCCACGAGCCCCGGCGCGCCGATGAACGACGCGCCGTCGATGTGAAACGCTCGCGCGTCGAGCGTTTCCGACGACGAACCCCAAGACCACGACGAACCGAGACCCGACGCGACGCCGACGCAGAGCGCGACGACGACGGACGACGCCAACGCCACGGAGAGCGCCAGCGAGATGATCCTGACGGCCCTCGGGGTCATCATCGCGCAGAGGCGACGCGACGTCTCCGGGAACGGCGACGACGCGATCGGCGACGTCAAAGGCGGCGCGCACAGGACCCAAGGAGGGGTAGGCGCGAGGGTCACCGCGGAGGCGAGCATCGCGTTCGCGGCGGCTTTCGCGGCGGCGGCGCGCTCCGGGGGCGACGACGACGACTCGGCCCCGGCGCTCTCGATCTTCTTCTCGATCGCCATCACGGGGGACAATTCCGCGAGCGGTTCCGGCGTCGGCGTCGTCGCGGCGGCTTCGATAACGCGCGCGAGCGTGGCCGGGCTCCGCGCTCGCAAAAAACCGGGCGTCGTCGCGACGGCGTCTTCAGTCGCCGGCGCCGAAACCGGCGGCGCGCTGACCCACCCGCCAAACTCGCCGCCACCCGGCGTCTTCGCGCTGGGGACGTCTTCTTCTTCCTCCTCCGCGACCGCCGCCGCCGCCGCTGGAGGCGCTGCTGGAGACTTCGACAGACTCGCGAGCTGCCGCAGCCACGCGTGCGCCGCGCGCGGAGAAATTATTTGCGCCGCCGCCGTCGCGTCCGTCGCCGTCGTCGTCGCGTCGTTCCCGTTACCGTCCTCCCCCAGCGACGCGTCCACGGCGTCGCGGTCTCTCGGGCGCGGCGGCGCGACCTCGATCACCGCGGGGTCGGCGCCGGTCCCCTCGACGACGGCGAGCCGCGACGTCGGCGTCGCGTCGGCGGCTGGGATTTTTTTCGACGCGGACGCGGACGCTCTGCGGCGTCGTCGCCGGCGCTTATCGGCGTCGATCGTCAGCGACGTCCCCGGCGTCGACCCCGCGTCGACGGTGTTGACGGACGCCTCGGACGCGCTCGGGGCTGGGGAGTCGTTCGAGGACACCGGCGACAGCGGCGAGCGCGCGCGCGCGGGCGAGGGCGAGGGCGTCGTCGTCGTCGTCTTCGTCTTCGGGTCGTTCTATACAAGCGAATGGCGGGGTGGAGTTCAAAGGCGTCAGTTGGCGTTGAAAGGCGTCGAGGGCGGGGATTGAAAGCGAGGGGTGGGCGGAGAGATGCGCCGGAGAAAGTCCTTAAGGATCGGCGTTCACAACGCGAACGCGGTCGTATGGGGACCAGTGTATAGAACGCACCTTCGTTCGCCACGGTCTCGGCGCGATTTTGTTCTCGGAGGAGGCGCGTCGACGCGCGGCCGCGGCAGCCTTGGCCGCGGGCGCGTTCTTCGCCTCCGGGGAGGGGAACGCGAGCGTCAGGGGGACCACGACGCGGTTCTCGTTGTCGTACAGGCGCGTTTCCTGCGGCGCGACGACGCGGGGGCGGGGGGGAGGAAGGGGTCGGATGGCGTTCGGTTCGGGGGATCTGTCGTCGTTTTCGAGGGATCGCGTCCTCCGGAGAATATTATTCGAAAGATCCGTCGCGCGTCGCGTCGTCCCGAGACGCACCTCGAGGGTCTCGTTCCACACGATGTTCCCGCGGTTCTTCGACGCGGACTGCTTCATCTTCATCGCGGACTTGACCGCGATCACGGAGGACGTCATCGCGTCGCCGCGCGTGCGGGGGATGCGCGCGCGAGGAGTGCGACGTCGGGGGTCCTAACGGCGAAAATTTCCGTCACGGACGACGCGATCAGATCCGCGCGCGTTTCCGGTTTCGTAACGCTTGCTTCACACGTCTTTCGTCGCTCTCTCTGCTATCGATCTACTACGCCCCCGCGAGCGGCGACCCGCCGCCCCGCCGTCGCGCGCGCATCCCCCGCGCGGTCGTCGGCGTCGCGGGGCTGCCCCCGCCGACGCCGCGCGAGGACGCGTTGTTCTCCTTGTCGTCGCCCTGGAACCCCCCAGCGAGCCCCGAGCGTCGCCGGCCCCCCGCGGCTTCCGGAGTGACGAGAGCGCTCGCGCTCGAGCATTTCCCCGGCGGCGTTTGCGATCGCGTTCGCGTCCCGCCTCCTCCTCCTCCTCCTCCTCCTCCTCCTCCGCCGCCTCGCACTCTGTACCCCATGAACGAGATCAGATCCCTCAGCGCGCCGTTCACGCGGAGCTCCAAGTTCCTGGAGAACATCGTCCGGTCTAACGGGCACTTGAACGCCCTCGCGGCGTCCCCCGACCCGCGCATGCCGCCCACGCAGTCGCGGCAAAAATTGTGCCCGCACGGCAGCGTGACGGGCGACGACCCCGCGCCCTCGCTGCAAAAGTCTCGAAGGCACACCGCGCACGTCAGGTCCTCGCGGAGTTTGTCTTTGATGCGCTCGATCCCGGGCGAGAAAGGGGGGGAGTTAGGCGTCGCGGCGGCGCTCGCGGTCGCGGCGACGCGATCGAGGGGCGTCCTCATCAATCGCGCGACGCCGCGCGGCGACGGCGCGACGCGCGCGGGGGACGAAGCGCTCCCGGACCCGATTCGTCGCCTCCCCGGCGTCCTCCCCCCTCCCTCGCCGCCGCATACGCCGCCGCGCTCCGACGACGCGTTCGCGTTCGCGTTCGCGCTCGCGCACTTCCGCCGCGTCACCTCACGCGATATCGCCGCCTTGGTCGACGCGTCCTTCGCCAACGCGATCGGCGTCTTCCCCTCCGCGTTCCTCGCCGACACGCACGCGCCGCGGGCGAGGAGCACGGCGAGGACGCGCCCGTGCCCCCTCTCCGCCGCGACGTGCAGCGGCGTGTTCCCGCTCGCGTTCGGCGCGGAGTGCGACGCGCCGCCGGGAGCGTCGAGGAGCGCGACGCACGCGTCGGGATGTCCGTTCGCGACCGCGCGACTCAGCGCCAGATTCGCGAACGTTCGCGCGAGCGCGGGGGTGACGTCCGACGGTGGGGCGGTCGCGAGGAGGGCGCGGAGGGTCTCCGCGTCGCCCTCCGCGGCGGCGGCGACGAGCGCGGCGCGGTAGGACGAGCTATCGCGCGCCGCGGACGTCATCGGAGCCGCGACGACGCGATGACAGCTGTAGTCGGAGCGCCGTCGGCGAGATTCGTCCCCCGTCCGCCCGCCGCGAGAAGAGCTGTCCTTCTTCGTCG
>Ga0181559_10005843_pt1 | contig 11707 bp, 8 predicted proteins | sample 011ome_21_FD_133752 | JGI IMG/M metagenome (GOLD analysis project Ga0181559, IMG submission 133752) | Coastal salt marsh microbial communities from the Groves Creek Marsh, Skidaway Island, Georgia - 011508AT metaG (megahit assembly) | ecosystem: Environmental > Aquatic > Marine > Intertidal zone... | reverse complement strand
CGTACGTAGCTCATGAAGAAGGGTAACGCCACGCGTACGTCGGTGATTAGGTTCATCTCGTGACTACAAACGCGTGAAGCGCGCGGCGCGGTACGCGCGACGACGCGCGATTTCCCTCATTTCTCGCCCTTCTCGGCGGCGGCGAGCGCGGCGGCGCGGTTGAACTTTTCGAGCCGCGCGCCGTACGGCCCCTCGGCGACGGCGGCGTCGGCGAGGATGTCCCAGACGGCGACTTCGCCCTTGCTCCCCGCGCACCCCACGAGGTACGGCACGGACGGCGCGAACCCCGCGCTGAACACCGCGCCGATCTGCGGGTTGTTCGTCGCCACGAGCGAGGGCTTCCCGCCGGCGATGTCCCACAGCTTGAGCATCTTGTCCGTGGAGCACGTCAGCAGCAGCGCCGGCGCGCCGGGGCACAGCGAGAGCGACGTGGTGGCCCTTTCGTGCGCCTCGAGCGTGAACACGGGCGCGGACCCGGCGCCTTTCCTGGTGTCCAGGCAGAGCACGGCGCCGCTCTCGTCGCTCACCAGCATCGACGTGGGCTCGTTCAGGTTCCACACCGCGCACTCCACGTCCGCGTGCACGTCCCAGGCCATCGCCGCCTTCTCCGGCGCGCGCACGTCCACCACGCACGCGCGGCGGTCGAAGCCGCCCGAGAGCAAAACGGTGGGCTCCGCCGGGTTCCACTCCGCCGCCTGCACTTTCCCGTCGTGGTGCCTTAAGACGTGCTGCGTCTTCTGCGTGGAGATGTCCCACACGCGCACGGTGTGGTCCGCGGACGCCGAGGCGAGCACGTTGCGGTACTGCGCGTTCCAGGACAAACCCAGGACCGCGTCGGAGTGGCCGTCCGTCTTGAGCGCCGGTTTCTTCTTTCGCTCGCGCGACGCCTTTTTTTTCCCAGCCTTCTTCGACGCCTTTTTCCCGCCTTTTCGAGGCGCATCCTCTTCGTCCTCGTCCTCGCTTCCGCCGCCCCCCCGGATGTCGTCGTCCTCGTACCCGCCCAGCGTCGCGACCGGCTCGACCGCGTCGATCACGTCGAGGTCCCAGATCTCGATGCCGGGGTACATCGTGCCGACGGCGACGCGGTTGGCGCGCCCCTCCCCTCCATCCGTCGGGCAGTCCATCCACGAGACGCACAGCGGGAACGCGGGCAGGAGCAAGTCGTGGTGGCAGTACAGGTTGCCCTCGTCCGTGCCGTTCAGAACGGGCTCCTCGTACACGTACACCTCCAGGTGCGACACGTCGTCGTCCGTGCGCGCCGCGAGCATCACCAAGTCCGTGCCGCGCACGGTGAAGTCGTCGGGATAGTCCTCGTCCTCCTCATCCTCCTCATCCTTCACCGTCATGTACGGGTCCTCGTCGTTCGTGTCGTGGAACGTCGCGCGCCCGCCCCCGAAAAGACGCGCGGCGTTGACGTCCGCATCGTCCTCGTCGTCGTACTTGTCCATGTCGAGCTCGGCCATGGCGGCGTCGATGCTAGCGCCGCCGTGCGCCGCCGCCGCAACCGCCGCCGCGCGTTTCGCAGCTTTCTTCCCCGCATCCGGATCGTCCTCGGCGTCGTCCTCGGAGTCGTCGGACGCGTTCTCAGCCTCCATCTCCGCGAGCTCGTCGCTCCCCATCTCCTCCCACTCGTCGTCGGAGCCGTCCTCGCCGTGGTCGGCGGCGCGCCGCATCGCCCCGAGGTCGCCCCGCTTCTCCGCGAGAGCCGCCAGCTCGGCGAGCTCTTCTTCGGGCGCCTCCGCCTTTTGCGGATTCTCGGCCGCCACGCCCAAGGGCAGCCACGCGATGGCGGAGATCATCGCGCAGACGCTCGGTCAAACGCGGGTGAAGCAGAGGAAAGCTCGCACGGCAGGCGAGCGTCCGGCGGTCGGCGCGCCGAGTGAGTGCGCGCGCGTGTGTGGAGTGGCGACGACTGGCCGCCGCCGCCTGGGAAAAAGCGGAGCGGCGGCGGTATCGATCGATTTGTCCTCGTTTTCGTCTGCACACTCCTGCGGTAAAATGTCGTGATGACTCGCTCGTTCGACACCTCGCGCAGCAGAGGTCCACGCGCCTGACCGGGACCGGGAGCGGGGGACGTCGGCGCGTCACTGCCGCGGAGATGGTTCGACTCAAGGTCGCGTGCCTCCAGACCGACCCGGTCCACGGCGACCCCGCGTCGGGCATGCGAACCGCGGATGAGCACCTGGCGCGTTTGACTCGAGACGACGGCGTGCACATCCTGCTGCTGCCCGAGATGGCCTTCAGCGGGTACTGCTTCGACGACGTCGCGGACGTCTCGCGGGTCGCGGAAACGGACGATGGCCCCACGGTGCGCTGGTGCGCGAAGCACGCCGTGCGGCTGGGGTGCACGGTGCTGTGCGGGTACCCGAGGCGCGTGCCCAAGATTCCGAACGAAGGCGTTGTACAACACGCCGACGCCGACGCCGACGTGTTGTACAACGCGCTGGTCGCGGTGGGCCCCGACGGGAACACGCTGACACACTACCACAAGAGCTTCCTGTACGTGGTGGACAAGACCTGGGCGCGTGAGGGCTCGGGGTTCACGTGTGTGGACATACCCGTGCGAAACGCGCGCCGCGAGCCTTTCGGCGACGACGGCGGAGTCTCGGGGGAAAACGAAAACGACGCTTCGTTCGCGCGCGTGCGCGCGACGCTGGGCGTGTGCATGGACATCAACCCGCGCGAGTTCGAGGCGCCCTGGGAGGCGTACGAGCTCGCGACCGCGGTGAAGGCGCACGGCTCCTCGCTGCTGCTGTTCGCGAGCGCGTGGACGAACGGCCACCCGGACGACGACCCGGCGACCTTCGCCCCGGTGGACCCGCGGAGTGTGATGACGTACTGGCTCAACCGGCTGGCGCCGCTCGTCGGCGAAAAACACGAGTGTCACTTCGTGTGCGCCAACCGCGTGGGCGAGGAGCGCGGCATCACGTTCACGGGGTGCTCGTGCGTCATGTCCCTGCGCGAGCCAAATCTCGTGGAGGCGCTCGGCGCGACGCAGGAAGGGCTCCTGCTCGCGGAGATTGACGCGGAGGAGTGGCGGGGAGAAAAGGGGGGTCGCGGCGGCGACCGAGGCGGCGGCGACGCGGGCGCCGCCGCCGCGGAGAGACTGTAGGGGCAATAGTAATACTTGTAACACGGTAGCCGTAAACTAGCTCGCCGGGGCGCGTTTGACTCGGATACGTCTCGTGACTATCGCATCACGTGCCGTCTTCACCGTCCGCGCGATCACTTCGCGTTGATGATCCGCATGAACCGCCTTCTCGTCGCCGGGTCGTCCCCCGCGTCTTCAATGGCACGCTCGCTCAACACCAGCTTGATCTTCGCCATCGATCGCCTGACCTGACCTATCCTCTGCGCCGAGCGCATGCGCACGCGGTTGGCGCGCGCGACGTATTTCTCCGTCTGCAGCATGTTTTTTTCCTTCACCAGCACGTACCACAGCCCGTGCAGGTCCTCGAACGACTTCAAGCGCAGCTCCCGCGCCTCCCACTCGCGCCCGCTCACCTCATCCTTCTGCTTGTCCTCCGGCAAGAACCGAATCGGATCGAGGAACGCGTTCAGGCCTTCGCTGGACCGAGCCGCGCAGGACCCCGAGATGCCGCGCGCGGTCCAACCCACCGAGCTTCCGCGAGCGCATGCCGTGTCCCCGAACGCGGGGCACAACGCCGTGCGCCGCGCGAGCCTCACCAGCGCCTGCATCGTGGTTCGCGCCCGCCGGAGTGACGAGATACGTATCGAAACCCTGGCCCGGGCACGAAATCGCGCTCGCTCGCGTTCGGACGTTCGTTCGAGCCAGCGTGGCGACGATGTCATCGACCTCTGCTGCCTCGCACCTCTTAACGCTTCACATCCACCTGCGCGGCACATCGCGATGAGCATGGCCACCACGCTTTCTTTCGCGAGGACCGCGCGCGTCGTCCCCGGTCCCGCGGGGAACGCCCGCGCCGGCCGCGTGCACGACGCCGGCGCGGTCTCGGTATCTTCCTCCAGCCCGCACGCCACGCGCGTCGGTTTCGGCGCTTCACGCCGGACGCGCGTCCCTCCCCCCCGCGCGGTCCCGCTGGGGGCGGTCGAGCCGATCGCCGCCGCCGAGGCTCTCTCCGCGGCGCCGGCGCTCTTCGAGCTGTCCCTGTTCGGGCTGAGCAACCCGTTCGAGGAGGCGGCGAAGGACGCGGACGGCAACCTGCCCATCTGGTTCCCGGTGGTGAGCACTTTGGCGTACTTCTGGGTCGCCGGCGAGGTGCGGAAGGTCCGCCAGGCGCAGGAGCGCAAGGCGATGGCGCGCGCGTCGAAGGCGGCGTCCGAGGCGGCGCAGCGCAAAGTCGAGTCCATCCCCCCCGAGGCGTGGGCCAAGCTGGTGGTGTGCCTGGTGATCGACGGGTTGGGCGACTCGTCGTTCCTGTTCCCCGGGCTGGGCGAGCTCTCGGACGCGGCGTACGCGCCGCTGGAGGCGTTCCTGCTGAACCAGCTGTTCCGCTCGAACGCCATCGCGTCCCTGGGCTTCGTCGAGGAGGCGCTGCCGTTCACGGATGTCCTGCCCACGGCGACGCTCGCGTGGGTGCTGGAGGAGTTCTTCGCGGACTCGCCGCCGGGGAAGCTCCTGGGGCTCGACAAAACCCCCGCGCCCGCCGAGCAGGAAAAGAAGTAGTCTCCGGCGGACCGCGGTCGAGTACGGGTCGCGCGTCTCGATATCGCATAGCTATTTTATGTGAGGTGGATTATGTGTGACCGTAACGACCAAGCGTCGTTCGCGCGAGAACGCGCGAGATTTTCAAGCGCGCGTCTCGTCAGTCGCTCTCCTCGTCGTCGTCCTCGCCGAACACGTCGTACTCGTCGTCCTCCATCTCCTGCCCGGCGTCGAAGCCCGCGGACTCGCGGATGGCGGTCTCGAGGTCCGCGGGCGCCCCGCTCAGCACCGCGCGCACGGCGTCCACCGTCACGGGCGACAGCTTCGCGCGTTTCCCGCCGCCGGAATCAGAGTCGCAGTCCTCGGTGACGTCTCCATCGTCGTCGTCGTCGTCGTCGTCGTCGCCGTCGTCGCCGTCGTCGTCGTCGCGAATGTCGTCGTCATCCTCGCCCTCGCCCTCGCCCTCCTCCTCTTCCCCCTCCTCCTCCTCCTCCTCCTCCTCCTCCTCCTCCGCATCCTCGTCCTCGTCGACGGCGCCGTCCCGATCCTCGTCGTCCTCCTCCTCCGGCCCGAGCCCCGCGAGCGCCTCCGCCTCGGCGCGCACCGGGTCTTCGCCCCGGTACACCGCCTCGCACGCCGCCAGCACGCACGCGCGCACGCGGTTGTAGCGCGCCTTTGAGAAGAACCCGAACGTCGCCGAGCACTTTTTCCTCGCCTTTTTTTTTGCCTTCGCCTCGCTTTCCGCCGCGGGCCCCTCGCCCTCGCCGCCCTTCTCCGAACTCCGCTCCTCCTCCTCCGAAACGCACGTCCTCTCGAAGGTCTGCAGCGTCGCGCGCACGCCAGGAAGCGAGACGTCGCACAGCTGGTACAGCGGGTACCGCGTCGCGACCGGGGGCTTTTTCCGGTCGCGCGCCGTCGCCGACGCGGCGAGCGCCTCGAACCCGTGCGTTTCCCTGTGCGATCTCGAAACGCGCGCGGCGCTGTTCCGCAGCCCCTTCGTGTTCGTCGTCGATGCGTCGTCGAACCAGGACGCGTCCAGGCGCATCTCCAGGCACTGCAGCTTCGCGTCGCGCGCGCGCGCGCGCGGGTCGTACCCGCGCCGCGTCCACAGCCGCCGGAACGGGCCGTCCTTGAACCGGAACGCGAACGTCGGGAAGGCTTTTTCAATCGCCGCGATGTCCGCGGCGGAGCTTCCGCGCGTCTCCGCGGGCAACGCTTCCAGCAGCGCGTCGTGCGCCCACACCGGTCGCCGCTCGAACGCGGCCGCGATCGCGTCCGCGGCCGCCTTCGGGACGCCGAGCGCCTCGCGCGTCTCCGCCGCCTCCGCGTCGGCGAGCGCCGGCGGGACGGCGGCGACCGCGAACGGCACCGGGTCGGCGGCGCCGCCGGTCCGCTCGCCGGGACCCCGCGCGGCGGTCTCGCGCGCGCGCTTCCAGCGCGCGGCGCGGTAGTCCTCGGGGTGGTTCACCGAGGAAACCGGGGGGGCGGCGATCAATCCGCCGATCAATCCGCCGATCAATCCGCCGTGCTCGATACTACCGTCCGCGCGCGGCGCGGGAGGCGCGCCGCGCAGCGCGGCGTCGGCGCGCGCGGCGACGTGGAACGGGTCGCTCGCCGGGCCGTCGGGCATGGGCATCGCGAACGCGTGCCCTTTCGGAACCGAGACGTACGCGATCGTGGGGTCGATCGTGTGTGTTACGTCGTTCGCGCCTCCCCGCTCGACGGCGTTCGTGTCGGATGCGTGTGTCGTCGCGAGTCCGAAAGAAAGGCGCGAGTCCGAGGCGAGTTCCGCGCTCGGCGCGATTCCCGAAACCGCGGCGAGCGTCGGGTCCTCGGCGGCGCGCGTGTGCTGGTAATCCGCCATCTGCCGAAACCTGAACGCGTGCGTCACGCGCGTCACCGAGACGATGCTCACGCCGGCGTCGAAAACCCCCGCGTTTCGAGTCCCCGCGCCGGGGTCTTTGCGTGAGATTCGCAGGACCAAGCCGTTGGCGGACGCGCGGTCGGCGCGAAGCGGGCGCGCGAGCGGATCAGACGGACGCGAACGCAGAAGGAGTTTGGGCGCGTCCCGCCCGGAGGAACACGCCTGACTCACGCCGTGGCCGCCACCGAGGGAAGCGAGCGCGCGCGCGTCGTCCACGACGTACCCCTGATGAGGCGATGCGAGGGACGAGCGCGGAGATGGGGCGCGTCAGTCGGAAGCGGTCGCGATGGGCGGCGATGCGTGGACGGCGGAAGACGCCTGTTGTTAGTGCCGCGCGAAGAGAGGAAATCTGGGCCGAATCGGCGGACGTTGACGCACCGGGTACTCCACCACCGCAGCCTCGTTCCGAGGCACACGCACTTTCACGCTGTCCGACACGCGCGCGGGGGGCGGCACGAACCCCGGGGGAGGCGCATACTCCAACCCCGCCATGGCGATGGTCGAGGTGCGACCAGATCTGAGTGTGCCGGCCGAAAACGGGGTGCCCATCGCACATCGATTTTCGAAAATACGAAAGGTATCGTCCGCAGTGCGTATGCTTCGAGATCTCTGCCACAACTCGTCGCACCTCGCGATGGCCGCGATGGCCTCGGTGGCGTCGCGCTCCGCCGTGCCCCTCGGCTCGGCGGCACACGACCGCCGCCCCGTGTCTCGCGCCGCCGTCGCCACCCGCGGCGCGCGGACGCGGCGAGTGGTCTCTTCTCGACTCGGCGGTTCGCGCGTGAGCCACCAACTCCGACACGACCACCCGGTGCTTCGCTCGACGCCGTCGCCCGGTCGCCGCGTCGCGCGGCGACCCAACACGACAGCCTCCGCGTTTTCGGACGACGGCGACTCCGAGTCTCCGCGGGGGCGCTGGCGCGCGTTCTGCCGCCGGCTCGAGACGCGCGTCGAGCGCCCTTCCGCGCGACGGCTCATCCGGTGGGTGGGCGAAAACCCGCTCGTGTCCCTCGGCGCGGCGATCGCGGCGTCGTGGACCGCCGGCGCCGTCGCCTCCGCGCTCGCGATGCAGCTGGCGTTTTCGGTAATATCGGTGGTCCTGCCCCTGGCGTTCTTCGCCACCGTGGGCGTGCCCGCGATGCTCCTGTTCGGAGGCGTCACGCTCTTCGGGTTCGTCCTCCCGTCGCTCGCCTTCGCGCTCTTCGCGACGGGCGGCGCGGCGGCGGCGACGCTCGGCGCCGTCGCGCCCGTCGCGGCGTTCGCCGCCGCCGCCGCGCTCGGATCCAACCTGGTGGATGTCTTGTTGCCGCCGCAGGCAGCCGTCACGGAGGACGAGAACACGGATGCGAACGCGAGCGCGTTTCTCGAGAACGCCTCGAGAACGCGGACGACGAACGAGACCCCGCGCGACCCCGCGCTCGCCGAATTCGACCGGCGGCTGCTCGGCGACCCGCGCGCGTGGACGAGCGCGGACGTCGACCGATGGCTCGCGGCGGAGGGACTCGGCGAATGGCGCGACGCGTTCAGGCTGGGGGGGGTGGACGGGTCCAGGCTTCTGCGCCTCGGGGAGCGAGATTTGAGGAGCATGGGCGTCGCGGACGAAGCGGCGCGGCGGGAAATCGGCGCGGCGCTGAGGAGACTCGCCGGATGACGCCGCGCCGTTTTTAAAAAAGGACGACGATAGAGAGACCGGCGATAGAGAGACCGTTCATGATCACGACGCGGAAGTCTTACGTTCCTACCGCTCGCTAGAAAGGCGATAGCATACGTCAACATTCGTCTCGCGAACCCTGAAAACGCCACCCTGCCTGCTCTCGCGCGCGAGTCCCCGCGCGAGGTGACGCGCGGTCCATCCGCGCCGCGTCGGCGGAAGAAGAAATCCCGGGAAAATCTCGAAAAGCGCCGAGCGCTTGGCGATGAGCTGGCAGCTGGAACCGCGGTTTTAACAACCGATCGTGCGCGCCTCGTCACTGTCCCGCGGGCCTGCCACCCCCGCCCCACCCACACGATGTCGTCCGCGGCCTTGCACGAAGTCTCCACCGATGCGCTGATGCGCGAGATCCAGCGCCGGCTGGAGTGCCAGAGCAAACCCGACAAGAGACTCATCTTGGTGGGCCCCCCCGGGTGCGGCAAAGGCACGCAATCGCCCAAGATTAAGGCCGATCACTGCCTCTGCCACCTCGCCACCGGCGACATGCTCCGCGCCGCGGTCGCCGCGAAGACCCCGAACGGCGTGCGCGCGAAGCAGGCCATGGAGAGCGGCGCGCTCGTTTCCGACGACATCGTCGTCGGGATCATCGAGGAGGCTATCAAACAGACGGAGTGCCGAAACGGATTCATCCTCGACGGGTTCCCGCGCACGGTGCCGCAGGCGGTGATGCTGGACGAGATGCTCGCCAAGAAGGGCGTCTCCGTGGACAAGGTGCTTGATTTCCAGATCCCGGACGAGGTCCTGGTCGAGCGCATCGAAGGAAGGTGGATCCACGCCAAATCCGGTCGCTCGTACCACACCAAGTTCTCGCCGCCCAAGGTGCCCGGCGTGGACGACGTCACCGGCGAGCCCCTGACCAAGCGCAAGGACGACAACGCGGCGACGTTGAAGTCCCGGCTGGACGCGTTCCACGCGCAGACCCAGCCCGTGATCGACTACTACAACAAGGCGGGGCGCGTGTCCAACATCACCGCGAACAAGCCGGCGAAGCAGGTGGAGGCGCAGATCGACACCGCGCTCAAGTGAGCGCGGAGGCGAACGAAAAGGCGCGTCGAACATCACCGCTATTTTTCGCGCGACTGACTGGCGTCGGAACGCGAGCGCCGCCGCCGCCCGCCCCGCGCGTTTCGTGAGAGTGATACCTGTAATTATTCATATCATAACGAACGGCATCGGCATCGTTTCCATCTCGTCTCTCGTCACGAAGCGCCTTCGTGCGCTCGTATGAACACGAGCGTACCCTTCGCGCGTCACGCGTCGTCCGCGGACGACATCACCCCAAACAGAGGCTCGGCGCGGATCACCTCGCGCTCGGCGCGGCGCAGCCGCCCGTACTTCACCGAGCCCTCCGAGACGCTCTCCGCGATCGCCGCGGCGTCCTGCCCGCCCAGAAGCTTGGCCAGCGACGTGAGCACGGGCCTGAGCGCAGAGTCGATGCCGAACATCGCCGCGGGCGACAAGTCGCTCTGGCCCACGAGCGCCTCGGCGCGCTGCTGCACGCACAGCGTGCGCAGCTCCTGCGCGCGAATCGGGTTCTCAAGCCGCTCCTCCATCTTCGCCCACGTCAGCCAGGTGGTCTCGCTGGTGGGGTCCGCCTTCACGCCGCACTTGTACAGCTGGCGCGCCAGCGCCACGTTCCCCTCGCGCTCCTCCAGGACGCCCCACGCCTGGAACAGCTTGCAGGCGTTGCGGCTGCGCGGCGCCACCCACACGCCGCGCTGCAGCAGCTCGCGCGCGCGGTCCACGCGCCCCGCGCGCCACTCGGCGATGGCCCACGCCTGCCAGTTGGCCTGGTGCGCCGGGTCCAGCTTGGTTCCCTGCTCGAAGAGCGCGCGCGCCGCCTCCAGGTTGCCCTCCTTGGCCTCCAGCCGCGCCAGCGCCTGCAGCAGCGGCGGGTCCCCCGGGTTCAGCTTGCACCCCTTGCGCAGCAGCGAGCGCGCGCGATCGGCGAACCCGCACCGCGCTTCGTACGTCGCCCACGACAGGTACGCGTACTTGTTCTCCGGGTCCACGGCGAGGCTCTTCTGGAACAGCTTGCGCGCCTGCTCGCCCCCGTCCGGCTCGCGCGTCTCCAGCATGGCCCACGCCTGCCACAGCACGGCGCTGCGCGCGCCAGCTTCCGTGCGCGTGCCCTCGCGGAAGTGCTCGCGCGCCTCCTGCACGCGCCCGCGCTCCGCCGCCATGGCGCCGAGCTCCTGGAACAGGTACGGGTTCGCCTTGGACGCCGGCACGAGGCGCGACCCCTTCACGAGCAGGTCACGCGCGCGCTGGAAGTTGCCCTGCTTCTTCTCCAGCACGGCCCAGCCGTGCCACGCCGCGGCGTGCGTCTTGTCCGCGGCGAGCGCGGCGTCGTACAGCTGCCTCGCCTTGGCGACGTCGCCCGCGCGCTCCTCGAGCGTCGCCCACGCCTGCCAGATGTACGCCGAGTCGCCGCCTGTGGCGTCGGCGCCATCCTGGTACACGCGCCTCGCGGCGTCCACGTCCCCGAGCTGCTTGAGCACCTGCCCCATGCCCACGTACGCGCGCCCGTCGCTCGGGTCCACCGCCTTGGCGCGCTCGTAGAGCCGTATGGCGTTCAGGCGCGCGCGGACGCGGTCGTCGCGCTTGCGGATCTTCATGGCGCTCTTGCGCATGCAGCGCGCGTTCCAAAGCAAGATGTCCTGGTTTATCTTCAGGGGGAGCGCGGCTGCGTCGAAGGAAGCGGACGCGGAGAGGTCCTCGTCCCAGCTCCCGCTCCCGCTGGGAGGGGTGGCGCGCTTCGCGGACTTGCTCGCGGCGCCCTCGCGATACGCGCGGTACAGAGAGCTCTCCCCGGGGCCCACGGAGCTCGCCGCGTTGAGCTGCGAGGGGGACGCGCCCGCGGACGAGCTCGCGGATCCGCCGCGGTTGAACGAGGCGCCTCGAGGTGCGGCGCCGGTGCCGTCGCCCGCGGAAGGCGAGGACGCGCCGCCAATCGCGGAGACCGCGACGCGCGACGCCACGCGCGAAGCGGGGGCGGCGGCGACGCGAGGCGCGCCGGCGAACGCGCCGCGCGCGGGCGGCGCGCCTCGGCCCCCATCACGCTGCGAGCCGAGGCACGACACCGCACGCCGCGATCGCGCGACGCGCGCGGGCGCGGTCGCCGCGGTCGAACCGCCCGCCCGCGCGAACGCTCCTTTCGCCAACGCCATTGTCATAAACACGTCGCCCCGCAGCGTCCGTGTGTGTCGCGTGTCGAGCGCGTCGGCGTGTGCCGTTCGCGGGTCCAAAATCCGATGCCACCCGCAGGAGACGTGGACGTCGGGAGCCTCATGATCTGCAGCGGATCTCGCATGGAAAAATCTTCATCCGCGGTTTACCGCCAAGGATCGAACCTGGAATCTCAAAAAAGGAACGCGTAGACCCACGTTCTTGAGTCGTTTTCCCCGTATCCCTCCGTCAGCCAGGGATCGAACCTGGAATCTTG
>Ga0181559_10005840_pt1 | contig 11708 bp, 10 predicted proteins | sample 011ome_21_FD_133752 | JGI IMG/M metagenome (GOLD analysis project Ga0181559, IMG submission 133752) | Coastal salt marsh microbial communities from the Groves Creek Marsh, Skidaway Island, Georgia - 011508AT metaG (megahit assembly) | ecosystem: Environmental > Aquatic > Marine > Intertidal... | reverse complement strand
TCACCAACCGGAGCGCTGCTGTTCAAACGCCGGTAGTACCCCAGGAACGAGCGAAGGCGTCACCCAACGAGCTTTCGCCAAAACAATACGCTCAGGCGAAACGAGTTTTGTCACCGTTCGAAAACAGGCTGGAGAACGTTGTCAGCGCACTGAAGGTACCAATATCACTGGGGTATCACTGTATGGTGGGATCCCCTGATTTGCGGGAAGCGGCGCTTAATCATTTGAAGAGTGAGTACTCGACAGAAAACGTAGAGATGTTCTTAGGGCCGCTCAGCTCGCCAGAAGGTTTGAACATCAATAAATCAATCGTGGGAGCTCCAAGGTCAGGCAGCGCTATGACCCCATCTTCGCCACCACTTAACGATGTTAACTTCTCATCTAAAAATAGGGAAGCTATGAGGACCGCTATTGCAGATTTGGAATCTTTAGGTCTTGCTAACTTCAACATAAGTCTGTCGGACAGTAGTAAGCAGAACACGTTGGCACTAAATGACAAAGGAAACCTGGCCTACCCCCCTGGAATGATGGAAACCTTAACAAATGGAATAACCGCTACGGCATTGAATGATGAAGGAGAGCCCTATTCACAACCACTGACGCCCGAGCAAGGAGTAGCCTTGAAGAAGCTGGAGGCTGCTATGGCGAATGGCATGCAAGAGATTATCGGTATGGTGAACCGGGATAGCGGCGGACGTGCATCAACACCGGAAAATATAGCTAAGGCTACTGCGGGCTTACGCTTACGCGAGGAGATCGATCAGCTGAAAGAAAAGATGGGAATAACAGAAGCCTATGCAGTAGCAGAGTCTGAAGCACGTGAAGCCGTTGCAAGATCGGACAACGCCATAAAACAGACGCTCGGTAATATAAACGATGTGCAAGAATTGGCGATGGCGCTGAAAGCTGACTATTCTCTCGCGGATCACATCTCTGACAAGATGGAAGCAACAAACTGGGCGCGCCAAGAATACGAGATCTTTGTCCTCACTAATCCAGAGTTGACAAGCCGAGAGGATATAGTCGAGGGTTTCTTCAATAAGGTGCAAATGGACATAGTCGATGAAAGTCTTCACTTCGCTGGATTAGAGGGGGATAACTAGCCAATGAATGTTCAACAACACCTTGCAGACATCGCTGCTACATTAGGTCTACCGACACTTGAGCTAAACGAGAGCGGCTGTGCGCGTCTGCTCTTTGATGAAACCATCGCAGTTAATTTCGAGCACAACGAACCTGAGGGAAAGCTGAGTTTGTACAGCTATTTGGGTGAACTGCCGGCAGGCGGTCGAGAAGCGTTCTATCGCGACATGTTGGTGGGGAATCTATTGGGTTTGCAGACACAAGACTCGACACTGGGCATCGATCCAGAGCTTAACGAAGTGGTTTTGTCGCGCAGTATGATGATTGAAGAAATCAGTCTTGAACCATTTGCTAATATGCTCGATAAGTTCGTTGGGTGCGCCGAATACTGGACACTGCAGCTGGAAAACAGCCGTCAAATGGGCACTGAATCTGTGCCCACAGCTTCTGAACCTGTGGACTTTTCGCGGCCAATGGACGGAAATTTGCGCGTATAAAAGTATGTTTGCGAGGACAGTCGGGTGCTGATCGCTCGTGGCCTCGATTTAATTAGGCCAGAATTTGTATGAGGTTCGGTGTTTGCCAATTTAGATCCGTGTTCCTGAACTCTCGCTACATTGTAGGTGGTGTTGTTCACGAATTCTTACAGTCGCAATACAGGTATTTTTGAAATGATAAGTCGCTTAGGGGTTGTGCTCATTGCGCCAATTTTCACCCTCTGGTGCGCTTATGCCTTCGCAGAGGAGAATCCGGTGGACATCGCTAATAACACTACACAGTCGGTTCTGGATTCGATGCCCGACGTAATTTTTTACAAAGATTTAGCCGGAATCTATCGCGGAGGCAACAGCGCTTGGGAAAAGCTGGTGGGTAAACCGCGTTCAGAGGTCATAGGCAAGACCGATTTTGATCTTTTCCCACATGATGTGGCGACGTCTTTTAGTATTTATGATCGGGAAATGTTGGAATCGGGTGCGCTTAGAAAAAACGAAGAGATGCTCACTTATCCAGATGGCCATACCGTGTGGGTAGAAACAACAAAGATGCCCTGGTTAGGGCGGGACGGTGAGGTCCTAGGTGTACTGGGGACGTGCCGAGAAATACCTGCAAAAGAATAGCGAGGAACCTTTGAGCTCTGAGGAGTAACCGACAGTATTCACTCTTCTTCAAGCTTCAAGAAAGCCTTGGATTTATTGGCTATAGGCCCATATACAATAATTTATAGTGTGCCGTAATTCATGTCATATTATGACGCCAAGCCTGAGTCCGGGGAATAAACTTTAATGGCCCCAATGGTAATAATTTTTTCTGCAGCTCGAGGCGTGCATTGATGCTGGGGCCGTTTTATTTGAATTTTTCCGCTTTTATGCTCCTCGTAACAATGCTTGTTTCAGATCCTGTCTGGGCAAATGCCGCACCGCCTGTCTTTCTGCCTCACACCGAACTGTCCGCTAAACCCTGTGAGCAACCCTCCCTAGAAATCGGACCAGAGTTAATGATCTATCAAGATCATACAGGCGCGCTATCTGCTCCAGAGTTATTTGCAGCCCCGGAGTTATTTGAGCGCTATGAAGCTACGCGTGGGCTGGGCTTCTCTAAGGGACAGGTCTGGGTTCGAGTACCGGTCGAGAATTCTTCTGCGCAGGCTTGTGCAAGATGGGTGGTGGTAAAGCCGGGCGTTCAGGAACACATAGTGCTACACCGCATTTCTGATGACGGCGATTATACTAAGACGGGCGGGGGCGGGCCCGTGGCTGAGCGTCCGGTGCAGACCGGTCGCTTCGCTGTGTTTCCGTTGACCCTACCGCCTTATTCGAATCAAGAGCTGCTGCTCTCGTTTCGAGGCAATGACGTTATGCTATTCCAGATCAAATTCTGGTCTCCAAGCACTTATGTCGATTTCCTGCATTTTAATGACGTCACTCGATATCTGATTCTGGGTTCTATTTCTTTGGTATTGGCCACCAGTATCATTGGTGCCCAGTTGCTGCGCAATCCACGTTTTCTTTTTGCAGCGCTAGCATGGTTAGCGGCGCTGGCTTACCAGCTCGTTCGCGATAACTATTTGGTGTATTGGTTTCCTACCCCGTCAATTGACCAAAAGCAGCTGCTTTCCTTGACGGGGGTACTATTCATTGGCGCAAAGTATCTTTTTGTTCTGGGTTATATGCCATCCGGCGCTTTCGGAGCTAGAACTCAAAAAATAATAAAGTACAACGGCATGCTGGCTTTTATCATCAGTCCGTCAGCGTTATTGGTACTTAAACCTGGCCTCTACTTACTTTATAGCTGGCTTTCGCTGGTTATGATTGCAGTGCTTATCTTCTTTGGCGCGCTTCGTGTTGGGCGCGGCGCGTGGCCTTTGTTGGGTAGTGTTTTGGTGTTTGGCGCGGCAGTCCTGAGCTTTGTGCTTTTCGCCTTTGGTTACATTAGCTTGCCCAGCGAACTTTTTGACCTTCTGGCCCCTTTGGCAATATCAATTGCTTCGATGCTGACTGCGCTGGCTATATTCCGGACAATGATTGACTTCAACGCAGATATTAGCAGAGTGCAAAGCGAGCTGTTAAAACAACTCAATAGCGAACGCGATCAGCTGAACAGGGCCGTTACTGCCTCTTTCAAAGCAAACGAGTCAAAGTCCCGTTTTCTCGCGTCTGTGAGTCATGATCTACGACAACCGATGTACGCGATCAATCTGTACATATCCACCTTATTGCGACAAGTTAAAGACTTGCGATCAGCGCCAGAGCGTGAAGAAAACTGGGAGGGCGTATCAGATGGGCTGCTCGATCTTGAGGGTAGCGCACAGTATTTGAATGCAATGTTCGAGGCTTTGCTGGATTTATCGCGCTTAAATGCAGGCACGATGGATGCGGATATCCGCTACGTCAGTATAAAGAATTTAGTCGGCCAACTAGAAGCCGATTATTTGGCACAGGCCTCAGACCTGGGATTGGTTTTTAGGACGCGAATCCCTGAAAAGTTAGGCAGTTTAGAAGTGCGAACAGATCCTCTTCTTCTTGAACGTATTCTGCGAAATCTGTTAGTGAATGCACTGCGGTACACTCAGGAAGGTGGCATTTGTCTGGCCCTAGTTTTAAATCCCGGACAGGTGGAGTTTCGGGTTATAGATACGGGTCCGGGTATCGAGCCAGACTTGTGCGAGCAGGTATTCGATGAATTCTACCAGGTGCAGAACAGCCAACCGGCTCACCGGAGGTTCTATGACCGGCGCCCAACCACAGGAAGAGGTCACTCAAAAGTACCATCGAGGGATGGCGGGATCGGCCTAGGGCTGTCCATTTCGGCGCGTTTGGCCGAAAAGCTGGGTACAAAAATCAAGCTAAGAAGCCGTGTTGGTCGGGGCAGCATATTCTCATTGAAGCTGCCCGCACGTGCGATCATGAGACTTCATGAAAATCTGCCAGATGATCAGAAATCCAATCAGAAGGAATCCAAGCTTGATACCAGGGGCTTGTATATTGTTGTAATAGATGATGACTTTGAGATTCGTCGCTCGGTAGAGGCGCTGTTATCCACCCTTCTTGAGGCTGAGGTTTATACAGCTGAGGATGGATATCAGGCGGCAGCTTTTTTGGGTGGTTACGGGCGTGTCCCTGACCTACTAATCAGTGACTATGGATTGCTTAATGGCGATGGCATTCAAGCAATTGAGGTAGTTAGGGATGAGTTTATGAAGGATATTCCTGCCATTATTATCACTGGTGACACTTCTGTAGAGAGCTTCTCAAAATTGCGTGAGTCGGGATTCAAAATTCTCTACAAACCTACTACCGGTCCTCAGCTGATCGCCGTTATAGAAGAGGTTCTGATGGCGGCTAGGTCGGAAACGATTTAAGCCCGAGACGCTGCGCAGCGAGAATGGCTTGCGTTCGACTGCTGACACCAAGCTCCTTAAAAATAGCTCCTGCATGGACTTTGACGGTTATCTCATTGACGTCCAATTTTTCTGCGATTTGCTTGTTGGTCAATCCTTGGCAAACGAAATACAGCACTTCAAGCTGACGAGCTGTCAAATGGACCTGTTGTAAGTCATCTAGATTTTGATGGCCGTCAATCGTAAGCCAAACAGGCTGGTCAATATCAGCTCTTAGAGCGCGACCCACCAGATCCACGATGCGATCGGGGGGAACGAGCTTGCTGATATATGCCTTCATCCCTGATCCCAGGCAAATGGCGACCACCAAGGGATCGTCAGAACCCGAGATAATAAGGGTAGGAAGCTTTGAAAAACGCTCCTTCAATGCGTTCAGCAATTCTGGAAGCGAAATGTCGGGGAGACCCGGGTCAAGTAGCATCACAGATCGAGTGAGTGCTGCCTTTGACTGCCTGTCTAAAAACGCAAAAGCCTCCTGGCTGTTGCTGGCTGTTACGACTTCGGCGTCGGGAAACCCTACTCTCAACAGGCCGCCTAGCGCTTGCTTGAAAAGCGGATGGTCTTCGACGATAAGAATGAAAGATTCGTTGCTCATTGGCTAGATTTTACTCAGTTTTTTTCGGCCCGGATACTGTCCCAAGGGCAATGTTGCTTGCTCAGGCACCCAGCGCTATATATACTTTAGTATAACTGTAGCGCGTCTAGGTGACCATGGCTATCCAAACAAATTCTCCGCAAGTTCGGAACCCCGGGTTGACTGCCGACCTTGAGAGAGCGGTTGGTACACAGCGATCGAGCCAGCCGCAAGCTAAGGATACTGAAAAAGCAGCTGTCGTGATAAGAGACCCCGCCGCCATGATGGCAGATATGGCCGAAGAGCTGGGGTTTATCGTTGCTGAAGCTACCGGGGGTTCGGATGAAGTCGATGACGATCAGGATGCCGCTTTTGATGATCTGATTTCAGACTTAATACGCAAATCCATGGAGCAGGCTCAGAAGGTCCAGCAGGTCGACGTTAAGCAGGATGTACAAGCCCTCCGCGAGGAAATTGTAAGATCTGGGACCAGAGGTCGTCCCGGCCAAGGTCTGGATGATGTACTCCGACGCTTTAGCGGAGGAAGCAGTCAAATCGGTTTAGCGCTTGTTGCCGAACTCGCGGAACTGGCTAAAACAGATAAAGAGTTGCAGCAACTCGGTTTTGGTCAAGAACTGCTGGAAGAATATGCCTGCGCGCATGAAGCTGGTCTCACCGCTGCGCTGAATATTTCTGAGGTTTTAACGGCTGGCGATAGCCGGATGCCTGATACCGCTGAGCGGATGCTCAGTACCTATGAGAATTCCATCGCCGCGAGTCAAAGTGTGCTGCAAACATTCCAACGCTTGGGTCAGACTGAGGGGATCAGTAACGTTGCCGATTGGCGTCAGTTCCTAACAGAGGCAGTTGCCGCTGACCTTTCCAAACAGAGCTCAAGCACTGAAAAAGTTCAACTTCAGTTGATCCTCACCGAACTCAAGGGCTTTAGAACATTTAATACTTTGACGCAAGGTCTTGAAAGACTGGCGAAGACGATCTTGCCCAAGCAGGAGAACAATGCATCCGAACTAATGCAAACGACCTTAAACTATATTGAGCAACCTCTGAGGGAGCTGCCGAACTTTGAGAACATGGCTGAAGACTTGCCATTGCAGAATCAGATCTTGTTTTTCCAAGGTTTTCGTAACCTGCTCAAATCTATTCCTGATGATGCCTATGCCAGCGCCGAACAGAAATCCGGCTCTTTAATACCTTTGCAGAAACGCGTGGACGACCTAACTTGGTCGGAGGAAGTTTAATGTCACTGCAGAAAGTGTCTGATTTGATTAAACAGCGCCAAGATGTAATTTTGGCGGTGTTTGTCGTATCCATCATCTTCATGATGATCATGCCATTGCCCACCTGGTTAATTGATGCACTGATTGCGTTGAATATGAGCATTTCAGTCATCTTATTAATGGTGGCGGTTTATCTTAAATCTCCGTTAGATTTTGCTGCATTTCCAGCAGTTTTGCTGATAACCACCCTTTTTAGATTGTCCATTTCAATATCAACAACTCGCCTGATCTTGCTCGATGCGGATGCTGGAGCCATTGTCGAAACCTTTGGAGAGTTTGTGGTGGGTGGCAACCTGGTGGTCGGCTTGGTGATCTTTCTGATCCTTACCATTGTGAACTTTATTGTAATCACCAAAGGTGCTGAGCGGGTGGCCGAGGTAGGCGCACGTTTCTCGCTTGATGCGATGCCTGGCAAGCAATTGAGTATTGACGCTGATATGCGCAATGGCGCGATCACGCAGTCCGAGGCTAAAACCTTAAGAAACAAGGTGGCCCAAGAAAGTAAGTTGTTTGGTTCTATGGATGGAGCCATGAAATTTGTAAAAGGTGATGCAATCGCAGGCATCATCATCGTAGCGGTAAACATGCTGGGCGGACTGACGATAGGCGTTCTGCAGCAAGGGATGTCTGCGGCAGAGTCTTTGAGTTTATATGCCGTGCTGTCAGTTGGTGACGGTCTGGTGTCTCAAATTCCAGCACTGCTCATAGCTATATGCGCCGGCGTCATAGTGACCCGGGTGACCGATGAGGGCAACTCCAATAACTTGGCGGCCGACATTGGTGGTCAAATCATGGCAGAGCCAAAGGCCTTGACCATTGGCGCCGGTATGCTGCTCGTTTTTGCCATGGTGCCAGGTTTTCCAACAGCCGTGTTCCTCATATTGGCGTGCGTTCTGCTTGTTCCTGCCCTGTTAGAGTACAGGCGACAGCGCTCTGGGCCCGCACCTGCTAAGCCTAATGTGCCGCTGGAAACCCTCGTAGCGCCGCAGAAAGAACAGCTTAAAAAGCTGGATTTTGTGGTGGAGCAAGACGACATTTTTTCTCCGACCATTCAGTTATTAGTCGAAATGTCCCCCAACTTGGAAAGTCATTTTGACGGCGAAAATCTTCGTGCTGAGATAAATAAGGCTCGGCTGCAAATCTACTTTCGTTTGGGAGTTAGCCTGCCGCCAATTGAAGTGCGAAAAGGCGAAGGTTTGGAGGATAACCATTACCGAATCTTTGTGGCTGAGATTCCCTCTGCGGATGGAGAAGTGCTGATCAATCACGTTTTAATTTTTGACGATGCCCGCAATCTCGAACTTTACGGTATCCCTTTCGTGGCCAACGGCGAATTGTTACCGAATATGAAAGCTAACTGGGTCGATAAAACTCATGAGGCACAGCTAAAGCGCGCTGATGTTAGATACCGGAGTGAGCTAGAGACCATTACCTATCACGCGGAGTTTGTGTTCGCGAAATATGTTGGGCATTTCATTGGCATTCAGGAGGTTCGTCATATTCTGGCGCGGTTAGAGGCCAAGTATCCGGATCTCGTTAAAGAGGTGCAGCGCATTGTGCCAATACAAATGATTGCGGAACTGCTCAAACGCTTGGTACAGGAGTTTGTTTCAATACGAGACTTACGAACCATTCTGTCCGCCATGATCGAATGGGGCGCTAAGGAAAAGGATCCGGTGGTCTTAGTCGAACACATTCGTATTGCGCTATCACGTCAAATTAGCCATCAGTATGCCGCTCGTAACAACGTGTTATCGGGTATTTTGTTGGATGGTGAGATTGAAGAAACCGTTAGAAACGCCATCAGGCAGACATCTGCCGGTAGCTATCTCTCGCTGAGCCCCGAAATATCGAAGCGCATTGTGCAGCGCACCCAAGAGAAAGCGATGCCGGTGTTGTCCAACGGATCCCCCTGTTGTTTGATTACAGCGATGGACGTGCGTCGTTATATCCGCCGAATGATTGAGAGTGAATTGCCAGAGTTGCCCGTGCTCTCATATCAGGAGCTTGCCAATGACATCACGCTGCAACCTGTAGCGAGAGTAACCGCGTAATTAAAAATGTTGTAGCTAGATAGTGGAGAGGGACATATGTCTGGAACATCTGAAAATCAACCGACAGCATCTGAAGTTATCGATGTGGGTCATGCTGCAGATAATATTGATGATGTATTGTTGCAAGCCCAAGAGATCGTGGCGAAGTGGGAGGGGTTTGTGGAAGAACAAAAGCAAAAACGTGCAGAAGCTGCAGCACAACTACAGGACATAATGGATACGTCAGGCCTCTCTGCAAAAGGCGTTGATCTCAGTGATCCCGCTTTTGCGGCAATCGCCGAGGATATTGAGTTTCAGCGACAAATCAGCCTTCATTTCGGCCTGAAATTAGATAAAGCTTTGCCAATTGACACATCGAAACCCGACGTTTCTCGGTGGCGACAGCGGACTAGCGCGCTCAAAGTTTAGCGAACAACGGGTATTGGCGCTGAGTTGGTTGATGGGGAAATAGTCACCAAGACCCCATTAACTGGACAATGTGATCAGCAATCAAAGAAACAGAGGGTAGGCTTTACTAGTCAGACTTGAAGCAAGTCTACCCCGCTTTTTAGTACATCCATGCCAAACTCGCTCACGCCCGGTATTAGAGCTGTAAGCCCGAGTGACATGCAGGTACCCGCGATGATTTTTCCCGTCGTGCCCTGAAGACTAGTACCCCGAGCTACTTCGGTTTCGGCATCGCTATTCATCAAGGCCAGCAATTCTTGGTGTGCGGCAGCAAGTTGGGGATCGCTGAGAGGATCATCCAGCGCCAGGAATCTATCGTCTTGCATGATACCGGCGAGCGCCTCCTCAACCTCGCCGAGATTTCCCTGCACAGCTGCGACATTACCTGCCGTGGCGTGCATTTCAACCGCGGCGGCTACTAGGTAGTATGCGGTTCGAACTCCAGAGATACAGTCGTTCGCCAGTAACAGTGCATCGGGTATTTCTGTCATTCCCAAACTCATCAGGAATGTAGCGGTGGCCAGTCCACCGCCGACGACGAATGTAGCTGCTTTTGCCCAGTTGCCAGCCGCACCCTCGCTCGCACCACAGGCGGTCGCAAGTGAGTGTGCGAGATTCATGACCGCGTTGTTATAGCGAAGTTGCCCATAGGGTGGGGGCGCGCCTTGAGCCTGCGCGTCGGCATTTTTAAAATTACGATAGGCACAAACAGCGTCGCAGGCTGATACCGCCATGGATGCGGACGCGAGAGCCAATAGCGGCGCAGCACCGCCTACCGAGGTTACGGTTAGCACCGCAGCAATACCCACAACAACGGCCTTCAATGCCACATTACAACACGACTTGATAAAAGCGGCTTTAGTTAGGTCAACGCCTACAGCGCGTGCTGCCGCAGCGCTTTCACCCGCCGAGTCGAGCTTTGCTTGAGTAAAGCCCGCCCGTGACGGTGCAGCAGGCATTGCCCCTGCACTCTGACCGTCCCGTGCGACCTGTCGAGTGTTATTCGCGTTGGCTATGCATTGGGGATCGTCCGCGTTTTGACTGGGAGGCGTCAGCGTTAGTTCTAGTGGAGCCATTCCCGGCGAGGGCTGATCTTCTACCTCCACAGTGGTTTGCGCCGGCTGGGACTGAACCTGTTGGATGTTCAGCAGGGCGGCTGGCGGAGCGGTATTTCCAATTCCGGGCATAGGTTAGCTCATGACTTATTTAACTGATCAAGATGTCGTTGGGCATGCTCGCGAACTCCGGTGAAACTGGGGTTGAGAAAGCTTAAGGCGATGCTGGCGCGAAACGCTTCCGCTGCTTCATTAACTTGCCCCATGGCCATTAGACACTCTCCCATTCGCAGCGCGCAGCCGGCGTCAGTAGCGTCCATTAAAAAAGCTTGTCCGTAATGGCGAGCAGCTGTTTCATGTTGGCCGAGGGTTTGCAGCGCCAGCGCGAATGCAATTTGGAATCGTGTATCCCACGGGTTATGAGTTACCAAGAGCAGCAAGTCGTCTAGCGCTTCTTTGGCATTTCCTTGGACAAGTTGGCTGTGCGCAATGGCATAAACAGATTCCAGATCCGCATCTGAGATGCCCTTCATGGACGCCGGTGTAATCCCATGTTGAAACAATGCTTCAGTCAGACCCTGGGGGGTACTCAGATCAAGTAATGGCCCGGCAGACGCTGCATCGGAGATGGCCTCGTCGATGGGGGTCTGATCAGGGCTTGGATCTTGGGACATAGGGAGGTCTGCAATGACGGACGCCCCTGAATATATACTAAAGTATAGAAATGACAAAGCCTCAGTTTTGGTTGGCTTGGTGCAAACTGAAGGGGCGCTGTTGAAACCGGCTCTGTTTTTTTGAAAAGATCGAATTGTTACGTTTGCTCATCTTATCGCTTGTAAGTGGCTAATCTGAGCATCGGAAACTTTTTTGCGCGAGAGATCTGTCAGAGATGAATTAGCCCCGTTTGGCGGCGACCTTTATGCTTCAATTGCCATCCTTGCATAGGCTTTGTGGTTTCTGGAAGCTGGCCGCAGCGAATTAAACGTGCTCGCCGCTCATTAGAGCTTTCAAAAGACGATTGCTGCTATTTAATCCCAGAACCTCCCCGGTGCGTATTACCATCAATGATTCTTTAATACGGCTAGTCATTTCCCACGTGGAGGAGCAGTGTCATGAAAGGGTCCGATGAAAATCAAGAGCGCTTCTTAGTGGGTTTTGACCGTATGGTCTTGAAGCTCTTTAGCGTTGGAGAGCGGTTGGTGCTCGTGTTAATCGGGATATTGGCGATGGTTGCCGTTGGCATGGAGCTAGTCGAGTTTTCCCGTGAGGGCAGCGTCCGACTAGCAGACCTGCTTTTGC
>Ga0181559_10005836_pt1 | contig 11713 bp, 4 predicted proteins | sample 011ome_21_FD_133752 | JGI IMG/M metagenome (GOLD analysis project Ga0181559, IMG submission 133752) | Coastal salt marsh microbial communities from the Groves Creek Marsh, Skidaway Island, Georgia - 011508AT metaG (megahit assembly) | ecosystem: Environmental > Aquatic > Marine > Intertidal zone... | reverse complement strand
TTTTGAGGGTATTTCTTCAGAATTGGGAGAAAAAAATGCAATCCTAGGTTTCCCAAAAAAGAAAAAATCAAAAGGAGAAATTTTGATCTATTGCATTGGGGAAAAGCCAGCAACGGAAATCCCCGGAGATATCAACGATTTGAAATTTGAAATTCCTGAAAAAGATTTACAAATATTGCAAAGTAGAAAAAAGCAGGGAGCAAAAACAATTTTAGTTCTTGCACTGGCAAGACCTAGAATTATCACCCATTTGGATACATTATGTACCGCAGTAGTTCACACCTACTTGCCAGGTGATGAGGGAGGTGCCGCCTTGGCTAAAATTTTAACCGGAAAGGTTGTTCCAAGTGGAAAGCTGCCGTTTACCTATCCGAAAGCTTCAGGAGATATTGTGCATTACGATAGAAAACCCACGGAAAATAACGATGTGAATTTTGGTAAAAACGCCTATCACCCTTTATATGATTTCGGACATGGATTGAGTTATACCCAATTTGCATATTCCGATCTTAAGTTGACCTATACAGATGGAGATGACCATGTTGGTGTAACGGTTACCGTGACCAATACGGGTAATCTAAAAGCCAAAGAAGTTATTCAGGTATATTATAGAGATGAATACGCTTCCGTTACACCATCTGTGAAGAAACTTTGTGCATTTGAAAAGGTAGAAATTGAAGCGGGACAATCCCATACGTATAATTTCACGTACATTCCATTGAAGAAGCTCAGTTTTATCAATAAAGATGAAAAGCGCATGCTGGAGTCTGGTGATTTTACAATCATGGTTAAAGACCTCAGTCAAAAACTAAATATCCCCAGTGATATTTGGTATTGAACAAGATAAAAAATGATATATACCATACAACGGACCCTATGGGTTCTGTCATTTGGCTTAATAGCAAATGCACAAGCCCAGTTCATTTCCGTTGGAAGTGGATCTTACACCAATCGATTTCCTGGTAACGATGCTGCTGGACGGAACGGATATCCTTCAGGAAAACCATTTGTGGTTGAAAAAGCAGCGTTGAAACCACCCCCAAGTAACGATTGGTGGTCGGCGAAAATAAAAAATGCCCACTGTGACAATCTATTCAATTATCCGTTTACCTTAAAAACCATAAATGCTGGGGTTGTGGTTACCTATATACCCTGGGGCGTTATTGACGACATTCAACCTATTATCATGGGTGTTCAGGGCATGTCAGCATCAGCAGCGGAAATCTCTGATTTCTCTGATTGGACCGTTCAAATGCGTTGGAAAAAGCAGAATTCCGTTTTCAAAACCACGGTCGGTGTTGGAATGCCATTTTTATATTTTGAAAAGGATTCCCAAAGTGTTGCGCAGATAACCGTCAATTCTGGTAATGTAACCATTAATAAAAATCAAGTACTTATTGAAAATGCTAGAAATGGCGGCGATTTTGTTGTTTTTGCTCCTTATGGTAGCACCTGGACGCAGAATGGTGCCGTTTTGACATCCAATTTGAATGGGGGCAATTTTTGGACCATGGCGATGTTACCACACGATGCAAGTAACTTACAAGATGCAATTGACACTTATGAGCCATTTGCATTTGTATACCCAAAAAACACCCTTTCGAGCTATACCTACAATGCGGCAAAAAATCGCGTAGAGACCCAATTTAAGGTCGATGTTGACGTTAAAGAAGGCACAGATTCTTTAATTTTAATGGGTCTATTACCACATCAATGGGCGAATTTGGGTTCTACACCCTCTGGAATGACCAATATTTCATACCGCACGGTGCGGGGAGACTTGAAAATGATGGCTGGAAATTCTTTCATAACCTACCATCCGTATCGCGGTATTTTACCTACGCTACCTTATGTGGATCCGTATAGCGACGGCTTCAATCCCTTGGATTTAAAGGATAAAATCGAATCTATCATGAATGATGGCCTTGCTGAATGGACCGATTCCTATAACGAGGGACAAGTCATGAATAGGCTGATTCAAACGGCGAGAATTGCTCACGAAATGAAAATGGACGATGCCGTGGGCACTATTTTGAAAACGGTTAAAACTCGATTGGAAGATTGGTTAACCGCAGAAAGTGGAGAAATAGCTTTTTTGTTTTATTACGACAGTACATGGAAGTCTTTGTTGGGATATCCAGCAGGACATGGCCAGGATAATAATTTAAACGATCATCATTTTCATTGGGGATATTTCATTCACGCGGCATCCTTTATTGAAGAATTTGAACCTGGATGGGCATCAAAATGGGGTGGTATGATCAATCTTTTGGTTCGAGATGCTGCTGGTACCGATAGAAACGATGCTATGTTTCCTCATTTGAGGAATTTTAACCCGTACCAAGGGCATTGTTGGGCAAATGGATTTGCTAGTTTCCCCCAAGGAAACGATCAAGAAAGTACCTCGGAGAGTATGCAGTTCAATTCTTCCTTGATACACTGGGGAAGCGTTATCGGAGATACGGCAATTCGTAATTTAGGAATTTACCTCTATGCTACCGAGCAGGCTGCCGTTGAGGAATATTGGTTTGATAAAAACGAACGCAATTTCCAACCGAATCAGAACTATGCCTTGGTTTCTAGAGTTTGGGGTAATTCCTACGATAATGGAACTTTTTGGACTGCGGATATTGCAGCCTCTTACGGAATAGAACTATACCCTATACACGGAGGTAGTTTGTATTTAGCTCATGATACATCTTACATGAGAAAATTATGGAATGAAATGTCTAAAAATACGGGTATTTTGAACAATCAAGCCAATGACAATCTTTGGCACGATGTTTATTGGTCGTATTTGGCATTTATCGATGCTCCAAAAGCTTTGAAAATGTACAACAGTTACCCAAATCGCAATTTGAAGTTTGGTATTTCCGATGCGCAAACCTACCACTGGTTGCATGCATTGAATGCTTTGGGAAGACTAGATACATCAGTATCAAGTACCCATCCACTGGCAGTAGTATTCAATAAATCGGGAGATAAAACTTATGTGGCCAAAAATTACAGCTCTGATACTCTGAAAGTGAAATTCTCAGATGGTTTTGAGCTTAAAGTATCACCAAACAAATTAGCAACGAACAAAGACATTGATATCGAAGGGGAACTAGAAGTAGATTTCCCACAAGCGTATTATGGAGGTTCGGTGAATTTGGAATTATCGATCCAAAGTGGAACTGTACAAAGAGTTGTTTTTTACAATGGAAACGATTCTATTGGTTATTCCGATGCGGCTCCTCATAAGATTAAAACACCTCCGTTAAAGTTAGGGTGGAACGATTTGAGTGCCCGTTTATACAATGGAGATAAATTCGCTATCAGCAATTTTGTTCGAGTTCGTGTGGGCGAAACCCAACCTTATGCCGGTAATTTATCGTTGATACCTGGAACTATTGAAGCAGGACATTATGACGAGTTTGAGGGTGGAATAGGACAAGGTCTTACTTATCTAGATTTAAGTAGGAACAACCTTGGCGATTTTAGAAAAGAGCAATTTGTAGATGCATCAGACGGTGGAAATGAAGGTGCCATTGTAACATGGATTGATCCGGATGAATGGTTAGATTTTTCGGTCGATATAAAAGAAAGCGGACTCTATGAACTTAAAATTCGATATGCAAGTGATCAGTTTGTATCCGGACCATTACAGTTAGAACTTAACGGCGATACAATTGCACAGAACATTACCTTTTCAAGTTCTGGTTCATGGGAAAAATGGACAACCAAAACCGTGAGTTCAATTCCCTTGAAAAAAGGAATCCACAAATTAAGATTGAATTTTATTGGTGGCGGTTTCAATTTGGGCAAATTGACCTTTACAAAAAAGTCGGATTTGAATGTGGTTTATCCAATCGCCAATGCCGGTTCGAATACTTGGGTTAATCCCATGAATGCCCTTTTCAATTTGGATGGTTCAAATAGTACGGGTAATTCACAATTGATCTATAATTGGTCGCAAGTTTATGGTCCGTCGAAGTTAAATTTCCTTCAAGAGGACAGCGCGAAAACACAAGTTGGTAATTTTGAAAAAGGGGTTTACAAGTGCAAATTGATGGTTTCGGACGGAACATATACCGATGAAGATGATGTGTTTATTGTGGTAAGCGATGATTCCAATACACCTCCAAGTGTGGCGATTTCGAGTCCCAGTACTGGAACTAAAGTATGGGAAGATCAACAAGTTGTAATAAAAGTAGCTGCTTCGGATTTGATCGGTTCTGTGGTAAAAGTAAGATTGAGAATTAATGATGTCGTTTCCGATAGTGCAACTACTGCACCTTATGAGTTTACAAGAGCATTTCCTGTGGGAACTTATACATTAACGGCAGAGGCCATTGACGACAGCAATGCGATTGTATTGAGCTCAGATGTGATATTGCAAGTTGATGAGCTTCCTTCTTGTCGTTTCCCTTCCGCAAATGGCGATTTTGATGTGGTGTTTTCCAATGATAAGAGCAATCCAACAGCTACGTTTGTGCCTAAAAAATCTACCACAGGAAATCCAACATGCATTCTCTATTACAGTACAAATATGAATAGCATGCCCGGTTATTTGGTTAAGCCTAATGTTCCTTTTAGAATTAACGCCGCTGAAGGAAGCACCATATACTATTACTATACCTATTCGTTCACAGGTGGTGAAAAGAATACGGCCGATAAAAAGGGTAGTTTTGCAGTGGGATTGTGTAAACCAGAGCCGGTTAACGCTGTTTCTAATTTTAATAATCAACTTATAGATGTATATCCGAATCCTGCAAATGATAAAATAAATGTTAAGATGAATTACAAAGGAAGGGTACAGCTATATTCGATTTCAGGAAATGCCGTTTCGGAAATTATTCAAGTAGATAAAGAAGGTAGTATTGATGTCGAAGGCTTAATTTCCGGATATTATATCCTAAGAGTTGTCAATTCGGATAAACAAGTAACTCATATTCCCGTAATTGTCAATCGATAATAAACGATTAGTCAAGAATTAAAAAAGGGAACTTTAAAAGTTCCCTTTTTTATTAGAATCAAAAGTTAAAGTTGATTCTAAAATAGGAGTTGAATTTGGTTGTTAAAAATGAAAAAACCCTCCAAATTTGGAGGGTTTTGTCGGGGAGACAGGATTCGAACCTGCGACCCTCTGGTCCCAAACCAGATGCGCTACCGGGCTGCGCTACTCCCCGGATCCGTGTTACGGAGTGACCCCGACAGGATTCGAACCTGTGACCTACTGCTTAGAAGGCAGTTGCTCTATCCAGCTGAGCTACGAGGTCCGACCAAAACGGAGTGCAAAAGTAAGGCTTTTTACCACTTTTGCAAAATATTATTTGATTTGTTTCATGGTTTTTTTATAAAAAAACCTAGCTTCTTTTCTTACTTTTGGTCAAACCTTTGATATGACATACTTTAAATTAAATACCGTTGTAACTATCCTCTTTTTATTAACGGTTCGTTTGAACGCTCAAGACTCCAGTCGAAACAAAACGAAGTATGACGTTCGACTTTTTGAAAATCAGGCTTTGACCTTTTATTATGGGTCGGGAAGTGATTTTAGTATGAGACAAATTTCAAATGAACTGGATGAGCAATTGAAATACGATTTCCCTAATAAAAAACCCAATACGATTAATGCACCAAGTGTTATCGGTTATCAGTATCATGTTAAAAATAGATTGAGTCTTGGGTTGGTATATTGCAGAGCCGATGTAACAACACCTAATCTTGATTATCCAGATCTACAAAATCCATCCGAATCAACCCAGTTTAACTACAATGTGGTCATCAATTCATTTATGGGCTCAGTCGATTATCATTGGTATTATAGAAATGGACAGAAATCATCTTTAAGTCTTTTTTCTGGATTGGCACTAGGCGTATATAATGTAAATTTTAAAACACAAGTTACAGGTGGTAATGGCAGAAACTTACCCCAGTATAATTTTAGCTCTGGGGGTAATGCTTGGCAATTAACATTAATTGGAGTTAAACAAAGTTTTTATTATAAATTACTCAAAAACTTTGGTTATACCTCTAATTTGGGAATTGGCAGTAATGTTATTGGACTGACACTCGGAATCACCTATACCTTGTAAATTTATTTTAGTCGAAGTCTATTTTTCTTATCACCAACACTCCGTAAGTTTGATGTATGGAGCAATCACCCTATAAATTCCGCGATATTAAGACGTATTGCGATACCGAATGGCTCGCAAACGATACTAAAAAATACAGATCGGTTTTTGATATTCAAGAACTAACATACGTTTACTGTGAAGTTTCTTTTTTTAATAAATACTTCGATCAAAAAGAGTGGAGTATTCGGATGGACTTGGTTTGTTTGGATGAAACAAACAATCAAATTTGCTCAATAAATTGTGATAGACCAGTTGGAATCAATGAAAATATAGTTTACATAAGGGAAGGTTGGGGTGTAAAGACAACCGCTAAATATTGGCAGCCAGGTGTTTACAGATGGGAAGCCCATGTTGATGGAGAATTGATTGCCACCAAGAATTTCTATGTTGAAAATGTTGGCAAGGTAAAAGCAGGATTCAATCCATATTTTAAAATCAATTCCGTCAAGTTGTTTGAAGGAAATAGCAGTAAAACAAAAGAAAAAAATAAAAAGTATTTTTCGGTTTTCAATGCTTTAAATACACGTTATATTTTTACCGAAATCACTGCCGATAATTTAACGCGAAGGCATACAGATTTGCCTTTGGAATTGATTTTTAATTACAGAACCAATTCAGGATTCCTTAAGGGTAGGATTTCGCAGCTTTTCTTTATCAAACCGGATGAAAGTTCTTTTGAGAGAACTGCCGGAATTGGTTCCAATATTATTGGTTCGTGGGGACGAGGTAAATATTATGTAGAAATCATTTTTATGGGGGAAATGATGGCGCATGTTCCCTTTCAAATCGGTGACGATTTCGTCGAAGCAACCGAAGATGATTTTAGACCCTTTACGCCATTCTTATTGCCTGCAGCAGATTTGAATTCAGAACAAATCACGGAAATGACTCCGAATGATTCTGAATCCAATCAGAAAAAGGGAATTGATGAGGTAATGTTTGAATTGGATTCGTTAATTGGACTAACACCCATTAAGCAGAAAATCAGAGAATATTCTGACTATTTACGATTTGTACAGTTGAGGAAGGAGCGCGGTTTTGTAGAATCCGATCGAATTAATTTACACGCTGTTTTCAAAGGAAATCCAGGTACGGGTAAAACAACAGTTGCACGCTTATTAGGGCAAATATATAAGGAGCTAGGGTTGCTTAAAAAAGGCCATGTACACGAAGTAGATCGCGCCGATTTGGTGGCTGAGTACATCGGACAAACCGCTCCAAAAACAAAAGAAGCCATTAAAAAGGCTAAAGACGGTATTCTGTTTATTGATGAAGCTTACGCTCTTGCAAGGCAAGATGATGATAATAAAGACTTTGGTAAAGAGGTAATAGAGATACTTTTGAAGGAACTTTCAGATGCCGATGATATTGCTATTGTGGTGGCGGGATATCCTTCCGAAATGGAAATATTTTTAGAATCCAATCCTGGCTTAAAGAGCCGTTTTACCGTACAGTATGACTTCCCTGATTATACTCCACAAGAATTGGTGGAAATTGCCGGATTTGCATCAAAAAAACGGGGGATAAATTTATCTGAAAATGCCGCAACTTCTCTGAAGAAATTCCTAACCGATAGATATCGCGAAAGAGATAAGTTTTTTGGTAATGCCCGATTGGTGAACTCGATGTTAGACGAAGCCAAAATTAATCTGGGTCTTCGTGTTATGAAAACGGATCATCCTGAAAATTTATCGTCAGAGGTTCTTTCCACTTTAGAAAAAGAAGATTTTGATAAAATATTTGCAGAAAAAGCCCGTGTTTTACCTGAAATACCCATAGATGAAGAGCTTCTAAAAGAATCTTTAACCAAGCTGAAAGGGATGATTGGTTTGGAACAAGTAAAGGAAGAAATAGAGGAATTGGTTAAACTGGTTCGATTCTATAAAAGTATGGGCAAAGATGTTCGCAAAACGTTCTCTTTACATTCGGTTTTCTCGGGTAACCCCGGAACAGGGAAAACAACAGTAGCTCGTATATTGGCTCAAATTTATAAGGCACTTGGTATTTTAGAAAGGGGTCATTTAGTAGAATGCGATAGACAATCTTTAGTAGGTGGATACGTGGGTCAAACGGCGATTAAAACATCGGAATTGATCAATAAATCGATGGGTGGTGTTCTTTTCGTAGACGAAGCATACAGCTTAACGGAAGGCGGGGGAGGAGACTTTGGCAGAGAAGCCGTAGAAACCTTATTAAAACGCATGGAAGACCGACGCGGAGAGTTCATCGTAATTGCCGCAGGATATACCCAAAATATGGAACGTTTTATGGAGTCAAATCCCGGTTTGAAATCGAGGTTTGATAGGGTTTTCAATTTTACGGATTTCTCAGCCGATGACCTGTATACCATTGCCATGAATCAGCTCAACGAACAAAATATCACTCCAGAGCCTAAAGCAGCCGATCATTTGATGCGCTATGTAGATTTTTTATATCGAACCCGTGATAAGTACTTTGGGAATGGCAGAAGTGTAAGGCGCGTAATTGAAGAAGCCGTAAGGAATCAACACCTAAGATTGGCTGAATTGCAAGCATCTGAACGAACCGAAAAACTAATTCATACGCTCACCTATGAAGACGTCCAAGAATTCAATACGGAAGTAAAGCCCAATATAGCAAGTGGTGGGATTGGATTTAAGGTATAACCTTAATGGGTTTTAATTAGAAAAAGAGATTGAATTTGCGATTTTCTCGATTCTGTACTTAATAATAGTTGCTGGGTTTTTTCATCGAAATGAATCCCTTCAACTTGTGCAGGTTTTATGGGTAACTTAAAACGATAAAAATCTTCAACTTGAACAAGTTTTAAAGGTGACTTATTGTTTTCAAAATCTGATATTCCTGCTATATTCAATTGCCCAATGCATTGCTTACCATTTGGTGCATAGCCGCAAACAAATATTGTATTGCGCGATTTAGTTGCATCTGTAATCAAAAATTTTGGATTGAATTTTCCAATTTGTTGGGCTTCATAAGAGCCAGGCGATTTGGGAATTTGGTACAAATCGCAAGTCAGTGATTTCCAATTTTTACTCAATAGAAAAATGGATTTATCATTTACGACCATTGCCTCGCAGTCGTAATTGTGCAACTTTCTTTTAGTGAAGTTATTTTGATTGGGGTATTTGAATTTTATCTCTCTATTGATTAAGCCATTGCAATTAATCCGAGTAAGTTCAATATTGGTTGTTTTTTTTGACTTAAATCCAAGTTTATAACCTGTTTGTTTTCGATAATAAACGCCTAACGAATCAATGCTTATAATTATGATCTTTAAATTTTTCCGATTGCCATTATTGTTTCCAAAATCTCCAAGATAAAGATTAATTCCGTCCGTTTCCATGGCCTCCCAATCGTTGTTTGCATTAGAAATATCAAAAACTGTAAAGTCGGAACTTTGAAATGCAATTGCCGAATCTCTCCAACGGTCGTAGGCATGATGATTTAATAAATACAATTCGGATGGATTATGACTATCGTTGATTGACCAAATGCCCTCCTTGGTTTCACAAAGCGAGGACGTTTCATTTAAAAAATCTGGTAAACTGGAAATTCTTACTATTTGGTTATCTATAAAACACGAATCTGCTTTTAATGGACTGCTCAAACAGGAAATCAATATAAATATTAGGAATACTTTAAATTGAAGTGGTTTTATCATTGGAATTTTGTTTTATCTGTTTCGATAATTTTAACTCAAAGTAGCTAAAATCAGGAAATTCTGAACGTATTTCACTTAAGCTTTTTGACCAATCAATAGGAGAATTTTGAATCGACAACAACTTTGTTTCATCAATTAATTCTTTAGCATCCAATAAACCTAATTGTACAAGTGCACTTAAATGAGTCTCTACCGTGGATACCGCTAAATTTCGCTGTTTGGCAATTTCAGTAATATTTTTTGCAGTATTCCACAATTCGAGCGTATGTTTCAAGGTAATACTAAGCCCATTTTCATCGTTTTGCACATTACTAGTTGAAGTCGTATCAGATGTTTCTATATATTGAGGTGCAGAAACGGTTTCAGGATGTAAAGGTTGATTCAAGTATTTAAGATGCAACAATTGTTCGCGCTTATTTACCGTAGCATTAATAAGTTCATTTATTGCCGTAAACCATCGTTTACTTTTACTGCGTTTTTGGAATATATTGGATAGTTGAAGGGCTCTTTTAAGGAGGTGATCGTCAATTTGAGAAACGCAATACGCAATTGCTCTTCTACTTCGATTGAACAACTCCGATTCCATAATTTCAATAGAATCTTGATTCTGAAATATCTGTCGTATCTCATTGCGGAACTTTAACATAATTTGTTCCAATTCGTTGGTTTTACCAATATAAATAGGATGCAAATCTTTAAATTCACTTGGGATTTTATCTCCAAATTTTCGTTCTAATTTATCATACCAAGCCGATGTGAAACTCCTTAATAATTCAAATTCAAATTTTTGCAGGAGTTTTTCTTTGGCGTGTTGACGCTTCTCGGATTCTAGTAAGCTAGGTAATTCTTCAACTGGAGCATTTTTTGAGGAATATTCAACGATTCGGGAATCAATAATGATATTTCGGCCAGATATTCCACTTTTTAAATAAAGGCCATCTAAAGAAACAGCACGACTTAAAGCCACATATACCTGTCCGGGTGCAAATGACCTTTCTGCATCGATAATGACCTTCTCCAACGTTAATCCTTGACTTTTATGAATGGTTATAGCCCATGCCAATTTCAATGGAAAGTGTTTAAAGTTGCCTATTTCTTCCTGAATAACAGAGTCCGTTCCTTTATCTAAAACGTATTTCAGATTTTGCCAATTTTCGCGTTCAACTTCAATTAAACGGCCATTTTTAGGATCTTCTACAACTATTTTATCACCGGATAATTCAGAAATAATGCCAATTTTACCATTGTAATAGCGCTTTTCACCGGATGTGTCATTCTTTACAAACATAACTTGGGCGCCAACTTTTAATTTCAATACAGGTTCAATAGGATATTGATTTTCGAAAAAATCACCCTGGATTTCTGCATGATACGTATTATGAGTACCCGGCAATGCATTGAGTTTGTCTTCGTTAATTCTTTCGGTAGTAGCGTTGTGACTACATAAGGTTACAAAGCCATCTTCATCGGGCTCAAAATGCGGTTGGTAGCGTTCCTGTAAAAGTTCAAAATCGCCCTGTTCAAGTGTTGCATTTCGGATATTATTCAGTAAGCTAATAAAAGTACGGTTTGTCTGTCGGTAAACTTTGTTCAGCTTGAGCTGTAATATATCCAATCCCTCATAGGCTCTAGAATCAAAAAAGAATTCAGACTTATAATAGGCATCCAATGCATGCTTTTCATGGTTTCGAACTACTGGAGGCAATTGAAATAAATCTCCAATTAATAAAATTTGAACCCCACCAAACGGCAAAAAGTTTCTGCGACTAAATCGAAGAGATTCATCAATGGCATCGAATAAATCGCAACGCACCATGCTGATTTCATCAATAATCAACAATTCTAGATTTTTGAATAAATCTAACTTAGGCTTTGCGTATCTAAAATGTGACTGCAACATCGGGATGTTTTGTGCGATATTGGGATCTAC